>Ga0184619_10000374_pt1 | contig 15303 bp, 10 predicted proteins | sample PLM0_60_b1_FD_133146 | JGI IMG/M metagenome (GOLD analysis project Ga0184619, IMG submission 133146) | Groundwater sediment microbial communities from an aquifer in East River, Colorado, USA - PLM0_60_b1 | ecosystem: Environmental > Terrestrial > Soil > Riparian zone | place: USA: East River...
CGACTGCGTGAGATGCACGCGGTCAGCGGCGCGCGAGACGGTTCCCGTTTCGGCAAGCGCGACCAGGGAGCGAAGATGGCGTATTTCGAGCACGGAGACGCTTCAATCCCGCTTCATAGTATGAATGATATTCATAGTTTTTTCAAGAACTTTCACTATATTCATAGCTCAGTATAGGCGATGATGCTTCACCGGTCAAAAAGGAGGGAAAATTGAGCATCGCGCACGTGCTGGGCTTTCCGCGCATCGGAGCAAAACGGGAGCTGAAAATCGCCTTGGAGGCGTTCTGGCGGAACGAGATCCCCGAGGCGACGCTGCTCGCGATCGGCCGCGAGTTGCGGGCCCTCCACTGGCAGAGGCAGCGCGATGCCGGCCTGGACTTCGTCACGGTAGGCGATTTCGCCTGGTACGACTCGGTGCTGCAGACGAGCGCGCACCTGGGGTGCGTACCCGTGCGGTTCGGATTCGATCCCCGCGCCCTGACGCTGCCCGACTACTTCACGCTGGCGCGTGGGGACGCCAACCATCCGGCCATGGAGATGACCAAGTGGTTCGACACCAACTACCATTATCTGGTACCGGAATGGAGTTCGAACACGCGCTTCGATGGCGGTGTGGAGTGGCTGTTCCAAGAGGTCACGCAGGCCAAGGAACTCGGCCACCCTGTCAAGGTGGCCCTGGTCGGGCCGCTCACTCTGTTGCACGCCGGCAAGATCAAGTCCGGCCTTTCTTCGAAGCTCGATCTGCTGCCGCGCATGGTGCCAGCGTACCAGCGCCTGCTCGCCCGCCTCAAGGAACTGGAAGTAGGCTGGGTCCAGATCGACGAGCCGGTATTGGGGCTCGATCTGGACAAGCGCTGGTTCGCCGCCTTCCGCCCGACCTACGAGGCTCTCGCACCCTCCTCGCCGAAGATTCTGCTCGCGACCTACTTCGGGTCGGTGGCAGAGTGCGAAACCATGCTCAAGTCGCTGCCGGTCGGCGGCATTCATCTGGATCTAGTGCGCGCGCCGCAGCAGCTTGCGACGTTCCTGGACGGGTACCCGGAGTCGAAAGTCCTGTCGCTCGGGATCGTCGACGGCCGCAATGTCTGGCGAACCGATCTGGACGCAGCCCTGGCGAGGCTGAATCCGGCCCGCGAGCGGCTCGGCGAACGGCTGTGGGTCTCGGCGAGTTGCTCGTTGCTGCATGTCCCGGTCGATCTCGTCCACGAAAAAACGCTGGCTCCCGAAATTCGCCAGTGGCTCGCGTTCGCCGTGCAGAAGCTCGGCGAGATCGTTGCGCTCAAGCAAGGCGCCGAACGGGGCGCCCAGGGTATCGCGCCGGCGTTGACGGCGTCGCGCGAGGCGAGCGCTTCACGAAGGCGTTCGGAGCGTGTGCTCTCCGACTCGGTGCGGCGCAGGCTAGCCGCATTGTCCGAGCGGGACGTTCGCCGCCCGTCGCCCTTTGCCACACGCATCCGCAAGCAGCGCGCCCGCTTGAAGCTCCCGCTGCTTCCGACCACGACAATCGGCTCGTTTCCGCAAACCCCCGAGATACGAAAGGCGCGTGCGGCGTTCAAGAGCGGCGCGCTGGCGCGCGAGGCGTACATCGAAGCGATGCGCGCGGAAATCCGCCGGGCCGTAGCGCGGCAGGAGACGCTGGGACTCGACGTGCTGGTGCACGGCGAAGCGGAGCGCAACGACATGGTCGAGTATTTCGGCGAGCAGCTGCGGGGCTTCGCCTTCACCGAAAACGGGTGGGTGCAGAGTTACGGCTCGCGGTGCGTGAAGCCGCCGGTCATCTACGGCGACGTTTCGAGGCCCGGCCCAATGACGGTGGAGTGGACGCGGTATGCGCAGAGCCTGACCGAGAAGCCGATGAAAGGCATGCTGACCGGCCCGATCACCATGCTGCAATGGTCGTTCGTGCGCGACGATCAGCCGCGTGAGAAGACCGCTTTCCAGATTGCGCTGGCGCTGCGCGAGGAAGTACTGGATATCGAGCGGGTAGGCATCGCGGTCATCCAGATCGACGAACCCGCATTGCGAGAAGGCCTCCCTCTCAGGAAACGGGACTGGGCGCACTATCTCGACTGGGCGGTTCGCGCGTTCAAGCTTGTTTCATCCGGCGTAGCCGACGAGACGCAGATTCACACGCACATGTGCTACGCGGAATTCAACGACATCCTGCCTTCGATCGCGGCCCTCGACGCCGACGTGATCACCATCGAGACGTCGCGCTCAGGAATGGAGCTGCTCGAGGGTTTCGGCGAGTTCCGCTACCCGAACGAGATCGGCCCGGGTGTATACGATATCCATTCTCCGCGGGTGCCGGACGCCGGGGAAATGCTGAAGCTGCTCGAAAAAGCCGCGCGCGTGATTCCCTTGGAGCGCTTGTGGGTGAATCCGGATTGCGGATTGAAGACCCGCGGCTGGCCCGAGACCGAGGCCGCACTGGCGAAGATGGTCGAAGCGGCCCGCGGCATGCGCGCCCGCGCGTCCGCGCGCTGCCATGCGGCCTGACAGAAGCGAGGAACTGAGGGCCCTCCTCGAGCGTCGCATCCTGATACTGGACGGCGCGATGGGCACGACCATCCAGGACTACAAGCTCACGGAGGCGGACTTCCGCGGCGAGCGTTTCACCCGGTCCGCGCGTGACCTGAAGGGCAACAACGACCTGCTCTCGTTGACGCGTCCGGAGGTGATTCGCCAGATCCACGACCAATACCTCGAGGCCGGCGCCGACATCATCGAGACCAATACCTTCAACTCGAACGCTCCTTCGCAGGCCGACTACGGCCTGGAGAGCCTGGTGTACGAGTTGAATCACGCCGCGGCCGAACTCGCCCGGGAGGCGGCGGACCGCTCGATGGAGCGCGACCCGGGTAGGCCACGCTTCGTCGCCGGGGTGCTCGGGCCGACCAACAAGACCGCGTCGATCTCGCCCGAAGTCAACGATCCGGGTTTCCGCAACATCTATTTCGACGAGCTGGTGGCCGCGTACGGCGAGGCGCTCGCGGGTCTCGCCGACGGCGGCGCCGACCTGATCCTGCTCGAGACCATCTTCGACACGCTCAACGCCAAGGCGGCGGTCTTCGCGATCGAGGCGCTCTTCGAAGAGCGCGGACGGCGGCTGCCCGTCATCGTGTCCGGCACCATCACCGACCAGTCCGGACGCACGCTCACCGGCCAGACTCCGGAAGCCTTCTGGAATTCCCTGCGCCACGCGCGCCCGATCGCGGTAGGCCTGAACTGCGCGCTCGGCGCGAAACTCATGCGTCCCTACATCGAGGAGCTGTCGCGTGTTTGCGACGCGTTCATCAGCTGCTACCCCAATGCGGGATTGCCGAACCCGCTCTCGGAGACCGGTTACGACGAAACCCCGGAATACACCTCCGGCCTGCTCCGGGAATTCGCCGAGAGCGGCTTCCTCAACATCGTCGGCGGTTGCTGCGGCACCACGCCCGATCATATCCGCGCGATCGCCCGGGCCGTGCGCGAGCTGCCCCCGCGCAAGCCGCCTGCCGCCGAGAAGAAGCTGCGGCTTTCGGGTCTCGAGCCCTTGAATATCGGCGACGAGTCGCTGTTCGTCAACGTCGGAGAGCGCACCAACGTCTCGGGCTCACGCGCCTTTGCGCGCATGATCCTCGCCGGCGACTACCAGGAAGGCCTCGCCGTGGCGCGCCAGCAAGTCGAGAGCGGGGCGCAGGTGATCGACGTGAACATGGACGAGGCGATGCTCGACTCCCAGAAGGCGATGACTACTTTCCTGCATCTCATCGGCTCCGAGCCGGACATCTCGCGCGTGCCGGTGATGATCGATTCCTCGAAGTGGTCGGTGATCGAGGCAGGACTCAAGTGCGTGCAGGGCAAATGCGTGGTCAACTCGATCTCCCTCAAGGAGGGCGAAGAGGAATTCCTCCGGCACGCGCGGCTCGCGCGCCGCTACGGCGCGGCCGTGATCGTCATGGCTTTCGACGAGAAGGGCCAGGCCGATTCGCTCGCGCGGAAAATCGAGATCTCCCGGCGCTGCTACCGCCTCCTGGTCGAGCAGGTGGGCTTCCCGCCCGAAGACGTCGTCTTCGACCCCAATATCTTCGCTGTCGCGACCGGCATCGAGGAGCACAACAACTACGGGCGGGAGTTCATCGAGGCGACCCGGGCGATCAAGCGCGAGCTGCCCCACGCCAAGGTCTCCGGCGGCGTCTCGAATGTTTCGTTCTCCTTCCGCGGCAACGACGCGGTGCGGGAAGCCATCCACAGCGTCTTCCTCTACCACGCCATCCGGGCCGGCATGACCATGGGTATCGTCAACGCCGGGCAGCTCGGCGTCTACGAGGAGATTCCGGCGGAGCTGCGCGAGCGCGTCGAGGACGTTGTGCTCAACCGGCGGCCCGATGCGGGCGAGCGGCTCGTGGAATTCGCCACCACGGTGAAGAGCCCGGACAAGGCGCAGGCCGACGAGCTGGAGTGGCGCAAGCGCCCGGTCGAAGAACGCCTTGCGCACGCTTTGGTCAAGGGGATCGCCGATTGGGTCGTCGAGGACACCGAGGAAGCCCGCGCGAAGTACGAACGCCCGATCCAGGTGATCGAGGGGCCGCTCATGGACGGGATGAACATCGTCGGCGATCTCTTCGGCTCGGGCAAGATGTTCCTGCCGCAGGTGGTGAAATCGGCGCGGGTGATGAAGCAGGCCGTGGCACACCTCGTCCCCTTCATCGAGGCCGAAAAGGAACGGTCGGGCGACTTGAAGCCCAGAGGCAAGATCGTGGTCGCGACCGTGAAGGGCGACGTGCACGACATCGGCAAGAACATCGTGGCGGTCGTCCTCCAGTGCAACAACTTCGAGGTGATCAACCTCGGGGTCATGGTGCCCGCGCAAAAGATCCTCGACACCGCGCTCGCGGAGAAGGCCGACATCATCGGTCTGTCGGGCCTGATCACGCCTTCGCTCGAGGAGATGGCGCACGTCGCGCACGAGATGCAGCGGCAGGGGTTCACCCTCCCCCTTCTCATCGGCGGCGCGACGACGTCGCGCGTGCACACCGCGGTGAAGATCGCGCCGCATTACGCCCATTCCACCGTGTACGTGCCCGACGCGTCCCGGGCGGTGTCGGTTTGCTCCAACCTGCTCTCGAGCGACTTGAATCGGGACTATGTGCAATCCGTGCGCGAAGACTACGAAAAGGTCCGCACGCAGCACGCGGCCAAGAAAGGACCCACGCTCGTGCCGATAGCCCGGGCCCGGGCCAACGCTCATCGAATCGACTGGCGCGGATACGCGCCGCCGCCCCCTCGGGTCCTCGGCCGGCGGCTCCTGCGCGGCTACGATCTCGCCGAAATCGCCCGCTACATCGACTGGTCGCCGTTCTTCCAGACCTGGGACCTCGCCGGCAGCTATCCGAAGATCCTGGAGGACCCGGTGGTCGGCGAGGCGGCGCGGTCGGTGTTCGCCGAAGGGCAGGCGATGCTGGATGAGATCATCGCGGAGAAATGGCTGACGGCGAACGCCGTGTTCGGACTTTATCCGGCAGCGAGCGCCGGAGACGATATCCAGATCTACGCCGACGAATCGCGCAGGGAAGCCGCGATGATCTGGCACTGCCTGCGCCAGCAGAGCGAAAAGGCGAGCGACCGGGCCAACCTCTGCCTCGCCGACTTCGTCGCACCGCGGGACTCGGGGGTTCCCGACTACCTAGGCGCCTTTGCAGTCACCACGGGAATCGGGGTCGACGCCGGGGTCAAGGCGTTCGAGGCGAATCACGACGATTACAACGCCATCATGCTCAAGGCTCTCGCCGACCGGCTCGCCGAAGCCTTTACGGAGCTCCTGCACGAACGCGTGCGGAAGGAGTACTGGGGCTACGCGGCACACGAGAAACTCTCCACCACCGAGCTGATCGCAGAAAAATACCGGGGCATCCGCCCCGCGCCCGGCTATCCGGCCTGTCCCGACCACACGGAAAAGGGGGCCCTGTTCGAGCTGCTCTCCGCTCATGAGGCGGGCATCACGCTCACGGAATCGTATGCCATGCTGCCCGCCTCGAGCGTGAGCGGCTTCTACCTCTCGCACCCGGATTCGCAGTATTTCGCAGTGGACAAGATCGGCGAGGATCAGGCCGGCGACTACGCGCGGCGCAAGGCGCTCGCCCTGGAGCAGACCGAGCGCTGGCTTGCGCCCAACCTCGCCTACGAGCCGTGATATGGAGTCGAAACACCCGCGCGCCTTCAGCTTCGAGTTCTTCCCGCCGAAAACCCCGGAAGGGATGGAGAAGCTGCGCGCAACCTGGAAGCAGCTCGCGCAGCTGAAGCCCCGTTTCTTCTCCTGCACTTACGGCGCGGGCGGTTCCACGCGCGACCGCACGCTGGAGACCGTGCTTGAAATCCAGGCCGCCGGACACCGCGCGGCGCCGCACATCTCCTGCATCGGCGCCACGCGCGTCGATATCGCCGCGACGCTCGGCCTGTACAAGTCGAAAGGCATCGATCACATCGTCGCCCTGCGCGGAGACCTGCCTTCCGGCGCCGCGAGCGCCGGGGAACTTCGCTACGCGAGCGATCTTGTGGGTTTCGTTCGGGAGAAGACCGGCGATCACTTCCACATCGAAGTCGCCTGCTACCCGGAGTTCCATCCCCAGGCGCGCAGCCCGCATGAGGACCTGCGCAATTTCAAGCGCAAGATCGACGCGGGCGCGGACGCGGCGATCACGCAGTATTTCTACAACATCGATTCCTATTTGCGTTTCGTCGACGACTGCGAAGCGCTCGGCATCGACCTGCCCATCGTCCCGGGAATCATGCCGATCGGAAATTTCTCGCAGCTTGCGCGATTCTCGGATGCCTGCGGCGCCGAGATTCCACGCTGGCTGCGGCTGAAGATGCAGGGTCTCGGCGACGACGCCGCCTCGATTCGAAGTCTCGGCCTCGACGTAGTCACCGACCTGTGCGACCGCCTGCTCTCAGCCGGAGCTCCCGGCCTGCACTTCTACACCATGAACCAGGCAGGGCTCACCTCGACGATCTGGCAGCGGCTGGGGATTTGAGCCGGCCCGGCGTGGTCAGGCCCGTTTGGGAAGGGCCTCCGCGCGCTGCGGCTGCCAGCCGAGCCGCTGCGAAACCGCCTCGGCAGCCTCCACCAGCTCGCGCACCCAGCCGAGCAGCGCTTTTCTCGCCATGCGGTGGTTCTCGGCACCGTGATCGTGGCGCCGGTAACCACCACCATCAGGCCGTGGGCGACGCGTTACACGGTGCGAGTCGGCGGCAAGCTCCGCTCGGTGGCGCTCGATCAGATCCGCATGGTCGATAATTCGCGTCTCTCGAAAAAGCTCGCTGGGGCTCGATCCGGCGCCGGCGCTCGAGCGCCTGCTGCAGATGTTCGCGCCGTAATCAAAAGCATTAGCCACAGAGAACACAGAGAAAAACAAGAACAATAATTGAACCGCCAAGACGCCAAGACTACAGTGTTAAATTTTGAATGTTGAATTTTGAGTGGAACACAGCCTTGGGTGTGAACTCAACATTTAACACTCAGCATTCAACATTGTTATTTCTTCCGCCGATGCTTGTCCTGACGCTTCGACGACAGCCCCGTTCGGCCTGATACTTCGACAGCAGGTTCCGTTCGTCCTGAGCCTGTCGAAGGACGAACGGAAGCGGCGCTCAGCACTCACGGTGGAGTCGAAGGCTTTTTGCGAACGGGCGGCGCTCAGCACTAAAGGCGATGTCGAAGGGGACGCCGATCATTGGGCGTCCTCACTAAAAAGGGGACGCAAAGCTTAAAAAAAAGTGTGCGTCCCCTTTTCTCCGGACCGCGGGGCGGTGACGCGGCTCAGGGCTGGCACGCCTGCGTGCCAGCACACCATTCAACCTCGTCGTCGGCAGTGCGAACGTTCCCGCCGCTGACGCTGGCGCTGTTGCCGCTGGCTATGTTGCCGAAGCCGCCGCTGACGCTGGCGAGGAATCCGCTGGCTATGTTGCCGCCGCCGCCGCTGACGCTGGCATTGGTGGTGCTGGCCGTGTTGCTGAAGCCGCCGCTGACGCTGGCAGATTCGCCGGTGACCGTGTTGCGGACGCCTGCCAGCAACCCGCCCGACGCGGTGAACTGGTGCTCCGGGCCGATGATGAGGGTGTGCGAGCCCGTGCGGTTGGTTGTGTCCTGCACAGAACCCCGCGGCTCGTTGTAGCCGATGAACAAGTTGCCGAGGTTGCTGGCGTCGCCCGTCATCCCCGAGCCGCTGCGGATGTGGACGTTGCAGCCCGTGATGAGCAGGTGGGGCCCGCTGACGCCGTTGATCTCGCCCGTCTGGCGGCTGACGCAGGTCAAGAGGGTCAACAGGTTGCCGACGGCGCCCTCAAGCTTGTTGATGGTGTCCTGAAGCTTCTGGCACTGGAGCTCGAGGGCGAGGACACGGGAGGGATCGACGGACGTCTGGCCGCCGAGTTGAGCGTTGGCAGACATCGGCCAGACCAGGAGCACTGCCACCAGCGCAGTAACGGCGAGGAAACCTGAACCAGGTGAAACGGTGTGACGCATATTAGCCTCCGCTGAAGTATGGAAAATTCAATCCCGGGTCGCCGAGCTAGCGCGCCCGGAGCAGGTGAGTAGGAGGATCCTCACTGCGCATAATGGCCTTATGTTCATGCTTGCTTCCTCCTCTTTGGAAAGACCCTTAGCGTCTTGCGCGGCGTTCTTTTAAGGGCCCTTCAAGAGTAGGACGCTGTAATAACAGCAAGCTTGTCCGAGTTGCCTTATCGCATAGTCCAAATAGACTAAAAAATATCTTGTGCGCCGAGAATCCCGCGTGGCGCCAAAGCAAGCAAGCGGCTACGAAGCCCCTGCGAGAGCGCGCCGTTCTTTACCAGAAACGCAAGCACCGCGCGCCGATAGCCCTCGGCGAGAAATGCCTGCGGCACCGCCGGCAGCGTGACAAAGCGCCCATCGGCAAGGAATGCCCCGTCCGCGGCGAGCACGTGCAGGTGCGGGTTGAAGTTGACCATGTCACCGAAGGTCTGAACGAAGAGGATCAGCCCCGGCTGCAGGAACCGCTCGATCGTGCGCTCTTCCACCGCTCAGGCCCGTTTGGAAAGAGCCTCCGCGCGCGGCGGCTGCCAGCCGAGCCGCTGCGAAACCGCCTCGGCGGCCTCCACCAGCTCGCGCACCCAGCCGAGCAGCGCTTTTCTCGCCATGCGGTGCACCGGGCCGGCGATGCTGATCGCCGCAACCACGTTGCCCGAGTAGATGCGTATCGGCGCCGCGATGGAGCGCAATCCGATCTCGCTCTCCTCGTCGTCCACGGCATAGCTCCGCGCCCGCACGGTCGCCAATTCGCGGCGCAAGGCCTTGGCGTCGACGATCGTCCTGGGCGTGCTCGCCGGAAGCCCGCGGGCGATGATGCGCTCGAGCTCCTCCTCGGGAAGGAACGCGAGCAGGGCCTTGCCTACTGCGGTCGAGTGCACGGGCGCGCGCGTGCCGACTTTCGAGCCCATGCGCAGCGCCTGCTTGCTCTCGTGCGTGATGATGTACAGAATCGAATCGTGATCGAGAATCGCGAGGTGCACGGTCTCGCCGGTTTTCTCCATGAGAGTACGCAAGAAAGGCCGCGCTTCCATCGTGAAGTCCATCTTCCGGCGCACCATCGCCCCGAGCTCGAACAGCGCGAGCCCGAGATGATATTTGCCGTCGCCGGAGTTCTGCTCGAGGATTCCCTGCTCGAGCAGCGTCGAGGCGAGGCGGTGAACGGTGCTCTTCGCGAGGCTCAGCCGCTTGGCGAGATCGCTGATGCCGATCTCGTACTCGTCTTCGGAAAACGCCTTGATGAGCCGCAGGGAATTCGCAACCGACGAGAGCCGCGTCCGGGATTTCGCAGAGTTGAGCTTTCGTTCCATCGCTGACGTTCTCAAGCGGACGCCGGGCGCGCGAGCCGCATCGCGACGGCGAAACTCGCGACCGCGATGATCGCAACGCCGAATCCCATCGGCAGCTCCGCCCCCGCCAGCGCCGCCGCGGCTTGCGCCGATAGCAGCCGCGCCATCGCGAGGCCGGCAATTGCGATGCCGAGGAACGCGATGGCCAGACTCATCACGCGCGAGGCCACGCGCGCGCGCCGGTCGGCGCGCTCGACCATGCGCGCCACCCAGGCGCCGTTCAAGCCGTCGGTGGCCATCATCCCCAGCGTAAACACCAGCCCGAGCGCGACCGAAAACGGCCAGCCGGCCAGATGCACCGCGGTCAGCGAAAAAAGCGCGGCCTGGCTGACCGTGTCGAAGGAAAGCGCAAAGGCCGCGCCGATCATCGCGATGGCGGCGGGATGGCTGGTTTCGGCGATTCGTCCCAGCCAACGCCTCTTGAACCCCGCCAGGCGCACCACGCGGTCCGCAGGGGTGCGGAGGACCGCGACGACGTTCGCGATTCCCAGCGCGAGGAGGAACACGATGGAAATCCATGCGCCGAGCCGCTCCAGCCAATCCGGCGCCGCGCCGTCGTGCAAGGTGGCCGCCACGAACCCGGCGACCAGCGTGACGATGGCGCCATGGCCCAGGGAGAAGAAGCACCCGGACCAGCGCGCGACGCGCGGTTGGTTTCGCCCGTTGTAGCGCGCGAGCCCGTCGACCGTCGCCAGGTGGTCCGGGTCCATTCCGTGCCGAAGGCCCAGGAGGAACACCATCAGCACGAGACCGGCGAGGTCGTGCGGCAGGGACGAAGTCATCCTATTTGACCGTGACGAGCTCGTTCCACAACTTGAGCCACTTTTCGTCTTCGTCGATCAGGGCGATGGGGTCGAGCATCAGGTACGGAAACGCCACCCGGTCGCTCGTCGCCTTCCGGCTCGAGGGGAACCTCCCCATGGAACTGAAAAGCTGCTGGCCCTCCGGGGACAGCACGAAATCGGCGAAGAGCAGCGCCGCGTTCGGGTGGGGTGCGTTAGCCGCGAGCCCGATCGCCTGCGGCCTGCCGATCACCGGCTCGACGGGCTTCCAGTCGATCGGCTTGTCGCGGCGTTTCATCGAATCGGCGTTGGAAGCGTAATTGGTGAGGCTCACCGGCACCTCGCCGGCTGCGACCATCTCGGATAACAGCACGTGCCCCTTGCGCACGTCGGGCCTCATCGCGACGAGCCTGCGAAAGAAATCGATGGCGCGCTTCTCGCCCCAGTGCTTGGCGAGCCCGGCGAGCCACTCCTGATCGGTCGCTTCGAGCCCGATCCGCCCTCTCCACTTGGGGTCGAGGAAGCCCTCGTAGGTCTCCGGAAGCTCCTCGCGCCGCACCTTGGCCGTATTGAACGCCACGACGAAGAAATCGACGCGGTCCGAGACCCACATCCGGTGCGCGGGCACGCCCCAGGAGGGGATGTCGGCGACATGGGGGCTGAAAAACCGCGCCAAGACGCGCTCGCGCGCGAGCGCCTCCAGCTCCGGGCCGTTAGTCTCGATCACATCCACGACATGACGGCGCGCCTTAGCTTCGTTCAAGGCGCGCCTGACCACTTGGTCGCTGAGCGAACGCCACAGCTGGACCTTGACGCCGTATTTCTTTTCGAACGCCTGGGTGAGCGGCACCGATTCCGAGGTCGCGAGCGAGGTGTAGACGACCAGCGTGCCTTCCTGCCGGGCCCGTTCAGCCAGGCGCTGTGCGCGGTCGGCGCCTTCGTAGAGGTAGACCGCCTGATTTTTCTCAGGCGATTGCGCGCTCGCGAACGGAACGCAGGCGGCGCCCAGAGCCAGCGCCTGAAACAGGATGATCGAATCCTTCAACCGCATCGCTTCGTCCTCCCTGCGCCTCGCGATTGACGCTCGCGGGGATTATATGGTCGAATGAGCGCGGTTTGCAAAAATTGGAACTGTGTTCTGTATATCAGAACGACGAGAGCCGCCCATGCCGCACGAAAAAGACCAAACCCACTGGCACGAGCCGACCGGCACGCGCAAGGCCGGATACGGCGAGTTCAAGAAGCAGCCGACCCCCTACGACGCCTTCATGGAGTCCGAGGGCATTCCCGTGTTCCGCGGCATCGGGATACGCAGAGTGCAGGATCTGCCGCTCGCGCCCTGGAAGCGCACCGGCGGACGCGGCCACTATATCCAGCTCCACGGCACCGAGACCAAGTGGGGCTGCTACGTCGTCGAGATCCCGCCCGCGGGCGCGCTCAATCCCGAGAGGCACCTGTACGAGGAGATCTTCCTCGTCGTCGAGGGTCGCGGCACGACCGAAGTCTGGCAGGAGGGCGACGCAAGGAGACACGTCTTCGAGTGGCAGAAGGGGTCGATGTTCTCGATTCCGATGAACGCCTGGCACCGCCTGGTCAATGCCACCTCGGGCGGCGCGCTGCTGCTCGCGGGTACCACGGCGCCGAACGTGCTCAACATGATCAACAACGTGGACGCGGTATTCGACAATCCCTTCGTGTTCCGCGACCGCTTCAACGGCGCTGACGATTTCTTCAAGCCCAAGGACGATATCGAGCCCGACCCGGTGCGCGGACTCGCGATGCGTCGCACGAATTTCATTCCCGACATCGTCAACTGCGATCTTCCTCTCGACAACCGGCGCTCCCCCGGCTGGCGGCGCGTCGAGCCGTTCATGACCGACAACTGCTTCTATTTCTGGATCGGGCAGCACGAGAACGGCCGGTACTCGAAGGGACACGCCCACACTTCCGCAGCCGTGCTCATCTGCGTCAAGGGCAAGGGCTACACCTACACCTGGCCCGAGCGGTTGGGCGTCACGCCGTGGAAGGACGGCCGCATGGACGAAGTGAAGCGCGTCGACTACGAGCCGGTCGGCATGGTGTCGGCGGCCCCCGGCGGCGCGCGCTGGTACCACCAGCATTTCAGCGTCTCGAAGGACCCGTTCCGCCTCACCGCCTGGTTCGGCCCGCACAATCCCGGGCGCGATCCGGGCGCGCCGGGCGAGAAGCACACCGACTACACCGCGATCGACATTCCCGACGGCGGAACTTCCATTCCTTACTGGATGGAGGACCCGTACATACGCAAGGAATACGGAGAAACGCTGCAGAAGAGCAGCGTGCCGAACCGGATGGAGCCGGGGTGGTACGTCGCGCCGGCGAAGAAGTAGCCCGGCTTCGCATGAGCGAAGAAGGCGGCGGCAGGATCTTCTTCAGCAACGTCGGACGCAGCCTCGAGATCGAGGACGAGATCCGCCTCGCGAGCGTCGGCGTCGATATCGGCTCCTCCACTTCGCATCTCGTTTTCTCGCACCTCGTGCTCGAGCGGCTCGACGACCGCTACGTCGTGTCCGAGCGCAAGGTGGTCCACGAATCCGAGGTGCTGCTCACTCCCTTTGTCGAGAATGAGGCCGATGATGCGGCGATCGATGCAGCCGCGCTGGGCACCTTCATAGACGAGCAATACGCGCTGGCCCGGATCGATCCCAAGGCGATCGACACCGGCGCCCTGATCCTCACCGGGGTCGCCGTCCGGCGCAGCAACGCGCGCGCGATCGGCGAGCTGTTCGCCTCCCAGGCGGGAAAGTTCGTTTCGGTGAGCGCGGGCGACGCGCTGGAGACCACCCTCGCCGCTTTCGGCTCGGGCGCGGCCGCCCGCTCGATCCGCGAATCCGCTCGCGTCATGAACGTCGATATCGGCGGCGGAACTTCCAAGATCGCAGTATGCGAAGCCGGCGCCGTCGTCGAGATGACGGCAGCCGACATCGGCGCGCGCATCGTGTCCCTCGACTCCGAGGGACGCGTGAAGCGCATCGAAGAAGCTGGCAGGCGTTTCGCCGGGGAAGCGGGACTTGCGCTCCTGGTCGGCGAGAAGCCGGATCCGAACGCGCTGAAACGAATGATCGAGCGCATGGCCGACCGCCTCTTCGAGATTCTCAGCAAACCCGATCTCGGCACCCACACTGCCGCCCTGGTGCGCCTCGAGCCTTTGCGCAACGAACGCAAACCCGACGTGGTCACCTTTTCTGGCGGCGTTTCGGAATACATCTATGGGCGCGAAGACCGCGACTTCGGCGATCTGGGTGCGCAGCTCGGCCAGGCGATCCTTGCTCGAATCAAGACCTGGGGACCGCGCGTCGAGCCTTCCGACGAAGGGATTCGCGCCACGGTGATCGGTGCTTCCCAATACACGATCCAGGTGAGCGGCAGCACGATCTTCGTCGCGCCGCAAAGCGCCCTGCCCCTGCGAAACGTGCCGGTCGTCACGCCGGACCTGCCGCTCGAGGACGACATGCTCGATATCCCCAGGATCGCGGCGGCGGTGCAGACCGCCCTGCGGCGCCTCGATCTGCATGAAGGCGAGCAGACCGTGGCGCTCTGCTATCGTTGGAGGAAATCCGCTACCTTCGCGCGCCTCGACAGCTTCTGCCGGGGAGTCACCGCCGGCCTCGCAAAAGCGCTCGACCGCGGCCTGCCGCTGGTACTCGTCGGCGAGGGCGACATTGGCGGCCTGATCGGAATTCATTGCCTGGAAGAGACTCGGCTACCCAATGCGATCGTGTCGATCGACGGGATCGTCCTCAAGGAATTCGACTTCATCGACATCGGCGCGCTGCTCGAGACTTCCGGCGCCGTGCCGGTGGTGATCAAGTCGCTGGTGTTCCCGACGGCCGCACTGGGCCGCGCGAAGGCCGGTACGACCGCTTAACGACTCGGCGTCACGGCAACGGTCGCAAACATTGCGATCAGCGTCTTAACGGACATCGTGGGTCTCCTTCCAAGCCGTGGTCGTCTGGAACGATAGGAATAAGTATCAGGTACTTTAGAGAGCTTGACTGGCGGAGAGGGCGTCCGCTGAAATGATACCTAAGGTTACCGTGGCTTTCCCTGGGCGACGACGGCCTCGATCTCTCCTACAAACCGGGGCTCGTTAACGCCTCGAGCCCTTTCGGTCGCGGGCCCCGGCCCGATCGGATGCACGGTGCCGCGCTCAAGCCGATAGCGGCCCTGGGGGAGAACGACATACCGGTGGCCCTCGCCTTCGCGCATGAAGAGCACGTCGCGCTCCCCGAGCTTGTACGGAGGCCCCACCTCGGAGCTGACCACGCGGCCGGCCGGTGCCACCTGCTCGACAACGATGGTGGCGGGCGGATCCCCCTTCAGGCGCCGTTCGACGCTGATGTGGACATCGTTGAAATGGAGTCGCCCCTCGCCACTGCCGGCACTCCGGCCCGCCCGGACCTCGGCGACCCTCCCGACGACGACGAGCGAGGCAGCCTGGACGAGGCCCTGGAGGTCCTCGGCGCCGCCGCCCGGCGGAGGGGCGGCTGCCGCCCGCCCCACCGTGCCCGGGCTCCCCACCGTCAGAACGGCGCCCAGCAGGATCGGCAGGACAGGGATCCCGTTGTGACTCAGGGCTA
>Ga0184619_10000375_pt1 | contig 15278 bp, 14 predicted proteins | sample PLM0_60_b1_FD_133146 | JGI IMG/M metagenome (GOLD analysis project Ga0184619, IMG submission 133146) | Groundwater sediment microbial communities from an aquifer in East River, Colorado, USA - PLM0_60_b1 | ecosystem: Environmental > Terrestrial > Soil > Riparian zone | place: USA: East River...
CATGGTGGCGGAAACAATCTCGCCACGTTCGTTGAGCATGACCGCTTCATCAAACTCGCGCGCTTGCGCTTCTTCCCAGGAAAGCACCTGGTCCAAATAGTTCAAACTCTTAATGCCGGCCAAGGGCGAAAAGGTGTTGCAGCGATAGGGCGAGACAGCCAGCGACAAACCCGCAGCAGAAATCTTCTGAGCTTCGCTGGTCATGATCAGTAAATCAGTCTTTCGCGTGCTCTCCTTTTTTGCTTGCCAAACATCGCGGCCACTGCGCGCCAGCAGAATTACGCGCGCGCGGCCATCGTTCACTTGATTGACAGCGACGAGCTTTCTAACCGCCTGGCCAACGTTGCCTTCGTTTGCGCCTGAGCAGTCGATGTTCAGACGCTCCGCGTGGTCCTTGAGGCGAGCCCAATGCTCCGACCAAAGAAACGGCTGACCGTTATAGATCGCAACCGTGGTAAAGACGCCGCGACCATAGAGCATGGCCGACGATACCGGCGCCACCCGCGCCTTCATCGCTTCCAGCATAACTTTGTTGAGATAAATTACCGGATGCATTTGGTTCAGTGGGCTGTATGCAGTGAGCAGTGTGCGGTCGGCAATTTAATCGACCGGCGTATTACCGTGCGCAGTACAGTTCGGAGGCATGGTCTTTGACTGCTTTCCACAAAAAGTCCGATCGGGTCGACGCGAAGCGTGATGAGTGTTACGCTGTGAACGGTACTTAGCCGCGCCAGGCATGGGCGACTTTTTTCTGCAACGTCCTCTTTAACTGCACACCGCTCACTGCACACAGCCCACTATCTATTCGCGACCCGCGGCCATAACTTCAGCCTCAAGTTTTTTCGGAAGAGAGCCACGCCAGACCGTTTCCAATTCTGCAACGTTGGCGGAGACAACTTTCTCGTCGCCGACATTTATTTGCAGTTCGCTACCGCCCACTTCACCAATCACCCTCAGCGGACAATTTTCGCGCTGCGCGATGGTTTCTATCTCGGCGCGAGCAGATGCCGCGAAACCAATAATGATGCGCGAAGGTGATTCGCTAAAAAGCATGGTCGTTACAGGAAGTGATCCCGGTAAAGATATGTTCGCGCCAATGCCGTGGCGGTTTAGTGAAGAGAAGCAACATTCTGCCAGCGCCACCGCGATGCCACCATCGGAGCAATCGTGAGCTGAGCGAAGCAAACCTGCTTCAGCCATCGCCAGGCACGCGTTCTGCACCGCGCGCTCGACCTCCAGATCGATCTGCGGCACCGCGCCCTCAATAATCATCTCGACTGTTGAGGCGCCATCGATGACCGCGGCGTATTCGCTAATGGAAAGATCGTCAGCAGTTGCGCCCAACAGCGCGATTAGATCTTGCGGCTGTTTGAATCCTGGTTGGACCACCAGGCGCACGTCCTCAACCAAACCAATCATGCCGATTACCGGCGTAGGTAGAATGCCGCGGCCTTCCGTTTCGTTGTAGAACGACACGTTGCCGGAAACCACTGGCGTGTTAAATGAACGGCAGGCTTCGGCCATGCCATCGATAACTTCCGAAAACGACCACATAACTTCAGGCCGTTCCGGCGAAGCGAAATTGAGACAGTTTGTTATCGCCAATGGCCGCGCGCCGACACAGACTACATTGCGCGCCGCCTCGGCGACGATCAGCTTGGCGCCTTCGCGTGGATTCGCAGCGCAATAACGACCGTTGCCATCCAGCGTCATTGCCAGCGCGCGTCGCGTTTCTTTTATGCGGACCACAGCAGCGTCGGCTCCGGGCAACACCGCCGTGTTGGTCCTTACCATGTGATCGTATTGCCGGTAAACAAACTGCTTCGAAGCGAGGTTTGGAGAAGCTAATAACTTAAGAAGTACATCGTTCTGGTTCTGATCTACGTGCTTTGTACTTTGTACTTTGTTTGCCGTCATTTGGACGTTGGGCGTTGGACGTTGGACTTTGGACGTTGGACTTGGCCGCGCCATGGGCCGTTCATACAACGGCGCTTCGTCAGTTAATGCTGCCACCGGAATGTCGGCCACAGTTTCGCCGTTATGAAGCACGCCCATCTTGCGTTCCTCACGAACGCGGCCAATCACCACCGCATCCAAATCCCACTTACGAAAAATATCAATGACCTCTCGCTCGCGGCCCGCATTGGCTACGATCAGCATGCGCTCCTGCGATTCGGAAAGCAGCATCTCGTAAGCCGTCATGCCTGCTTCGCGCTGCGGCACCAGAGTCAGATCGATCTCCACGCCCGTTCCCGCGCGCGAGGCCATTTCGCACGACGACGAAGTCAAACCCGCGGCGCCCATGTCCTGAATGCCGGCGACCGCGCCGCTGCGCATCGCCTCGAGACACGCTTCGAGCAAAAGCTTTTCCAGAAACGGATCGCCAACCTGGACCGTCGGCCGTTTTTCCAGCGCTTCTTCATCAAACTCTGCCGAGGCCATGGTGGCGCCATGAATGCCATCGCGTCCGGTCTTCGCGCCGACGTAAAGAATAGGATTGCCGACACCGCTCGCCTTACCAAAAAAGATTTGATCCTGTTTCAGTATTCCAAGCGCAAAGGCATTGACCAGAGGATTGAGCGAGTAAGCGTCATCGAAGGCAACTTCGCCGCCAACGGTGGCAACGCCGAAGGCGTTTCCATAATGCGCAATGCCGCCTACCACTCCGGCCAGCAACGAACGATTACGTCGCCCGTACTGTGGATGGTCCAACGAACCAAAGCGCAAACTGTTCAACGAGGCAATCGGCCGCGCGCCCATGGTAAACACGTCGCGCAGAATGCCGCCGACGCCGGTGGCCGCACCCTGAAACGGTTCGATGAATGATGGGTGATTGTGCGATTCGATTTTAAAAGCCACGCACCAGCCGTCGCCAACATCAACGACGCCGGCATTCTCACCGGGCGGCACGACAATGCGCTCGCCGGTGGTTGGCAGTCGTCGCAGGTGAATTCGCGAAGATTTGTAGGAACAATGTTCGGACCACATTACCGAAAAGATGCCCAGTTCAACAAAGGTCGGCTCGCGGTCCAGCAGGGACTTGATGCGTTCAAACTCTTCGAGAGTGAGGTTATGAGCGGTGATTACTTCGGGAGTGATTTGTTCCATAAAACAGTAGGCAGAAGGCAGAAGCCAGAAGGCAGCAGACGCGGTCTGCTTAGTGCCTACTGCCTGGTGCCTACGAGCTTTTCTATGGCGGCGCGGAGTTCGACGATCTTGATGCGCCCTAGACTCTTGTAAACGACTTCGCCCTTAGCGTCGTATAGAAACGTTGCCGGCAACGCGCCTCCCCACCTTGGATCAACCATATTGATGGCCGGCTCGGGGTCAGCAAGGTTCAGCAGGTAAACAGGCATCTGCGCATGCATCTCGCGCAAAAATTTGGGCACGCCGGTTTTGATGTCCGCCAAATCGTCCAAAGTTACCGCGATGAAATCCAGCCCCTTGGGACGATAGTCTGCGTCAATTTTTACCAGGTCGGGAAATTCATCGCGGCAGGGATCGCACCACGTGGCCCAATAGTTAACCAACAGCGGCTTCGCGTCGTTGCGCTTAAGCAGAGCCTGTAACCCGGCGGCGTCAACTGCGACCACTGCGGGTACTGATTTTGTCGCTCGGCCTTTTCGCCGCTGCGCGGAAACCGAAACGCTTGAAAGCAGAATGCAGACCGCCGCCAGTAAGAGTAATTCAGTTCGCCAACTAACAGTTTGCTTTATACAGGCCATCCGCTTACGCACGTTTGATGCTGCACCCGAAGGCCATGGCGGTAGTCTTCTCGATGGGCTTGCCTGCCAGCGCGGTGTCAAGGGCCAGACGCAGGTCGCTGCTATCCACTTGCGCAACGTTTTTGTTGTTGTCGATGCGGCCGTGATAAAGGAGCTTGTTGCTCGCATCAAGGAAGTACGCTTCCGGCGTGTGGGTCGCTCCGAGCGCATCAGCAATCCTGTTGCTGTTGTCTTTCAAGATCACGAACGTCAGGTTATGCGCGGTCGCGTGCGCCTTCACGTCGGCTGTCGGTTCGGTAACATTTGAATTGATGCCGACAACGTTAATACCGCGCGCCTTGTAATCCTGGGCCAGCTTTTCCATGCGCTCGTTGTAGGCATTGGACACGGGGCACTGCACCGCAATGAAGATCAGCACGGTGCCGTTCTTACCTTTTAGCGAGGCCAGGGAGTGATCCTTGCCATTCGTATCCGGCAAGGTGAATTCGTCGATCGTCGCGCCGATGGGCGGCGGCATGGGAAGATCCGGACGCGCAGCATGCGCGCTGAAAGCGGTAGCCATCACAACCAGGGCGACCAGGCTGAGAGAGACAGCAACTAGTTTCTTCATGATCAGCAACTCCTGTCGGAAATGATGAAAGGGGAAACGGAAACGAAAGATTACCAGCCGCGAACGCGCCATTGCAAGAGACAGCAAAACTTTCGCTAACCTCTGCGGCGTGTAAAGACAATTAGAGCAGTCAGCATAAACGTGACCAGCGCTGATAATAGACAAAACTGGCAGAAGTGTTTGATGACGAATGCCTGTAGGTAGAGCAGCCAGAGCGTGGTGATGAACATTAGGCCAACGATCACCGTCAACAGTTTGGCGGCGCCTTTGTAACTGTACGCAGCAAGCACGGCGAGGCTGAAGACCGTGAAGTAAGCCGCGGCGCCAATCATTGCCAGCGGCACGCCACCCACCGAAGCGAAAGAACTGCTCAACACCTCCGAACACCCACTAACAATCGTGCAGCGCACACTACGACCTGATAGATGCTCGACGGTGAGATAGATTGCGTCGGCGAGGCCAATAAGCGAAACCAGCGCTGCCAACGCATAACGCAGTGTGCGTCGTCGCGACTGAATTGGTTGAGAAGTTTCTGGCGGGTTGGTCACAAAGATTGGTTAGATATCGGCGCACGCGGTCTAAAAGCTTGCAGCAACTCTATTCCTAATCTCTGTGCAACCTCAGTGTTCTCTGTGACTCGGTGGTAAGTTTTTGATGACAGCAATTCACCACATAGACACAGAGAACACAAAGGTCGCACAGAGGAAACCGCAGACTAAAACAATTAATGCGTCACGAGAAGATGGCGGCATATCACCTGACATTGAGTTGCGCTTTAATCAGCGCGCGCAGCTTGTCAGGCGCCAGCGATTCAAAAGGTACTTCGCGTCCATTCATAAAGACGGTGGGTGTCCCGGTCACACCCAAAGCATGGGCGCGTTTGCCATCAAGAAAAATACGCTGCGCGACGGTTTCGCCAGCACTATCACTTCTGAATCTGTCCATGTTCAAGCCGATCTTTGTTGCGTAGTCTTCAAAGATAGGGCGAGCATCGAATGCGTCATGCCACGTCTTTTGGTTCTCATAAAGCAAATCATGCATCTCCCAGAATTTCCCCTGTAGGCCCGCCGCCTCTGCCGAGCGCGCGGCCGCGAGAGCGTGCACATGCGTCGGCACCAGCGGAAATTCACGGAAGATTATTCGGATGCGCGGGCCGAATTCTTTTTCCATCGTTTGCAGTACGGGATGGAGCATGCCACAAGGCGGACACTCAAAGTCGCCAAATTCCTCCAGCGTAACGGGCGCATCTGCCGGGCCATGAGTGTGCGGCGGATTAGCGCCGGTTTCAGTGGCGGCGGTTTCGTTGCCTGTCGAAGTTACATTGCGTGCTGCTGGTGATGCCGGCGCTGGCGCCGGCGGCGCAACTGGGGCACTCGCCGAGCGCCTCAGATACAACGCCGCCACCGCCGCGATGACAAGCACAGTTCCAATAATCAAAAAAGGAAGGGCACGTTTCATATTAGTCTGAGAAGTTGATTAGGAAGATAATTCGCCATACTGGATTTTATTCGTCGAATACGTTCGGAATTATCGGTAGTTCTCGCTTTTGATTTCTCTGTGAAACCTCTGTGATTTTTGTGTCTCTGTGGTGGTTGTCGGGCGTATATTCACCACAGCGACACAGAGCACACAAAGATTTCACAGAGAAGATTCGAACGAAGACATTCCGCGATTCACTGGACAGTATAGGGTACCGTCTTGTCGAGATTGCCGTTGATGTAAACTTGGACCTTGTATTTTCCCGTGGGCCAATCCTGCGGCAGGCTCAAGTGACCGTGGACTACGTTTTCCAAAGTCTTCGTCGTATAGTCGATATCCTTAATCTTCTTGTCCTGCGTGCCATCGGCATCAACGATCCACCAGGAAAACTTCATTTCTGTCCCCGCCTTCGCCTCTTTCAGAGTAGCCACGCAGTGGATTGTGCGATCGCCCGGCGCAAACGTGCTGGTGTGATCGCCCGGTTGTCCACTGCCGTCGTCTTTGGCCATGTATATTTCTTTTATGGCCAGGCCTGATCCGACTTCCGTATTGGTATTTGCATTGTTGTTATTGCTGTTGTTTTTGTTTTTGCCGAGATTGCAGGCGAGCACCGCAAAGAGTAAAAGGCCGGCGGCAAAAAAGGCTGAATGTTTTCTCATTTTGAGTTTCTCCATGCGTTTTAGTAAGCCGAAATCGCGAGGCCATCAAGCCGCCAGCGTCAAGGTAGCAGCCAGCGAACGAAAGATATCCCGCCCATCACTTGAGCCGAGCAAATCTTCACAGGCGCGTTCGGGATGCGGCATCAAGCCCAGGACATTTCGTCCGGCGTTGCAGATGCCGGCAATGTTATCGCGCGAGCCGTTGGGATTTGCGGCCTCGGTGACCTTGCCATTCGCGTCACAGTAACGAAACACAATGCGATCTTCGTGGCGCAACTCGGCCAACGTTTCATCGTCGCAGACGTAGTTCCCTTCTGCATGAGCGATCGGAATGCGCCGCACTGATCTCGGTTGCATCTCATTTGTGTACGGCGTATCAGATGTCTCGACGCGCACATGGATATGTTCACAAATGAAATGGAGATCGCGGTTCCGGATCAACGCTCCCGGCAAAAGACCCGCTTCGCAAAGAATCTGAAAACCGTTGCAGATGCCCAGCACAAATCTTCCCGATGCGGCAAACTTCTTTACTGACTCCATCACCGGCGAGAAACGGGCCAGCGCACCGGCACGCAGGTAGTCGCCATAAGAAAAGCCGCCGGGGATAATCACGGCGTCATAGGAGCTAAGACTAGTGTCGCGGTGCCAGATAAAGTCAACGGGTTGGCCCACGTGTTTTGAGATCACGTGGTACGCGTCGTGATCACAGTTTGAGCCGGGAAAAACTATGATGCCGAATTTCACGCCTCGATCTCCACGCGGTAGTCTTCGATGATGGGATTGGAAAGCACTTCGCGCGCCATCCGAGCAACCGATTCACGTGCCTGTTGCTCGTTAGCATCGTCCAGGGCGATCTCGAAATACTTACCCTGGCGTACATCGGCGATGCCGCCAAAGCCCAACAGCTCCACTGAATGTTGTATCGCTTTGCCCTGTGGATCCAATATGCCCGGTTTCAGGCTGACATAGACTTTTGCTTTCATGTTGCTCGAAACTCCAGCGCGAATTTCCTTCATACTAAGACATAACATTGCTTCATGTGTAGTGGATAGCATATATTTCGCGCGGCTTAATTCTTCCCGAACATTTCACATTAGGAGAACTCAATATGCAAAACCCGCCCCCTGGACAGCAGAACTACACACCTGGCGCGCCTCCGCCTGCTGCGCCTCCACCCGGCACTTCGCAAACCGGCACGGGCCTGGATCCAAAAGTGGCGGCGGCAATCTCGTACATCTGGATCGTGGGACTAATTTTCTTTTTCATCGAGAAAGAGAACAAGTTCGTGCGCTTCCACGCCATGCAGTCGATTCTCTTCGGTATTGCGAATTCCGTCATCATGATGGTGCTGGCCATCGTGGCCACGATCCTAACGGTCGTCTTCACTATTGGCGCAGCGGCGGCAGCTTCCGCAGGCAGCGGTGGGCTGGGCGCCATCGTTAGCTTATTTGTCTGGCTGATCTGGTTGGTGTTCTGGGTGATGGCGCTGGTCTTTCTTGTGGGACTGGTTTTTGCCGCGGTCAAAGCCTACCAGGGCCAAAAGTTCAAATTGCCAATCATCGGCAACATGGCCGAAAAGATTGTGAATAAATAAAAACCTACTCTCAGTGCGTCCTTTGTGTTCTCTGTGTCTCTGTGGTGAATCTTTATGGTCTGCCCACCACGAAGTCACAGAGAACACAAAGGACGCACAGAGAAAGCTGAAATAGGACACAGCTTTGCCGACTTAGCCTTCTCCAAAGACTCTTTCAAAGATCGTATCGATGTTTCTCAGATAAGTATTGAGGTTGAACACGCCATCAATTTCGCGGGCGGAAAGCTGGGCCGAAATATCCGCATCACTGGCCAGCAGCTCGCGAAAGTTTTTGTTCTCATCCCAAACCCTCATAGCATTTCGCTGCACCCAGCCGTAAGCGGTCTCGCGCGCCACGCCTTTTCGTGTCAGCGCCAGCAAGAGTTGTCCACTAAACACGAGTCCTCGCGTTGCCTGAATATTTTCGAGCATGCGGTTGGAATGGACCACCAAACCAGCGATCAGCGAGTTCGCTTTGTGAAGCATGTAGTCGAGCGCGATGCTTGAATCCGGCAACACCACCCGCTCGGCCGATGAATGCGAGATGTCGCGTTCGTGCCAAAGGGCAACGTTTTCCAAACCAACGATAGCGTTGGCCCGGACGATGCGCGCCATACCGCAGATGCGCTCAGAAATGATCGGATTGCGCTTGTGCGGCATAGCGCTCGAGCCTTTTTGTCCGGCAGTGAATTTTTCCTGCGCTTCGCCGACCTCGGTCCGTTGCCAATGCCGGATGTTGAGCGCGAACTTGTCGAGCGAAGAAGCAATGATTGCCAGCGTGCTCAGGTATTCCGCGTAGCGATCCCGCTGAATGATCTGCGTTGAGACGGGTGCGGGTTTGAGTCCGAGTCGCGCGCAAACTTTTTCCTCGACCCGCGGATCAAGCAACGCGAAAGCACCTACCGCGCCGCTGATTTTGCCAAACGCTACGGTTTCGCGCGCGCGCAGCAAGCGGTCGCGATTGCGGCGCATTTCGTCATACCAAAGCGCGAACGTCAAACCAAACGAAGTGGGCTCAGCGTGAATGCCGTGCGTGCGACCAATCTGCGGAGTCTTTTTAAACTCAAAAGCGCGCCGCTTGAGTACTTCCAGGAAAGATTCAATTTTCTTTAGCAGCAGATCGGAGGCATCGCGCAACAACAGCGCGTTGGCCGTGTCGACCACGTCGGAAGAGGTCAAACCATAATGAACGAAGCGCGCGGCATCGCCGATGTTTTCAGCAAGGTTGGTGGTGAAGGCAATGAGGTCGTGGTTTGTAGTTTTCTCGATTTCGTTAATGCACTCAACGGAAAAACTTGCGCGCGCTTTGATCTGTTCGACTGCATCGTGCGGAATGGTTCCCATCTCGGCGTGCACTTCGCAGACAGCAATCTCTACCTCCAGCCACTTCTGGAATTTGCTCTGTTCGCTCCAGAGCGCGCCCATCTCCGGTAATGTATAGCGATCGATCACTTCGTTAGTTTCGAGTTTCGAGTTTCGAGTTTTATCTGGTTTGAGACTCGATTTCAACTAACCTCGTGCGAACTCGAAACTCGAAACCCGGAACTCGAAACTATTTTAATGCTGTCGAATTCACATAATAGCGTGCCAGCAACCAATGGCCATCGCGCTCAACAAGAGTGAAGGTTTCCATGCCCTCACCGAGCTGAAACTTTGTTTGATAGCTGACAATGTACACGCGGCCTTTCAATGGGCCACCGGAATTCTGTTGTTCCGTTGCTGATTGAAGCGTTCGGTTTTCAACCGGACCCAGCTTGTTCCGCAACGTTTTAAACGTTGCAGTAGACTGTTCGAGCGTCACATCCTGTCGCCAAAGTTCCGAGGCTTCGTTGTAAATCTTTTCGTAACGCTCCGCCGCAATATCGTCGCTTACGGCGCCAACGGCGGCTTCAACATCAGCCGGAACACCACGCCGTTCAGTTTGCAAACCGCAGCCGAAGCTCCAGCAAGAAAGAATCAGGATAAAAGATAATTGGAGACGGTTAACGCAAATGTTATGGCGCCCGGAAATACCGGCTTTCATGCTTCCGCTTTCATCCTTCACGTCAAACCTCAATCCAGGGAGTCGGTTCTTTGGGAAAAGAAAGGCTGATTTCGGTGTCCGTGTGAAAAAGCGGAAAGCGTTCCTGCAAAGCGACCTCGGCCGATATCTTCGCCAGATAAGGATTGTTGGCGCGCTGCGATAGATGGGCCAGGACAATGAATTTGGCCACGCCGTCAAAGCCGTCCTGGATCCATTCGGCGACGTCTTCGTTTGAAAGATGGCCCAGCCGGGACAGTATTCGCTGTTTCAACTCCCAGGGATAATGGTCGCAGGCTTTCAGCATGTCACGGCTGTGATTCGATTCAATGACCACGGCCGCGCAACCCCGCAGCCGCTCGCTGACGAGCGTTGTGATATGACCAAAATCCATCAACGTCGCAATCTTTAGGCCCTGATGAGTGGCCGTAAATCCGAAGTTATCTACTGCGTCATGGGGAACGGTGAACGGGTGAAAATCGATCTGCCCGATGCGAAAGTCTTGGCTGGATTCAATCTGCTCCACCCGATCGCGCAATGCCTTGGCACGTTTGCGCGGCTCGTCGTTGCCGACGTTAAAGCGTTCGCCAACGTAAGCGTCATGAGTTTTGGCAGAAATGTAGACCGGGCAATCAACCGTTCGCAGCAGCACGCGCAAGCCACCGGCGTGATCCCCATGTTCGTGCGTGACCAGAACAGCGTCGAGCTTTTGCACATCTTCGCCGACCAGCGCCAGACGGCGCGCGATTTCTTTGGCGCTCAATCCGGCATCGACGAGAACACGTGTATCGCCGGCAACGATCAGAACCGCATTCCCCGTTGAGCCGCTGCCAAGAACGGTAAGTTTCATTTTAAGGATGTAAATCCAGGACCGACTACTAAGAAAGGCAGAAAGAAAACTTTATCATGAAAAAGCCAGAAGTCAGAAGTCAGAAGTCAGACGATCAGAAGTCAGATGTCGCGTTTCTCAATTCTGAATCCTGACTTCTGAACCTCCGACCTATGACCCCTGGCTCTTCAAATCTGCAGGCGCGAGCGCTCGACGCTAAAGCCATTCAGATTTCCCAGCGCACCCAACGATAGCGACTCGCTCTTGAAGAAACTTCGCGCAACCCGTTGCAAATCGTCAGGAGTTACTGCTTTGATCTTTTCGATTACTTCGGCGGGCGAAATACGACGGCCGTGAATGATTTCCTGTCGCGCCAGTCCGCCGGCGCGTGCGCTTGATGATTCCAGACCCAACAGCAGCAACGATAGCGACTGGTCTTTCACCAGCTTTAATTCATCCGTGGTGACGCCTTCTTCAACAATCCGTCGCAGTTCTTCAAGCGATAAGTCGACCACCTCGTCCAGATGCGCCGGCGATGTGCCCGCGTAGATCGTAAAAACGCCAATATCGGAAAAAGTGTTGCCGCCAGCGCCAACAGAATAGACAAGACCGCGTTCCTCGCGAATCTTCTGCCAGAGCCGGCTGGAAGTGCCGCCGCCAATGACCGACGCAAGCAGGCTGGCCGCATACCGTTCGCTGCTCTTTGCATTGGGCCAGGGGGCAGCTATCACCAGATGCGCCTGCTCGAGTTCCTTCTGTTCGATCAGGATGGGCGTCGCCGGCACTGGAACTTCTTCCGCCAACATCACTGAGTTGCCATTCGCATTCGGAAAAGAATTGTTAACCAGCTCCACCAGCTGGTCGTGCTCAACGTTTCCTGCCGCCGCCACTACGAGATTAGACGGCAAAAAGTCACTGGCATGGTAGGCCGCGATGGCATCGTGATTGAATGATGAAATTGTTTCCCGCGTGCCTTCAATTGGCCGCCCCAGCGGATGGTTTGGGAAGTACGCCGCATTGAAGAGTTCGCCCAGCAATTCATCGGGAGTGTCCTCGACCATCTTCATCTCTTCGAGGATGACTTTTTGTTCGCGCTCCAGATCTTTTTGGTCAAAACGAGGATGCGCCAGCAGGTCGGCAACCAAATCAAAGGCTTCGGGCAAACTGGCGTCCGCAACCTTTAGTGCGAAACCAGTCATCTCATGGGTAGTAAACGCGTCGAAATGTCCCCCAAGACGGTCTGATTCGATAGCAATGTCGCGTGCCGAGCGACGTTTGGTTCCTTTGAAAACAGCGTGTTCGATGAAATGGCAGATGCCGTTCAACTCCCGGGCTTCATGACGCGAGCCACGACGTACCCAAATGCCGGCGGTCACGGATCTGAGGCCGGGCATATGCTCGGTCAACACCTTGATGCCGTTGGTGAGTTCAGTGGAGTGAACGTCGTCAATCATAGTTGAATGAACAAAACCGCCTGAAATTCAGTGTCACTTCGCATGCTAGCACGGCAGCAACTGGCGGCAAAGCGAGCGTCAATTGCGCCGAAAATGGGCGCTGATTCCTTGACAGGTGCTGAATTATTGGCGGAAAATGAGGGGTATCCAACGGTTCTGGTAAGTCTCCTGGCCTGAACCAGTTTGCCTTCTCGGTTTGAGGCTATACTACTTTGTAGTTCTAAGAGGAAGGCATGACCTATGCGGAGACGCTTACCTATTTTGTGTAGACCCCAGCCACGTTCGCCTACTTCAAACGTTTCCCAAGCGAAACGTAAGGAGGATTCGTGTCGATGAAAGTATTCGAAAGAAAAGTATTAAGACTTTCTTTGCTGGCTTTTTTCCTTGGCTGTTGTCTGCAATCGCCGGCGGTCAATGCAAGCACGGGAAGTCTGGCGACTGTCTCGGGCGCTGTTCACGACGATAAAGGCAATCCTCTCGCCGGCGCGCTAATCTCTTTAATAAAGGACGGCACACGCAAGGTCGTCAAAGAAACCCGTAGCGATATCAACGGCCGCTTTGCGACGCGAATTCTGCCCGGCCGCTATGGGATTCACGCAATTGCCCAAGGATTTAATGAAGTAGTTTTCTCTGCTGTTGAAGTGCGCGCGTCACAGGAACTTATCTATCGCTTCAATCTCGAACCGATCGGTTCGGGGAAAACGTTGGTTGAGCGTCGCCGAGATCGCGACGATGTGCGATGGACTTTGCGATCAGCCCAGACGCGGCGTTCAATCTTCCAGGCGCAAGAAGGCGATGACGACGACATTCAGGCGATTGTGACAGCGGAAACTGCGAAGGCACAATCTCCCACCGACGACATAACTGAACCAACCACAGAGAACGTAACCTCAGAACCACGCAAACGCGTGCGGGGCGTGCTCGAGACTTATTTTGCAAGTTCTTACGGCTCTGCTTATCCCGGTCTTAACTTTGCCGTTGCTACAGATTCAAGCAATGGTGTCGAACTAGTCTTTGCCGGACAAGTGGGCGCTGGTCCAAACGCTCCGGAAAGGTTTGAAGCCAGCACACACCTCCGTGCCGGACAGCACCATCGCGTTGGCATGAGCGTGGGCGCCATTAAATTTGCCGAGCCAATCTGGGCAAACGTGAAACCCAATCAGACAGATGCGCTTGGCCAATTTTCAGTGCGCGCCATCGATGAGTGGGTGGTTCGCGACGGCATAGTCATTGTGCTGGGCCTCGATTATTCGCGTTTTCTCGGTGGCGGCGGTGCACGTTCGTTGAATCCCCGCATCGGACTTCAATTTGACGCCAACGCGCGCACCCGGTTGCGCGCTGGTTATGCTTCCGGTGGCGAAGAAGCTCGCACGCAGAGCATCGCAACTTTTGAGAACACTCAGATTGCTTTCACCGACGGCGCCAGGAGACCAATCGCTTTTGTAGACGGCCAGGCAGTGATGGAGCGAAGTCATCGTTTGGAATTTGGCGTCGAGCGAGTGATCGATAACAAATCCAATTTTGAAGCTACCGCCTTTTTCGACACAACCTCGGGACGCGGGATCGGCCTGCTCAGCACCCCCATCACAGCGTTCTCCGGCGCTACGGGTGAAGCGTTTATTAACGTTGCAAACCAGCAGGGCGCATCAAGAGGCATGCGACTGGTCTACACGCGGAGACTGAGCCGGGTTTGGACAGCCTCGGCGGGCTATTCGTTTGGTCGCGGCCAGCGGTTGGCTTCGGGCGATATCTCAAGGCCCGATGACATGTTTGAAAACTCCTTCTTCCAAACGGCAGCGTTCCAGCTTGGCGTCGGATTTGATACCGGTACCAACGTACGCACAGTGCTGCGCTTCTCGCCGAACGCGACAGTTTTCGCGATCGATCCTTTTGCGGGCCGCCTCGGCGTTTACGATCCGTCGCTCAGCATTCAGATAACGCAGGAACTCCCTAGCTTTGGCTTGCCCATTCGCGCAGAAGCAGTTCTCGACGCGCGAAATTTACTCGATGCGCAAACGACAACCGACAACGGAGAGGTACTCACTCAACTGACCACCGGCCGCCGTTCTGTTCGAGGAGGAATCTCGCTGAGATTTTAGAAGAACAGAAAAGAAACCTGGCGCGCAGAGTTCTTCGGCGCAGTTAATTTCGCTCAGATTTGCCCATCCCGGAAGTTCTCCAAAATCTCGGAAAAGTCCAAAAACTTGGATTGTTTCGTGTTCGGAACCAAATAAGCATTTGATCTACCGCTACAAAATGGCGCAATCCTGAGCAATCCGAATGCATGTTGGAGTAACTGCCTGATAACGGCTTAGTAAGCAGCCCTAGCCAAATGGGAGGCAAAAACAACCGAGGAACAAACCTTGCGTTTTGATACCCGGATCGAGAACGAGGGGGCGCCTTGAGAAATTGATGCAGTGAAAAGATCAGTCTTCACAACTGGAACCTGGCTGGTATTCGTGACCTCCGCTCTGCTGGTGACGGTGGCCGTGCTCAACTTTGCGCAGCGCCTGCGGCACGAGACACCCCCGTGGGACGGCGTCACCTGGAATGAAACGCGGCAGGGGATTGTCGCCGATAAGGTTGAGGTTGATTCATCCGGCGCTCGCGCGCAAATTCTGCCCGGCGATCGCTTAATTGCGATTAGCCTTGACGACAACCATTATGATGAGGTTGGGCACGCAAAGGACGTCCAGATTTATTTGGACCACTCTCGCGTCGGCGGCGATATACATTATTTAATTGAGCGTCCTTCCTATCCTGAAGAGAGCCGGTACTACTATGCCGACCTCGATAATCTCAATGCTATTCACAAATGGACGCCGCGCGATCTGTACATCAATCTCATTGGCGTTGTTTATCTGCTGGTCGGCTTCTTCGTGCTTTTCAAGCAGGGCGGGCGCGCACCTTTCTCATTGCACTTCGCCAC
>Ga0184619_10000376_pt1 | contig 15274 bp, 12 predicted proteins | sample PLM0_60_b1_FD_133146 | JGI IMG/M metagenome (GOLD analysis project Ga0184619, IMG submission 133146) | Groundwater sediment microbial communities from an aquifer in East River, Colorado, USA - PLM0_60_b1 | ecosystem: Environmental > Terrestrial > Soil > Riparian zone | place: USA: East River...
TGAGTCTTATGACGTTTGCTCGCTTCGACAAATACGTTGACCGACACGCGCAAAGTTTTGTTGAGCGTTTGCAGACACTCTGCCGCATGCCGTCAGTTGCTGCGCGCGGCACCGGGATGCGCGCAATTGCCGAGACGGTCGAGCAAATGATGCAGCGTGTGGGCATCGGCACGCGATCACATCGCGTCGGCAACGGCTATCCCATCATCTACGGCGAATGCGGCGGCGGATCGCAGAGTTATCTTCTTTATGGTCACTACGATGTGCAGCCGATAGGTCACTTGAGCGACTGGTCGGTTGGCCCATTTGCCGCAACGATTCTCGACGGCAAGCTTTACGCGCGCGGCGCTGCAAACAGCAAAGGCGATCTGGTGGCGCGACTCGCGGCTGTTGAATCCTACCAAAAAACTTTTGGCAAATTGCCGGTGTCGTTGCGGTTTTTTATTGAAGGAGAAGACGGGCTGGGTAGCCCGAGCCTGTATCGCTTTGCGAACGAGCATCCTGAAATGTTTGCTGCCGAAGGTTGTATTTGGGATGAAGGTTACAAGGATACGAAAGAGCGGCCGGTTATCAGTTTGGGATTCAAGGGAATCCAGTTCGTCGAGCTGCGGGCGCATGGCGCGCGCGCTGATCTGCATTCAAAGTGGGGCGCGATAGTTCCCAACCCGGCCTGGCGGCTGGTGCAGGCGCTGGCGACGATCGTGTCGCCCAAAGGCGTGATCACCATCGATGGCTTCTCGTCGCAGATTGCACCCATTAGCGAAGAGGATGCCGAGGCGCTAAAAGTGATCGAGATTGACGAGGTTGGTTTGAAGCACGAGTTTCGCATTGGCGGTTGGGTGCGTTCGATGAAGGGCGCCGCATTAGTAAAGGAGCACATCTTCGGACCGACCTGTACTATCTGCGGCATACAAACAGGCCACACTGAAGCCGGAATGAAAACCATTCTTCCGAGCCATGCGGTTGCCCGCCTGGATTTTCGCCTGGTTCCTGATCTGACGCCGCCACTTGTTGTCGAGCTATTGCGGGCGCATCTTGACGAGCGCGGTTTCAAAGACATTGAAATTATCGAACTGGCGAGCGCTCCGCTCGCGAAATCTTCCGCGCAGTCCACAGTCGCTCGTGCAGTGATCGGCTCGGCAGGAGAAGTATATGGAGTTACGCCGCTGGTCTACCCGATGGATCCGGCGAGTGGTCCGGTCGGCGCCGTTTGCGGCGCCTCGTCGCCGCCGACTCCGGTCGCATCGTTTGGCATCAGCCACGCTGGATCGAACCCACATGGTCCCGATGAAAATATTCGCATCGATGATTTTCTTCAGAGCGTTCGCATGATTGGCCGGGTAATAAATAAGTTGGCCGAAACGAAGACAAAGACTAGCGGCGCTGCGCAGGCTAGCGGCAGTCATGCCGTCGTTGCGCAAAGCGGAAAACATTCATAGGGCGCCCAGCGGAGAGATGAGTGGCAAAAGCTGTTTCAGTTGAACAACAGTTTGAAAAGTTGCGCGACGAGATTCGCCGGCACGAAGAGCTCTATTACGTTCACGACAATCCTCAAATTTCCGACCGCGAATATGACGCGTTGATCGAACGCTTACAGGACCTCGAACAGGAACACCCGCAATTAATAACCAGCGATAGTCCTACGCAGCGAGTCGGCGGGCGGCCAGTTGAAGGTTTTGCGCAAGTGGTCCATCGCCGCCCGATGTTGTCGCTGGATAACAGCTATAACATCGACGAGCTGCGCGCTTTCGATCAGCGTTGCCAGCGGCTAGCTGATGGAAGAGCGCTCGACTACGTTGCTGAACTGAAGATCGACGGGCTGTCCATCGCGCTGCACTACGAAAACCAGGTGCTGGCGCGCGCCGTAACCCGCGGCGATGGCCGCATCGGCGAAGAGGTTACTGCCAACGCGCGCACTATCCGCAGCATTCCGCTCAAATTGCGCGAAACGCGAGGCTCGTCAAAAATATCAGATCTCAAATTTCAGATTTTAAACCTGGAAATACGCGGCGAGGCGTTCATTCCGCGAAAGGTCTTCGAGCGCATCAACGCCGAGCGCGAAGACCAGAACGAGCCGCGCTTTGCGAACCCGCGAAATGCGGCCGCTGGAACGCTGCGCCAACTCGATCCTAAAATCACTGCTTCGCGGCGGCTGGAGATGTTTGCTTATGATCTGCTTACGGGCGAGCGGAAACCATTTGCGACTCATTGGGAAGCGCTCAACTGGATGCAGCAGGCCGGGCTGCGTGTGAATCCTGAGCGAGTTCTTTGCAAGTCGATTGAGGAAGTGATCGAGTTTGCTACCAGGATGGAAGCAAGGCGGGACGATCTGGATTACGAAATTGATGGCCTGGTGGTGAAGGTGAACTCAACCGCGCTCCAGGATGAGTTTGGCACCACGAACAAAGCGCCGCGCTGGGCCATCGCCTACAAGTACGCCGCGCGCCAGGCCACGACGCAAGTGCTTTCGATTGTGGTTCAGGTGGGACGGACCGGAGCGTTGACGCCGGTCGCCAATCTTGAACCGGTCGTGTTGGCCGGCACTACCGTGTCGCGCGCGACGCTGCATAACCCCGATGAAGTAAAGCGCCTGGGAATTCGTATTGGGGATTGGGTGCTAATCGAAAAAGGCGGCGACGTCATTCCCAAGGTGCTCAAAGTAATCGAGGCAAAGCGCACCGGCGAAGAGAAGATTTTTCGCATGCCCAGGAAGTGTCCGGTGTGCGGCGGCGAGATTTCGCGGCCTGAAGGCGAAGTGGTTTCGCGTTGCGTGGCTGCCGACTGTCCGGCACAACTCGAAGGCCGACTCCTGCACTTCGCTTCGCGACGAGCAATGCGCATCGAAGGATTGGGTGAGTCATTGGTCCATCAACTGGTCGAAAGTGGAAAGGTCCATGACGCCGGGGATCTTTACAGTCTTACTTTTGAAACTGTGACTGGCCTCGAACGAATGGCCAAAAAGTCTGCCTCGAATTTGCTCGCGCAAATTGAAGCCAGCAAACAGCGCGACCTGGCAAACCTTATTTATGCATTGGGCTTGCGTCACGTTGGCGATCGTACGGCAACAACGCTGGCGCGCCAGTTTGGCTCGCTCGCAGCGTTGAGCAAGGCGACCGTTGCGGAGCTCGACGATGTTCCCGAGATTGGTTTGACCGTCGCGCAAAGCGTGCGCGACTGGTTTGACGATGAAGGCAACCTGGCGTTGTGCGATCGATTGGCTGCGGCGGGCGTGCGGACGAGAATGGAAAAAACCACTGGGCCGGCCGATGACAAATTTGCCGGCAAGTTATTTGTGTTGACTGGTTCGCTTGGGGACTTCACTCGTGACGAAGCGCGCGCGGCCATCGAATCGCGCGGAGGTCGCGTCAGCTCTTCCGTAAGTAAAAAGACTGACTTCGTCGTTGCCGGCGAAGAGGCGGGTTCCAAATTGGATAAAGCGACTTCGTTGGGCGTTACCGTGGTAGATGAGCAAACATTCAAGAAAATGCTAATGTAGACGAGGATTAACTATTAGGAGTGCAAATGGCAAACAGTGAAACTAAAGATCAGAAACTCCAATTGCTCTACACGTTGTTTTGTGACGATGTGCGACTCGAAGCCGGTAACAAGCTTTCTTTCATGGGTGTCTTCCAGAACATCATGGTGCAACAATTGCCCGTGTCCCTGATCAAGTTTGCCGTGGTCAATCACTGGCGCGGCGAGGGAACGCATCTTTCTGAGGTCCGAATTCTCACGCCTGATCGGCAGCATCCGATCGTTGTGTCTCAACCAACCAGCTTTGAGATAACACCTGGCGGTTTTGCCGACAACATCAGTTTCTTTGTGAACGTTACCTTTCCGGCGGCGGGTCAATACTGGGTGCAAACGTTGATAAATTCAAATCTTTTTGACGAACAGCAGTTGACCGTTTCCGACGGTCGCGAACCTTCGCCAGACAACTCTTCGCAGGCGGTTAACTAAAAGCGCGCAAATCGTGAATCGTAAATAATAAATGGTTGAAGATTTGCAGGTCGAACTCTATGTGGGCTATTTGGCATAGAACGGTGGAGAAGATTATGCGCTCGGCGGGCAATCTGCGCTTCGCAAGAGTTGCTATGCTAACCTTCAAATAGCAACACACTGTGAGCCGCCGCTACCTCTATTTACGATTCACGATTTACGCGCTTTTTCAGTATTCGATGCCGTAGAGCTTTATCTTAAAGTTCAGTGTGGTCGGATTGATGTGCAGTAGTCTGGCCGCAGCGGCCTGGTTTCGCCCGGTGCGCTGCAACGCGAGCTTTATGAGGTTAATCTCAAAGCTCTTAACCTCGTCATAGAAATCAACGCCCTCCGAGATGTTTAGCGTGCGCAACTTATTCGACGCTTCAGTGAAGGCTTTGTCAGAGGCGAGCGTTTCAGCTTCCCTCAGGAGCGTGTGAGCCAGCTCAGCCAGGCGCCGAACGCGGTTACGCCCGGGATGTTCAGCCACCCCTAACTGTCGCTGTGTACGGTTGGCCCTTGATGGTTTCCGAGGATGATCGCCTGGGTTCGATTGAATTGCGTTGGCATGTTCAGCTTGCATTAGTCGCCCCTTTACACCTCAAGCCTTGAGCGTGGTCAATAGTAAAACACCATGGTCTTAGCGGGTGTGACATCTTTTTAATCAAACGCCAGCGGTCTGGGGACGTTCCAAAAAGAAAAAGCGAGTCCGCATGGACTCGCCTGATTCTATTGGAAACTGGTGCGGATGAGAGGACTTGAACCTCCACGATGTCACCATCACAGGCTTCTGAGACCTGCGCGTCTGCCAGTTCCGCCACATCCGCAATTGGGAATTCATTATGCGAACGGGCTTAGAGCGTGTCAAGAAACGTTAAGTTGTCTCGACGCGCGCCGCAGTACATCATTTCGAATTTCCAATTAACGGTTGTCGGTTACGCGACGATAATTTCTCCGCGTGCGATAGCGCCAAAGGTTACTAGTGTTCGTTCTGCGATTGCGTAGCCGGTTGCGCCAGTCGACGCTTCCGACGCGAGCGCTACGCGGACCGCGTCCATCCCAGCGGCCGGCCCGGGCATCATGACAATTCACAAACTTGCCACACTTTTTATTGTAATGACGATTGTAATTACGATTACGACCGATGCTGTCTCGCCAATCTCTGTTCGAGCGACTATGCTCAGCGCGATTTGACCAATCCCCGTTGCCACGGCCGCGCCCATGCCCACGCCCATTACCCTGGGCCAACGTGATCGACGGGACAGCTACGGCCAGCAACAGAGCAGCGACCGCACCCAATATTAGACTTCTGGTGTATATCGAATCTCTCATCGAGGTTCCTCCTATTTAATGATTACGCGATACCTATCGATGCGCTATTCCAACTTCTTTACAGCGGGGAGCGCTGCGGTTTCACCGTTTTACTACAATCGACGTGCCGTCCCTCACCGACGCAGGGCGTTCGGCGCACCGGGAGTTTGCCGCGGCTTGGAATGCCCGTTTGCACACCAGGTATCGGGTGCGACTGGGCTAATTGATCTGATAATGTAGGACTTGCCAACAAGTAACACGGCAGTCTTACGGTTTCATTTCGATTGTGTTGCCACGCGAATGCCGCCGAAACCAGATGCATTTCCAGCGCTGCGCGACCGATTCGCGAACGTTCGCAAGCGAATTGAGACAGCCGCGCGCGCCTGCGGCCGTTCGCTCGATGAGATAACACTCGTTGCCATCACCAAAACGCACCCTGTGGAAATGCTAGAAGCCGCACTGCGTTTGGACGTAAAAGATCTTGGTGAGAATCGCGTTCAGGAAGCGGAAGAAAAGATTAATCAACTGGGCCGCGACGCTGCTCGTTGGCATTTGGTGGGCCATTTGCAAACAAACAAGGCGCGGCGCGCAGTTAGTCTATTCGATGTGATTCACTCGCTTGACTCGGCTGCGTTAGCAGAACGACTAGAGCGGCTGTGCGTTGAAGAAAGCCGGCTATCGCTGGATGTGCTGGTGCAGATTGATCTGGGTGGGGAAGCGACAAAGTCTGGAATTGAAATGGCAGACATGCCGGCTTTGCTTTCCAATTTGGAGCGGTGTCCGCATCTCCGCTTGATTGGTCTGATGACTTTGCCGCCCTACTTTGAGAACCCGGATTGTAGTCGGCCGTTTTTCAAAACTCTTCGTGAGCTACGTGACGAGTTGCATGCGCAGGGTCATTTCCGCTCTGCCAAAGGTGAACTTTCGATGGGCATGAGCCACGATTTTGAGGTCGCAATCGAAGAAGGTGCAACGATGGTGCGCGTGGGTACCGCGCTTTTCGGCGAACGGAGTTAGGACCTTCATGCTTATTCTTGGCAGGCTCTACTGGTTCATAAGTTGGGCTTTGATAACGACGATTGCGGTCATCATCGTCTTAATAGTGTTGCGCCTCGTTGCGAATCAGGCCGATCTAAATCCTTTTGGTTGGAGTTCCATAACTATTCGCCGGTTAACGGATTCTATAATCGGGCCGGTGCGTCGTACGCTCGCTCGTATGGCAGTCGATCCAAAGTACGCGCCGCTGGTTGCGATCCTCGCGGCTATCCTGCTCGGTTGGTTTGCGTTACAGCTCGTCTCCGGTATAGCAAATACCCTGGCGGGAATTCTGGTAAGCCTGAACGCTCACTCCATCATCGCGACGATGGGCTATCTGGTTTACGGCCTGCTTGGCCTTTACAGTTTGCTGATCTTCATTCGCATAATTCTTTCCTGGGGAATGTTTGGCTACTCAAGTCGCCTGATGCGGTTTTTGGTTAATGCAACTGAGCCATTGCTTGGTCCGCTCCGCCGCATGGTTCCTGCTGTGGGAGTTTTTGATATCTCGCCCATCGTCGCGTTTGTCGTCATCTGGCTGTTGCAGGCAGCGGTTGCGGGTACGCTTTTGCGTGGGTGGCAACTCATATTTTTCGCCTGAAGTTCATTGAGCGTGGGAGTGCGATTGCTCGAAATGATCGATTTTACCGAGAAGGATGGATGCTTGACGTTTCGCGTTTACGTTGTGCCGCGCGCTTCGCGAAGTGAGATTGCCGGCGCCCATGATGGTGCTTTGCGCGTGCGGCTTGCCGCTGCACCAGTTGATGGGGCCGCCAATCGCGAATTAATTGCTGTGCTGGCAAAAGCTCTGCATGTTTCTCGGAGCGCGGTTGCAATCGATGCCGGACATACTTCCAAAATCAAACGAGTGACGGTGAGTCAATGCAAACGGGAAAGCTTGATTACGATCACTGCGCAAAAGCGACGTTGACAGCTCGACGGGCGGCGGTGGAATATTGAAACCAACACCATCCCCCGGCCGTTAAAGACCTAAGATTTCTTTAGGCGTTTCAGTTGAAGACTGCAAGATGGAAAACGAGAGAATCTCTCATTACCGGATTTTGGAGAAGCTTGGCGCGGGCGGGATGGGCGAGGTGTACCTGGCCGAAGACACAAAACTCGGGCGACGAGTGGCGCTCAAAATTTTGGGCGAAGAATACACCACCAATAGAGATCGCCTTAATCGTTTTGAGCAGGAAGCCTGCGCAGCCTCGGCTCTTAACCATCCGAACATTCTCACCATTCACGAGGTGGGTAGCGACGACGGCAAACACTTTATCGCCACCGAATATATCGACGGCACAACGCTGCGGCGCAGGATCTCTGGTACGCAAATGGACGTCGCGGAGATTCTGGATATCGCGGTGCAGGTGGCCAGTGCTCTTGAAGAAGCGCATGCTGCCGGCATCATTCATCGCGACATTAAACCGGATAACATCATGATCCGGCGCAATGGCTACGTTAAAGTGCTCGACTTTGGCCTGGCAAAACTCGCTGAGAGATCAATTGACCGTAGCTCGTCAGACGGCGAAGCATCAACGCGCGTCATGGTGCACACGGATGCCGGAGTAGTAATGGGCACCTCTCATTACATGTCTCCGGAACAAGCGCGCGGCAAGGCGGTTGATTCGCGCAGCGACATCTGGAGTCTCGGCGTAGTGTTGTATGAGATGGTGGCCGGCCGCACTCCCTTCGAAGGCGAGACTTCGACAGATGTGCTCGTTTCGATCACGCAAAAAGAGGCGCCGCCGCTGGCGCGTTTCGCTCCTAACGTGCCGGCCGAGCTCGACTGGATTATCACCAAAGCGCTGCGGAAAGACTGTGATGAGCGCTATCAGACAATCAAGGAATTTTCGACTGACCTGCGCCGGCTGAAACAGAAAATCGAGTTTGAGGCAGAACTGGAACGCTCGGTTTCACCGGACAGCATAACGAGATCCACCATCAGCCCCGCCGGCGGCATTCCTACAGTTTCCGGCAGAGTGGCGCCGACGGCTGAAGCTACTGCCACGCCTCATTTATCGAGCGCTGAATATATTGTCAGTGAAATCAAACGTCACAAGACCGGCGCAAGCCTCATTGCGGCATTGTTTATTGTCATCGTCGGGGCCGCAGTCTTTTTCTATTTTCGTCACGCGCAGGCGCTCACCGATAAAGACACCGTGCTGCTCGCTGATTTTGTGAATACGACAGGCGAGCCCGTTTTTGATGGCACTCTAAAGCAAGCGCTGGCGGTACAATTGGGACAGTCGCCCTTTCTGAATATCTATCCGGAAGACAGAGTGCGGGAAGCGTTGCGCTTCATGGGCCGTTCACCCGACGATCGCGTGACCAGAGATGTGGCGCGTGAAATTGGCCAGCGCCAGGGTCTGAAGGCGATGCTCGCCGGCTCAATCTCCAGTCTCGGCAGTCACTACGTGATTACGTTAGAAGCAGTAAACGTGCAGAGCGGCGATGCCATTGCTCGGGAACAAGGGGAAGCGGAAAGCAAGGAACAGGTACTCAGCACGCTCGGGCGAGTAGCGTCGCAGCTTCGCGAAAAGCTCGGCGAATCGTTGGGATCGATCAAGAAGTTTGATGCGCCAATCGAGCAAGCGACCACTTCTTCGCTGGAAGCACTCAAAGCTTTTTCTCAGGGAAACGACTTGCGTCAGAAAGGCCAGGATCGCGAAGCGATTCCATACTACAAACGCGCCATCGAAGTTGACCCAAACTTTGCGATGGCCTACGCGCGGCTGGCGGTTGCGCATAACAACTGGGGCGAGACCGAGCTTGCCAGGGAATACACAGAGAAGGCTTATGATTTGCGAGATCGCGTTAGCGAGCGCGAGAAGTTTTATATCTCCGAGAAGTATCACAGTTACGTGACCGGGAACCGCGACGAGGCAATGAATGTGCTGAAAGCCTGGGCGCAGACGTACCCGAACGATTACATCCCACACAATAATTTGGCAGTGAATTACACCTTCAGCGGGCAATATGAAGACGCGCTTAAGGAATCCCGCGAGGCTGTTCGCTTGAGTCCGACCAACGCGACGGCTCAGGGCAATGTGGTGGATTGTTTCATGCGGTTGGGCCGTCTGGACGAAGCCAGGCAAACGCTCGAGCAGACTATTGGCCAAAATCCCGATCGAGCCATCTATCACTTCAATAGTTACGATATCGCATTCCTTCGCGGTGACGAGGAGACTATGAAGAAGGACCTCGATTGGTTTGCGAGCAAGCCAAATGAATCTGATTTCTTCGATCTTCAGGCCGGCACGGCCACAAGCCGCGGACAGTGGAAAAAGGCGCTGGAGTTCAATCGACGTTCGATTGAACTCATGCTGAACCAGGATCGCAAGGAGAACGCGAGCCAAATTGAAGCCTATGCCGGTTTTGTGCATGCAGTGCTGGGCCAATGCCCGGAATCCAAACAAAGCGCGACGCGGGCTATTTCTCTTTCGCGCGGGAAAATTGACTTGGGAATTGCTGCGGTTGACTTTGCTTTGTGCGGGGATACGGCACAGGCACAATCGCTTGCCGATGAGCTGGTCAAACGCTTCCCGCAGGAAACGATAACCATCGGCATAGTTAATCCGATGATTCGCGCGGCTATTGAAAACAACCGAGGTAAGTACGCGGAGGCAATAGAAATTTTGCAGCCTGTTAGCCGTTTTGAATTGGGCGCTGTGTCAGGATTCTGGATCAATTACCTTCGCGCTCAGGCTTTTATGGGCCAGCGTTCCGGCAAGGAAGCGGCCGTCGAATACCAAAAGATACTCGACCATCGCGCTGTTGATTTCTTTTCACCTTTATATCCATTGGCCCATCTCGGACTAGCGCGGGCGGCGGCACTCAGCGGCGACGCCTCGAAAAGTCGCACCGAGTATCAAAATTTTTTCGCGGCATGCAAGGATGCCGACGCAGATCTGCCGGTGCTGATCCAGGCGAAGAAAGAATACGAACAGCTTAAGTAGTGGCACAGACTTCAGTCTGTGTTTGTTCAAGCAGCTTTTCGCGCGAGCGGAACACAGACTAAAGTCTACTATTCTCGGCCCACACGAGATAGAACAGTCTGATTAACTAGAAGGACCAAGACCAATGTCCGGACATTCGAAGTGGCATAGTATCAAGCACAAGAAGGGCGCGCTCGACGCCAAGCGTGGCAAGCTGTTTACAAAGTTCATCAAGGAAATAACTGTGGCCGCTCGCTCGGGCGGCGGCGACCCGGAGGGAAACGCGCGGCTGCGCAAGGCCATCCTCGACGCTAAAGCCGGCAACATGCCTAACGACACCATCGAACGCGCCGTTCGTCGCGGTACCGGCGAAGAAGAAGGCGTTAACTACGAAGAGATCACTTACGAAGGTTATGGACCAGGCGGCGTGGCGCTGTTAATTGAATCGATGACCGACAATCGTAATCGCACGGTCGCGGAAATCCGCCACGCGTTTTCAAAGAATGGCGGCAACCTTGCCGCCGCCGGCGCTGTTGCCTGGATGTTTGAGAAAAAGGGTTACATCGTTGTAGCCAAGAGTGCAAAGTCAGAAGAGGAACTTTTTGAGATTGTCACCGATGCCGGCGCCGAAGATTTGCGTGACGATGAAGAACACTTTGAGATTATTACTGCTCCCGGCGACTTTGAGGGCGTGCTTAAAGCCGTAAAAAAGGCCGGTGTTGAACCACAAGTAGCTGAAGTCGAAATGGTGCCCAAGGAGTACAAGAAACTCGAAGGCAGCGAGGCCAAGCAGATGCTCAAGTTAATGGAAGCCCTGGAGGATCACGATGACGTGCAAAAAGTCTCTGCCAACTTTGACATCAGCGAAGCCGACATGGCCGCAGCGGGCTGAAAATAAAAGTACTGATAAAAGTACTGAGTACTGAGTTCCGAGCGATTACTCCGCACTCAGTACTCAGCACTCAGTTCCGCGTCTATCCGCGTTCATCCGCGGCTAATCAGATGGCCTCGTCGTCAACCGGCGGGAGATCGCTATTTGCCGGTCCCTGGATCACGTGGCCCAGCGCGTCGTAACGAGAGCCGTGACAAGGACAATCCCAGGTATTTTCCAGCGAATTCCAGTTAACGATGCAGCCGAGATGGCGGCAGACCGCCGAGAGTTCGTGGGCATTGCCTTCCGTGTCACGGTAAACCGCAACCTTGTGCAGTCCTCGAGAAATGACCGCGCCTGCGCCACGTTTTATTTCGTCGACTGAATCAACATCGGCGCCAACGACCAGATCCGCATATTGCGCTGCGACGTTTAAGTTTTCTCTGGCAAACTCGGGCAGCGCCTTTAGTGTTACGCGCGCTGGATCATAGATCGACTCCCAATCGTTCTTACGGCCGAGAATCAAATCAGCCAAAAGTATTCCCGCAATTGTGCCGTGCGTCATTCCATTGCCGGAATCGCCGGTGGCGATGAAAACATTTTTTGAATCCATCGGGTTGCGGCCAATAAACGCCAAACCATCTATCGGTTCCATCACTTCGCCAGACCAGCGATATTCAATACTCTCAATCATCGGAAAACGATGACGCGTCCAGCGCTCAAGCGCGCCAAAGCGTTTGCCCGCATCGTCCATTTGTCCCGTTTTATGATCTTCTCCCCCAACAATCAAAACGTCGTACGCACCGGCGCCTTTGCCCCGGGGTCCCCGCGCGGGCAGCCCGCGTGGGGTGGTGGTGATCGTTTCTATGCGAATGTAATGGTACGGATCGGGTGTGTCCCAGTAGAGAGCGCGTGTAACTGAGCCGCGCGGAATGCACGCGCCGATAACGTAAGTTTGATAGCCGGCCTGTTTAGTGTGAATCGCGATCAGATCGTTTACGGGACTGTTGGTCGCGATCACTACTGCCTCAGCATTGACTACGCCGCCACCATCCGTGTCAATCCTGGCTTTCTTGCCGCCCTCGATCTCTTTCGCATGACTCTCCGTATAGATGCGTCCACCCTTTTGTTTTATCGCCGTCGCCAAACCAGCCAAATATTTGAGTGGGTGAAACTGCGCCTGGCGAGGAAACCTTAAGGCCGCTCCCGTGTCGAATGAATTCCAGGGAACGCGCTCGACTTTTTCAATGTCGACTAAACCCGCCCGGTGCGCAGCAACCAGTTCGTCATCGAGAATTTTCTTCGAGTCGCGCGGCGGCACAAACAGGTAGCCGTCAAGCCGTTCAAACTCGCAAGCGATTTTTTCTTCCTTAACAATCTGCTCGACTTTATCAATCGCTGCGGTATGACTTTCAGCGGCAAGGCGTGCGCCATCTTCACCATGCAACCGTTCCAATTCAAAATAGCGGTCGTCGAGAGCATTGACAAGATGTGCGGTCGTACGCCCGGTCATGCCGCCGCCGATTGCACCATCATCAAGCACAACAACTGATTTGCCTTCGCGCGCCAGCAAGTAAGCGGTTGTCATTCCGGCGATGCCAGCGCCCACAATGCACACGTCCGCGTTGACTCGCTCTGTCAACGGCGTTTCCAGCGGAATTGCGGCTGTGTCCGTCCAAACAGAGAGAGTTTGTACTGGTTCTTTCTCGATGTGCTCAAGTGCCTTTTCAATTGGTTTTGGTTTGCTCATTTTTTCTCGCTGTTCTAACGCTTGTTCTTATTGCGGATTTTCAAGCCCGGATGTAGCCATCCGGTACAAATCGAGAACATCTATGTCTCGTTTGCACCTACAACATCACCTGTTTGGCGATAAAATTTACCGGTTGAAGAGTTAGCAAGATCGATGCCTGAACGAACAGGAGTCAGAGGTCAGAGGTCAGAGGTCAAGGATCTTAACTCCGGGCTTTACTCTCAGGAAGTTCTTTTTCTAACTGCTGACTTGGCCTCTGACCTCGGACCTCTGACCTCTGACTTCTGACCTCCGACCTCCGACCTCCGACCTCTGACTTCTGACTCCTGTCTGCTATCGTTGCGAGCATGACCCTGCCGATCAAGCCGCCTTTTCCGCCGATGGAAGCACAGCTCGTGGATAAGATCCCCTCGGGCGCGCAGTGGGAGTATGAACCGAAATGGGATGGCTTTCGCTGTCTGGCTTTTCGCGACGGCAAAAAAATCGAGCTGCAATCGAAATCAGGTCAGCCGCTCGCGCGCTACTTTCCGGAAGTGGTCGAGGCGCTGCTGAAATTGAAGGCAACTAAGTTTGTGCTCGACGGTGAACTCGTGATTCCCGTTAAAGGCGGATTGTCGTTTGACGATCTGCTCCAGCGCATTCATCCCGCTGCCAGTCGCATACAAAAGCTGTCGCGCTCCACGCCGGCAAATTACATCATTTTCGATCTGCTCGTTGATGAGACAGGGAAAGCCATATTTGAACAGCCACTGGTCACGCGCCGTCAGAAGCTTGAGAAATTTGCAAAGAAGCATTTTGCCAGGGGCGCTAGCATCGAGTTGTCTCCTAAAACTGAAAACTATGCGACGGCGCAAAAGTGGCTTTCATCGGCGGGCCTTAAATTAGATGGAGTGATTGCGAAACACAGCGATCTTCCATACCGCTCGGGCACGCGCGACGGCATGCAGAAAGTCAAAAGAATGCGCACAGCCGATTGCGTGGTTGGCGGATTCCGTTACGCGTCGAAAGGCAAAGTCGTCGGCTCGCTATTACTTGGTCTGTATGACGAAGACGGATTGCTTCATCACGTCGGTTTCACTTCAAGTTTTAACGAGGCCCGGAAAAAGGAATTAACAAAGAAACTGGAACCGCTGATCCAGCCGCCGGGGTTTACCGGAAACGCGCCCGGCGGCCCCAGCCGGTGGAGCACCGAACGTTCAGGCGAATGGCAACCGCTGAAAACGAAACTGGTCGTTGAGGTTCAATATGATCATTTCACTGGCGGGCGTTTTCGTCACGGCACAAGGTTTCTCCACTGGCGGCCAGAGAAGAAACCCAAGCAATGCAGCTTTGAGCAACTTAACTCGCGCTAAGACGGATGCGAAAGGATTAGACGGTGGATCTCGAATGCGGGCCGTGCACAATTCGTTCGTGGTGTCACGGTGATGAAGAAACCCTTCCCCTCCACGCCAACAATCGAAAAATCTGGATCAACCTGCGTGACCAGTTTCCACATCCTTACAGGCGCGCGGATGCCAGGCGTTGGCTTCAGCACATTACTTCGGTAACTCCCGACACTAACTTTGCCATCGATGTTAATGGACAGGCAGTTGGCGGGATAGCATTGGTATTACAAGACGACGTCGAGCGCTGCTCCGCTGAAGTCGGCTACTGGCTTAGCGAGCAGTACTGGGGAAGAGGTATAGCGACTGCCGCGCTCAAAGCCATAACAGAGCACGCCTTCAAACATCTCAATTTGACGCGCGTGTTCGCCGTTCCCTTCGCGCGCAACGAAGCTTCGATAAGAGTACTGGAAAAGGCCGGCTACATTTGTGAAGGCCGCTTGCGCCGCAGCGCGATCAAAGAGGAGATGGTTTTGGATCAGCTCATGTACGCAAGGACCGACGACCAGTAATTAGCCCTCGGGGCCCCGCACTGAATTCCATTCCGCGAAGAATAGCTTGAAAGTAAGTCCGCGCAGCCGCTGCTTTCTTGTCTCGTTGATCGCCTTTGGTATGAGGGTTGATTAGAGATTTGAGAGGCAAGCCTAAAAGATTGGGGCAAACACTAGAAGCTTCGCATTCATTCCACGCAGGCTTATCTGTTAGCAGTGTTGTGCCAATCTTTCGGGTGTAACTCTGGATTGGGCGGCACTGCAATTCGTACCGACATACACAGCGCATGTCTCGATTCCATGCGAGATTGCAAGGGCGTAAGTGCAATTGCTGTCATCCGAACCGAAAGCAGGGGCCCGCTGATGACTGAGTCCGTTCGACACACACCGCGCAGAACGCCGCGCTCGGCTCATGCCAAGTTATTTGGCACGGGCGACCTGAATCGAACGATGCGCTGTTCGGTGATTGTGGCCCATCCGGCGGATGAAGTAGTCGGCGCCGGTTGTTTGATCTCAAA
>Ga0184619_10000378_pt1 | contig 15256 bp, 15 predicted proteins | sample PLM0_60_b1_FD_133146 | JGI IMG/M metagenome (GOLD analysis project Ga0184619, IMG submission 133146) | Groundwater sediment microbial communities from an aquifer in East River, Colorado, USA - PLM0_60_b1 | ecosystem: Environmental > Terrestrial > Soil > Riparian zone | place: USA: East River...
CACCACGATGTCGCATTCCGGTCCCAACGCCGCGACTCCCGCAGCGCAGGCCCGTCCATATCCGCGCGGCGCTTTCACAACGCGCGCACCGGCTTCGCGCGCGCGCTCGGCAGTGCCATCGGTGCTGCCGTTGTCCACTACAATGATTTCATCGGGAACTTTTGTCGCCGCGATTTCGCGAACGACGCCAGCGATCGGGTCTTCCTCGTTAAGCGCCGGAATGACAACGGAGATGCGCCTCATCACAGAACCAGCCAGGCGCTCGTAAAATAAAACAGGAGCGCAAGAATATCCGCGAGCGCGAGCGTCACCGGCCCAGCGGCGATCTTTGGGTCAAGTTTGAAGTGATGCAGCACCGATGGCACGCCGAGCCCAAACAAGCAGGCCGTGACTAACGAGAGCGCAATGCTGCCGCCGATGACACCCGCAGCGCGCGCATCACTCCGCCAGGCAATCACGATTAGCGCGACGAATCCGCCGCACGCCAGCCCAAGCAACGTTGCCGTCGCCAATTCGCGTCGAAAAGCAGTAGTAAACCAACTCCAGGTCAACCGTGCCGAGCGCAAGGCCTGGATCGTCACGCTCATCGATTGCGCGCTCACGCTTTCGGTTAATCCGAGTACCATCGTGAGAAAAAATGCGATGACGAGACTGCGCGCGAGCGTTGCCTCAAAGAGTCCAGCCAGGATCGCACTGAGCGTTCCGCCCGTGACTGTCACTAGGAGCCATGGAAACCGATAACGGAAAACGCGCCACGGCGACGCGTCTCGAACCTGGGCGAGATGAAAACCGAGCGCCTCGAAAAATTCATCGCGCGCGATTTCGGTTTCGTCCTGGTCGCTTTCGAGGACGCTCTCCATAAAAACATCGCTGTCCACAATTCCGATCACGAGCCGCTCGGCGTCAATCACCGGAAACGCGAGAAACTTGTAGAGCACGAAAAATTCGCACGCTTCTAACACGGTCGCTTCGGCGGGCAAAGCGATCACGCGCGGGACCATAATCTCCCGCAACTGCGCACCCGGCGCGGCAGTGAGCAGCCGGCGCGTGGGGACAACGCCGACCAGCCGCTTGCGTTCATCGATTGCATAAAAATAAATCACGCGTTCGCCAATGCCTTCGCGCCGGATCGTCTCGAGCGCTTTCTCGACGCTGGCGTCCGCTTCCAGCAACGGGAAATCTTTGCGCGCGTAATTGAGCGCCGGCGCGTTGAAATCGATCGCGCCGGAAATTCTCATCGTTGCACCTTGTGCACGATTCCTTTGTTTCGCAAAATTTCCGCTGCTTCGCTGAAGTAATCGCGAATGTCCGATTGGGTGCGGATCCAATCGATGTAGCGCTGAATTCCCTCGGCGAGATCGACCTGCGGCTTGTAGCCGATGGCGCGAATGCGCGCGGTATCACTGGTGAGGTGGCGCATCTCGCCGGGGCGAAACTCGCCATTTATTTCCGGAGCGATGTCGATCTTGAGTGTATCCGAAATTATTTTCGCAATCTCGGAGATCGGAACGCCGCGACCGCTGCCGACGTTCACGGGCAACCCGTCTAGCGTGTCAGTTTCAGCAGCCAGCAAGTTTGCGCGGGCGATATCTTCGACAAAAGAAAAATCGCGGGTCTGCTCGCCGTCCTCGTAAAAGACCGGCGGCAAATCGCTTAATAAACGCGTGCAGAAAATTGCGATCACGCCGGTGTAGGGATTGAAGATCGATTGGCGCGGTCCGTAAGTGCACGAGTAGCGCAACGCAACTGCGGGAATGCCCGTTTGTTTTCCCCAAAGCAGGACGACTTTTTCCTGATCGACTTTCGTGAGACCGTAAACGGTTTCGCCGCCGACTGGCGCATTCTCCGGGGTCGGCGCGCTTTTGGTAATTGCGCCGCAGATCGGGCAATGCACGTGCCAATCGCCTTTGCGTAATTGCTCGACTGGCCGCACCGGTGGAAAAACGAGTCCGTGATTCGGGCACATGCCGGCGCCTTCGCTGTAAACTGCCTGTGAGGATGCGACGATAATTTTTTGAATCGGAAGATTCTTTTCGCGAATCACTTCGAGCAGTTGGGCGGTGCCGAACGAATTGACGTGAACGTACTTGGCGATCTCGGGCATGTAACCGCCGTAGGCTGCCTGGTGAAAGACGACGTCGATGTTGGCGAGCGCGGCGGAGATCGTCTCGCGATCACGCAAATCGCCTTCGACAAATTCGACCTTGTCGGAAATCCAGGCGGGCTTTCCGCGCCGATGCGTTTGCGGCTCAAGATTGTCGAGCACGCGGACCGTCCAGCCTTTACGAACAAGCAGATCAGCAAGGTGTGACCCGATAAGACCAGCGCCGCCGGTGACGAGCACTCGTTTCATTTTGTTGCAGGCCAAATCCGCTCGCGGCCCTCCCGCTCGGTTAGTTCATGCAAAAAACGTCGTGTTTCGGGCGCGACCTGATCCTTTGCGTTTGCGTTCAGCAGTTCAGCGCACAAACGGCGCAATGTGGCGCGATCATCGACATCGTAGCCCGTGGGCAAAAGTTTGACTTCGAGATCGAGCTCGGCGGCGCGCTGCATTGTCTGATCGAGCACGCGTTCTGTGCTCCAATCGATCTGCTCGAAAAGCCGGCGATGATCTTGTTTGAGACCGATCAAATAATAGCCGCCATCATCCGAAGGTCCCAGCACGACGCGATCGCCGCGGGTCGACAACATGTTCGCCGCTTCAGAATAGGCACGCGATGGAACCGTCGGGCTATCCGAATCGATCAGACAAACCGATTGAAATCCAATTCGCAAAAGATCTTCGGCCGCGGCGGCGAGTCGTTCACCAAATCCATCACCGCGCTGCGGCACGAGCTGGAAGTCGTCCGGTAAGATGCCGATGTACGTTTCTTCCGCGCCGATAGGAGTATAAACGGCGATGCCCTGTGCATTTTTACCCGACGCTTCCAGAATTGCGGCGGCGGTGTCGCGAAGAAAGCAGGTGTTAAGCGCCGCCGCTTCATCCGCCGTGAGTGGCGGGACGAGACGCGTTTTCACGTGACCTGTGCGCGGCGCTTTTGTCATGATGGCGAGCGCACAGCCCCGAATGCTTTCGGGGCTAATTTGTTCTGTGAGATTAGGATCGAGAATGCGATGAGCCAACTTCATTCTGCCGGAACCATCCGCCCCCAGCACGTTCAAGCTTTTTCGCAAAGAGCGTACTGATAACGTCCGTCCTGCCAGGTTTTAATCTGCTTCCACGGCTGCGCCGTGAACAGGTTTTCGAATGCGCTAGCGGAAAAAATGGTCGCTTTCTGCGGCTCGCGGTAACCATTTCCTGAATGAGTGACGCCAGCGAGCAGCCACATCGCAAAAAGCGGGATCGACGCCCATACCGCGTACCGCGGTTCGGCCACGAAGCAACGACCTCCCGGTTTTAAAACGCGGTACATCTCCGCGATGGCCCGATTCGGTTCCGGCAAAACGGTGAAAAGCCGCGACGCGATCAACGCGTCGAACCGCGCGTCTGCACACGGCAGCTGCAAAACGTTGACACACTCAAAGAGGCAATTTGGAAGGCGGACCGCTGAGGCGCGTTCGCGCGCCCAGCGCAATAGGTTTTCCGACCGGTCGACTCCGGTAACTGAAATCTGCGGAAACGGTTGGGCGAGCCGGCGCGAGTAAAAGCCGGGGCCGCAGCCGAACTCAATCAATTCTGTTCCAGACGTTGGCTGCCCGCTTGGCCAAAGCGCTGCGATCATGCGTTTGGTATCATCTCGAAAAAGATGCTCACGGAAAAACGCATACAGCCAGGCCACATGCTCGAAGAGGCTCTCGCTCTGGTCGCGATTCTCCATCAGTGCCGGAACCATTGTTGTCGCTGTTTCATGGCTGCTGACCGTGCCGTTACCAGGAGTGATTATGTGAGGTCTCATTGGGTTGCTAGGCGCCGGACTTGTTCACCGTGTGATTTCTAATCTGATTTCTTTATTTCAGTAATTTCTTCTCCTTCTGGCTGCGAACAAACTCCGACTGTCCAACGCGGTCGCTCGGAGCGGGAACTGTTGATAACATCTCTAACATTGGCCGACAACACTCGTTGCGCGGAAAGGGACGAAACTTATTCGGAGTTATTCGAAGTTGTTGGCTTCTTACTAATGCATCATTTAAACAAAGGTGAATGAACATCTACAAGAGCGCGTTCGCCGCGGCGATGACGCTTGCGTTCGCCGCCACCTCCCTAGCACAACGCGGCGCTGAGCCTTCACTCCCACGAATTCAGCAGATTTTAGCTGCGAAAAAGTATGTGGATCTCACGCACGCGTTTGAGCCGGGCATTCCGCGCTGGCCTGGATTTCCGGATGAAACGCGCAAGACGATTTATTGGTACGACAAACGACCGGACACGATGGGCAGCGGATTTTTCGCTGAAGCGTTCACCCATGTCGGACAATGGGGAACACATGTCGATCCGCCGGCGCATTTCATCAAAGGTTCACGCACCGTGGATCAAATCGATGTCAAGGAAATGATCCTGGCGCTGGTGGTTGTCGATGTACACGAGGAGGCCGCAAAGAATCCGGATTACATCTTGTCGATCGAGCGCGTGAAAAAATGGGAAAAAGATCACGGACCAATTCCGGCAGGCGCTTTTGTGGCGATGCGGACCGATTGGTCGAAGCGATGGCCGGACGCGGCAAAAATGACGAACAAGGATGCAAACGGCGTCGCGCATTATCCCGGTTGGAGTTTGCCCGTTCTCAAATATCTTTATGAAGAACGCAAGATTACCGCTTCAGGCCATGAAACCACCGACACCGATTCCGGCATCGCCACGACGCAAGACGATTATTCGCTCGAAACTTACATTTTGAGCACGAATCATTATCAGATCGAGTTGCTCACTAATCTCGATCAAGTCCCCGAGAGCGGCGCAATCGTGGTCGCCAGCTTCCCAAAACCCAAAGGCGGCTCCGGATTTCCAGCGCGCGTATTTGCGATTGTGCCGTAATCCGATTGGCCGCGTCTCTTAAAATCTAGGGGAGGTATGTGCCGGACAGCGATTTTACATGGACGACGTCTGAAGCGTTGACCGAAAGTCGCGACACGAACGAAGATAGGCGCTGAATCATGCACATCACCGACATCATGCAGGGTGATTCTCCCACGTTTTCGTTCGAGTTCTTTCCTCCGAAAACGCCGGACGCGGCCGAGATTCTATATCAAACGATTCGCGATCTCGAATCGTACATGCCGCACTTCGTCAGCGTTACTTATGGTGCCGGCGGCTCAACGCGAGATTTGACCCATGATCTTGTCGAGCGCATTCAGACCACGACAAAACTGGATCCGATCCCGCACCTGACATGCGTCTGCCACCAGGAAGACGAGATCGAATCGATTCTGATTCGATATGCGAAAACCTGCATCGGAAATATTCTTGCACTCGGCGGCGATCCGCCGCGGGGATGCAGCTACGATAAGTCTGGCGATGCCTTCCAACACGCGATCGATTTGGTCAAGTTCATTCGCAGATTTAACGAATCGGGCAGGCATCCGGATCGCCGCGGTTTCGGGATCGGCGTGGCCGGTTTTCCCGAAGGACATCCGGCGACGCCGAATCGATTAGTCGAAATGGATCACCTCAAAGCGAAAGTCGACGCCGGTGCCGACTACATCGTCACACAACTATTTTTCGATAATCGCGACTTTCTCGACTTCCGCGAACGCTGTGCGCTTGCCGAGATCGACGTCCCCATTATCGCCGGCATCATGCCGATTACTTCCATAAGCGGATTCAAACGCATGGCCGAGCTCGCCGGCGGCACACGCTTCCCGGCCAAGCTTTTGCGTGCTCTACAGCGATGCGAAAACGATCCTGAAAGGGTCAGCCGCGTCGGTGTTCACTTCGCCTTGGAACAATGTCACGATCTTTTGGATAACAACGTTGCCGGCGTTCACTTCTACACACTCAATCGTTCTGACGCCACGCGGATAATTTTTGACAGCCTCGGCATTCCGCGTCGGCGAAGCGCGAAGCGCACAGGCCCCGACCGTTTGGTCGGGCGATAGTAAGTACCCCATCTTCACCGGGGCGTGGCCGTTGATGAGCGCGCGGCAGACGGAATTTCTTCACCACGAAGCCCTGGGAATTATCGTGCCGGACGAGGTCCGCGCCGAGATGGCGAGTTTGGCGAGATTTGCGTGAAGGCTGTGAAACGCGCAGAATCTCGGGATGTTTAGAATCCGGCGCGCGTTTTATTTCCAACTCTTGGGTTTCGTGGCCGGCTGTGGGCTGTTATCCCTGCTTTCGCGTTTTTTTCCGGTTGTAGATGTTATCGCAGCGGTTCAAGAACGCATCATGCATTGGGGAGCGTGGAGCGCGATCTGTTACCCTCTGCTGTTTGCGCTTTGCAATGTCTTACTTCTGCCTGGCGGAATCTTGAGCGTCGGTGGCGGGTTTTTCTTCGGACTCTGGTGGGTTTTTTTTATCGTACTCGTTGGCAATGGCGTAGGTGCCGCAATTTCTTTTGGCCTTAGCCGATTGGTGGGGCAGCGGTGGTTTTGGCCAAGGCTCTTGCGAAACCCAACCCTCAGTGCGTTAGAGCCGGCGGTGGAGCGCGAGGGCTGGAAGATTATTCTTCTCAGTCAGCTGCATCCATTTTTCCCTACGAGCTTGCTAAATTATTTTTATGCTCTAACGCGAATTCGGTTTCGCACGTACATGCTTTGGGTTTGCATTGGGCGGGCCCCTGGGCTTTTCTTGTACACTTACCTCGGGACATTGGGGCAGTTCGGGGTCAACCTTGCGCGGGGAAAAACGCACCCGCGTATGATAGAGTATTGGACCTGGGTCGGGGCCTTTGCTACGACAGCGCTGCTGTTATTTCTGGTGAGCCGGGTCGCGCTGCGAACGATTCAAAAATCGCAAGAAGCATCACGAGTCCCGAGGTGGCGAATTGGGCAGCGAGGCGGGCGCGCAAAGCAGACTGCTGTATCATAAGTATTTGGTTGTAAATATATTATGTATATCCAATTGTTGGTTGAAGCGGCCCTTGAATGTGCGAAGGCATGCGCATCTGCCCTACTCCAAATTCTCTGTCGTGGCGGCGCGGTTGACGAAATCAGGGAAGATTGTCGCCGGGTGTAACGTTGTGGCCGAAGCGAATCCTACGTGCTGAGCGATCTTTTCCCCGCGGCCGAACCAAGGCATGGTGAAATTTATTAGGAAGTCTAAGAATGTTTAAGCTGCCGACTGAATACGACGTCTTGGTGGTGGGAAGCGGACACGCCGGGATCGAGGCAGCTTTGGCGGCGGCCAGAATGGGATGCCGAACGTTGATCCTGACGCAGAATCTGGACACGATTGGTCAGATGTCGTGCAATCCGGCCGTTGGCGGATTGGCGAAGGGGCATATCGTGCGCGAGATCGACGCGATGGGCGGGGCGATGGGTCTCAATGCCGATGCTACCGGAATTCAATTTCGCATGTTGAACAGAGCCAAAGGCGCGTCAGTTCGGGCGCCACGCGTCCAATGCGACAAAAAGGCTTACCAATTTCGGATGAAGGCCGTTATCGAGCGCGCGCCCAACCTTGATCTTAAGCAGGCAACAGTTTCCAACGTTCTCGTGAAAGACGGCGCCGTAAGCGGCGTTGAAACCGATCTTGGGGTAATGATTCTAGCACGCACTGTTGTCATGACATCGGGCACCTTTTTGCGGGGTCTTCTACACGTGGGCGAGAATAGCAAACCGGGCGGTCGCATGGCTGACGCGAGCTCAGCTTTGAGCGAAAATCTTCGACGACTCGGCTTCGTCGTCGGCCGATTTAAGACGGGCACTCCATGCCGCCTGAATCGCCGCTCGATTGAATTTTCACAATGCGAGATTCAGCGGGGAGATGAGCCGCCTCCGAGGTTCGCGTTTCACGCGGACGCGACAAGTCTTACAAACGACATTTTTACTCTGAATTACAACGCCAGGGGCGAGTTCCATGTGGAACAACTGCCCTGCTGGATTACCCAGACGACGCCTCGCACCCACGACATCATCCGCTCGAATCTGCATAGGTCGCCTCTGTACGCCGGCCGAATCAAGGGCACCGGCCCACGATACTGCCCGTCCATTGAGGACAAGGTCGTTAAGTTTTCCGAGAGGACCGCCCATCAGCTCTTCCTCGAGCCGGAAGGCCGTCACACGGAGGAATATTATGTGAACGGCATCTCAACGAGCTTGCCGTACGATGTTCAGCTCGAATTTTTGCACACTATTCCCGGTTTGGAACGAGCTGAGATCATGCGGCCCGGCTACGCAGTAGAATACGACTTTTTTCCACCGACACAGCTCTTTCACACGCTGGAGACAAAGCTCATCCGAGGACTTTATTTCGCTGGGCAAGTGAACGGAACTTCCGGCTACGAAGAGGCCGCGGCACAGGGGCTGGTGGCCGGTGCGAATGCGGCCTTGAAAGTTCAAGGTCGCCCACAGTTCATGTTAGAAAGAAGCCAAGCCTACATTGGCGTATTAATCGACGACTTGGTCACCAAGGGAACTGAAGAGCCGTATCGAATGTTTACCAGCCGCGCAGAGGATCGATTGCAACTTAGGCAGGATAATGCTGATCAACGATTGACGGAGTGTGCATTTGAAACAGGCCTCGTCGATCAAAATCGTTGGATCGCTTTTCAGAAAAAGATAGACATGCTAAACAAAGTCCGACTAGTCGCGACGCAGAGAAAAATCGACGGCCTGTTGATTTCCCAGCTGCTAAAGCGGCCGGATTTTCGTCGCGAGAACCTGCCGAAGGAAATTGCTTCGCCAGCGCCGGCCGAAATCTGGGACTTAATCGAGACGGAGTTTAAGTATGAGGGATATGCCGCGCGGCAGGCTGATCAGAACCGTGAGGTTGGCCGGCGAGGTCTTCAAAAAATTCCAGCTGGCTTTGATTTTGGGAAAGTCATTGGGCTCAGCTCGGAGACCCGGCAAAAGCTTTTGGCGGTTCGGCCGACCTCGCTGGGTCAAGCGGCACGGGTTAGCGGCGTTACGCCAGCCGATATAGCTATTCTATCTATATGGCTTATCAAGAACATCTTACAGATTAACACTCCAATATAATCGATAATCAATCAGAGCGCAAGCTAGAGAAGGTTTCATGTTTACGATCGCTGTTATCGCGTTGATCAGCTATTTAATTGGTTCCGTGCCAGTTGGATATCTCGCTGGTCGCATCGCTGGCGTCGATATTCGCAAGGTTGGCAGTGGCAATATCGGCGCGACGAACGTGCTCCGCGTCTTGGGCAAGCGTTACGGCTATCCAGTATTTCTGTTCGACTTTACAAAGGGGGCGGCTGCGGTGGAGATGTCGATCTTAATCTCCAATAGCACTCACCACGTAGAAATGAGCCGCGAACTTTGCGCGATTCTCGCGGGCGTCAGCTCTGTGATTGGACACAGTTATCCAGTCTGGTTGAGTTTCAAAGGCGGCAAAGGGGTCGCGACTTCGGCTGGCGTAATTTTTGCATTGATGCCTTTTGCGGCACTGATCGTTGGCATTGTCTGGGTCGTTATTTTTCAGGCGAGCCGCTATGTGTCGGTTGCATCGATCGCGGCGGCGCTCGCGTTGCCGATCGCGGTCGGCGCACTGTTGTGCTTCAGGCAGCTGAGCGCGCCGGTCCTGCTCTATTTTTCCCTCTGCTTGGCGGCGGTTATTATCATCCGCCATCGCTCAAATCTTTCTCGTCTCCTCAACGGCACGGAGCCACGCTTCCGGCGAAAGTGAAACTGGAAAGAACGGCGATTCTGGGTGCAGGTGGTTGGGGCACGGCACTCTCCGTGCTTTGGGCGAAGAAAGGCCGCAATATCTTGCTCTGGGGAAACAATTCGTCGCGCGTGGAGCGCCTGCGACAAACTCGGGAGAACGGCGATTATCTTCCCGGAATAAGAATTCCGGACTCGATCGGCCTAACGAGCGATCTGAAAGATTGCGCTGCCGCCGATCTCATCGTTTTTGTTACTCCATCGACAGCGTTGCGAACAATTGCCACTCGTCTTCGCGAAGTCATTACGAACAATCAGGCAGCGCTTCTTAGCTGCACAAAAGGAATCGAGCACGGCACTGGCATGAGGATGAGTGAGATCCTCCACGAAATTTTCCCCGGGCACGCCATAGCGGTGCTTTCAGGTCCGAATCTAGCGGTGGAAGTTTCGCGCGACCTGCCTACGGCGACGGTTTTGGCATGTAGCCAAAGTCAGTATGCCGCCGAACTCCAGAACTATCTCGGCAGCGCGCGCTTTCGCATCTACACCGGCGAGGAGTTAACCGGCATCGAACTGGGCGGCGCGCTAAAAAACGTCTTCGCCATCGCGGCCGGGGCGAGCGACGGCCTTGGCCTGGGCGATAATTCCAAGGCAGCCCTAATTACCCGGTCGCTCGCCGAGATGATCCGACTCGGAACAGCGATGGGCGGAAACCTCCGCACTTTTTACGGTCTCAGCGGCGCTGGCGATTTGATCGCGACCTGTTTCAGTCGGCTCAGCCGTAACCGGCGCGTCGGCGAACAACTCGGCCGCGGCCAATCGCTGCCGCAAATCACTTCCTCCATGCAAATGGTGGCCGAAGGAATTCCGACCACGAAAAGCGCCTACGAATGCGCGCGCAAACTCAAGATCGACACACCGATCATCGATCAAGTTTACGCGCTGCTTTACGAAGGCAAAGCGCCGACGCAGGCAATGCAGGAACTGCTCGGGCGCGATCAGAAAGCGGAGCGCATTTGAGGCGCGCTTAATTTCGGCAGAACTCTGCGATCGCTGCCGGATACAGCTCGTGCTCCGCAATTTGGATCCGCGCATGCAAAGTTTCCGGCGTATCGTTAGGCAAAATCGGAACCTCGCGCCGGGCGATGATATCACCGTGATCGATTTCTTCATCGACATAGTGGACGGTGCAACCGGTTACTTTTCCGCCAGCGGCCAGCGCTTGTTTCCACGCTTCGAGCCCAGGAAATTGTGGCAGCAGTGCTGGATGAATATTTAAAATGCGACGCGGAAATGCCTCGAGCATCGGCGATTTCAGCACGCGCATAAAACCGGCGAGGATTACGAGCTCGACGCCGGCATCGCGAAGCATCCGGACAAGTTCCATCTCGGCTTGCGGCTCTAATCGCGTGCGAAATCTACCCGGCGGCAGGTAAGCGTTTGGAATTGAAAATTCGCGCGCGATATCCAGGATCGGCGCATCCAGGACATCCGAAATCACAACGCGCGCTTCGGCCGGCAAAACGCCCGAGCGGATGCGTTCGAGAATCGCGCGGCAATTCGTTCCTTTACCCGAACCGAGTATTCCCAGCGCCAGCAATTTCATTTTGCAAGATTACGCAATTGTTCGAGCAAGCCCGAGGTGGAATAGTCTTTTTCAAATGGAATGATCCGGACCTGTGCGCCGATTTTTCGCAGAACTGAGCGCTCCTCCGCATTCAGTGTTTCGGGAGTATAATCGCCGCCCTTGGCGTAAATGGCTGGCGCCGCCATCTCGATGAATCGCGTCGCGCGCACTTCTGGGAAAATCGTCACGAAGTCCACACTCTCCAGTGCCGCGAGCACTTCTGCGCGATCTCTTTCGTTGTTGATTGGGCGTCCAGGCCCTTTTAATTCGCGGACTGAGCGATCGCTGTTTAAGCCCACCGCCAACGCATCGCCGAGTGCGCGCGCCGCTTGCAAATAACGCACGTGACCGGGATGGAGCAGATCAAAACATCCGTTGGTTGCCACCAATTTCTTCCCGGCCGCGCGCAACTCCGTTGCGCGCGCGGGCAGCTCCTTCATGTCGATGATCTTTCCCTTCATCGCTTGCTCACCACAAAGTTTAGCGTACGCGGAACCACTTGAAAGACAGCCGGCTCATTTCCGACCAGTTCTCCATCGACATTGAACCACATTCCAGGCCGCGACTGCACGGAGATCTTCTTCGCGCGCCGAAAAATAAGCGCATTGTTGGAGATATGCTTGCCCAAAACTATTTCCGCCGCGAGCAGTGCCATCTCGGGCTTCGGACGTTTTGGAATCAAAACCAGGTCAAGCAATCCGTCACTCGGATCCGCATTGGGCGCGATCGGCAAACCGGCGGCGACGAAGCGTCCATTTGCAATAATGACGTTGTAAAGATCGATCGACAATCGCTCCGTGCCATCGAGAACAATGGTTGTGCGATACGCGTGCAATTCCGGCAAAGCCGCCGCGGCGCTGCGCACATAAGCAAGCGGCCCCCACGCGCGTTTGATCTCGGGCGTTAATTTTTCATCGACCAGTCCGCTAAACCCGCCGGTGGAAACATTCACAAAGTAACGGGTGCGATCGCTCCTCACGCGCACCAGATCCATCCGCGCCGTTTTTTTGACTCGCAAGATGTCGATGTTCTCCTCAAGAGTTGCAGGCAACCCAAGCGACCGCGCAAAATCATTCCCGGTACCGAGCGGCGCAACTCCGATGCAGATCTCGCGCGCGCAGCGCGGCGCCGCAATTCCGTTGACGACTTCATTCAACGTGCCATCGCCGCCGACCGCGATAACGTAATTGCAGCCGGCGCGAATCGCCTTGCGCGCCAAAGTTTCCGCGTCGCCCGCCTTGTGTGTTAGACGCACTTCCCCGGGGCGAAGGCGGCGAAGCTGTTTAAGGAGAACGTCGAGATCCTTAATCGATCCCGCGATCGGATTGACAATTACGCACGGTTTCACGGTCCGATTGTGGATCTTTGCCTCAACTCGTGAAAGCTTTCGGAGTCAAGGCGCGAGATTCGGTTTACGTTTCGTCGATTTGGGCCAAGTTTCTAGGAGCGCATCGCACATGGCTGCCAAGAATCCCAAACCTGCTCAGAGCAAATCGGATGTTGCGGATGGATTTCGCATCTCCGGCGGCCCGGTTGTACGCCTCGCTGAAGATGAGCAGAGCAGCGCGCTGCGCGACTTCAGCGACGTCGTCGAGCTTCCTCGTGTTCATGGGGCACCGATTTTATTCGCCATCGCGCGCGATCCGCGCACGATTTTCACTTATTGGAATATCGATTGGCCAACAATCTTTGCCAAAACTGCGCCAGTGGACCGACAAGTTCATCTGCGGGTGCGCGGCGAGGGCGAGGTCGAAGAAACGAGCGCGGCAGTCGAGCCGATGGCGGGCGATTGTTACGTCACTGTTTCGCAACCGCGCGGCACATATCGTATTGAGATCGGTTACTATCAACCGGCCGATGTTTGGCATTCGGTCGCCACCTCCGATAACGTGACCATGCCGCCGGACAGCGTCGCGGCAAATGCAGAGGTCGATCTTGCCACGATTCCGTTTCATCTCAGGTTTCAACGGTTGATCGATTTGTTTCGCGCATCGAACCGCGACGCGTTGGCGGAAATCATCTCCCGATTGCAAAAGCGGGCAGTGACTGACGAAGAGCGCGAGCTGTTAAGCGCCGAGGAATGGGAAATTCTTCGCGCCATGAATCTTTCCCTGTCGGACATCGCCGCCGCCCGGCGCGCATTGATGGAACGCGCCAGCAATGAGAAATTGCGCAAACACACGGAAGCAATTCTCGGCTTCGGATCGAGCAGTCCCTCGCGCGGATTTAGCGAAAGCAGTTGGAGTTCAGCCACCGCCTAGGTAAGCGCTCTTCACGCGCTCATTCGCGCGCAACGCACTCGAGCGATCATGCAGAATGATTCGCCCGGTTTCGAGAACGTAACCGTAGTGGGAGACTTCCAATGCGAGGTTGGCGTTTTGTTCCACCAGCAGAATCTTGATGCCGAGCGATTGATTGATCTCGACGATTTTTTTAAAAATCGTCTTCACCAGAGTTATCCGTTGAGGATGAGCCATTCGACCCAGGCCCGCGGAACCTGACACGTAGAAATCAGTGCATCGTCGCTTCAACCGCTCGTGGCAGGTTTGGTATCGGTAGTGGGCGGTTTCGCCAAGTTGCTCCGCCACACACCGTAGCAGAAGTAAAAGACGATGCCGATGGCGAACCAAACCAGCAAACGTCGCCAGGTCGGCCATGGCAGCGCCGCCATGAGCGCGAGTGCGGAGAGTGCGCCCGCCGGCGCCACAAACCAGACCCACGGCGTAGTGAATCTGCGCGGCAGGTTCGGCTCGCGCACGCGCAGCACGAGGATGCCTACTGACACGATGACAAACGCCAGCAATGTGCCGATGGAACAAAGGCTGCCGGCCTCGCGAACGGTGAACAGGGCCGAAAAGATCGCCACACCCACGCCAGTCACGATGGACGTCAGCCACGGTGTGCGGAAGCGTGGATGCACCCGGCTAACGAACGGCGGGAGCAGACCATCGCGCGCCATGCTGTAAAAAACGCGCGATTGGCCCAGCAACATCACAAGGATGACCGACGACAAACCTGCGATGGCGCCGAGCTTTATCAAGCGCCCCATCCAGCCCATGCCCGCGTGGTCCGCCACTACCGCGATCGGGTCCGGCACGTCGAGCTGGCCGTACGGCACAACGCCCGTGGCGATTCCCGACACGATGATGTAGAGCACGGTGCAAATAAGGAGCGAGCCGATGATGCCGATGGGCATGTCGCGTTGCGGATTTTTCGCCTCCTGTGCCGCGGTGCTAACGGCGTCGAAGCCGATATAGGCGAAGAAGACGATGCCCGCGCCGGTCATCAGGCCGCTCCAGCCGAAGTGACCGGACTGTCCTGTATTCGCCGGAATGAACGGATGCCAGTTCGCCGGATTGATGGCTTGAAACGCGCCGAAGATGAACAGCAGCACGACGGCCACTTTTACCAATACGATCAGGTTATTGAAGTTCGCTGATTCTTTGATGCCAACGACGAGCAGCGTCGTCACGACAAAGATGATGAACACCGCTGGGAGATTGAAGATCGTCGTCACTGCGGCGAGCGTCGCGGGATCAGTTCCCGCAGTCTTGATTTGATCCAATAAAGATGTGCTGCTCACGACCCAGCCGATTTTTGCGTTCACAAGCGGAGCCAGGGCAGCAGGGATTTGAATCAACTCCGTGCCGCGCGCGGCCGATAGCGCCGGCGGAATGTCGATGCCGAAATCGTGCAGGAACGACACCACATAGCCGGACCAACCGATCGCCACAGTGATCGCGCCGACGGCATATTCGAGGATCAAGTCCCAGCCGATGATCCACGCGATGAGTTCGCCGAGCGTGGCGTAGCCGTAAGTATAGGCGCTGCCGGCCATCGGCACGAGCGACGCAAATTCGCTGTAGCACAACGCCGCGAAGACCGATGCCACACCGGCCAGCACAAATGACA
>Ga0184619_10000382_pt1 | contig 15135 bp, 15 predicted proteins | sample PLM0_60_b1_FD_133146 | JGI IMG/M metagenome (GOLD analysis project Ga0184619, IMG submission 133146) | Groundwater sediment microbial communities from an aquifer in East River, Colorado, USA - PLM0_60_b1 | ecosystem: Environmental > Terrestrial > Soil > Riparian zone | place: USA: East River...
ATACTGCAGATAACCACGTCGCAGTTCTGATGAGGTTGGATCGGTTCCCTCCGGGACGACGGCGTAATAATCGTCGGCGATTACTCGGAAGTTGATGGCGCCGGACACGCCCAGCAAGTCGGGAACAATAAAGAAGTGGCGCTGGTGCTCACGAATATTATAGGCGCTCTGTTCGTTCTTCTTTTTCGTACTCGGCAACTTTACCGGGACGCGCTCGCTCGCAACTATAATCGGGCGAGTATGCAGATAAGACAAAACCGACTGGACCATCTCGGCGGTAGGTTGGCGCAGCCGATCGGCCTCCGCCTGATAGGCGCGAGTGTAAGCCACCAATTTTTCATCAATGCCCGAGCGGCTATAAAACTCGCGCACCAGATGCGCAAAGTCGAGCACCTCAAGCAAACTTGCCGGCAGCTGTTCAGAACGTTCCGGCGCCTCAAGTAAGGGTGGTGGCCCAAGCGCCAGTGCCAGTGAAACGTAACGTGCGGCCTGGTCCGCCGGCGTCGCCGGCGCCGGCAGCTTGTTGCGCTCATAAAAAGTGCGCAAGCGAGCGCGCAGGTCCGGGTCAACATTGGCAAGATCGCTTCGCACCTCAGCCCGGAAGACAGAGGGCTTTGTGCCGGCGCGAGTCGCCTCAAACCCGGCAGCCTCGAGTGCGGCCATCATGATGATTAATTGCGGCTCGACATTAAAGCTGACTCCATAGCTCGCCATGTCGAACGATGCCTGCTGCCGCTGGGGCGCAGACACGCCTTGTGTCGACCGTCTGGAATAAGTGGTAACAGGCTTCGGTTGCGCCAGGCTGGTGGCGCAAGAGACAACCATTAGGGCAATGGACAAGACAATCTTCTTCATTTGGATGTGACGTCAATAACGCTTGCTGTTTTGCTGTTGGGAGAATCTAGAGATGCTAAGCGTGCGCGAAACAGATGCCAGACGCTCAAGGTTTCAGGGTTTTGGCCTCCGCTTTCTTGGCCTGCCGCGCTCGCAACAGCGAAGATGTTACTGGATAAGCAATGAGCGAACAAACTATGGAAAGCACAGTGCCCCCAATAGTGAATGGCCAAACGATGGACCAACTCTCATGGAACAACTTGCGATAATACTCGGCAGTCAACAGATGTGGTTCCTCGAGTAGCGCCAAACCTTGAGCAGGAATTCGCAGAGGCCGGCCAAGCAAAAAGGCCCCAATGGCGTAAGATGAAATGATGATGGGAACCAGGGTAACGAACGGGTTATTTATGAACGTGCCAGTGTAAACGGCAATCTTGTTGAAGCGAAAAAGGAATGCAATCAGTGTCGCGAGGATTGTGTGCAGGCCAAGCAAAGGCGAGAAGGCAATAAAGACTCCAATGGAAAAAGCAAGCGCCGTTCGCTCAGGCGGATCATCCAGCGCGAGCAAACGGCGAAAAGTCGAACGAAACATCGGAAGGGTATCGGGTGTCGGGTTTCGGGTGTCGGAAAATCGATCTACTGACACCCGACACCTGTGACCTGAAACCTATTTGAAGCTGTTCAGCGCCTCCGCTTCGTTATCATAAGCGTCAAAGACAGTTAGTAGCTTGGTGATGACCAGCAGGTTTTGAATCTTTTCTGTCAGATTCAAGAGCTTGAGTTGCCCACCGTCGCGGCTGACGGTCGTATAGTTTGCAATCAATTCTCCGATGCCGCTCGAGTCGATGTTCTTTACGCCTCTCAAGTTCAGCAGAATCTTGTTTTTGCCGCCGTCAACCAGGCCGCGTATCGCGTTGCGCAACTCGATGCTGCCCTCGCCCATGCGCACCGCCCCGCTCATATCAAGTATCGTGACGTCGCCTGCCTGTCGTTCAGTGACTTCGAGTTCTGCCATGTCTGATCTCCCTTGTAAAAAACAATTTCTGTCCCGCGGTTACTTGAAACTATTCAGCGCTTCAGGTTCAGTGTCGTAGACATCGAAGACTGTAAGCAGCTTTGTAATAGTCAGCAAGTCCTGAAGTTTCTGCGTCAGGTTAAGCAGCTTCAATTGGCCGCCATCCTTGTTAATCGCAGTATAGCTGGAGACTAATTCACCAATGCCGCTCGAATCGATGTAGCCGACTCGCGCCAAATTCAGCAGAATCTTTTTCTTGCCTTCTTCAAGCAGTCTGCGAACAACGGAACGCAGCGCCACGCTACCTTCGCCGATCGTGATTTTGCCATCCATATCCAAAACCGTTACGTCCCCGGCCTGGCGTTCCGAAATGTTTAGTTCTGCCATCGCTGCGATCTCCTTAGGCGGATTTGGGATTTTTGATTTCAGATTTTCGCAATTGAGCGGCCCGCCTCGATCCAGTCTCGGTATACTCAAGATTATCGAAAATCAAAAATCAAAACGCCAAAATCAATTTGACAGTTTCTTCTTCATCCGCACAGTGGTTCCACCTTTGGGATCCGCCGACCAATCAACCGTGTCCATAAAGTTTCGCATGAAAAAAATGCCTCGCCCGGAGGTTTTCAGGATGTTCTCTTCTTTGGTCGGGTCCGGGATGTCGTTTGGATTGAATCCGTGCCCCTGGTCGTGAACAATGATCTCAAAGGCTTCCGGGGAGTTTGTTAGCCTTAGATTAACAAACTTCGCTTCATCAAGTTTATTCCCATGAAGCACCGCGTTCGTTACTGCTTCACGGACTGCCATGTCTACGCCGAAGGCTACTCCTTCGTCGATCCCCAGCCGGTTCAAAAATTCAGAGACTGCTGCGGCAGCTTCGGAAACCGCTTCGATGCGGCTGGGCAATCTGAGTTCAGTTGTCTCCAGAGTCACAATTAAAAGACATGGCCGCTCCCAGAGCCATCGTGTGCGGATCCTGGGCCTGAAAGTGAAACTCCAATAAGCTACCCGGAAGACCGAGGGTTTAACACGCTCAGCTATCGCGTGTCAAGAAGCTTTCAAGAGCAGAAATCACTCAAGCTTTGGTTAGGCTAAAGGTTTTCATAACTATTCTTTAGACCTTCATCCCGCACCACTCTGCAAGGTAAGATTGACTATGAAAATCAAGCCGGCGCGACGCTTGAGCGGTCGCTGCCAAGTTCCCGGAGACAAATCAATCTCGCACCGAGCAGTGCTGATTGCCGCCTTGGCAAACGGCACGTCCCACATCTCAAACTTTTCTACCAGTCTGGATTGTGCGGCAACGCTCTCTTGCTTGCAGGCGCTTGGCGTTTCGCTTGAGCGGCAGGGCAACAGGATTAGAGTTGAAGGTAATGGTCCGCGCCGTTTGCGTTCGCAGTCGAGTCCGCTCGATTGTGGCAACAGCGGCACCACGATGCGCCTGCTGGCTGGAATACTGGCGGCTCAGGACTTTCCAACGATACTCACGGGCGACGATTCCTTAAACCTGCGTCCCATGAAGCGAATCATCGAGCCACTTCAAAGAATGGGCGCGCAGATATTTTCGCTCGATGGCCATCCTCCCTTGCAAATTACCGGCAGCAAGACCTTAAAACCGATTCGGTATGAGTTGCCAGTACCGAGCGCCCAGGTAAAGAGTTGCGTGCTGTTGGCCGGCCTGCACGCGGACGGCCGCACCGAAGTCATCGAGCGTCGCGGTTTGACAAGAGATCATACCGAACGCCTGTTGCAGTGGTTCGGCGCGTCGATTGAGATTAAGAGCGTCAACCCCGGCGAAAGCACCTGCGCCGTCGATGGCCCAGCCGATTTTTCCGCAAAAGATGTCAGGGTGCCGGGCGATTTTTCTGCCGCCGCGTTTTTAATCGCCGCGGCCGCATTGCTCGCGGGATCCGAGATTGAAATTGAGGGGGTGGGACTGAATCCAACGCGCACACAATTTCTCGACACTTTGCGAGCGCTCGGTGCGCAGATCGAGATTGGTTCAGAGAGAGATGAGTCGAACGAACCAGCCGGCACCGTTCGGGTGAGTGGAAGCAGTTTGCGGGAAAACGTCGAAAAGGAAATATCGCTGACAATAAGTGGTCCATTGACCGCCGCATTGATTGACGAACTGCCTTTGCTGGCGGTAGTCGGCAGTCAGCTTGCCACTGGTTTAATAATTCGGGACGCTCGTGAACTGCGCTTTAAAGAAACTGATCGCATCAAAGTCACCGCAAAAAATCTTAAGGCAATGGGCGCGGCGGTCGAGGAGTTTGATGACGGCCTTCGCATAATTGGAGCCGCGCGTCTAAAAGGCGCCACCATAGAATCGTTTGGTGACCATCGGATCGCGATGGCTTTCAGCATTGCGGCGCACTTAGCTGAGGGAGAATCGGAAATTAAGGGCAGCGAGTGCATCTCTGTTTCATTTCCGAACTTTTTTGCAGTACTTGAATCGTTGGTTGAAAGATGATTCAACGCAAAGCTTGAGAATGAAAGATCAGCTCATTGCCATTACCGGCTTCATGGCATCCGGCAAGACTACGGTTGCTCGAGCACTCGCTGCCAGACTGGCCTGCAAGTTTGTAGATCTCGATGAACTAATTGCGGCGCAGCAACAGAAGACGATAACGGAGATCATTGAAACCGGCGGCGAGGATTTGTTTCGCCTGTTGGAAACCAAAGCACTTGCTGCGGTGTTGCAGGGCAGCGACACCCGCGTAATTGCGCTCGGCGGAGGCACAGGGACAATTGCGGAGAATCAGAGGCTCTTACAACACCAGAATGCTTTCGTCGTCTGGCTGGATACTCCGTTCGAATTGTGCTGGCAAAGAATTGAGGCGGGAGGTGAAAGTAGACCGCTGGCCAGTTCGCGAGATCAGGCGCATCGGCTTTACCTCGAACGCCATCCAGTCTATGCGTTGGCCCAGGAACGCATCGTTTGCGGCGGCAAAGACGCGGCAGAGATTGTGAAAGCGGTTGCCGCTTGCTTGCGTCGTGAGGCATAAGCGGGGCCAGTTGTGGGGACTTAAAACAACTATCATTCGTTGGCAACGCGGAAGGCCGATGCTAGAATCCGACCGCTTGCTTTCCGCGGTCAACAGCTATGCCTACGAGCCAGGGTGGGATTTACTCGGAAGATAATCAGAATTCTTAAACAGGAGGCCCCCCGTGGCTGCACCTCTGATCGTCCTGACGGCTTCATCTACCGAAGCAAGTGAATGGCACCACAGCATCTGGCAACAGATGATGTCCGCAACGGTGCCTTATAAATTCAGCAATCGCATCTTCAACAAAGTTTCGTTCGAGAACGAATCATGGCCGGACGGCCGGGCGAAGTATGTGCCCAACGGTCTGCGTATGGTCGAGACGCTGCTGCTGCGGGAATATGCCGAAGACGATGTGGTTACCTGCTACATCGATAATCTCGAACAATTTGTTGGACCGGAAACGGCAGTGCTGGCCATTCATGCGCACAATCCGCTGGGCATCTCCTACGCGACCGATGTGTACGCAAAGATCTTCGGTGAAAACCTGATGCCGCTTAACGCGCATGAATTTATTCGTATCGTTACGCATCCGGTAATCAAAAAGTACAAACCAAAAATTGTAGTGGGGGGCCCGGGCGCCTGGCAGTTGGAGAAAGCCAACCGGCTCGATGAATTCAATATTGATTACCTGATCGATGGCGAGATCGAACGCGCCTTCAGCGACCTCTTCAAACGCATCATGGCCGGCGACCCGTCGTTACCAAGAATTATCAAAGTGCCAAAAGAGATGCAGGCGACGGTTGAAGAAATTCCCGTGGTGCGTCATCGCTCCACTTTTGGTGTTGTAGAGATTACGCGCGGCTGCGGTCGTGGCTGTCAGTTCTGTGGTCCAGCAACAAAGGTGGGCCGCTCGTTTCCGCTGGAACACATTGTCGAAAGCGCGCAGGTAAACGCGCGCGAAGGCGCAACCGAGATCATGATTGCTTCGGAAGACATGTTTCTCTACGAGCAGTTGCCAAACTTCGAAACCAATGCGCCGGCACTTGAGAAACTTTTTCAAAGCCTGATCGACGTTCCCGGGATCGAGACCATTCAAACTTCGCACATTACCATGGCCCCGGTGGTAAAAGACCCGAGCATCATCGAGAGGCTGACGCCTTATGTTGTTCCTTATTCGCACGTGCAGCACAGGGATTCGACTGATCCAGATCAGCGGGCGGCGGACCCGATTATCGGGCTCGAAACGGGTAGCGCTCGTCTTTTCAACACCTACATGAAGGGCAAGGCCTATCCCTACAAGGGACATCAGTGGCGCGATGTAGTGTTGAAGGGAATGGAGATTCTGAACCGGCATAACTGGTTTCCGTTTTGCACGTTCATCATCGGACTTCCCGGCGAAACTGATACGGACGTTAAAGAGTCGCTCGACCTGCTTTACGATTTGCGCGATGCTAAGGGAACATTTGTGCCCACCTTCTTTGTTCCCCTCGAAGATACGCGCATGCAGAAGAAGGACAGCGCCAAGATGATCGACATGACCGAGTTGCAGTGGGAGTTTTTCTTTACCTGCTGGAAATACAATGTGGAATTCTGGAAAGGCAACCGCAAGAGCCTGAACGCCAAATTCAGTTTGGGCGCTCCAATTTATTACGGCAAGCTTGGCAAGCGTTTGTTTGGCAACGTCATCAAGTATCCGCTGGCGCGTTTCGCCGGAGCGCCTGAACGCCTGTTGCGCAAACATCTCTATCTGGACTTCACCGGCCACACCCGCAATCCCGCGGGCATGAAACCGTTCGAAGGGGAAATCCTCCCCGGCTTCCAAAACGTGCGTGAGAAAGGCCTCAACTTGATCGACGCCACGCAATTGCATCAACTGCAATCTTCGCTTGCTTCATCAGGCGCGACTGCAGTTTCCGGCGACTGAGGTCAAGTCACATCTGGTGTTTGACAATCATGCTGGCAAGACGATCGGCGATGATGGGATCGATTGCCTTGAGTTTTTCCTGTTGCTCAAGCGCCTTGGCGGTGTTGCCCAGCATGAGGTTGGTGATCGCGTAATTGAAATAGTAAGACGGCTCCTGTGGCGACAGGGCAATCGCTTTCTCGTGAAGTGGAATTGCTTCCCTGGCGCGCCCAGCTTTGGAAAGCGTGACGGCCAGGCCATCGTAGGCAAGAGAATAGGCCGGACTGTTCTTGATCAGATTGCGAAAGACAAATTCCGAGTAGCGGAAATTCTTCATGCGGTCGTAGGTTACCGCCTGGTTGTATTTCGCTTTCAGTAAAGTTGGATTTAGACCAACCGCTTTGTTGAAAGCCTCTATCGCTTGCGGAAACTGCTTCAACTCACCCAACGCTTCACCCAAACTGTTCCAAGCTTCAGCGTAATTTGGATTGAGCCGGGTCGCGCGCTCGTAGGCAATTTGCGCGTTCCCGAATTTTCGTTGCGTCATGTTGACGTTGCCGATCAGGAAACTCGCGACCGCCGCAGTCTCAGGTTTGTTTGCCGACAAGGTGACGGCGCGATTAAAGGCTGCGATGGCTTCGTCAAAGCGTGCGGCCTGATGTGCGTCCTGACCGACGGCAAGTAGTTTATCGACGTCTGTTGAGGCCGAGCTGTTAGTCGGTCTGTTGGCGGTAGTGCTTACGGAAGTTCTGTTAGTAATCCGTGGTCTGGTAGCAGCGGGTTGCTGAGCGGAGGCCGGAAGACAGAACAGCGTCATGCCCGCGCCCGTCAGCGCAAGTTGGGCCATGCGTCCAGGTCTGATGCAATCTGCTTTTGCGGACCTTTGCGCCCGCTTTGCGAGCTTTGTGGTTCCATGGTTTGGTTTACCGCCACGAAGGCGAAGTACCGCAAAGGAACGCAAAGGAGTTGAAACTTTTACGCTTGCCTGAGCCAATGAATGCATGTTAAAAGAGTGCCCCTTTTCAAACTAAACGGGTAATCAACAGGAAAAATTGGAAACACGTGCGGATTCCTATTTTTCTTATCACCACAACGTGTTGATGGGAAATTGTCAAGGAGGACTACCGCCCATGCGTAAGCTACTTCTGCTTTTCGCGATTCTCCTCGTCTGTGCCCCAGCGGGTTTCGCCCAGAGCGATTATTCAGATTGGGAATTCTTTGTTGGCTATGCCCACGAGCGGGCCAACAACGGCGCTGACCGCCTCGATGCACGCGGTCTCATCGTTAACCCGAACGGCAGCACGCAACGTGCCGATTTCGTTTCCAAGCGCATTCCATACAACGGCGTCACCACAGAAGTGGTTGCGAACGTTCACCGCAACATCGGACTGGTGGCAAACTTCGCCGCGACTTTTGCGAATACGACGTTCGACGATGCGTTAACTGGCCGTCAGTTTAATGCCCGGGTATCGAGATACACTCTCCTGGGTGGACCTCGCTTCAATTGGCGCAACTCGTCGCCGTTTCTTCCTTTTGCCCATGCGTTGTTCGGCGTAACACGTTATCACGCTGACTTCCGCAACCTCGACTTTACCTGTCCCGACACCAGCGAGACTGCGTTTGCGATGGCGCTTGGTGGCGGTCTCGACATCCGCGCAAATCACCGCATCGACATTCGTGCGATTCAGGTTGACTACTTGCCGGTATTTTTTAGTCACGGACGGGAAGACGGTTTGCGATTCTCGGCCGGCGTGAAGATCAAGTGATCCGCCACCCCAAGCGGGCTGGCCGCTTGGGGACCCCGGGGCTGCTACTTTAGTTTCAACTTCTGGCGCTGGTCGAAAAACTCAGACCATGCGTCGCCACTCTTCTTGAGCAGGGCAGGAACGTTTTTGACTGTAAAGTCAGAAATCCTCACGCCCTGCTCAATTTGTTTCCAGGTGAGCGGCATCGAAACGGTCGCACCCGGTTTGGCACGCGCGGTAAAAACTGCCGCCAAACTCTTGCCGCGCGCGTTCTGCATCCAGTCAACATAAACCTGATCGCGTTTACGCTTGTCGATACTTCGCTCAACGGTTGCGATCTTAGGCGCACGGCGGGCGATCTCACTCGCCAGCAAACGCGAAAACTCCGCCACCTTTCCATATTCGTTTGTCGGGTTGAGGGGCACGTAGATGTGTATGCCCGACGAACCGGAGGTTTTGGGAAATGCGTTGAGGCCAATATCGTCGCAGACTTGCTTACCCATGAGCGCAACCTGCAGGACGTTTTCCCAAGGTGCTTTTTTTGGATCGAGATCGATGGCCAGCCAATCAGGCTTATCGAGTTTTGCAGTCGTTGAATGCCACGGATGCTGTTCAATACTTCCCAGGCTTACAAAGTGCAGAAGGGATGCAGTTGTCGTGTAAACCGCATAATCGAGTTCGCGGCCCTGTTGATTGGTTAGCCTGACCGTCTTGATGAAAGCGGGTGCGCTTTCCAGGTCCTGCTGGAAAAACATTGGCGCTTTGATGCCGCGCGGCCAGCGCTGCAAGATCGCGGGGCGGTTTTTGAGAAACGGCAAAATGTACGCGCTGGTCTTAACGTAGTAACTAAGCAGTTCAAACTTGGTGATTTTTTCGTCCGGCCAATAAATGCGATCCAGACTGGTTAATGAAACGCGCTCGCCCTCCAGCGCCAGCGTCAGATCGCCTTTAGGATTCTTTAGAGCAAGAAATTCGTCCACCGCAATGCCGGGTGTGTTTATTTGGCGAGAACGTTTGAGCGTTCCGGTTTTGGCTGCAGGTTTTTTTGGAGTTACCACCTTGTTTAATCCTCAATTGTCATAGCCCGACGGATGCGCCTGCGTCCAGCGCCAGGCTGATTCGATGATGACGCGCAAATCCTGAAATTGGGGTTTCCAACCAAGCTCGCGCTTGATTTTTTCTGAGCTGGCAATCAGCACCGAGGGATCGCCGGCGCGTCTGGCAGTCACTCTGGCGCGAATGTCTTTTCCCGTTACTTCACGAGCGGCAGCCAACACTTCGTTGACACTGTAACCAGCACCGCCACAACCAAGATTGTAAATGCGGCTGCCCTGGTCCAAAGCGCCCAGCGCGAGAATATGAGCCCGCGCCAGGTCGATCACATGAATGTAGTCGCGCACACAGGTGCCATCCGGCGTTTGGTAGTCATTACCATAAACTTCAACAAATTCACGCGAGCCGGCGGCCACTTGCAACGCAATCGGAATCAAGTGACTTTCCGGATCGTGAGCCTCGCCGCATCTTTCGCTCGCGCCGGCCGCGTTGAAGTAGCGCAGCGATGCATAACGGAGGCCATAAGCTTCCGTATACCAGCTCAACGCACGCTCAAAAGCCAGTTTCGATTCGCCGTAGGGATTTGTTGGCCGTGTCGGATCGGTTTCTTCGATTGGCTGTTTTTCGGGTTCACCGTAGGTGGCTGCGGTAGATGAAAAGACAATGCGGTTGACACCGGCTTCGCGCATAGCATCGAGCAAGGTCAAGCCGGCGACCACGTTATTTTTGTAGTATTTTGCCGGCTGTTCACACGATTCGCCAACCAGTGAATCAGCGGCCATATGGATAACGGCGTCTATTCGATGAGCTGACAAAGTCTCTTCCAGCTTTGCCTTGTCCGCCAGGTCGGCATGCACAAACTGAGCAGGGGCAACGACAGCCTGGCGGTGACCCTTTTGCAGGTTGTCATAGACGACCACGTCGTGTCTGTTTCGGAGCAGTTCTTCAGTAACGACGCTGCCGATGTATCCAGCGCCGCCTGTCACCATCACTCGCATATTTTGTGGAAGTTTCTTAGGTATGGGCGACTTTTGGTTGCACTGAGGCGGAGGTTGTAGGAGCTGAGTCGGATGGAGCGTAGTAAAGGATGCGGTTGCAGTTGTCGCAAGTAACAACTTCTTCGCCGCGGCGCACCTGGGCCATCGCCTGTGGTCTTAAGGCCATGAAGCAAGCCATGCACGCGCCGTTGCGAGCTTCGGCTACCGCGACACCATCCCGAATGCGGGAGCTGATGCGACCATAAAGCGAGGCCATCGACTTGGGCAGCGCATTCAGCAAGCGCTCGCGTTCGCTGCGACTGGCAGCCACTTTCTCAGCCTGTAAGCGCGTCTCTTCGTCAAAGGCCTTCAGGCGCGCGTCGCGATCGGAGTTCAATGAGGCAATTTCATCAGCGCGTCCGGTAAGCGAGCCCTCTGCCTTGTCGAATGCTTCCATCTGCTCGAGCACTTGCGTCTCAAGCGCAGAAATCTGTTTTCGGGCGGCATCGGCTTCGCGTATCGCGGCAGTGTATTCGTCCTGTTTCTTTGACGACATCAAATTGCGTTCGGCGCGTTCGGCGCGCGCGCGTTGTTCCGCAACTTCCGTTTCCAGGCGGGAACGTGCGTGACGCGCATCATCCCGCGACGTTTCCAACGCGCGAATTTCAAAGGCGCGCTGATCGAACTCAGTTTCGATCTCAGCGCGCCTGGTGGGTATCGCTTCCAGTTCTTCTTGTAGTTTTCTTATGCTTGTATCCAGTTTTTGTAGAGCGACTAATTGCTGCAATTCCGCTTTCACTCTTTAATTTCTCCTTAAAAGAACAGGGCCGGGCTTTTTATGAATCAACTCAATCATCAACCGGATTATCGGGCATTGGCGGGCTGCGCGCAAGTCAGCCGGCAGCAGGCAGTGGCCCGATTTGAAATTCGCTGTGTGTCCTTTGTGTACTCTGTGTCTCTTTGGTGAATAAAAGCAAAGAAAGACTCACCACGGAGGCACCGAGAACACGGAGGTTACACAGAGGAAACTGAAGGCAGACACTAACTACGGGAGGCGGCCCTTTTTTAAACAAGATCGCCAAAAATGTGCTGCAACAGCACGGTAACGGCGATGGCCGCCGTCTCAGCGCGCAGAGTTCGCCCGCCCAACGTGACAACGGCCCAGCCCGCCGCGCGGGCTGTCGCAATTTCCTCATCGCTCCAACCGCCTTCTGATCCGACCAGCGCGGTCATTTGCTTCTTATCCGGCGCAAGTTGTTCCTTAGCTTGCAAGAGCAACTGGCCGTCGCGCTCGGAGAACATCAGACAAATGCTTTGCTCGGTTTCGCTGGTTGTTTCAATCAGCGACGCGAAGGTAATCACTCTGGCCACCTGGGGCACAACGGCGCGTCCTGATTGCTTGGCGGCTTCCATCGCGATTCGCTGCCAGCGCGTGACACGCTTTGCCGCGTCGGATTCGTCACGCAAGCGAATGTCAGCATACTTTGTCATCACCGGCATTATGCAAGTGACGCCCAGCTCAGTTGCCTTTTGCACGACCAGATCAAACTTTTCGCCTTTGAGCAGCGCAAGCGCAAGCGTGAGTTGCAGTTGAGATTCTGGACGACTGGGTTCAACTTCGCGGATTATCTGGAGTCGAGCCGTGTCGCGCCGGCTTTCCTCAATGCGGCTGAGAAATTCTTTTCCGTCACCATTGAACACGTAAACTTCATCGCCGGGTTTAAGTCGCAGGACTTCGCGCAGCTGGCGCGATTCGTCGGCAATCAGGGTTACAGAGTCCTGTTTGTTATCGAAAGCAGTGGGTGGTGCGTAGAATCTGCGACGGGTCATAGTTGTAGCACAGACTTTAGTCTGTGTTGATTGTGATCGATTTTAACAACACAGACTGAAGTCTGTGCCACAATGTCTGTCTACACGATCAGCGCAATCCATTCGCCGTCACTCATGATTTCTAATGGTTCGGACACCCCGCTCTCATGAAGGCGAGCGCGCATAGCATCCAACTGCAGATCAAGAATTCCGGAAAGGACCAATCGTCCACAGGTCGCGCCGATGAGCTGCGGCAGAATGGAACTAATCACGTCCGCGGTTAGATTTGCGCAGACGAAATCTGCGGATGCAGTTGTCTCATCAATTGAGCCGACCCGAAATTCAATATTAGCAACGCTGTTTAAGAGCGCGTTTCCCAGGGCAATTTCAACGGCCTGCACATCTGTGTCGATAGCCTCAACGCGCGCGTCCGGAAAAAGTTTCGCCGCCGCGATGGCAAGAATTCCGGTTCCGGTTCCCACGTCAAGAAAATTGCCGCCGGCAAAATATCTCTCGGCCGCCGTCAAACACAGGCGCGTCGTTTCATGCGTGCCGGTCCCGAACGCCATACCTGGCTCAATGCGAATCACGATCCGATCGCGCGCGTCCGCAATCTCAGCCCAGGGCGGCGCAATAATAAAACGTTTGCCTACTGCCACGGGCTGCCAGGTCTTTTTCCATTCGCCCAACCAATCCTGGTCTGCAACTTCACGAACATTCATTTCGCGAACTGACGATGTCGGCAACTCATAAATCCGCAAAGCTTCAGCCAACGCGGTGCGCACGTGTTCTCGTTCCGGAGACACGTCGAAGTAGGCCGACACTTTTAACAAATCGTGTTCACCTTGGTTGGTTTCCGTACCCAGTGCGCCCGCTTCCATCAGCGCATACTCAACCGCCTCGCGTGCTGCCGGTGTCACATCGAGATCGATCACATACCACATTCGGTGTACTTCGCTCGGACTGGTCATAAAATCAGAATCGGAGTCGGCTGCGTCTGTGTTTCAATTAGAACCAGCGAGGGAGGCATGCGGCTAAACAGAGCGAAAAAGCGTCTAATGAATTCCCATCTCATCGAGCAGGTGTTGCTTGTTTCGCCACTCATCTTCCACTTTGACAAACAACTCCAAGTGAACACGATGCCCGAGCAGACTCTCGATATCTTGTCTTGCCTGGATGCCGATCTCTTTCAAGCGCGCTGCGCCTTTGCCGATCACAATCTTTTTCTGTGAAGTTCGCTCGACAAAGATTGCGCAGTGAATGCGCGTGAAGTCTTCCCGCTCTTCGTCCCACTTCTCCACCACTACCGCCGTCACATAAGGAATTTCTTCCTGTGTCGTTTGCAGAATCTTTTCGCGCACTATCTCCGCAGCCATGGTGCGCACTGATTGGTCCGTCAACTCATCTTCGCCAAACAAAGGTTCACCGGCGGGCAGGTGTTTGATCATCATTTTTTGCAAGACATCAACTGCCTTCCCGCGCAACGCTGACATCGGAATCAACTCAGCCCAGTCATATTCGTTTCGATACCAGTCGATCAGTGGCAACAGCGCGGATTTGTCTTTGAGTTTGTCGGTCTTGTTTAGCAATAGCAGGGCAGGTTTTTGCGAACGCTGGATCAATTCGAGAACAAATTTATCACCGGCACCGGTTGAGACTGATGCATCCCGGATCAGGCAAACAAGGTCCACGCCGAGCAGCGCATCCTGGACGGTCGCCATCATTCGCCGGTTCATTTCATAGCCGGGCCGGTGAACGCCGGGAGTGTCGACTAAAACAATCTGGCCTTCCGGTTCAGTGATTACTCCCTGAATGCGGAAACGCGTCGTCTGTGGTTTATCTGAAACCGCGGCAATCTTCTGACCGACGAGCGCGTTTAGCAGCGTCGACTTGCCGGCATTGGGTCTGCCGACAAGCGCGACGTAACCGCTGCGGAAGTTGTGCTTTTCAGTGGCTTCTGGCAAGAGAGCTGTTATTTGCTTTTCTCCGCGAATATCTGAGCCAGATTAAGCAAGGTCTCGGTAGATTTTTCCAAACCGCGGCGCGAGTTGAATTCCAGTTTGCCGTGAAAATTCGTGCCACCCGTGAACAGGTTTGGAGTCGGCAAACGTCTGAACGTCAGATTTGATCCGTCGGTGCCGCCGCGAATTGGTTTGATGAAAGGCTTGAGTCCCGCTCGTTTCGCCGCTTCAATTGCGTTGTCGGTCAACTCCGGATAGTTCTTCAGCACTTCTTTCATATTCTTATAGCTTTCTTTGACTTCGATCAAAATTTTCACGTCCGGAAACTTGGCCTGCGTCTGGGCCACCATGTCGCGCAGCATTTTTTCCTTCGCGTCGAGTCCGCGCACGTCGAAATCGCGCAGCAGAATCTTGATGCTCGATTGTTCAACGTCGGCCACGCCGGTGTAGGGGTGAACAAAACCAACGCGACCTTCGGTTGTTTCCGGCAACATGTCGTGCGGAAAGTGCGACAGGTAGTCGGCCAGCGCATACATGGAATTGATCATGATCCCTTTTGCAGTGCCCGGATGAGTGCTCTTGCCCTGGAAAGTCACGGTGGCCATGCGCGCGCTCCAGGTCTCGTTGCTGATCTCGCCGAGCGATTCGCCGTCAACCGTGTAAGCCAGCTTTGCGCCAAAGCCTTCGACGTCAAACTTCTCAATTCCGCCACCAACTTCTTCATCGGGCGTGAACGCGACGGCAATGGTGCCGTGTTTCAGTTGCGGGTTCTGCATGAAGGTATCGATCATCGTCATGATTTCCGCAATGCCGGACTTGTCGTCAGATCCAAGCAGCGTGGTGCCATCAGC
>Ga0184619_10000383_pt1 | contig 15128 bp, 12 predicted proteins | sample PLM0_60_b1_FD_133146 | JGI IMG/M metagenome (GOLD analysis project Ga0184619, IMG submission 133146) | Groundwater sediment microbial communities from an aquifer in East River, Colorado, USA - PLM0_60_b1 | ecosystem: Environmental > Terrestrial > Soil > Riparian zone | place: USA: East River...
CTTGCGTACGCAACCGGAGTTCCTAAGAGATAGCCTTCCACTGCCGGGATACCGAAGCCTTCGATTTCCGAAGGTAGCAACAGCGCCCATGCTTTGGCGATGAGTTCTTCCAGTTTTGATCTCGGCAAAGGCGGGACAAGGCTGACGTTTGTCATTTTCGAGAAAATGACGGCCCCTCGAGAATCCAGATCGCCCACCAATCGCAGTTCCGGCAAATCCTTCCTTGACTCAGCGAGCGACAACCACTGTTCCAAAAGCCACGTTGTTGCTTTGTACGAAAGCCTCGATGCCAAATGGACAACGTAGTTTTCCTTTGTACGCGGGAGCTCCTCGAGCGGTGTGAAAATTTCGACACCTTCGTAAGTCACAATGATCGGCGGGCAGCTCAGCCGATGGCGGTCGCAGAATTCCAAAATCGCACGCTTCGAAAATTCGGAGACCGTCAGAATCAAATCCAAGGTGCGAATGGAATGCCTCAACATCCAGAGCCAGTAGGTGAATGCCAGCTTGGAGCGGGATTCAGGGTGGTGATCAGCGTCAAACTGAATCATGACATCGGCGATTGTGCCAACCTTTCGAGCATGGACGTGCAATCCCGCCGGAAGAAAACCTTTGGGATAATGCCAAATCTCGGCAACGTCTCGCGGCACAATCAGTGGATGAAAATGGTCACCCAGGAGTCTGCCCGCCACATGATCAGTTCGAAATGGCAACGTTAATCGCTCAATTCCATCAGGGATCGCAAATGATGATTTCGATACCAGCGCCGTTAGTTCCACCGACTTCGCGTCGCGCAGATGCGATAGCAGACCGTACGTGTAAAAAGTAATTCCACGGCTTCGATCGCGCGGCGGGTTCTGATCGGCGCAATAAAAACAAACGGAAGGGGAATCGCTCATGCTGTATGTTGTCGATCTAATTTCGCACTTGATAGGAAAAGAATACGGCGCATGACTTGGCCGATTTCGCAATGAAAATCCTCGTTACCGGTGGCTCCGGCTTTATTGGCACAAATGCGATCGACGCCTTCGCGCGAGACGGATGGAGGATTCTGAATTACTCGACAGATCCTCCGCTGAAATCCGATCACGCGCCCTTCTGGCGCAGAGGCGACATTCTTGATGCGCCTGCCTTGCGAAGCACCTTTCATGAGTTCCAAGCCGGCCTCGTTCTTCATCTAGCAGCCCGTACTGGATGCGATGAAAATACGACGGTGGAGACTGGATATCGGGTCAATACAGAAGGCACTCGGAACGTCCTCGACGCAATTCGGAGCACGCCGTCGATTCAGCGCGTGGTCATTACTTCGTCGCAGTTCGTCTGCGCGCCCGGGCGCCTGCCAAAAAGCGATGCGGATTACTTTCCCGAAACCGTTTATGGAGAAAGCAAAGTCATCACTGAGAAGCTCACCCGCGAGGCGAATCTGCCGTGTTCTTGGACGATCGTCCGGCCAACAAACATCTGGGGCCCGTGGCACATGCGCTACCGGCGCGAATTCTGGCGCGTCGTGGAACGCGGCCTTTATACGCATCCCGGCCGTCAGCCGGTGATCCGCTCCTATGGCTATGTTAAAAATGTCGTTTATCAGATTCGAAAAATCTTCGACGCTGATGTCGATCTTGTCAGAGGCCAGACGTTTTACCTTGGCGACCGCCTCATGAATCTTTTCGATTGGGTCAATGGCTTCTCCCACGCTCTCATCGGGCAGGAAGTGCGCACGGTGCCGCGGCCTTTCATGCGCACTCTCGCGCTGTTGGGAGATATTCCGACTTACCTCGCTGGCAAACCGTTTTTGATCAACAGTTCTCGTTTCCGGAGCATGACCACCGATTACGAGACTCCGATGGAGCGAACGTTTGAGCTCTTCGGCGAAAATCCTTACACGCTGGAGGAGGGAATTAAGGAGACCGTTGAATGGCTACGTTCATGCCGAGACTCCAATCAGCGCGGTGGTGGGTTTTGAATTTGCTTAAGCTAACGCGCCGACACTTCGAATGAAAACTGTTTTGAATTTGATCCTTTCTCATCAGCCGGCTGCTGCCGTTTCAAGGATGCTTACCCATTGGAATCAGTGCGTGCCCAATGAAAGCATTCTGATCGCACACGGTGGATCAAAAGAAGAATTCCACGCGATCCAGCACGAGCAAAAGTTTTTTGTCGAGGACCCGCGCTTAAGGACGCGCGATCATCAGCGCGAGTTCCAAAGTTACACGGGATTGTTCCAAGAAGCCGCGAAGTTTCTGAGCGCGCACGGCGATCAATTCCGATTCGTGCATTTCGCCGAATACGATCATTTGCCGCTGGTTCCCGATTTGAATGAACGGCAGATCGAACGATTAACTGCCGAAAGCGCCGATCTCCTCGCATTTCATGTCCATCGCGTTGATGGCACGAACAACCCCCATTTTCTTTATCATGTGGCTGATGACAAGTTCATGTCCTATTGGTCCGGAATTAGCCCGCGCGCAGAAGCGGAAGTAGTTTTGTCGATGTTTGGGAGCGGAAGTTTTTGGAATCGAGAAGCCTTCTGCGCTGTGTGCGCCGTCAAAGAACCTTTCCCCATTTACATGGAGCTTTACTTGCCGACCCTGGCGCATCATCTGGGATTTCGGCTTCGTGATTTTGGCGAACAGAACCGCTTTGTCCGCGTTCTGAAAGATGAGAGCAGCCATGTCGATCGAGCCCGGAAAGAGGGTGCATGGACTTTGCATCCGGTCAAGCGATTGTGGGACAAATGATCCGCAAATTCATTCGGGCCGTGGGTCTGAAGATCGCGCAGACGATTGGCACGCACGTAAAGGACTTTCCCTCCGGCCGATCACTCGGCCGAGCTCTCATCATTCCCTGGCGGGGAAAAATTCATGTCATCGGCCTCGACGTCGCTGTGCGTCACGTCGCTGTGCGTCCGATGTTTCAGCCGCAGAAACGGCTGACCTATTGGAAGCAGGAGATTGTCTTCACCGAACATCCGCCGCCTGATTTCCCGAATATCAGAAAGACTGAACCGCGGAGCCCGAGCGAAACTACTGGTAATTAGAGCGTGCTTTTTGAGAGCTTCGTGCTCTCGAGCAATGCTCCGCCGCCCGGGCGTTGAAGCTTCGGGACGAGTTTTCCGACAAAATCTTCAATCATCGCGCCGGTTTCCGCTTCGGTCCGCTCCGGTCTAGCGATTCCTTGCGTGACCGTAGCTGCGACGGTCACATAGGCCCAGCGCTGGTTGTAGCCGCGCAGAATGCGATCGTGCAGGTCGAGCATCGTCCGAATCAAGTGCGATGGCGTGGTCTGGTTGTAGCCGACGAACCAATAGTACGTGAGGTTCGGAACGAGAAACCGTTGCTTGTCTTTCGCTGTCATCTCACGCACGTTCGAGAGCCGCGTCGTTTTTAGCGGAACGGAATTTGGCAACGTGATGGTGCGTTGCGACGTATTTATCAAACTCCAGCCTTGCGCCGGCAGGCAGCGTTCCGGGCGGTGAATGCTCGTTGTCATGTCGTCCCCCGAAAGGACGATGGAGACAGAGATGATGTCCCCTTCTGGACTGGTGTAAACCTTGCGAGCGAATTGCGTGTCTTTCGCCAGCACTTCGATCTCTCTTTGCGTTACAGCAGCGTCATCTCCGATCCAGTTGCCTACCCATATCGGCAGCTTCAGCGAAATTCCAGCCGGCTTGGTCTTCGGCGCTTGCGGCAAAAGAAAGACCGTGCTTAGCCCGGCAACAAGGAGCAACTCGACGCCAAAGAGTCGCTTAGTGATCATACGAAATCGATTCCTTCGCTCTGCCCGCACTCTTTACGCCCTTTGGGTTGATGTTGAGCAGTTTTCCGAAGAGCAGCATGGCCCCGATGGCAAAGGGAAACGACAGATAACCGGAAATCACATGATAAGGGCCGCCGGCTAAATCCTGCCCGAAAACTCGCGCCATCACGATGATCGACACCAGCCGGCCGGTATTGCCAATGATGGCAAAGAGAAGAGCAGCGGCGAAAATCGCAAGTTTCTTCCAAAGCCGATCCTGCGAGAGGTGTCCGTACACCGCCGAGAGCATCGCAATCGCCATGAGCGAGCGAATTCCGCTGCAACCTTCGTCGATCTGAAAATGAAACGAGTCGTTCGCCGCATTGATTGTCGTGCCGACGGTGTAAACGGCCAGCCCGAAGAAATTACAAATCGCGCTCGCTGCGCCGGTCTCGATAAACTGGAGCTTCGATGTCGCCTGGGTCAGAAAATTCAGCGGCACCATGAAAAATAAGAAGGCGATTGGAAAGAGAAGGATGCGCGCAACATGTCTTCCCCAGACGCAGAGCACGATTCCGAAAAGCAGGAACGGCAGCGAGATAAGCGCCAGTCGCGCTTGCAAGGTGCGAGCGCCAGCGACGAAGAGGAACAGCCCTACTCCGATGAACAGCCATCCCCAGCGGGAGGAACCGATCGGCGCGACTTTCAATTTGTCCCGCGCGTACCAAACCAGAAAGACCGTGATGAGCGGGATAATTTTGGCGTGCTCGTAGTTGTTTTCAGGATTCCACGCCTGCCACGCCCAAATCCAGGTCGAGAGGCTTCCGTCCGTGAAAAGTTTCACGAAACCGAAAAAATAAACCAGCGTCGCGATGATCGTCGCGAGCAACAGAACGGCAAGCGGATTCTTTCGGCACGATCCCAGAAACGAGCCGCCAAAGGTGTCAAGTTTTAAGGCCTGATCCATAGTGGCCTGGAGTTTAGCGCCGGCCACCTTATCGCGCAATCAAGAGCTTTTGATGATCAGGCCACGCACGGCGATTTGATAACTAAATAAAAATCGAAGATTATCGCAATAAAGTGCCTCCTCACGTCTAAGGCGATCAAATGGTAAAGCGTGCAACTCGAGAGAAGAGATGCACCCATTCATAAATCTGCATTAGAATCATCCACTGGCATCGTGAAAGTAATCGATATTCTCGGAACGCCTTTGGCCGCTACGAACTACGCCGAGTTCACAAGATTTTGCCACGAACTCATTGAGCGCGGTGGGACGTGGGCTGTTGACTTAACCAACACGCAAGTGGCCACGATGCGTCGCCATGAACCGGAGTTCCGCAAGATCAGCAGTCAGGTCGATTTTTTTCTTCCCGATGGAATGCCGTTGATCTGGTGCTTGAATTGGCGCGGAGCAAATCTTCGCGACCGGGTTTACGGTCCGAAATTTATGCGGCACTGCGTTGTCGGAAGCCCAGCTCCCTACAAGCACTATCTGCTGGGAGGTTCGCCAGATTGCCTCGCGCGCTTACGCGAGCGCCTGAGCGCTCAACAACCTGCCCTGCAAATCGCTGGTTCGCACCACGGCTATTATTTCCGGGCTGAGAACGAAGAAGCCATTGTGCAGGAGATTAATCGCCTCTCGCCTGATTTCATTTGGGTTGGATTGGGAACGCCAAAGCAACAGGAGTGGATCTATCGGAATAAGTCTCGGATACACCGCGGCGTAATCTTCGCTGTCGGCTTCGCCTTTGACGTTAATGCCGGCAGCAAGCCCGACGCCCCGGAATGGATGCAGCGCGCCGGGCTCACCTGGTTATTTCGCGTCCTGAGCGAGCCGAAACGGCTGGCGATTCGCTACCTGCGATACAACTCCCTGTTCCTTTTTTATCTTGTGAAAGATGCTTTTTTCGGCCGGCGAGCCGAGCTGCCAAGAGGAGGTTGAAGCGGCCCATCCAGATCAGGGCACGTTCTCCGGCGCCACCAGCAAGGCGCGATGAAAAATCCCGCGCAGCTCCGGGTCCTTCTTGCGCTTCGCTCACTCCGTGACGCCGTGATGGTCACGTAACTGCGGCGACCTTTGCGCACAGGCTCGAACAGGAACTCCCGTGCTCGGTCCTGATCAACAACACTGACACCGACACCGAGCACGTTGACTCGCTCAATTTCCATCAATTCACCCAACTTTATCACAAAGCTGCGAGAACTGGTAGCTGAGAGCGCGCTGGCGCCTTGCTCTCTGCGACTCTGTTTCGCATTCTTATGATCGTATGCTAATTATTCCGCCTCGCATTGAATCCTATGCCCGGCCACAGCATTAGTATCCTCGGCATTTCCGCTTATTACCACGACAGTGCGGCGAGCCTGGTGCGCGACGGGAAGATCATCGCGGCGGCACAGGAGGAACGATTCACGCGAAAGAAACACGATGCCGGATTTCCGCGCAACGCCATCAACTACTGCCTGGGCGAGGGCGGCATCACAACTACCGACCTCGATTATGTGGCGTTCTATGAGAAGCCGTTTGTAAAGTTCGACCGCATCTTGCATTCGTACCTCGCTTACGCGCCGCGCGGGATTAATTCCTTTCTCAAAGCCATTCCGCTTTGGATCAAAGACAAAATATGGATGAAGACGGAGTTACAGAAAGAGCTGAACTTTGAAGGCAAAATCATTTTCACCGAGCATCATGAATCGCATGCTGCATCAGCATTTTATCCGTCGCCCTTTGAAGAAGCGGCATTCCTCACAATCGATGGTGTGGGAGAATGGACGACGACCAGTTACGGTGTCGGGCGCGGCAATCACGTGCAGATCCACGGCGAGCTACATTTCCCACATTCGCTCGGGTTGCTTTACTCAGCGTTCACTTACTTCACCGGGTTCCGTGTCAATTCGGGCGAGTACAAGCTGATGGGACTGGCACCCTATGGGGAGCCGAAATACACCGATCTCATCTTGCGCGAGCTGATTGACTTAAAGGAAGATGGCTCATTCCGACTAAATATGGACTACTTTAATTATGGTGTTGGGCTCACGATGACCAACTCCAAATTCGATCGACTCTTCGGTCGCCCGCCGCGCAAACCAGAATCAAAGCTCACGCAGATGGACATGGATTTGGCGCATTCGGTTCAGGACGTGACTGAAGAGATTATGTATCGCATGGCCAAATACGCGAGAGGACAAACCGGTTTAAAAAACCTCTGTCTCGCCGGTGGCGTAGCGCTCAACTGCGTGGCAAATGGGAAGATTTTGCGCGAAGGCGTCTTCGATCGGATTTGGATTCAACCCGCAGCAGGCGACGCTGGCGGTGCTCTCGGCGCGGCGCTTTTTGTATGGCACGAATATCTGGGAAAAAGTCGCGCGACAGACGGCGCTCATGACATGCAACGCGGCTCCTACCTTGGACCGGAATTCAAGAATGAAGAAATTCGGAGCTTTCTTGGCTCGCAGAACGCGCTATTCGTGGAGCTCAGGGAGGACGAAATTCCTGAGCGAATCGCCGATCTCATTGCGGGCGAGAAGGTTATCGGGTGGTTTCAAGGCCGCATGGAATTCGGCCCTCGCGCATTGGGTAGCCGCTCGATACTTGGCGACGCGCGCTCGCCGAAGATGCAAGAGGTAATGAACCTCAAGATCAAATTCCGTGAAAGCTTCCGGCCGTTCGCGCCGTCCGTGTTGCGGGAGCGTACGACCGAATGGTTCGATTTGAACGAAGAGAGTCCTTATATGCTGCTCGTTGCTCCAGTGGCAAAGAAGCATTGCCGCGAGTTAACTACAGAAGAAAACCAAAAATTCGGGTTGGAGAGGCTGCTGACTCTTCGCTCCACAATTCCCGCCGTAACGCATGTCGATTATTCCGCGCGCGTACAGACAGTCACTGAGGATTGGAACCCGCTCTACTACCGGATGATCAAGCGCTTCGAGCAAAAGTATGGCTGCCCAGTGATTATTAACACTTCCTTTAATGTACGCGGCGAGCCGATTGTTGGATCGCCACGGGATGCGTACCTTTGTTTTATGCGCACGAATATGGACTACCTCATCATGGGCAACTTCTTGCTTGAGAAGAAAGGCCAAAAGCCGCTGGACAAGGACATCGATTGGCTAAGGGAATTCGAACTCGACTGACTCGTGCTGCGCGACGATATCAAAGCCTTCTTAAACGCCACGAGTCGCGATTTTCGCAAGTTCGGGCTAATGGTTGGCGGCGCGTTCTGCTTGCTCGGGCTTTGGTTTTTCCTGCGTCATAAGCCGTTCTACGGCTATCTGCTCCTGCCCGGCGTGACGCTAATCGCGCTCGGCGCTATTTTGCCGCGCACCTTGAGATGGATTTATGTCGGCTGGATGACTTTGGCGACGCTACTTGGAGCGATTATTTCGAGCATTATACTGACGCTGTTGTTCTATGTCGTTGTAACACCGGTCGGCCTCTTTGCACGGACAATCGGCAAGGATTTTCTTAGCCAGAAATTGGATCCGAGCGCCCCAAGCTATTGGATTTTACGCGATGTCTCCAAGCCCAAACAAAAACATGAGCATGAGCAACAATTCTGAAGGCGATGCCCGGGTGTCGCCTTGGAAGAACACCTTAAAGAATGTCGCGCTCGCGGCTTTTACTTTCTTTCTTTGTCTCGCTTTAGCGGAACTGGTGTTGCGGTTCATGGGCTATGGAAATGTGGAAATTTATGAGCCAGATCCGCTGGTCTATTGGCGACTCAAGCCAAACCAAAACTGCTACACGAAAATTGATCATAAGCCAGTCCACATCAACGCCCACGGCACGCGCGGTGCCGACTTCGCGGTGCCGAAACCGCCGAATACAATTCGCATTCTCTCCCTCGGAGATTCGAGAACATTCGGCTGGGGACTAAGCGACAGCGAAACCTATTCGGCGCGTCTGCAGGAGGGATTACAAAAACGTTTGGGCACGTCCGAGAAAGTCGAGGTTATCAATGCTGGCGTAAACGCCTGGTCCTACCCGCAAATGAATGCGTTCTTCCACGCCCGCGCGCTATCGTGGCAGCCGGATGTGGTTATCCTCGGCGGTGCAAATCTTTGGACACAGTTTTCGGAACAAGGAGATCCTGCCTTCGTCAAGCAAATGATGGCGCGTGTGCGTTTCAAAAATTTTCTCCGCCGATTCGCCATTTATCATTACGTCGTAGAAGTAAAGCTTAAGGATTTGTATCAGCGGGAGCGCACGAAATTCATTCCTGTGGACCCGCATCGGGACACACTTTTCAAAGAACAACAGCAAGCCGACCCTAATGCCGTTTTCCGCTACGCAATCGACCAGCTGTGCTCTACAGCTTTGAGTAACCATGTGCGCCCGGTGCTTCTTTACATTCCGACGCAAACGACCCTGTCAGAGCAAGAGACTACTGCTTCGGGTGATGTGCTGCGCGAAATGGCTGCGGTGAGCAAGAAACGAAACGTAACGCTTCTGGATTTAACACCCGATCTTTATCCGAGGTCAAAAGAGCTTTACCTAGAAGGTGATCCGGTGCATCTTAATATGGCAGGCAACGAAATCATCGGGCGACGACTTGACGACGTGGTAAGCTCTATCTTGAAGCATGAGTAAATTCGGAATCATTCGGGAATTCTGGGGTTTCTTGAGGATTCGAAAAAAATGGTGGATTGCGCCAATCGTCCTCTTCCTCATTGGACTGGGCGCCCTGCTCGTACTTGCAAAAGGCTCGGCACTCGCGCCGTTTATCTATAGTTTGTTCTAACGAAAGCCGTCCAGCTCCTGGAATCAAACAGCCACTGGTCGCGCAGCGCCTCAAAAAGAGATTCGCGGACCGCTTTTAACGCGCACGCCGGGCTGGACACCAAGCACGTTTACCTTTTCGATTTCTTCGGAAAGGTAATCCGGAGGGTTCAGAAAGAGGCAGCAGCCAAGTTCGCGCAATAGCAGTGCAAAAGCTGATGACTCGAGCAAAAGAGCAATGTTGGCCAGCTTCGCTTTCCTCGATTTCACGCCTACTATTTCCTTATCCCGCCTCGTCTAGACCGTTGAAGTTCTTCGATATGCCTGCAGCTCTTTAATATCGAGGTCAACAGTTTGCTTTCGCGAAAGCGATTCAGCGAGTCGGTTGGCTAACTGAATATTTGTCAATAAAGGAATCCCAAAGTCCACTGCTTTTCTTCGAATATAGTAATCGTTAGTCAACTCGGTTTCCTGATAGTTCTTGGGTATATTGATCACGAGGTCTATTTTTCTTTGCTCGATGAGTTCACCGGCATTAGGGGAAAGTTCTTCCAACGGCCAGTGAACGACCACACTCTTGATGCCGTACCGACTTAGAAACTCTGCGGTTCCCCGAGTCGCAAAAAACTCGATTCCCAGACCTTCGAACAGCTTCGCGCCTTCGATGAAGGCTACCTTGTCTTTCAGTGTGCCGGTCGAGAGCAGAACAGTTCTTAGTGGAAATTTGAACCCCACCGAAATAAGAGCTTTCAAAAAGGCCTCTTCGAAATCATCGCCCAGGCAGCCAACTTCGCCGGTAGAAGCCATCTCGACTCCCAAAGTTGGATCCGCGCCCTGCAATCTCGTAAACGAAAAGTGGGGAGCTTTAACGCCGACATAGTCCAGGTCATGCCATGGCCGAGTGACTCTTGCGACAGGGACGTCCAAAATTGCTTTCGTTGCCAGCTCAATAAAGTTCACTTTGCAGATTTTTGAAACAAATGGAAAACTTCGCGAGGCTCGCAGATTGGCCTCGATCACTTTGACGCTCGTGCCTTGGGCAAGATATTGAACGTTAAACGGGCCCGTGACGGCCAGCGCCTTAGCAATCCGACCCGTGATTTTTTCGATCTTCCGGATTACTTCCGGGTAAGTGCGCTGTGGCGGGACGACCAAGGTTGCGTCGCCTGAGTGAACCCCGGCATTTTCCACGTGCTCGACCACAGCCAAGGCGAGGATCTCGCCCCGCGAAGCAACCGCATCGACCTCGATTTCCTTGGCGTCTTCAAAGAATTTGGAAACAACTACTGGATGCTTTGGTGAAACATCCGCCGCCTTGTTCAGAAAAAGCTCACACTCCTTTGCGTTAGTCGCCACACCCATGGCTGCACCGCTCAGAACGTAGGATGGCCGGAGCAGGACGGGATAACCAGTTTCCTGCGCAAATGCCACCGCTTCGCCAAGAGAAGGCGCTTCGCGCCAGGGAGGCTGATCGACGCCGATGCTATCCAGTAACTTCGAAAACTTATGTCGATCCTCAGCGCGATCGATGTCCATGGCCGAGGTTCCGAGAATCTTCAGTCCCGCATGATGGAGCTGAAGGGCGAGGTTGTTCGGGGTCTGACCACCAACTGAGATAATCACTCCAATGCATTGCTCTCGCGCATAAATATCGAGTACGTTTTCCAAGCTAATTTCGTCGAAGTAGAGTCTGTCACAGATGTCATAATCAGTACTGACTGTCTCTGGGTTGAAATTCAGGAGAATCGAACGGTAGCCCAGTTTTCGGAGGACGTGGGATGCGTTCACGCAGCACCAGTCAAACTCAACCGAACTGCCGATGCGGTACGAACCCGATCCGAGAAGAAGCACGTTCTTACCTTCTTCGCGTTGCACGTCATCTCCTTCTCCGTTGAATGTCAGGTAGAGATAGTTCGTTTGGGCTGGGTACTCTGCTGCCAGAGTGTCGATCTGTCTTACTACGGGGGAAATCCCCATGTTCTGCCTAAGTCTCCAAACAGTCGTCTCTTCCATTTCCAGAATGGATCCTAATTGGCGATCGGAAAACCCAGCGCGCTTGGCCTCAAACAAAAGTTTCTTTGGACACGGTCCACCCTTGTAGGTTCTGAGGAGATCCTCGATCTCTATTAGTTGATTAATACAATGTAAAAACCATTCATCAATATGTGTTAGCTCATGAACCTGCTTGACACTGTGACCGTTTCGCATCGCCCAAGGTAACGCGAGGACGCGGTCGGGCCCGGGTTGCGCCAGCAATTCCTTTGCTTTCGCCGGATCAATGGGTCTAGTTGCGACGATTCCATCGTGACCAATGTCGAGCATCCGAACTGCCTTCTGTAGTGCCTCCTGGAATGTTCTACCAATGGCCATAACTTCGCCAACGGATTTCATGCCCGAACCCAAATCGCTCGACGCGCCACGGAATTTCTTCAGATCCCACCGAGGGATTTTGACGACCACGTAGTCCAATGCGGGTTCAAAGCACGCCGTCGTAGTCCGCGTTACGGAATTCTGGAGGTCAGTAAGGCTATATCCCAACGCGAGTTTGGCAGCGATATAGGCTAACGGGTATCCCGTGGCCTTTGAAGCAAGAGCCGAGCTTCGGCTGAGGCGGGCATTGACTTCAATCACGCGGTACACGTTCGATTTCGGATCCAGCGCAAACTGGATATTGCACTCACCAACAACCTTCAAATGGCGAACTACGCGGATGGAAAGCTCCCTGAGCCGATGGTAATCGCTGTTCGTGAGGGTTTGACTTGGCGCTACGACAATGCTTTCGCCTGTATGAATACCCAGAGGGTCAAGGTTCTCCATGTTACAGACGGTGATGCAATTGTCCGATTCGTCTCGCACGACCTCGTATTCCACTTCCTTCCAGCCATTGAGGTATTCTTCCACGAGGACCTGCGACGAATGAGCCAAAGCCTTCTTGACCCGTTCCTCCAATGCCCGTTCGTCCTTGCACATGCCCGACCCCAATCCTCCCAGCGCAAACGCAATTCTAACCATTACCGGATAACCGATTTCGTCTGCCGCTTTTTTTGCTTCTTCGAGCGTGGTCGCCCCCTGCGAACGCGGCGTATCAACGCCGATCTCGCTGAGCCGCTTTACGAATAAAGCCCGGTCCTCCGTGTCACGAATGGTTTGAATCGGCGTACCGAGCACGCGTACACCGTATCGCTTCAAGAGACAACGATCGGCGATTTCCAATCCGCAATTCAGTGCCGTCTGGCCGCCGAACCCAATCAGAATACCGTCAGGTTTCTCTTTTTCTATTACGCGCTCAACAAAATCGGCGTTTACCGGCAGGAGATAGACACGGTCAGCGAATTCTTCAGAAGTCTGGATGGTGGCGATGTTTGGATTAATCACGATGCTATAGATGCCCTCTTCCTTCAACGCTTTGAGGGCCTGGCTTCCGGAGTAGTCAAACTCTCCGGCTTCACCTATCTTCAAGGCGCCGCTGCCAAGCAACAAAACCCTTTCTGGCTTATTGTCCACGTCGCACTGTGTTGATGAATGAGTCGAGAAGGAACACCGTATCCAGCGGTCCAGGATTTGCTTCAGGATGAAACTGCACCGAGAAGATCGGCCGCTCTCGATGTTGCATACCTTCATTCGTGCCATCGTTTGCATTAAAGAACCATGGCTTCCATTCCTGAGGCAGGGTCTGCTCATTTACGGCAAAGCCATGGTTCTGAGAGGTAATGAAGCAGCGCTTAGTGCCTACCTGAATGCATGGTTGGTTTTGCCCACGGTGACCAAATTTTAGCTTGAAAGTATCTGCGCCGACGGCTAGGGCCAAGAGTTGATGTCCCAGGCAGATCCCCAGGACGGGGCGATCTCTTTTCAAACCCTTGCGAATGATATCCAAAGCCCCGGAGCACATTTTGGGATCACCAGGTCCGTTCGAAAGGACAATCCCGTCAGCCGGCTCGTCGGACCAGTCGTAATTCCATGGCACTCTTAAGACGTCCAGCCTGGCATTAGTCAAATGCCGCAGAATGCTTTCCTTGCACCCAAAATCGACCAGGATGATCTTCTTCTCCCCAAGACCCGGATAGAGTCTGGCTTCCTGTACACTTACCTCCGCCACCACATTGCGTTCATTGGGGTCCTCCCACTGCACGTCTTGCCCGTCGATCACCATCTTTCCTAGCATGGTTCCATGTGTTCTCAGCTTCTTTGTTAACGTGCGTGTATCTACTTCGCTGATTCCGGGAACGTCGTGCTGCCGCATCCAGGAATCCAAATGGTCCAGTGCCGTTGAGTGACTATACCGTTTTGAGAGTGTTGAAACTACGAGCCCGCTAACTTGAATCCGGTCGCTTTCAAGTAACTCAGACATTTTCAATCCAGCAATGCCGCCTTTAGATTGTCCATTGACGGGAACGCCATAATTGCCGATCAAAGGATACGTAAGCACCAACACTTGACCCCGGTAAGAAGGATCAGTCATGGCTTCCGGATAACCAACCATCCCCGTGTTGAACACAACCTCACCAGACATCGAGCGATGTCCGCCGAAGTGGTCTCCGATCACGCAGCTACCGTCGTGCAAGACCAACTGTGCTTTTGTTATGTTCGCCATCGATGGAAGGAGAAGGATGCGTGCGACATTTCTCCCCACACGCATAGGATCCCGAAAAGAAGAAATGGCAGCGAGGGCAGTGCTAGTCGCGCTTGCAAGGTGCGGGTGCCCGCGACGAAAAGGAAAAGCCCAACGCCGATGAACAACCATCCCCATCGAGACGAACTGACGAGCGCGACTTTCAGTTTATTCCGCGTATGCCAAACCAAGAAGATCGTGATGATCGGGATAATTTTGGCAAGCTCGTAGTTGGTTTCGGGATTCCACGCCTGGCATGCCCAAATCCAGGTAGAAAGGCTTTCGTTCGTGAAAAGTTTTACGAAACCGAAAAAATAAACCAGCGTCGCGATGATCGTGAGAAGAAGCGCAGCCGCCAGTGGATTGCCCTTCGCCCAATCCCGCGCGACTTGGAACCAGTTCATCGGCGCTTTTGAATTGCTCGCCCGATCAGCCGCGACGTTGTCTGCCATTTGAGCACCCTAACACAAAGCCCACCCGAAAGGCTAGCACGGCGTGGGCGCGAGTGGCGACCGAAGCCGCAACGACGGCGCTATTTGATCGTAAATCCAGCGGTACCGTTTGTTTGAGCCCATCTCGCAACCGCGTGCGCCCGCGGTTCTTCCCGCCCCAGCGAAGCCTTTGCTTGTGGACCTTCTCGGATTTCGGCACTTCTTTCGTCACGGCTACGAGATCGCCTTGGACGAGACGAAGACAGTCGCGCTCGCCAAGCGGTGGCAAAAAGAAGGCGATGCCGTGAAAGAAGCGCTGCGTCGTTTCTCAGAACAACTCGCAGTATAGTCCCTGCTTTATCGTTGCGCGGCGCTCGCTCGAATCGCTCCCTAAACCTTCCGGCCAAACTTTTTTTCGAGTTCCCCCAGCGAAATCTGGATCATGGTTGGCCGTCCGTGCGGACAGCAATAAGGAAAATCGCATTCGAGCAAATCCTGGATGAGCTTTTCCACTTCGAGATAGCGCAGCGGATCGTTTGCTTTCACGGCGTGGCGGCAAACCGTCATGGCGATCATCTCTTCGCCGAGACGCAGCGCGGAGCTGCTGTTGCTCGCGCTCTTGAGATCGTCGATC
>Ga0184619_10000384_pt1 | contig 15096 bp, 20 predicted proteins | sample PLM0_60_b1_FD_133146 | JGI IMG/M metagenome (GOLD analysis project Ga0184619, IMG submission 133146) | Groundwater sediment microbial communities from an aquifer in East River, Colorado, USA - PLM0_60_b1 | ecosystem: Environmental > Terrestrial > Soil > Riparian zone | place: USA: East River...
AAACTGATTCAATCAAAGGGATCACTTTCTCCTGCGGTATATGAAATTGAAAGATCACAGGATCAGGAAATTGCAAGAGCAAAATTAGAATCGATGGACATTAATATAGATATTCTTACTGAAGAGCAAAATACGTATTTGACTGGATTTAGTGAAGGAACATAGGTATATGTACCAATTGAATTTGCGTTTCCTGATAGTTATTAAGATGTAAACGTCACACTACAAAACAACTCTGTTAGATCATAGACTGCTATTTGATGAATTAGTGTTAAGATTAGGTCCATGACCACACCTGATCACTAAAGAAAATAAATAATGTAATTTAGGGAGCCACAGGGTGTCTAACTAAACAGCTAGTTTCTGGTTGGTTTAATAAATTAGAATAATAATAATGCATTTTAACAACATAATATAATAATAATTTATCTAAATGCCAATTCGACTTAAGATAATAAGGCAAAAGCAAGAGCAAATCAGGAAGATAGGGGAATTAATGGATATGTTCAAGGTAAATCCTAGTTATTATCAATACCAACCAATGATAGGAGCTTCTAGTAATATTACTTCAACCATTGATCCAAAAATAGAAAAGACTAGAGAGCTTTTCCAAATGTTTCATTTAGCCCGTTAGACTGGTTTGGAGCAGCTCCAAAATCTAGTTTGTCCAGCTGCTGGACAAACTGTTACCATTTATCCATACGTATTTTTTGCAGTGGTTGATGATGATGATGACGGTTGTTGATAGTCTGAGATATTGCCGCCAATGAAGCCATCTGCTACTGCTTGCTGTCTTAATTCAGCTTTTACTTGAGGGCTCAGGTATTCTGCATTATACAGATATTCAAATGGTTTCTGAAATAGCTCAAATGTTTTGAGGGAATTAACATCTTTTACCTGGAATGGCTTACCTGTTTGCTCATCCTTTACTACAAAGTTCAGGTTTTCGTTTTGTCTAATATCATAAAGCTTTTTCAAATTTTCTTTGTTAAATGGCATTGTGTAAATTTCCTCCGAACCACTGGGACCCTGCAATACCTTTTCCATTTGTTTGGTTTTGTCGTTATATTCTGTTTTATAGGAAAAGTTTGTTTTGGTCCATATCTCTGGTTTTGAAATAGAGTGTCTAATAGGGTCTCCCAGTGAATTGAAGGCATATACTGTTCCCTTTGTATATAGGAATTCAGAACCATCAGCTCTCCTAGTTCGATAAATATCCGTTATGTAGTAAGTTGCTCCTGTATTCTTGACAGCTATATTATTACTGTCTTTCTCTGGATAAAATTCCCCTGATTTGGGATTGATAGCTTCTTCAAGGAATCTCTCGTAACTCGTTTCTTTGCCGGATTTTTCTCTTGGCCAGGTCATCGGCTCTTGGTCTAAATCTGACTTTTTCTTAAACTTGCTTGATTTCTGGTCGATATCTTTTACAATAGCTTTGGAGAAACATTCTTCCTCCAGTTTGAATCCTGGGTAAAAATCATGTGCTTGAATGAAAGCTTTTACCGTTCTATTTGTTATTACATTCGATGACAATATAATTGATTTACATAGATTAGAAACCTAAAAGTATTTTGATTTTCTAGTTTTCCTTTTGGTCCTGGTCGTGGTAGCTTCTTGTTTATTAGCTCTATTATCTTCAAACTCTTTCTGTCTATATTCTTCTAGTTGGTTCTCTGCAATTGAATAGCAATATGCAATTGCTTCTGCACCCAAATGCTCGTAAGCAAAAAATTGGTCAGGGTTGTGGCGGTGCAAAAGCAAATCCTATCGGGAAAGCACCTGTTACCAGTGGTAAACCAACTACAGTATTTGTATTGGTATCAATAACAGATATCGTGTCGCTATAAAAATTGGCGACATACATTCTGTTATGCGTTGAATCGAATGCAATTCCAAAAGGGGCGTCGCCTACTGCTATCGGTGAGCCGATGATATCTCTGGCATTGCTATCAATAACTGATACCGTGTCGCTATCAAAATTGGCAACATACATTCTCTCGTGTGTAGGATCGAACGCAATTCCTTGAGGCCCGTTTCCTACTATCATTGTTGGACTAACTAGAGTGTTTGTATTGGTATCAATAACGGCTACCGTGTCGCTTCCATATTCGGGGACATACATAGTCTTAATTCTTGGGTCGAATGCAACTCCATAAGGTCCGTCTAATCCTGCTATCGGTGAACCAACTACAGTATTTGTATTGGTATTAATGACGGACACTGTGTCGCTAACCGAATTGGCGACATACATTCTGTTATGTGGCGGGTCGAATGCAATTGCTACAGGGAGGTGTCCTACTGCTATCGGTGAACCAACTACAGTATTTGTATTGGTATTAATGACGGACACTGTGTCGCTTTCACTATTGGCGACATACATTCTGTTATGTGGCGGGTCGAAGGCAATTGCGGAAGGAAAAGATCCTACTGCTATCGGCGGACTAACTACAGTATTTGTTTTGGTATTAATGACGGATACTGTGCCAGTTGTGAAGGTATTATAATTAGTGACATACATTCTGTTATGTGGCGGGTCGAAGGCAATTGCTAGAGGCCCGTTTCCTACTATTATTGGTGAACTTACAGTATTTGTATTTGTTTTAATAATCGATACCGTGTCGCTTCCATAATTGGGAACATACAATCCCCTTTCTGCAGCAAAAACAGGAGGAGGGGCTATGAATGAACTTCCCGAGACCACTGTAATTAAAATAAATATTACCAGACTTGAATGTGTTTCATAAACTTTCATAGTTATCCCATCCTTTAGAATTCTCCATGACAAATTCTACTGCAAATTTCATATAAAAATAATACGTATTGTATTTCAGCTGTCATTCTTCCTCCTTATCTCCCGTTATTAATAATCAATCCCATCTTTCAGCGCCTTGCCCTTCGTTGGGTTTATGGCGTGGTTTAGTGTATAGCATATCAATAATATCAGGATCAAGGTCCTCGCTTGCAGGAGCAACTAACGGGGCCCTGGTTGATTCACTCCCTGAAACTTCTAATTGAATATCATCATTATTTTGCGAAGTTTCTTCGCTAAATGGTTTCTTATTTTTATTCTTATTCCGAGTAATAATGTCCATTAATTCGTCAAATTTAGTCATATTGTTCCACTTCTTTCTCCTTCTTGATCACTTTTATCCCTTTCAATGCTAGACGAAACGCATCGAGGACATTATCAAATGAAGTTGCTTGTTTGTCTAATTTCCCATCATCTTCACTTATTGCAGTCCTCAATGATGTAATTAATTTAGTAAAAGTTGGATTTATTGCTATCAGGGGCCTATCGTATTCTAGCAATTCTTTTGTGTGGACCAGCATATCTTTAGCTGAAGTGGAAAAAGCTACGGGAACGACTGTCATATAACGGGCAAGATCTAAATTGTGTTGTTTGCAATACAATATCTTTTCTTGAATGTATTCCCATCTGGTCGTTTCACCTACTAGCTCCTTTAACGTGGTAATAAACTCGGGATTAGCTGCATCAACATATATCTTGACTTTATCTAAATAATCTGGGTCAATGTTCCTTCTGTTTAATCCTCTTATTATGTCCATTACTTTATCAGCCATATCCTGATATCTTGGCCGTTCATATTCATCAGCTAACAATACTTCTATGCGTCCGTTAGCTACCTGCACAAGGACTACTCCAAAAGCTGAACTTCCCCATCCAGGATCTAATCCTAATACTTTCTGAGCTTCTACAATAACACGATTAGGATTGTATTTCTTGCCAAGCTCAACAGCTCTATCGATATCTTTAGTATGAAATGTATTTCCTATAATGCCCAAATACTTTAGATTGTATTCGCGTTCAAAGGAAGGGGATTGTCTTGCTTTTTCAATTTCTTGTTTGGTGTAGATTTTTCCTATTCCATAAGTGTAGTCCATCTTTAGGCGTTTGTAAATACAAGTTGACTCGGGTTCTTTCTCTATCTTTTCGAATAATCCTCCTGGAGCGTTGGGAGTTGATACTAAAATAATGTAAGGATCTGATTTGCCAATATATCTTTCAGAAACAAAGCGAACATCATCCTGTTCTGATTTACGAAAGAAATCACCTTCATCAATGAATATGAATTTAGGGTTATCCAATGCTCTGAATGAATCAATGTGGTTTGATGGATATGCTTCTATCTGACAGCCGTTTAACTCGAGAACAGTTTCCTTGTTATCAAATACAAGACCTAACTTGCCTTCAAATACAGCCTTCAAACGTTTGATTAACTTGATGGCGATGTCAATATTGGGGCCTGTTACTATACAGCTTTGAGCTCCCTTTAAGGTATCATCTTTGGTGCAGAGCCATCCCAATAATCTAAGAAAGAATTCTGTAATGCCTAATCCAGTTGACTTTAGAACCCACAAATGTTTATCCTTGAATGTAGTGTAATTGTAGTCGTTTCGAGCACAATTATCATCGTCAATTAGAGAATCAAATAATATCTTTTCATAATCAAACAGTGGATATTCCTTCTTATCTTTAATGGGAAGTCCTACAATGTGATTGAAGCAACATTGGCCATCACTCTCTTCAGCTAGCCTTAGATGCTCTACTGGATCCCAAATCCAAAAGGGTTTATCTTTTAGTAATTGAAGGTTAGACGATGAAGTTCTTGCTGCTTCTTTCTGTTGGTTTACTTTCTGGTGTTGCTGGTAAGGCATTGTTGACGATACCAATAGCAGGAGCTACGTCAAAGTAATTTGAAAGTGTTATGTTTAATCGATGAAGCTCTGCCAGTGAAGTTTGAATAATAGAAGGATTGTAAACCCTATCATTATCATTTCTTATTATTATCTCATGATGCATTCTCTGTAAATCCATAATTTCGTTAATCCTTTGTTTAAATTCGTGAATGTATTCATATTGGCCTTCCCTTAACTGCGAATACCAATCGTATGAATCTCGTTTAATGCGCTGTCTAATATCTCTTAAACTTCTATCCGTTATTGATTGGCCTGTCCTATTTTCAATGTGTTTTAGTATCAACTTGTCTGGAATTCCCTTTATAGTTAAATCAGCGACTATGCTCTGAACTTCAAGCCTTTGCCAATTACGGAACTTACCCACGCTTGTATCTTCCGCTTTTAGGAAAATAAACTTTCTTTTCTTTCTTTTATGGTATTAACAATATAATAATAAAGAAAAAAAAGTATTGGAGGTAGTCACACATTGTTACCTATTACGTCCAATTGCTGTCTTTAATCACTATCATTCGGACCGCTGAATGCATCACCACTGGCGTCTGCATTCCTACCCGCATTTTGAGCGTAGTTCCAGCAATTAACTTCCTGTTCACCGGTGTTGATGCTATTGCTATTATCGTCGCTACGATCCTTATTTTCATTCTCATTCTCTATCTTACATTTATTTTCCTGTTCTAACTTCTGTTTTTGGTCGTTACAATTGTTGTTGTTATTGTCTTCACACACTCTCTCTTCGTCAGAAGCGTATGCTGTTTGTGCCTGTGACATCCCTGTTCCTGTTAGCGCTGTCAACATTCCTCCAGACAGTGCTACAAGCATTAACACGTATTTTGTGTTCGTCATTTGTTGTAGCAAAATGATACTAAACAAAGTATATGTAGATTGAGTAAGAACAAGTGGAAAAAAAGAAGGGAAAGACTTCAGGGAAAAAAAGAAGGGAAAGACTTCAGGGAAAAAAAGAAGGGAACGTTCTCTACTACGTTAAGTCTGAATTTATGAATAGAACAGTATTCAGGTCAATCCTACAAAATTATTATATAATTAAGGTGAGTGCTAATACCGGCTCCGGAACACAAATTGGCGGGTTCAGGTTTTTGAACATTTGTTTGCATGGGCCCGCCAATTTTTTAATAATCCAATGAATGTTATACTATCTCGACAATATTTCCTTTTTTAATAGAAAAATTCTGAATAAAAGGCGTTCATTAAAACGTTCCATCTGGTCTTCTTTTATATATTTACGATATGGAAAATCGACGCCTTGTATTTTGGCTGCTGCTCCGGCATCCATTATGGCATCAAAAAGTTTCGTTTCGTCTTTTGCAATAAGTTTCTTGGATTCTTCAACAAAGTCCTCCCAGATTTTATCTTTATTCATCTGCTCTTGTAATATCGTCAGCGATAAAACCACGTTTTTCGAACGTGTCTATTAAATAGTCAATTGATTCATATGATTCCGAATGCTTTAACGTCTTTATTAAATAGTCAATTGGTTCGTATGATTCCGAATACTCTTCACTTCCAGTAGGTCGTATTTCACTTATCAATACTAAACTATCTTTTTTCATTATATCTATTATTACCTGGGAGCCATCATCACGTCGCATAAATATCGTCTCTCTTACTTTATCTGAAAACCAATGCTCTCTTTTGCTTTGTCCTATTTTCATTTCCTACGAATCAATTCCTCTGTGATTTTCACCAGCTCATCCCACTGTCCGTCAGTATGACCGTTTTTAAGAAAACACTTTTTACATATTTCACCGAAAGGAGAACTAGAGCCAGGAAAGCCGAAGACAGCACATTCATCGAACTTCTCTTGTTTACATTTTTCACAGAAGAATTTAGTCTTAGTCATTTGTTGTTGTCCACTGGTGCCAAAGGAATCTTATTATCCATTGCTGTCATCTTGGCCTTCAAGTATGTGTTAAAGGCCTCTTCAATTGCCTTTTCCTGGTCGTTAGTATAAACATGGACTGATATTCTCAAACCCTTAGCTGTCTCTTCCAATTTTAAAGAGTGTGTGTAAATTTGCCCTTCTAGTCCTGTTGTCGGTGCTATTACTGTCATTATTCTTTCATCAACCTTTCAACGTTTATGATTATGCCAATTGATTCCAGTTTCTTTGTAACTTCGTCTAAGGTGAATTTCTGTTCCTGTCCATTAGTAGCAGTAGTAGTCCTGCAGTCATGAGAACTGCCATCATTGTTGTAGGGGAGCCATTTTCCAGTTTCATCGCTCATCGTGATTTCCTGGCTGCAATACATGCAATTTTTCTTATATGGTTGTGTCATATTTGTAACGTTATACTACATAGTCCACTTATATAAGTTATACAACGGATAATATTTATATTGGTTATTTATATTAAACAGGTGTGGATATACCAGATATAATGGTGAAAACCCTAAAAATAAGCGACGAAACACACCACAGATTATCAAAACATGGCAATATCACAGAAACCTATGAGGACGTTATCATAAAATTATTAGATTATTTTGAGGGGAAAACTAAGAAATGAGCGATTTTGCTTACTTCCGCTTTGCAAGCGCCAAGTTGTTAACTCCGGATGAAGAACGAGATAAAGATGAGATCACTAGTCTAACAGAGCAAGTTCTTGATGCGATGGGCGTAGAATGCGATGCTAAAATAGCAAAGATGCCCGAAGATCAAGTGAGAAAAATACTTGAAGAAGTGAGGAGGCTACGTAGGAAAAAGAAAATGAAAAATGTGATATCAGATGATGGCGGTTCGATTGAAGGAGTTGAAGATGATCAATCTGAGCAACATGATAAGGAGGAAGTAGTATATGCTGCATGATTTGTGTAGGTTAAAATAAGAAAATAGGGTAATATGACTTCATTACGCAATTTTTCATATCATTCTACTCCTATTCCATCTAAATTTAATATTGATCCAAAGGTTTCATTGTAAAAACTAGAATATTTGGGCTCTGAAAAATACGACGCCAGTTTGAAAGACAACTCGTAGTTTTTGACAAATTCTGGAATAGAGGTTTCATCATCATTTTCATCAATTAGTTGAAAAGTGCCTTTGTCTTTTGCACCGATGTTGTATTTCTGAAGCCTCAAAATTTGAAGTTCTAACCAGTTTTCAGGTATTTTCTTGCAAAATTCAGATACTTTTATCTTATTATGTTGTAAGAAATTGCGTAATGGCTCCGTATTACCGTATTTTCCTATTTTTTCGCTGTCTGCCAGTTGGTCCTTAATTGGCATTTCCATTATTGGGAAATAAATTTTCTGCCTTTTATCAATCAGCGATTCCCGCTCGTCTATAAATCCATTATTAAGTAACTCGTTAAGGAATTGATTGTGAAGATTCCTGTTAGTTATGGATTTACCAGTTTTTAATTTATAGTGTTCACATAATTGGGAAGTTGTAACTGCTTTTATCTCTTCAACTTTATCGTCTTTGATGTCTGGTCCTGTTTTAGAATCATACAAGTCTGTAAATATGTCGGTGAAAAACTTGACCTTGTGTGTAGGAATTCCGCTCATATTCTGTGTAATATGCAAAGTTTCGCTAAGATCATCTAGTGTTGCAATAACCTGTCGTTCATTTCCATAGACAAGTGTTGGTCTTAAGTGAGCCTTTGCCATTGGTATTATATTTAGGAACGAAAATATGCGGTTTGTTGCCCTGTTATCAGTTCCTTTATTTCCAGATAGTCTTGACCAAAGTATTGGGTCACCGTATGGGATCCATACAGCATTCCCGTGTTTATAATCCAATCGATTAACAAGGGCTAATCTACTTATCCATTTCTTTATGTAAACTACACATTTCTTGGCTAATTCTTGGTCCTTATCAGATACTATAATTTGTTGTTGCATGGTATTTGGTAAACCCTTTCTTTGTGCAATAAGCATGTTGCCATCTTGGACTTTGTCTTTATTCATGTTAGGTGAAGTTATTAGAAACCTGCTTTGAATTTCTGGCCATATCTTCCATTCTGATTCATCTTTAGCACTGCAAAATATTACTGCGGGCCATCCTCTAACAATTACGTTTTTTGTTTCAATTCCATCATCCGTCCTATCTACATAGTCATATCTCATTTCCTCTTCATCATGTGATAGTATGGGTTTTAGGAGATTCCATAATTCATGCTGTGGTGGTTCTAAGAATACTAGAATTTTACCTGTTAGATCAATAAGTTTACTTGCACCTTCCATTATAACACTTAACTCCTTTTTGATTTCGTTTTTTCTCTGTTCAACTTTCTCCTGCAATGTCAGTTTTGGTTCATCTTTAACTTTAGGAGCGGTAAAGTCTAGTTTAAACTCTGCTGTATTTACATTTTGTAATTTCTCCCTAAGTTCATCAACTTGTTTTTGTATACTTTCGCCTTTACTATTTATGAGGATACCTTTTTGCCTTACCAATACTTTGGTTGACATTCCACCAATTCGCCAGACATCTTCATTAGGAAAATATTGCATAACTTTTGTTGTAGCGTATGTTTTGCCTTCACTTGTTGGAGCAAGAATTGCCAAGTTAAGCGGATCAAATGTGTAGGTGCTGATTCCCGTATAGAGTATCTGTCTGACAAGAACATCGTCCCTCTTAACTTCCTTCTCAATTGTCTTTATTATGAATTCTGTATAATCCTTGTTTGGTATTTCTGCTAGTTCATCTTCTGGAAATTTTGGAATCGTTCTATTACTTGCCCTATTCAAAGACTCGGCGTATTCATCAGTAAGGCCATCACCGCCATCGTTATCGTTAGCATTATCGTTAGCGTTAGCCTGCTGATTTTTATAATATTCATACATGCAGAGATTAATGAGATCGGAAAATTTCGCCCATGCACTTATGACATATCCATCATTCCCATTGCCACTGCCACTACCATTGAAAACCTGACAAAAATTCTCTTTAGTTTTTGCGATGTTCATATAGTCAACATCAAGCATGATTGGTTTTGGTTGTTGTATCTTATCAAGCCAGATAAAGAGTTGTCTTGATCCTACCATATAGATCATATCTATTTTTTTTCCATCTGACCCATCTACAGAAAATTCAATATCTTTCATAACCATAATTATTTAATCCCCTTTTGTTCCTCTCTAAAGTAAATGCCTTTATTCCATGTTTGCCAAGTCCGTGCAGAGCCTTTCATTTTCCTTTCAACCCATTGTGATTGTTCTTCATTTGGCTCCTCTAGTTGCGGTGTTTGTGTGGCAGTTTTAAGTGATAATTCTTCCAGTCTTTTCAAATAGCGCTCTTTGATTAGAAGTATCTTGACCCTTACTGGAGGTCTGACTTGCAGCATTGCTTTAAGCTCTGGGCTGAATTTCAATTTGAGTTTGAGTGCCATTTCTATTTATTTGACCTCCCTCGCTGAAACTGTGAATTCTTCCACATCCGGCTCATGCCCATACTCGAGCCAGATAGCTCGCATTTGATCGTCATAGTAAGCTTCGTTTGAAGAAAATTTTCTCTCATTCATGCAATATTCCACCAGGCCTTTTTATTGCGAGAATCAAGAATGCTTTTGATTTCATCCCTGACAATCTGACGAAGATCTTGCCTGAGTCTAGCGTCCGACTCCTGAAGGCAATCTATTCTTTTGATTAGCTCCCCTAATTTAGAATCAATTTGATTAATAATTTCAATTTCAGAAGCGGAACCCTTTTTTACACGTTTGAAGAAATTAGTCTTAATTCTGTTTCAGCTCCTTTTGTGTCTGGGGGTTGTTCTGAATTGCTGAGCTGACCTGTTCCGTTGTGCCCTTCCAGGGGCATGACAAATTTTTTATTTTAACCATATTAAATCTCTAATTTTTTTATCAAAATTCCCTCGTCAGTTTCTTCCAAGATTACATGAGAAGGCTTATCAAGTCCAAATTTACGTGCCATATCAATTGGAATTATCAAAGTGGATGAAACTTTATTTGAAAGGAAAATCGGGGAAATTTTTTTGTGTTTGTTTTCAGTTTTATACACTTCTTCTGGGAATACTGACATTGTAGATTTACAGTAGAAGTAAAATATAAGGATATATACATGGGTGTGTCTATGACATATACAGGCTTGGCATCAAAAAGGTATATGTCAGAGGTTCAAAATTACAAGAAAATCACATTAGGATCTACGGAAGAGCTTTTTCTTGATCTTATTGCAGTTAGGGAAAGCTCTGCATACAACATTTATTCTGAACTAAATAAAGGCAGGGGACCCAAGCAAAAACTCGAGGTCGACGATTTTGTTTCTTCTCACAGTCAGGACAGGGCTATGGCATACAAGAATGTGCATCTAAGAATCAAAATACTCTGTAAATTAGGTCTTATAGAGGATACTGGTGAGAAGCAACCAAGGAGAGCTATAAAGTATAGAATTACTACACGTGGATTATTCCAATGTCTGCTAGGCTATGGAATTGCTTCTCCACAAGTTTTACTTTTTTCATACAAGGATAATATCATCCTACAAACTTTATTGTATGAATTTTTTGAGGTTGAAACGGTTAAAGAGTTGATGTCTATATTTGGAGATCATTTCTTCGACGACTATCTTAAGAAATGCTGTGAGCAAACACTCACGGTTGTTGTGGATGATGTCTTGTCACTTGCCGATCATAAAAAGAATCCAGAGATTGAAAAAAAATGGCCTGATTATTATCCAAACATAAGGCTAAGCCATTATGGGAAGCATATTGATCAAGTTATCAAAAAAGAACTAAACAATCTTTATTTTGAAATTCTGACACTATCTACCAATCCAAACTATGAAGATAAATTTCCCAATTCGGTAATCTCTAGAGATAAAAAATTCCTTGAATTATTACAGAATTTGGAAGAAATGTTCCATAAAGGAATTAAAAATTTGTTGTAATTCTATCTAATCTTTCTGTTACTCTTCTGCATTTGTTTTTCTAGTTTGTTTAATCTTTCACTTTGTGAAGCGAACTTTTCGGATTGTAAAGCAAACTCATCTGATAGCAGCGATACTGATTGAACACTCTCATTGTATTTTTGTTTCAAGAATGCTATCTCCCTGTCCTTTTCTTCAAGCTTGGCCTCTACGTTTTTACCCGTTGCCTCTAACCCAGAATAGTCCAGGAAAGTAAGATACTTCATACATTTAGTAACGTAAATTTCTCTCCTTTGTTCTGACTTCATTGTGTGATATGAAGAACCAGAATGTCCCAGAAAATCTTCAGCATATCCTTGATCTACTGTATTACACATCGCCGTGTAAACAAACCGCCTAAATGAGTGGAGAGTTACCTTTCGACGTAACATACCCTCCTTCCTGTCATCCATTTGCACAGTTTTTAGAACATTGTGAAATTCCAGATTGATTTTGAAATATAGGCCCTTTGGACTTATTGGATTTTTAGAGAAATTTGCTTTACTAAATACGGAATCATCAGGTTTCCTTACAGGTGTTCGTTGTTTGTCCCTTCTCTGATGGTATTTCCAATCCAGCCATTCCTGCAAAAACTTGGTTGCTTCATCTGAAATGTAAACATGCCTTGCAACCTTTGTCTTTGAATCTCTTATGTGTATTTTAGTGGGCGATGCTGAAAACTCCACGTCAGAAATGCGTAAGGCAGTAGCTTCGTTTGCTCGGACCCCAGAGCTAGCTAAAACCAGCAGGTAAGCCTTGACTCTGCGATTATTACATGACAATAGTATCTTTCTAATGTCAGAAGCATCGATTGGCTCTTCATCTTCCCTAATGTGCTTGGGTAGTCGAACCCTTCTCTTGAATTTTCTAGTATTGATGTCAATGTCATAATATTCCAGATATGACCTTACACCAGCAACATATAGGGAAATAGTGTTAGGGGAAAGTTTGTTTCCTCTGGGCCTATCCCCTCTAGGAACCTTCTCCAGAAGAAATGAAATAAAATTATCAAAAAGGGAGTAAATATCAACCTCATTTTTGACTATTTTTTCTATAATATTTTCAAGTGTGTATCCATGTCCACGATTATCTAGAAATTTCTGGAAGCCTGAAAGGGCTGTTAAATAAGCCCCCCGCGTTTCTTCACTATTTCTACCTACAGAATTAAGGAAATCTGTAACCTTTTCGCCCCTATTTTTTAATACTGTCTGCACATCTACAATTAAATTAAGTATTAGTTATACTTTTTGGGTTTTAGTAATGTAATTTAGGTAGTATCCTTGGTCAACAGCATTAACAATGGACATTCGTCTCATTTGCATATAATCAGGATTATAGAACTTAAGTGTTCTTGTACGGTTAACTGGATAACTAAATTCCAATTATTAGGTATCTTGCGAAAGTTTAGGGTTGAAGGTCTATTGCTAATAGGTTAAAGTATTTAGGGTAAATTAGATTTTTGAAAACTATCTAGTACTTTGTTGTTCATGTTGATGAACCAACCATCAAAATGTTTTGAGGTTTCGTCATCAATTTGTAGATCAATTATTGTAATTCCGTTTTGACCAGTTATGCATTTTATGCACGAATTTCCATTCCAATTGTCAGACTCTATTGGATACATACTGGAACCAGTATCATGCGTACCCGTACCAAATACACCATATAGCAGACCACCAATGTCGAATCTCTGATAGTTGTGATTATGTGATTGTAGTACTCCATCAATTCCTCCTGACCTAAACACAGGATCATAACAATTGAATTCTCCATTAGGCGAATGATGACTTTTTACAGTAACGAACGGCTGATGAACTACAACAAATTTGTACCATGCGTTACTGGATTCAATTTGTGATTTCAAAATTTCAAACTGGGGACTAGAACAATCGAACTTTGTATTTGCATCTATGTTGAACAAAGCCAGTCTATCACCAGAAAAAGCAAAATTAAGTTGTCCAAATGTCCTCTCCTCATTTAACCACGCTTTCACATCTTGTTCTGAATCATGATTTCCTACGACAATGTCCGCATTTGCTTTCGTGAATCCATGGGATTCAAGATCCGATAAAACTTTGTTCCCGTTGGTGTATTCGAAGTCACCTGTTAGTATCAATGCCTGGACATTGTATTGGTTTGCAATATCCAATTGAGTAGTCAACCCAGAATTAGAATCAATATCTCCAACTACTGCAAATCGTAAGGTCTTTGATGTATCAAAATTAACAGACGGCTTATCGCCTGAAGGAGATTCAATTGGACAATTCTCATCAACAAGTCCATTGCCATCATTATCCTGTCCGTCGCCACATATCTCTAAATTTGGAATCATAGGTTGACCATTTCTCATTCCACTAGAATCCCGCTCAGTAGTAACATAATAATTTGAGCGTACTATATTTGGAAAAGTGCTAGTGATTGAAGATCCTGAAACAATAGGTAAATCTACGATAGTCACTGAAATATGAGTAATTGATAAGGTTACTATAATAAATATTAAGTATCTGTTTCCTTCCAAGGGTAGCAAATATAAATTAATTCAATATATAAAGAATCTAGTACAGTCATCAAAGTAAAATCTATCAAAATTTAATTTTTTCATTTAGACAATTGTATCATAACATTATAATATTAATCATACTTGATTTTAGATCTTGGCCTACTCCTCACCGGATAAGCCTTTGTAGTACTACGGCAAACCTTGCTAAGCCGTCCTGAATTAATAATTAAAGATGGGTACGAAATGCTCTTCATCATACTCCGGTAAACCTCTTATTATCCTGAATGCTTTCTTTTTCCTATTTTGTCCCATTTGTTAAAACACCTATCACAGTATTTTTCTATTAGTTTAGCATTTCCCACATCATTACTTATCATTTTAGTTGGAATTTCTCCGCAAGTCATACAAGCGCCCCCTACACATTGCTTTATTGCATCGTACCTTCTTCTTGGAGATAATTTTTCAGATAATTTTATCCATATGCATAAATTATATGAATGATGATTTTGATCATATTAAGTCCTTGCAGAGTAACAAAATAAAAAGCACTTGCATTATTATTTCATTAATAGTTATTCTATTTATGATTATGTCCAATCTTTCAAATGATTATTTCTTTCTACCGAACGTGGTTGCAACACCGGACAAAATGACGGGAAATGACAATAAAGTAGTAATTTTAAATTTTGATGATAGCCAAAAGAGTCAATATACAAACGCCAAACCAATTCTTGACAAATATGGATTTAAGGCCACTTTCTATGTTGTATGCACCTATATAGGAGCGAAACAGGGATACATGAATTGGCAACAGGTAGGGACACTTCATAGAGAGGGACATGATATAGCCTCGCATAGCATGCATCATATTCACCTTGATAAATTGCCAAAGAAAGATATTGAATTTGAGTTAAGCGCGTCAAAGAAATGTCTTCAAGACCATGGTATAAATGCTAAAAGCTTTGCATATCCCTTTGATAGTGGCTCTGATGA
>Ga0184619_10000387_pt1 | contig 15074 bp, 20 predicted proteins | sample PLM0_60_b1_FD_133146 | JGI IMG/M metagenome (GOLD analysis project Ga0184619, IMG submission 133146) | Groundwater sediment microbial communities from an aquifer in East River, Colorado, USA - PLM0_60_b1 | ecosystem: Environmental > Terrestrial > Soil > Riparian zone | place: USA: East River...
ACCCGAAATAATCAGCGCACGCTCGATCGTGTTCGCAAGCTCTCTGACGTTTCCCGGAAACTCATGTTCAGCCAACACCCGCAACGCTTCTTTAGAAATAGTGTTCACTTCCCGGCCATGCTTAGCAGCATAGGTCCTAACGAACTCGCGCGCCAACTCGGGCAAGTCTTCCGCACGCTCACGCAGCGCTGGCACCGCGATGTGCATGACATTTAGCCGGTAATACAGGTCCTCGCGAAAGCTCTGGCGATTGACTGCATCGCTCAAGTCAACATTGGTCAGCGCAATCAGTCGCGCGTCAACGGTGATTTTTTTTCTTCCACCCAGCCGCTCAAACTCTTTCGTCTCGATCACGCGCAGCAGCTTTGCCTGGGAATCAGTAGAAAGATAGGCAATCTCATCAAGCACCAATGTGCCGCGGTGCGCCGCTTCGAGGCGACCTGGTTTTGCTTCGTTCGCTCCGGTAAACGCGCCCCGCTCATAGCCAAACAGCTCAGCTTCGAGCAAGCCGCTGGGCAACGTGGCGCAGTCGATCTTCACAAACGATTGCTGCGCGCGCACCGACTTCGCGTGGATGTAATGCGCCAGCGCATCCTTGCCTGCTCCCGACTCACCTGTAATCAGCACGTTTGCATCCGTAGCTGCAACTCGATCGGCGAGACGAATCGCCTCGCGCATCGATCCGGAACGGGCAACAATCTCGATCACGACTCGCTTCTCAAAGAACTGCTTGCCTGGCTGGCTAGTTCTGGCGGTAACTCAACGCGCTTCGACTCGCGCCATAATCTTTCAAGGTCATAAAACTTCCGCGCCTTTTCATCAAACACGTGAAAAACAAAGTCGCCAAAATCGAGCAGAATCCACTCGGCGGTTTTATAGCCTTCGACTCGCGCGGCTGGCATTCTCGCCTTCTTCAGTGTTTCAAAAACTTCGTCTGAAATAGCCTGAACCTGTCGTTCATTCGCGCCACTGGTTATAACGAAGTAATCGGTGAAACTGGCAATCTCGCGCAAGTCGAGCACAACGGTGTCGATTGCTTTCTTTTCGGCGGCGGCGTGCAACGCCATCATCATTCGTTCATCTAGTTCGAAGCTAGCTTGCTCTTTATTTATGCTCGCAACATCGGCGCGTGCAATCAGCGTTGGACGTAGCGATTGCTCCTTGGCAGTTGAATTATGCTTCATTCGTATTTCCGTATAGTCCGTACTTTCTAATGTAATCAGCGACCGATGGAGGCACCAGTCGTTCCAATTTTTCTCCAGCCTTCTCGCGCACCGCGCGCCTTACCGCGGTCGCGGAGATGTCAATCATTATGGTGTCAGTAATAAAGATCTTCCCCGCTCCTGGTTCAATGAGTTCAACCATTGCCGAAAAGCTGCGGCCACGCAAATCCGTGATGCGGTGTGCCGCATCCGCCAAACCCTCAACCACGATCTCGTGTCCTGGGCGCGTGACAACAACCAGGTTCGCCAATCTCACGAGTCGCTGCCATTCCCGCCAGGTGGTTATCTCGGCCCACGAGTCGGCGCCCATCACAAAGAACAGATCGACAAACTCGTTGTAGCTCGAACGAAAGTGAACAAGCGTGTCCACCGTGTACTGTCTACCGGGCCCATCGAGTTCAAATCGCGAAACGGACAATCGCGTTTGGTGCTGCGTGGCCAGTGCCAGCATTGCGTAACGATCGAAAGCCGAAGCTGCTTCCTGGCCTACTTTATGTGGCGCCAGACGGGCCGGCAGGAACAGAAAATCATCTATTGCAAAGAACTCGGAAACTCTTCTGCCAATCTCCAGATGTCCCAGATGAACCGGATCAAACGTGCCACCATAAATCGCAATACGTTTTCGCTGGTCCATTCTATTAGGGCAGACAATCTTATCTGTCGGTTTCAGTAACTTAATTCAATCGTGTCGGCATTCTTTTGAGCCTCGGTTATCTCGTCGAGTCGCGCCGCCACGGCAAAGATCAATTCCCGTATTCCTTTATTCGCGACAGCCGAAATCGGATGAAACGCGAGTCCATCGACTTCTGCCTTGCTTCTCAACATCTCGAGCCGCTTGGGATCTTCAAGTGCATCGATTTTCGTTGCCAGCACAATCTGCGGACGATCCGCGAGCGCCGGATTGTAAGCACGCAGTTCCTGGTTAACAGTCAAGTAATCGTTCACCGGCTCGCGTCCGGAAGCCGCCGAGACATCCACCAGATGAAGCAGTAGCTTGGTACGTTCGACATGACGGAGGAATCGATCGCCCAAGCCGGCGCCGCTGTGCGCGCCTTCAATCAGTCCGGGAATATCGGCAACTACGAAAGTGCGATAGTCGCCCAAATCAACCACACCCAAATTCGGCTCGAGCGTCGTGAACGGATAATCGGCTATCCTCGGCCGCGCCGCAGAAATGGTTGAGATTAAGGTCGATTTTCCCGCGTTGGGAAAGCCCACCAGTCCAACATCCGCCAATAGTTTCAGCTCGAGCTGCAACACGCGTTCTTCACCTTGGCTGCCACTCTGATGATAACGAGGCGCACGATTGGTGGAGGTGGCGAAGTGCGCGTTTCCAAATCCGCCGCGACCGCCGCGCGCGGCCAGCCAACGCGACTGGTCCGTGGCCAGGTCCTGCAAGAGCTCGCCTGTTTCGCTGTCAAAGATCTGCGTGCCAACCGGCACTCGAACCGTTAGATCTTCTCCCTCGCGGCCCGAACAATTTGAACCTTCGCCATGCCTGCCGCGGGGAGCAACGTGTTCCGGGTTATAGCGAAGATGAAGGAGAGTGTTGAGAGAAGCATCGGCGACTATCCAAACATCGCCACCGCGTCCACCATCGCCGCCTGATGGGCCACCACGCGGAACAAATTTTTCCCGCCGAAAAGCCGTGACACCATTGCCACCTCCGCCGCCTTTTATTCGAATCTTCGCGCGATCAATAAACATCTAAAGCGAAAGCGACGCCGGCCTAAGTTCTTTTCGACTCGGCTCAGGCGTCGCGTGATAGCTCGACTTATTCCAAGTTCTAGGCAGATGAGGCCTCCAACGGATAGACGCTGATAAATTTGCCGGTGCGTCCTTTGTCTTCAAACTTCACGACGCCGTCAACCAGCGCGAACAAAGTATCGTCCTTGCCGCGGCCGACATTTTTACCGGGCTTCCATTTGGTGCCGCGCTGTCGCGCGAGAATGTTGCCTCCGAGCACAGCCTCACCGCCAAACTTCTTCAGACCCAATCGCTGCGATTGCGAGTCGCGGCCGTTGCGAGATGATCCCACTCCCTTTTTGTGTGCCATATCTAACTCCGAGTGCTGAATACTGAGTGCTGAGTGCTGAGTTAAGAATTAGCTGCTTTTACTCGGAACTCTGTACTCATCACTTTCTTATTTATCCTATCGAATCAATCGTAATCGTAGTGTAACCCTGGCGATGACCTTGTTTGCGCTTGTATTGTTTGCGACGCTTCTTCTTGAAAACGACAATCTTTGTGCCGCGCCCGTGATCCCTGACCGTCGCCGAAACTTTTGCCGCACCTACTACCGGCTCATTCTTGTCGCCGTCGCTCGCCGATAACATTGCGTCCAACTCGACTGATTTTCCGACTTCGGCGTCAATCGAAGGGACACGCACGGTGCGACCTTTTGTCACAACAAACTGTTTGCCACCTGTTTTGATAACCGCGTATGACATTTGTCTATCCTCTCAGACGAGAAAATTCGCCATAGAAAAGTCGATTATTATAGGCATCTCGACGGCAAACGGCAAACGCTCTCGCACTCGCTTCTCAGGCCGCCGCCCCTCCTCTATTTTTGGTTACTTTGCTACCGTTTTGCGCCAGAAAGTACTCCATGAAACTCGTTGAGATTTCCCCGGCCCTGAACTTGGGATCGTCCATGATTTTCAAATGCAAGGGAATGGTTGTTTTGATCCCTTCGATGACCATAGCTTCCAGGGCCCGCTTCATTCGGGCGATCGCGAGATCTCGAGTACGGGCATGCGTAATCACCTTGGCAATCATCGAATCGTAAAATGGCGGCACGCGATAGCCCGAGTAGACATAAGTATCAACACGCACGCCTGGGCCCCCCGGAAGATTGAAGGCCGTTATAACGCCGGGTGAAGGTGCAAAGGTTTCCGGGTTTTCAGCGTTAATGCGACACTCGATTGCATGGCCCACAATCATCAGATCGTCTTGCGTATAACCAAGCCGTTCGCCTTCCGCAATTCTGATTTGATTGCGCACGATGTCTGCAAGCGTGACCATCTCCGTGACCGGATGCTCGACCTGGATGCGCGTGTTCATCTCCATGAAATAGAACCGGTTGTCGCGGTCAAGCAGAAATTCGACGGTACCGGCGCTTGAGTAACCCAGTTGCTTGCAGGCGGCAACCGCCGCGTTACCCATTTCGTTGCGCAGCTGCGGCGAGAGCACTGGTGATGGGGCTTCTTCCAACAGCTTCTGATGACGCCGTTGAATAGAACATTCGCGCTCACCAAGGTGCATGCAGTCGCCATACTCATCGGCCAAAACTTGAATCTCGATGTGTCGCGGATCTTGCACATAGCGCTCGATATAAACGCTGCCGTCTTTGAACGCCGCCGCTGCCTCGGTTGATGCGGTCTCAAGAGCTTTGCCAAGCTCGCCTGCCGTACGCACAATGCGCATTCCTCTGCCGCCACCACCGGCTGAAGCTTTAACGATGACCGGAAAACCGATGTCGCTCGCCACTTTTAAACCGTCCGCTTCGGAGGTTATCGGTTCAGGACTACCTGGAAGAATGGGCAAGCCTGCTGCTGCCATGGCTCGGCGCGCTTCCACTTTGTCCCCCATCAAACTAATGATGTGGGCTGGGGGTCCAATAAATTTGATATTGCAAGCGGCACAGATTTCAGCGAAGTAAGACGACTCAGCAAGAAAACCGTAGCCTGGATGTATCGCGTCGACGTTAAAAATCTCTGCCGCGCTGATGATGGCCGGAATGTTCAAGTAGCTCTGCGCGGAAGGCGCTGGACCAATGCAGGCCGCTTCATCGGCAAAGCGCACGTGAAGCGAGTCGCGATCAACGTCGCTGTGAACGGCGACGGTGCGAATGCCCATCTCTTTGCACGTCCAGATAATACGGCACGCGATCTCGCCGCGGTTGGCGATCAGGATCTTCTTAAACTTGCGAATTTCCGGATTCACGTTTTGTCCAAAGCCCAATGTCCAAAGTCCAAAGTCATTCTGCCCTGACGGACATTGGACTTTGGACTTTGGGCCTTGGACTTACTTCTTGATTCCAAACAACGGCTGACCGTATTCGACCGGTTGTCCGTTCTCGACATAAATCTTCGCGACCTCGCCGGTCGCTTCTGCCTGAATCTCGTTCATCAGCTTCATTGCTTCAATGATGCACACGACGGTGTCCGGCTCAACCCGACTGCCGATTTTCACAAACGAATCAGCGTTCGGAGAAGGCGCGCGATAGAATGTTCCGACAATCGGAGAAGGAATGATGTACAAGTCCTGGTCTTCGGAAGCAGCGGTTTGCGCTTTTGCGCCCGGATGAGTGGGCGCCTGGGTTGATCCTTTCGCTTCCGAGGCAGTCGTAGTGCTTAAGGTTGTGGTTTGTGGCGAAGAGATGACATCGCTCGCACCGGTTTCACCCGTTATCTCCGGACCTTTTCGAAAACGCACCCGAAAGCCTTCGCGTTCGAGTTCAAACTCGGTGAAATCGTTTTCACGAATTAGCTGGATCAATTCGCGCAACTCATTCATGTTCACCGATAGCTCGTTTGCGGAAGCACGCCGCCGACGGCGCGCGGATCCGGCGGTTTGCTCAACCGCTGGATCCCCATCGGTTAGGTTTTCCTTACCGTGTATTTGGACTTCTTGATCGCTCATCTGTTTGCGCGTTCCACTAGCCATGACGCTTTGCCTTATCAAAGTGTTAAGCCCCAAAAGTCTCGGGTTTGCAATGCCGATGATCGATTGGGGCGCTTATTGCCGGCCGATATCAAAAGATGGTCCAATGCCTTCCTAAAGTAAGTTCAACTCTCTTCGTCTGGTCCACTCCTTGCTTCCACGTCGGTGGCTTCCTCTGGCGGTTTGCCTTTGCCTGCCGGCTTCTTCCTTTTACCTGTAGTTACTTTCCGTTTTTTCGCGGACGCCAGCGCTTCACGCTCGTTCGGGTTGTCGACTAATTCGATGATTGCCAACTCCGCGTTATCGCCTACCCTCTGGCCCAGTTTCATAATGCGCGTGTAGCCGCCGGGCCGATCCTTGTAACGCTCTCCCAGTTCGTCAAACAAACGCTTCAATGCCGCCATGCCTGCGGTTCGCGCCGGCCTCAATTGTCCGCGTTTTCCGGTTAGCGCCGACTGCTGCATGTTGCCGGCATGAAAAAAGCCGGCCGCCTGACGCCGCAGGTGCAGCGCCTGAGCAGGCGCATCGTCGCCCTCAAGATTGCTCGCCTTGCGCGACAGCGTAATGACCCGCTCAACAAAAGGACGTAACTCTTTTGCTTTAGGCAGCGTGGTAACGATTCGCTCTTCGCGCGAATTAATTAGCGAAACCGTCAGGTTGCGAAGCATCGACATGCGATGCTCGCTGGTCCGACCAAGTTTGCGATGTGCTTTCAAGTGCCGCATGACTTAACTTGTTTTCTAATCTTCGTTCTGAACCGAATGCTCTAAGACCAATTCTTCGACGTGCCGTAGTTCGCAAAGAATCTATAGCTCGTCGTCTGGAAAGTCGCTCAGATCCGCGCCGTCACGACCGCCAGTTCCCGGAATCGGATTCCCCTGCTCGTCGAACTCCATGCCAAAATCCAAGCCCATACCGTTTAGAATTTCCTTGATTTCATTGAGCGACTTTTTGCCAAAATTCTTCGTCGCCAGCATCTCGCGTTCGCTGCGCTGCACCAGGTCGCGAATCGTCCGGATATCTGCATTCTTCAGGCAGTTGTACGAACGCACCGACAACTCCAACTCGTCAACCGAACGGTCGAGTTGATCGTTACGCGGCAACGGTGGACGTTCAATCTTCGAATAAGCAAAGTCGTCCGTGTCTTCTTCGAAGTTGATGAAGATCGACATGTGGTCCTTGATCAACTTCGCCGCGAGGCCAATCGAATCTTCGGGCTTGACCGAACCATCGGTCCAAACCTCAATGGTGAGTTTGTCGAACTCCGTATTTTGTCCCAGACGCGCGGCCTCAACTGTGTAATTCACTTTCTTGACGGGCGTATGGACCGAGTCAATAGGGATGTACCCCAGAGACAGGTCTTCGTCAAAGTTGCGATCGGCAGAAACGTAACCGCGGCCGCGCTTTAATCGCATCTCTACTTTCAGCGAGCCACTTTCACTAACTGTGGCGATGTGCACTGAATCATCCAAGATTTCAACGTCGGCGTCCGTCTCGATATCGGCGGCAGTAACTTCGCCAGCCGACTCCTTGGAAATTCTCAAGGTTTTGGATTCGTTGCCGTGCAACTTAAAAGGCACTTGCTTCAAATTCAAGATTACGTCGGTGGCATCCTCGACGACACCTTTGATGGAAGAAAACTCGTGTTCTACTCCTTCGATCTTTACTGCCGTGACAGCGGCGCCTTCGATAGAAGAGAGCAGAGCACGGCGGAGAGAGTTACCCACCGTGGTGCCAAAGCCGCGTTCGAAGGGCTGCGCGGAAAAGCGCCCATACCGTTCCGTAAGCGTTTCAGAGTCTGCCGCTAAACGCCGCGGCATTTGAAACCCAGTCCACAAATTATTTTGATCCATAGCCATAGCTTTGATTCCCGATTTTAGAAAGGCTGTTATCCGCAGGCCACGTCAGCCGCCGGCCTGCGGGTCTTATTACTTGCTATAAAGCTCGACGATTAGTTGCTCATTGATTGAGCGATCAATATCTTCACGCGCAGGCAGTCCACTGATGCGGGCTGACATCTCGCCGCCATCTTGGGAAATCCAGGAAGGTCGCCCGCGCCCGGAAGCAGTTTGCCACGCACTTTCAATGTGCGGATTCTTTTGGCTGCCCTCTTTTATGGTGATTGTTTCACCGGCTCTTACCTGATACGAGGGAATGTCGACCTTGCGACCATTGACCATCACGTGGCCATGGTTCACCAATTGGCGAGCCTGCCTGCGGGAAGTAGAAAATCCGGCCCGGTAAACTGCATTGTCCAAACGCCGCTCAAGCAGGAACAACAGGTTCTCGCCCGTAATTCCCTTCATGCGCGCTGCGCGTTCGAAATAATTGCGGAACTGCCCTTCGAGGATGAAGTAGATGCGTTTGACCTTCTGCTTTTCGCGCAACTGCTGGCCATAGCCGACCAGCGCCTTGCCGCGACGCATGGAATTACCGTGTTGTCCGGGCGGCTGTGTGCCGCGTTTTTCAATCGGACAAGACGGCTTGTAACACCTGTCACCTTTAAGGAAAAGCTTTGCACCTTCGCGGCGGCACAAACGGCACACCGCATCTCTATACCTAGCCAATTTGTTTCTGCCTCCAGTCTGTTACTTCTAGACGGAAAAGTTTACAGGCCCAATGGCCCTTCATCCTTTAGGTTAATTCATTGCCGATTACCAAACGCCGATTGCCCGATTGACATCCCTGGCGCTCGATTGATTTTGTCATTTTTCTTCCAGATGCCAATCGGCCATTGGCATTCAGCAATTGAAAATGACTTAAACTCTGCGACGCTTTGGCGGCCGACACCCGTTATGGGGAATAGGTGTAGTATCGCGAATCGTGATCACCCTGATGCCGGCGTTGGCTATGGCACGAATAGCTGATTCACGGCCACCACCCGGACCTTTCACTCGAACCTCACACTGCTGCATGCCGGCCTCGTGCGCCTTCTTAGCGGCCTCGTAAGCAGCTTGTTGCGCGGCGAAAGGTGTTCCCTTGCGCGAGCCGCGAAAGCCGCGCGCGCCAGCCGAGGATTGCGCAATCAGATTACCTTCTAAGTCGGTAATCGAAATCATCGTATTATTGAAAGAGGCTGCGACGTGCGCGATTCCTGCCGGCACATTCTTTCTCTCTTTCTTACGAAAAACTTTTTTCTTGCCAGTGGTAGCTTTTGCCATAGAACCTCAGGTCTCGGGTCCCAGGTGTCGGGTGTCAGCCGGTACCTAACCGGCACCTGACACCTGAAACCTGATACCGTTATTTCTTGCCAGGCGCTTTCTTCTTGGCGATGGTGGCGCGACGCGGGCCCTTGCGCGTGCGAGCGTTTGTATGCGTACGTTGGCCGCGAACAGGCAGCGCTCGGCGATGCCTAAGACCGCGATAGCAACCAATGTCCATCAACCGCTTAATGTCCATCTGGACACGCTTGCGCAAGTCGCCTTCGATCTCTCCCTGGGCCTCCAGAATAGCCCTGATGCGACTAAGCTCATCCTCGCTCAGGTCCCTGACGCGAGTATCAAAGCTCACGGCGGCCTCTTTGAGAATCGAGCTCGAGCGCGAGCGACCGATGCCGTAAATGTAAGTGAGACCCACCTCGGCTCTTTTGTTCGGTGGAAGATCGACGCCTGCTACACGTGCCATTTCTTTACTTGTTCTCCGTTAACTCGTGCTTGCGAGCGAAATCAATCCGCAATCGCAAATCCGCAATCCAATTATCCCTGCCGCTGTTTGTGTTTGGGGTTAACACAAATCACCCGCACCACGCCCTTGCGATGAATGACCTTGCACTTGTCGCACATTTTTTTAACTGAAGCGCGAACTTTCATTGCTATACCCCCGAAACTTCTCACTTGTAGCGGTACGTAATTCGGCCGCGATTAAGATCGTATGGCGAAAGCTCTACAAGCACTCGATCGCCGGGGAGGATGCGAATAAAATGCTTGCGCATCTTTCCCGAAATGTGCGCAAGCACCTGATGCTGGCTCTCTTCCAACTCCACCCGAAACATTGCGTTAGGCAAGGTCTCCAGGACCTTTGCCATAACCTCAATAGCCTCTTCCTTCGCCATATCCTCTCAGAATGAATTTGACTGTACCGACAAACTGCAAATAGTAGCATGCAGACTGGTCTTTGCCAAGCCGCGCAGCCGTTGAAGTTACGGTCCTAATCGGAACCGGCGAACAGCGCTTCGGTGGGCCTTTCTGAAGCAACTTTGGTCAGTACTTCGGGGCCTTCTTCTGTTATCGCTATGGTGTGCTCGACATGGGCGCTGGGCTTCCCGTCCAGCGTCACGACAGTCCAACCATCAGCCAGAACCTTAGTGTGATGCGTTCCCAGATTGATCATTGGCTCCACGGCAAAGACATATCCCGCCTTGATTTTGGGGCCTTGCCCCGGCCTTCCATAGTTTGGGATCTGCGGATCCTCGTGCATGCGCCGGCCAATTCCATGGCCAACATAATCGCGAACCACGGAATAACCGTGGTTCTCGGCATATTGTTGCACCGCCGCGCCGATGTCGCCCAGGTGTTTACCGGGACGACATTCCCGTATGGCCCGCTCAAGACATTCTTCGGTAACGCGCACAAGCTCTAACCATTCTTCACTCACCGCTCCGACAGGAACCGTCGTAGCTGTGTCGCCCACAAAGCCGGCGAGCGTGGCACCGCAGTCGATCGAGAAAATGTCTCCGTCCTTCAGTTTATAGTCGGAAGGAAAGCCATGGACCACCTGCTCGTTAACTGAAGCACAGATGGAATAGGGAAAGCCGTGATAACCCTTGAACGTTGGTAGCGCCCCGGCATCAATAATCATCTTTTCAGCAGCGCGATCGATTTCCAATGTCGTTACGTCGACACCGACCAGCTTGCGAAGCTCCTGCAACACGTGTCCGGCGAGCTGCCCCGCCGCGCGCATCTTCTCAAGCTCACGTTTTGACTTTCCGATGATCATGGATCAGCTGGAGTGCATCAGCTTACAACTCTTGCAATATCTCGATAGATTTCTTCCGGCTCTCTTGTTCCATCAACAACGAACAAGACATTCGTAGCCTGATAATAATCCAGCAATGGCCGGGTTTGCTCTTCGTAGGTAGCAAGCCGCGCCTCGACTGTTCCGGGCGTGTCGTCGGCGCGGTGGACCAGTTGGGCCTGCGGATGCAAATCACACACATTATCAACCCGCGGCGGCCTGAAATAAATATTGTAAATTTCACCGCACACCGGACAATTGCGGCGGCCGGTCATGCGCTTTGCCAGCAGCTCGCGCGGCATTCTAATCTCAATTGCCTGAATCGTATTGCCCTGTTCGACGGCCAGGTTCTCCAACATCGCTGCTTGCGCCGGAGTGCGTGGAAAGCCGTCGAGAATATAACCATTCCGGCAATCGTCGTGCGATGTTCGTTCGCGGACCACGCGAATGGTCACGTCGTCAGGGACAAGTTGTCCCGCTGCCATTAGCACGCGCACCTCATCAGCAAGTGGCGTCTGCGCTTCTTTCAAAGCGCGAAACATGTCGCCAGTGGAAACTTGCGGGAGATTCAGGCGCTCATGAAGCAATCGCGCCTGCGTGCCCTTTCCGGCACCAGGCGCTCCCATCAGCACGATGATCTTTGGCATAGATGACAGGTGACAAGTGACAGGTGACAAGTGACAGGGTCGGCTCGTCTTGTCACTCGTCACTGTTTACTTGTCACGATTCTTTATGCGCGCCGTCCACGCAAACGGCCACCGCTCCCGAGGAATCCTTCGTAATTTCGCATGACGAGTTGCGCTTCGATTTGCGCCACCGTATCCATAGCCACCCCGACGAGAATCAACAAAGAGGTACCGCCAAAGTAGAACTGGTAGCCCATGCCGGTTGGTATCCAGGAAAAACCCGGAGTGCTGCTGACGAAAGCATCGAGCGAAGCGCCCACAAACGGCAGACGCGCCACCTTAAATCCGCTCAACATGAACTGCGGAACGAAAGCTACCAGCGCGAGATAAATCGCGCCCACCACAGTCAGCCGAGTAAGAATACTGTTCAGATACTCGGCGGTGGCTTTACCTGGTCTGATACCCGGCATAAAGCCGCCGTGCTTGCGCAGGTTATCCGCCACTTCTTCTACGTTGAAGACGATGGAGACGTAAAAGAAAGTGAAGAACACGATTAGCGAAAGAAAGATTAACTCATAATAGGGATCGCTGGCGTGAAATGTCTGAAAGAAAGTCCAGACCTTGGACCAGGCCGAGCCCGCCTTATTCGGATCAGGCGGAAAGGCAGCAAACAGACTCTGTGGCATCGATAGAACTGATGACGCAAAAATTACGGGAATCACGCCGCCCATATTGATTTTCAGCGGCATCGTTGTCTGCTGGCCGCCAACCAGCTGACGACCAACATGACGTTTGGCGTAACTGACGGGCACCTTGCGTCGCGCTGCTTCGACGAAAACTATAAACGCGATAATGCCAACCAATGCGATGACCAAACCGATAACACCGAGCGTTTCCAGCGTATCGCCGCTACGCACTCGCTCAAACACCTGTTGCACACCGCGCGGCAGACCAATCACAATGCCCGCAAAGATCAGCAGCGAGATGCCATTGCCAACGCCGCGGTCCGTGATCTGTTCGCCCAACCACATTACGAAAATGGTGCCCGTGGTCAAAGTGAGCACGGTCGTCAACAGAAAGCCCCACGTCGGAGCGCCAACTCCGTTAACCTGCAACCAATGGGCAACGAACGAAGTTTGAATGCCGGCCAGACCGACCGTTAAATATCTGGTCCATTGATTGATTTTCTGCCGGCCCATCTCGCCCTCTTCCTGCAACTTCTTCAATTGCGGGGAGACGACGGTCATTAGCTGGAGAATGATTGAGGCGGTGATATAAGGGGTTACGCCAAGCGCGAAGATCGAAATAGTGCGGAAGTTGCCGCCGGAAAAGAGATCCAGCACGCCTAGCAACGTGCCTGCCACATCGTGCCAAACTTGATCCAGCCGGTCCTTATTTATGCCCGGCGCGCCGATGTGCGCGCCCAGGCGATAGACCGCCAGCATGCCGAGCGTAAACAAAATGCGCCGGCGGAGGTCCGGCACATTGAACATGTTGCGTACTGCTGCGAAAAACTTTTCCATGTTTTGTCCAGTAACACAGACCCTGGTCTGTGATCTTCAGTGCCACAAACTTTATCTGAGTCCTTCAGTGGCACAGACTTTTCAGTCTGTGATTCTCAGCAGCGCAGGTCGTACACAGACTAAAAAGTCTGTGCTACTCAATAACGATAACGGCGCCGCCGGCTTTCTCAATTTTTTCGCGAGCGCTTTTGGTGAAACGGTGCGCTGAGATGCGAAGCGGTTTCGACAGCTCGCCGTTGCCCAGCACAACCACATCGTGTTTGGCCTTCTTGATAATTCCGCGGTGGTGCAAAAGCTCCGGAGTCACTTCCTCGTCAGTCTGAAAGCCACGATCGAGTGCTGCCAGGCTCACTTCCAACCAGCGCTTCTTGAAAATGTTCGTAAAGCCGCGCTTGGGCAAGCGTCGATGCAGTGGCATCTGGCCGCCTTCGAAACCGATCTTAGCGGAATAGCCCGAACGAGACTTTTGACCTTTCTCGCCGCGACCGGCAGTTTTTCCCAGGCCCGAACCGGGCCCTCTGCCAAGACGTTTCTTTTTATGTACCGAACCCCTGCTGGGATGAATGGTATTAAGGCTGAGTGCCATCTTGACTCCTAAGAACTGATTTGCCATTTATCATTTTTCATTTGACATCTTCATTAAGGCGACGGACGAGTTTTAACCTGCAATGGCAAATGAAAAAATGGGAAATCTTCGCTTTTCCTATTCAATAATCCGTAACAAGTGCGGCAGCTTCGCGACCGCGCCGCGCATAGATGCATCGTCGGGCCGTTCCACAATCTGATTCAGCTTCGTCAACCCGAGACTGCGAACCATTTGCTTATGCGTTTTCGGCGTCGCAATGAAACTGCGGTAATATTGAATGCGAATCTTTCCGGCCGCTGCTCCACTCTGGGCTTTGATATCTCGCTTCTTTGCTTTAGTGGCTGGGCTTTTTGCTTTTCTCGGCATAACACCTCGGCAATGGAAAATGATAAATGGTGAATGACAAATGGTAAATGGAAAATCGTTAATGCGGATCGCGTTTCTATTTACTATTCACGATTCACCATTCACTAAATCTCCTCTACCTGTTTTCCTCGTAAACGCGCGAGCTCCATCGGATCTTTCATTCGCAACAGCGCGTCGAAAGTTGCGCGCACCACATTGTGCGGGTTCGTTGACCCTAAAACTTTTGTGCGCACATCATGCACGCCAACCGCCTGCATCACTGCGCGGACGGCACCACCGGCGATAACGCCCGTACCTTCCGAAGCAGGCTTAACCAACACACGGCCCGCGCCGAATTTTCCAATCAACTGGTGGGGTACAGTGTTCTTGATTAAGGGCACGCGAATCAAACTCTTTTTGGCGGCTTCGACCGCCTTCTTAATCGCCAGCGGAACTTCGCGCGCCTTGCCCGTGCCAAATCCGACGTGCCCGCCTTCATCGCCGACGACAACCAGCGCCGCGAACGACAAATTCTTGCCGCCCTTCACGACTTTCGTGACGCGGTTGATAGAAATCACCTGATCTTTCAGATCAAGCCCCTGGGACGGAATACGTTGTTTGGGTTGTCTCATTGCTTCTCTTTGCTCTGCTTCTCTTTGCTCTGCTTCTCTTTGCTCTGCTTCTCTTTTTTCTTACGTGGCTTTTCCTCAACGGCTTCCTCGGGCGCTGCCTCAACTTCAACTTCGGCAATTGCTTCGTCTTTGTTGAGGCCCGCTGCGCGCGCGGCATCAGTCAGCGCTTTGATACGGCCGTGATAAAGATAACCACCGCGATCGAAGACAACGCTGCTGATGCCTTTTTCCAAAGAGCGTTCGGCGATTGCTTTTCCAATTCGGCGCGCCGCTTCGACGTTGCCGCCGGTCGTGCCGCGCAAATCTTTTTCAGTCGTCGAGGCCGAAACGATCGTCTGCCCATTCAAATCGTCAACCACCTGCGCATAGATGTGATTCAAGCTGCGATAGACCGCCAGGCGCGGGCGCTCACTGCTGCCTCTGACCTTGCGGCGAATGCGCCGGTGAATCGCTTCGCGAACCAATGCTCTACTCGTGTTTGCCATAATCTCGTGAATGGTAAATGGTCAATGGTGAATAGA
>Ga0184619_10000388_pt1 | contig 15032 bp, 16 predicted proteins | sample PLM0_60_b1_FD_133146 | JGI IMG/M metagenome (GOLD analysis project Ga0184619, IMG submission 133146) | Groundwater sediment microbial communities from an aquifer in East River, Colorado, USA - PLM0_60_b1 | ecosystem: Environmental > Terrestrial > Soil > Riparian zone | place: USA: East River...
CCTCGACCGGGATCAGCTTCAGGTTCGCGATCAGGTCGGGCAGTCGCTTCGCGGTCGCCTCGAACGGCAGGATCCGGTCCTCCGTGCCGTGGACGACGAGCATCGGTATGTCGATGTTCGGCAAGTCGGCGCGAAAGTCGGTCAGCCAGGTGTCGACGCAGGCATAGCTGGGCGCACCCGCGCCGAGCCGTACTTGCCGAGGTACCGGATGACCTCGCCGGTACCCATCGAGAAGCCGACGAGCACGACATCTTCGAGCCCGAGCTGCTCCATCAGCGCGTTCAGGTCGGCGGCGAAGGTGTCGTAGTCGAAGCCTGTGGTCGGCCGACTCGAGTTGCCAAAGCCGCGCCGGTCGTAGCGGATCACGCGATAGCCGGCGGAGAGCAATTTCGGCTCTTGGCGCTCCCACGAGTCCGAGTTCAATGGGTAGCCGTGGATCAGAACGACCGGCTGTCCACTGCCGTGGTCCCCGTAGTAGATCTTGATGTCGGTGTCGTTCTCGGTCCCGACTTTGATGTGCGGCACACGCACTCCTTTCGTGTCCGAGCGCCACCGGGACCGTTCATGCCAACGCCCTAGCGAGCCCGGATTGGATGGTGTCCGGACGGCTCTGTCTCTCTCCTTTCGTTAGGGGCGGCGAAAGGCGGCCATACGCCCTTCTTACGTCTCAACCAACGCTGTGGCTGTGCTTCGTCTTCCCGCTAGAGGTCGAGCGGCGGAAGGTCCAGCTCGTCGGCCCGTTCCATCGCGGCGAGCGCGATGGCCAGGTCCTGGATCGCGAGGCCGGTCGAGTCGAAGATCGTGATGTCGTCAGTCGACCGTCGGCCCGGCGCCGTGCCCGCGAGCACGTCGCCGAGCTGCGTCACGTCGTCCCGAGTGATCGCTCCGGCCTCGACCGCATGGACCAGCTCTCCGTTGTGGCTCGCCTGTTCCCAGTCATCGCAGAACACGTGCCCGCGGGCGAGCTCGCCGACTGCGATCTCGGCCTTGCCCGGGCCGTCGGCGCCCATCAGGCTCACGTGCTGCCCGGCCTTTAGCGACCCCTCCGGAAGGAGGATCTCGTGGCCCGGCGTCACCGTGACGAGCAGGTCGGCGTCGAGCGCCTCTTCCCACGATCCCGCGACTCGCGCGCCGAGCTCGCCGGCCGCCTCGCGGGCCCGGCCCTCGTCGACGTCCCAGAGCATCGCCTCGCGGCCGCGGGCCAGAAATGTCGTTGCCGCCGCCCTTCCGTTGACACCGGCGCCGATCACGGCCGCGGTTTCGGCATCCGGCCGTCCCAACTCCTCAGCGGCGAGCACGGCCGCCGCGCCTGTACGCAGCGCGGTCACCGCACCGGCGTCGAGCGCCGCACGCAGCGAGCCGTCGGATGCGTCCGAGAGCAAGACGAGCCCCGTCACCGTCGGGAGGCCGCGGGCTGGGTTGCCCGGAAACGATGTCACCCACTTGAGTAACGCATGCCCGGCACCTAGCGCCGGCATCGCCCGAAAGTCTCCCGCCGGATACGCCGGCACGTAGACCTTCGGCGGCATCGACCACTCGCCGCGGGCATAGGCGGCGAACGCCTCGCGGACGGCGTCGACGGCGCGCTCCGGGGAGACGGCGGCCTCGACGTTCCGCGCCGAGAAGATCGGGATCACTGGGCCTTGATGCCCGCGATCAGCTGGGTGATCGAGTCCTTCGCGTCGCCGAAGAGCATGACCGTCCTCGGGTTCACGAAGAGCGGATTCTCGATCCCGGCGAACCCGGGGTTCATCGAGCGCTTGAGGACGACGACGCTCTGGGCCTGGTCGACGTTCAGGATCGGCATCCCGTAGATCGGGCTTCCCTGGTTCGTCCGCGCGTCGGGATTCGTGACGTCGTTCGCGCCGATCACGAGCGCCACGTCGGTGCGCGGAAACTCGGAGTTCGCCTCGTCCATCTCCTTCAGCTGCGGGTAGGGGACGTTCGCCTCGGCTAGGAGCACGTTCATGTGCCCGGGCATTCGCCCGGCGACCGGGTGGATCGCGTAGCTGACCTCGACTCCGCGTTGCTCGAGCAGGTCGGCGAGCTGCCGGACGTCGTGCTGGGCCTGGGCGACCGCCATTCCGTAGCCGGGCACGAAGACGACCTTGTGCGCGTAGGCGAGCATCACGGCGACGTCATCGGCGGTTGCCGAGCGGACGGCGCCGTCGGTATCGGCAGCGGCTGTCGCGGCGCTCGGGCTGACCTGGCCGAACGCCCCGAAGAGCACGTTTGCGATCGAGCGGTTCATCGCCCGGCCCATCAGGATCGTGAGGAGCGTTCCCGAGGCGCCGACCAGCATCCCGCTGACGATCAGGACGTTGTTCTCGAGCTCGAAGCCGGTTGCGGCCGCGGCGATGCCGGTGAATGCATTCAAGAGTGAGATGACGACCGGCATGTCGGCACCCCCGATCGGGAGGACGAAGAGGACGCCGAAGAGCAACGCGCCGAGGATCACGGCCACGATCAGCCACTGTTGCTCGGCTCCCGCGACGATCGCCACGCCGGCCGCCAGAACGCCCGCAAAAAGCAAGCCGTTCACGGCCTGCTGGCCGCGATAGACGATCGGCCGCCCCTGGATCAGCTCCTGCAGCTTCGCGAAAGCGACCATCGAGCCGGCGAATGAGATCGAGCCAATCAGCGCGGAGAGAATGATCGAGACGCTGATGTCGCCGTGCAGCCGCCCGGGAGCGGGGGCGATGTTGTGGAACTCCGCGAGCGAGATCAAAGCCGCCGCGCCGCCGCCGACGCCGTTGAACAGCGCCACCATCTGCGGCATCGCCGTCATTTTCACGCGGCGCGCCGCGACGGCCCCGAACGAGCCGCCGATCGCCATGCCCACGACGATCTCCCAGTAGCTGACGACCGACTTCTGCGCGAACGTGACCGCGATCGCGATCAACATCCCGACGGCGCCGATCCAGTTCCCCCGCCGCGCGGTTGCCGGATGGGAGAGGAACTTCAGCGCGAGGATGAACGCGACGATCGTCGCCAGGTAGGCGAAGTCAGTCGCTACACGGCCCATGCCACCTCAGCGCGCCGGGGGAACGTCGCGATTCCGCTGCTCCTTTTCCGCTGCCGCACCGTCCCCGACAGCGTGCTCCGCCGCGGGCTCCGCTCGCTTTCGGAACATCTCGAGCATCCGGTCGGTGACCACGAAGCCGCCGACCACGTTCGCCGAAGCGAGCACGACCGCGACGAGACCGACGACCGTCGTCAGCGTGTCCTTGTGGCCGAGCCCCGCCACGAGCATCGCGCCCACGATCACGATCCCGTGAATCGCGTTCGTCCCCGACATCAGCGGCGTGTGCAGCAGCGTCGGCACCTTCGAGATCACCTCGAACCCGAGGAAGATCGCGAGCACGAGGATCGTCACCTCGAAGGCAAGCAAAAGACCATGACTCACCTCGCTTCAGCCTCCGGCCTCGCTTCACGGGGGAAACTATGTTTCCCCCGTGTGCCTCCTTCTTCGAGGTACGCACCGGCAGCGCCGCGCACGTCGGCGCAGCCGGAGATTACGAAGAGGAAGGCACTCATGCCGCAACCTCTGTTTTGCGAGTGACGCAGGCGGAAGAGGTGATTTCGTCGTCCCAGTCGAGGTTCAGCTTTCCGTCAGGCGCCAGGTGCTGGAGTAGGGCCAGCACGTTGCGGGAGTAGAGCTGGCTCGCGGGGTAGGGCATGGTGCTCGGCAGGTTCGTGTAGCCGAGAATCGTCACGCCCTCGCGGACGACGGCTTCGCCGGGCTGGGTCAGCTCGCAGTTCCCGCCGGCCTCGGCGGCGAGGTCGACGATCACCGATCCTGGGGACATCGCCGCAACCGCGGACGCGGGGATCAATCGCGGCGCCGGCCGGCCCGGCACGAGCGCGGTCGTGATCACGGCGTCGAAGTCGGGAAGGCGCGCCTCGAGCGCCTGCTGCTGTCGCTGCTGTTCCTCTTCGGTGAGCTCCCGTGCGTAGCCGCCGGCAGTCTCTTCGCCGGTGATGCCGAGGTCGAGAAAGGTTGCGCCCAGGCTCTCGACCTGCTCACGGACGATCGGCCGCACGTCGAAGCCGGAGACGACGGCTCCAAGCCGCCGCGCGGTCGCGATCGCCTGAAGACCGGCCACTCCGGCGCCGAGCACGAGCACCTTCGCCGGCGCGACCGTGCCGGCGGCGGTCATCAGCATCGGGAAGAACTTAGGCAGGCGGTCGGCGGCCAGGACGGCTGCCTTGTAACCGGAAACGGTCGCCTGCGAGGAAAGGGCGTCCATCGCCTGCGCGCGCGTGATCCTGGGAATCGATTCCATCGCGAAGGCGATCACCCCGCGCTCGCTCAGGCGCTCGATGCCCTCGCGGTCGGCCAACGGCTGCAGAAACCCGATCAAGATCTGACCGTCGCGTAGGCGGCCGGCCTCATCCGCCGACGGCGGTTGCACCTTCGCGACTGCATCCGCGGAGTAGGGATCGTCGACAAGAGCGGCGCCGGCCTGCTCGTAGTCGGGATCCAGAAGGCTCGCCGGCTCGCCCGCGCCAGCCTCGATCACGACCTCGAAGCCGCCGCCCGTTAACCGCTTGACCGTTTCGGGGACGAGCGCTACCCGGCGTTCGCCGGAAGCCGTCTCGCGAGGAACGCCGACCTTCATGCCGCGCGAACTCTAAAGCCGCGCCTGGGAATGACCGGCGCACAACCGGCACGAAGGCGTCACCCACCCGTGCGCCGGCGCCCGATAGGCTCGCCGCGGGGAGGAAGCTGGGCGAACCTCAACAAGGAGCGAGCCGAGTACATTTCGGCCCATGCCCGAGCCGAGCCGAGAGCAGCCGACCGGACGGCGTCTCGCAGAAATCGCGGAAAGCTTCTTCAGGCCGCCGATTCGCGATCTCGTTCCCTACGAGCCCGGCAAGCCGGTGGAGGAGGTTCAGCGCGAGCTCGGCCTTCAGCGTGTGGTCAAGCTTGCCTCGAACGAGGGGCCGTTCGGCCCGGTCCCGGCCGCGCTCGAGGCGATCGCCCGCTCTGCTCCCGAGCTGAACCGCTATCCCGACGGCGGCGCCTATCGCCTTAGAGCCGCGTTGGCCGACCTCCACGGCGTCAGCTTCGAGGAGGTGGCAGTCGGGGCGGGCTCCGACGGCCTCGTCGACGGGCTGGCCCAAGCCGCCCTCGGCTCCGGTGACGAGATCGTCTGCGGCTGGCCTTCGTTCCCGAGCTACGTGATCACCGCCCGAAAGATCGGGGCGACCGCGACGACCATCCCGCTACGCGAACACCGCTACGACCTGGAGGCGATGCTCGACGCGATCACGCCGCGGACGAAGCTCGTCTACATCTGCCATCCGAACAACCCGACCGGGACGATGAACACCCGAGCCGAGCTCGACGCCTACTTCGCCCGCGTCCCCGAGCACGTCCTCAGCGTTCTCGACCAGGCCTACTTCGAGTACATCGACGACCCGGACTACGCCGACGGAATCGCCGAATACCTGAAGGCCGGGCGGCGGGTCGTCGTGCTGCGGACGTTCTCGAAGATCTTCGGTCTCGCGGGGCTTCGCGTCGGCTACGCGCTCGCGCCCGTCGCGGTCGTGACCGCGCTCGGCAAGGTGCGGCGCGCCTTCGACATCACGACGCCGGCCCAGGAAGCCGCGCTCGCCAGCCTCGGCGACACGCCGGAGGTGGAACGCCGCCGGCGCGAGAACGCCGCCCAGCGGCCCGAGGTCGAGCGAATCCTCCGGGAGCACGGGCTGGAGCCGGCCGGGCCGGCCGTGGCCAACTTTCTCTACTGCGACATCGGCGAGGACTCGCGGCCGCTCTTCGAGCAACTCCTGCACGAGGGTGTGATCGTCCGACCGACGCACGGCTTCGGCGGCCCGACCGCTATCAGGGTCACGGTCGGCACCGCCGAGGAGAACGCCTTTCTCGCCGAGGCACTCGGCCGCGTGCGCGGCACGGTCACAACGGCCGGATAGGCGGTCTTGGCGAAACGTAGTCTGTGCCGTCGGGCCGCGCTGCTCGCCACCGGCTCCGCCCTGGTATCGCAGTCGCGCCCGTAGCTTTCAGCTACGAACGCTCCCTGCGTCCTTGCCTCGGAACGAGCATCGCACCTCGACGACGAGCGACGCTCCGCCAAAACCGCCTAGTCCAAAAAACCCCTCTTTCGGGGCGACAGTCCCCTGTTACCGTTTCAGGGGCGTGAGCCGCCATGTGACCGGCCGCCGAATGGGGCTCCTCGGCCGGGAGCCGGGCTTCCGCTCGCTCTTCCTGGCCACGCTCGGCTCGGGCCTTGGGACTTGGCTCGCGCTCGTCGCGCTCCAGATCGACGTCCTCAGGCGAACCCATTCGCCGCTGTGGATGAGCGCGTTGCTGATCGCCGACATCCTGCCGACGCTGCTCGTCGGCCTACTCGCGGCGCCGCTCGTCGACCGCCTCTCGCGCCGCGCTCTGCTGATCGGTGCCGACCTCGTCCGCTTCGGCGTCTTCTGCGCGCTGCCGTTCGCCCCCAACGCGACCACGATCGTCGCCCTGGCGGCCGTGATCGGCATCGCCACCGGCTTCTTCCGTCCGGCGGCCTATGCAGGGCTCCCAAATCTCGTCGCGGACGACGACCTGCCGCGGGCCAACTCGCTCCTGCAGATGATCGACAACTCGACGTGGGCGATCGGCTCGCTCGCCGGCGGCGCGCTCGTCGCCGCCCAGGGGCCGCATTTGGCCTACTGGATCAATGCCGCCACCTTCGTGGTCTCTGCCGCCCTGCTTGCGCAGATTCCGCAGCGTTTGCTGCAGGAGGCCAAGGCCGAGAGCCGGGGCCATTGGCGCGATCTCGCCGACGGGCTGGTGCTCGTTCGCCGCTCGCGCGCACTGCTTACGGTCCTGGTCGCCTGGAACGTCGGCATGGTCGCGAACGCGTTCGTCAACGTCGGCGAACCATTTCTCGCAACCGATTCCTTCTCGGCGGGCAGCTTCGGCCTCGGACTGATGATGGCCTCGGCAGGGCTCGGGCTCGCGATCGGGGCTTACCTTGCCGGCTCGTGGATCGAGGAGCGCGGCCTCCCGAACATCTACGGCGCCTCGCTTGGGCTGATGGCGCTCGGGGTAGCCGGCGCCGCTGCCTCGCCCAACGTCTGGGTCGCGGCCGTCTGCGTGATCGTCTCAGGCGCGGGCAACGGCGCCACGATCGTCTGCAACGCGCTGCTCGTCCAGCGCGGCGCCCCGGATCGGCTGCGCGGACGCGCGTTCACGGTCCTGATGAGCTCGAACGTCACGTTCCTCGCGCTTGGGATGCTGCTCGCCGGCCGCCTAACCGAGACGATCGGGCCGCGCTGGGTGTGGGGTGCTGCGGCGATCCTCTCCGCGGCGGCGGCGGTGGTCGGCTTCGCGCTCGCCCGCAGCGTCCGTGCGGCGCCGACTGAGCCGGTCGAGCCGCCGGAGCCCGAGCCCAGGCTCGAAACGGAGCCCGCAGTCGAGGCGCACGGCCGGGCCCACGAGCGGGCGATCTAGCATTAGTGACATGGCTGCTCGCCGCGACTTCACGCGGGAGTCGCTCGCTGCGGGCGTCCGCGCGGGCGAGAAGCGTGCGCTCGCCCGGGCGATCACGCTGGTCGAGAACTCCGACCCGCTGGCGTACGAACTCGTTCACGACGTCTACCCGGAGACCGGGAGCGCGTACGCCGTCGGCGTCACCGGGCCTCCCGGAGTCGGCAAGTCGACCCTGATCTCGGAGCTCGTCCGCCACGTTCGCGATGCCGGGACCACCGTCGGCGTCATCTCCGTCGACCCGTCCAGCCCGTTCTCGCACGGGGCGCTGCTCGGCGACCGGATTCGCCTCTCCGATCACTTCCTCGATCCCGAGGTGTTCATCCGCTCGATGGGGACTCGCGGCCACCTCGGCGGTCTCGCCGAGGCGACCCTGCAGGCGCTCCTCGTCCTCGACGCGGCCGGCAAAGACCTCGTCTTCCTCGAGACGGTCGGCGCCGGGCAGAGCGAGGTCGAGGTGATCGGGATCGCAGACACCGTCGTGTTGGTGCTGATGCCCGGCTCGGGCGACTCGATCCAGGCGCTGAAAGCGGGGATCATGGAGATCCCCGACGTGATCGCGATCAACAAGCTGGATCACCCGGCCGCGAAGACGATGCAGAGCGAGGTGCGGTCGATTCTTTCCCTCGACAAAGAGCGGGCCTGGCGGCCTCCCATCGTCATGACGGAGGCGACCCGCGGCGAGAATGTGTCTGAGCTGTGGGAGAAGATCGAGGCGCACCGCGCCTTCCTCGAAAGCGAGGGACTGCTGGAACAGCGGCGGCGCGAGAATCTCGCCGGCGAGGTCTTTGCGGTCGCCTCCGCTCGCGCGAAGGCCCATCTCGAGCGCGCCGTCGCCGGCGATCCCGAGTTGCGGCGGCTGCTCGACGAAGTGCAGAGCCGAGAGCTCGACCCGCTCACGGCCGTTCGAGAGATCATGGACAAGGTGTTCCACATTGGCGACGGAAACCACAGGCCCGACACTCACTGAGATCGAGGCGGCGCGCCACGGTCTGGCGGGCGTCGCACGCGTAACGCCGGTTTACGGCTCGGATACGTTCTCGCGGCTCGCCGGGCGCGAGGTGGTCCTCAAGGCGGAGAACCTGCAGCGGACGGGCTCGTTCAAGGTCCGGGGCGCCGTCACGCGGATCGCCGCCCTCTCGCAGCCGCAGCGCGCGGCCGGGGTCGTCGCAGCGAGCGCCGGCAACCACGGCCAGGCGGTCGCGTGGGCCGCTCGCGAAGCCGGGATCCCGGCGGCGATCTTCGTTCCCCAGGACGCGCCGATGTCGAAGGTCGAGGCGTGCCGCAACTACGCCGCGACAACAGAACTCGTCGGCGCCGCCTTCGAGGACGCGCTGGCCGCGGCGCTCGCGTACTCGGACGAGACCGGCGCCACGTTCGTCCACCCCTACGAGGACGAGACCGTGGTCGCCGGCCAAGGGACGATCGGGCTCGAGCTCGCCGAGCAGGTGCCGCAGGCCGCAACAGTGGTGATCCCGGTCGGCGGCGGCGGGCTCGCATCGGGGATCGCGCTCGCGCTGCGGGCCATCAAGCCTGATGTCCGCGTCATCGGCGTCGAGGTTCGCCGTGACCGGTACACGATCGCTGACGGGATCGCGGTCAAGCAGCCCGGCGAATTCACCTCGGCGATCCTCGACGAGGTCCTCGACGAGATGGTCACCGTCTCCGACGAGGAGATCAGCGCGGCGATCGTCCTCCTGCTCGAGCGCTCGAAGCTCGTCGTCGAAGGGGCCGGTGCCGTCGGCGTCGCGGCGCTCCTCGCCGGGCGGGTGAGCGGATCGGGGCACGCGGTGGCGGTGCTCTCGGGCGGGAACATCGATCCGACGATGCTGATCTCGGTCATGCGCCACGGTCTCACCGTCTCGGGGCGTTATCTCGTCGTCCGCACCCAGCTCGCCGACCGCCCCGGAGAGTTGATCAAGCTCCTCTCGCTCGTCGCCGAGGAGCGCGGCAACGTGATTGCGGTCGAGCACCACCGCGAGGGCATGGACATCCCGGTTACCGAGACCGAGGTGGAGCTGACGCTCGTGACCCGCGACGAGGAACACTGCCTGCAGCTGCTCGCTGCGATGGCCGAGCGCGGCTACACGGTCCAGCGGCTCGAGTAAGGAGGGCTTGGCGAAATACAGTCTGTGCCCCCGGGCCGCGCTGCTCGCCCCCTGGCACCGTCCTCAGTCGCGCCCATATCTACGGATATGAACGCTCCCTGCGTCCTCCCCAGGGAACGAGCATCGCACCCCGGCGACGAGCGGTATTCCGCCAAGCCCTCCTACGAACCGCAGCGGCGGAAGCCGACCGTGGCGCCGCCGCGCGCTTCCCAGTCTGGGATGCCGCCGTGGAGGACGGGCCGGGCATCGACCCCCGAGGCCGCGAGCACGCTGGCGGCGACCGCCGCACGGGCGCCGCTCTCGCAGATCGTCACCACCGGCCGCCCTTCTTCCTTGAGCTCGTCGCCGTACTCGCGAACGAGCCGGTAGGGGATGTTGCGGCTGCCCGGTATGAAGCCATCGTCGCGCTCGTGCAGCTCGCGGACGTCGATCACCTCGACCGCGTTCTCGGCAACGAGCCGATCGAGCTCGTCCACGTCCATCGGTTGCAACGTCTCGGTCTCGGGAGCCTGGAGGACATAGCCGCGGAGCATTCGGATCCCGACCGCGCGCAGGCGGCGACCCGCGTCCTCGGCCTGCTCGCGTGAGGCCGCGTGGATCAACGGGCGCTCGTCCTCGAGCAGCACGAAAGCGGCCTTGGTCGCGAAGCCCCTTCGTTCGAGCGGCACGTTGATCGCGCCGGCCGCGTGGCCAGCGCCGAAAACCTCCGCCGGGCGGACGTCGAGAATCGGCGGCTCGAGCTCCTCTTGCTCCTCGAGCGGGGCCGGAGCGGCCACGAACGGGCCGCGGTTGAGCTCGACGATCAGCTCGAGGTTCGGCGGCCGCGGCGAGCGCGTCAGCGCCGACACGCTCACGAACTCGTCCTCGCCATCCGAGGTGAGCATCGGATTGAACCGGCGCTCGAAGCCGATCGTCGTCGAGGCCTTCGAACTCATCGAGGCGCCGCAGAGCGAGCCTGCGACGTGCCCGGGGAAGACCTCGACTCCGTCCGGCAGCTCCAACAAGCGCTGCAGGCTGGCGTAGAGCTCACGCGCGCCGTCGACGGCTTCAACGGCCAGATCCGGCCGGGCCGCGTCCCCGACGAAGAGCGAATCGCCGGTCAGGACAACCCACGGCTCCTCGCCCCGGGCCCGGTCGACCACCGCGAAGCAGCAGTGCTCGGGCCGGTGTCCGGGCGTGTGGAGCACCTGCAGCGCCACGTTCCCGAGCACGATCTCGCGCCCGTCCTCGAGCGGGTCGTGCTCGTAGGCGACCTCGGCCGCCGGATGAATGCCGACTGGGATTCCATGCTCGAGCGCCAGCCGGCCGTGGCCGGAGACGTGGTCGGCGTGCGTATGCGTCTCGAGCGTGCGCACGATCCGGACGCCTTCCTGCTTCGCTGCGGCGAGGTACTGCTCGATCGCGTAGGCCGGATCGACGACGACGGCCTCGCGGGTCTCTTCGTCGCCGACGAGATACGACGCACAGCCGAGGTCGTCGTCGACGAACTGCGTGAAGATCACGGCTTCGACCGTAACACCGGCGGCGGCTTGTTTTCTTGAAGCGTTAGGCCTGCAAGAGCCAGCGCCGCAAACCGAGGAAGGCCGCCCCACCGATGAGCGCGGCACCGCCGAGCGCGCCGAGCACGATCAACCAGCTCGGGGTACCTGAGCCGGAGCCGCTGTCGGAGGCGGCCGGCAGGGCATAGCCGTTCGCAGCCGCGACCCGCCTGGCCGCGTCGGCCGCGTGCTTGCCAAGCTTCTCGAGGTCGCTCGTTCCCGGTTTGGGCAGGCGCGCGAGCGACGGCCTTCCCTTCGCCGCGTCGGGCCCTGAGACGCCGTAGCCGTTCGGCATCGCGATCAGCGTCGTACCTTTGTAGTGGGCGAACTGGAACAGTTCCTTGCCGAGGAACTCGGCGTAGCGCTGCGGCTTTTGCCAGAGGCTCTGGATCAGGCCGAGGTCACTCGGCTGCGCGATCAGAGCCAGCTTGATGGGACGCTTCTGCTTCGCCGCGGCCGCTGTCACCGCAAGCAGGTCGCGCCCGGCGGACGAGCCCCTGGGGTCCACGATCGAGAAGTAGACGTTGGAGAACGGCAGCACGTCGCTGGCAGGATCGCCGTTCGCCAGCGCGCCGCCGGCTGAAACCGCGGCCGCGACGACGGCAAGCAGGAGCGCGATCCGCAGTCTCACCGGCCGCATCATGCCGGTAAGGCGCTACCCGATCGTGTCGTGGACGAGCAGTGCGACGATGATGATCGCCGCGGCTCCGGCACCCAGCGCGGCGAAGGCGAGGAAGAGCCTGAGGAGGACCGCTTGTCCGCTCATCCCGTCGCCTTGTCGACGAGGAGCACCGTGAACGGCTTCTGCCCCGGCGGCGCGATCTGGAACGAAAGGCCCCAGTGCCCGACCATTACGAGCGCCGGCGCCGCGTGGCCGTACGTTCCGGGTGCGGTCTCCGACAGGTGATAGGCCTGCTGTCCCATCTCCATGTCGAGCATGGCGAAGTCGACGGTCACGTCGGCCTTTCGGACCGGTTTTCCCGCACGGCTGATCGCCACCTGGAACGAGTTCGGCACCGCCGCCCGGTTCGGCTCCACGCGGAAGGCCAGCCGGTAGCCGTTCTCCCTCACGACCTCGTTGACCGTTCCCGGCCCCACGTGCGCCTTGGCGCCGCCGACCGACGCGAGCGCCTTCGACGGCGGCGGCAGGCTCGAGAGGAGCGCGGCAGCGAGGACGGCGCCGGCAACGAGTAGCGACTCGCCGGCAGCGAGCCGGCGCAGCAGGCTGGCGGCGGAAGTACCGAGCTCCGGCCGCTGCGCGGAGGCCTTGAACCGCGGCACCGTTCTCAGCAGGTTGACGGAGGCGAGCAGCAGGGCGGCGCCGAGGAGCGCGATCTTGACGAGCAGGGCCTTGCCGTAGGAGGTCTGCCAGAGCGAGGCGAGTGTCGGTAGCTGCTGGACCGCTGAGCCGATGCCCGCCCCGATCAGCAGGAGCACGGAGACGAAGGCCGTGTTCGAGAACCGCGGCACGCTGACGACGAGTGCGGCGACCCGACGGGCCGCGGGGAGGCTCGCCGCGAAAACGACCATGCCGATCAGCCCTCCGACCCAGACAGAGCCAGCGACGAGATGGAACCAGTCAAACGCGAGCGAGAGCCCGCGCGGCGAGGTCTGGCCAGCGTGCCCCACCGTTCCAGGTACGAGCAGGACGGCTGCCGCGGCCCCGAGCGCGCCGGCGAGCGCGAGCAGCGCCGCGGTCGACCGTTGCGGCCGCTCCGGGCGGTCGAGCCAGATCGCGACCGCGGCCGCCCCCGCGAAGAGCGCGAAGACGAACTCGAGGTCGAGCCAGCCGCGCCCGAACGCCGACACTCGGACGAGCGGGAACAGCGCGCCGAAGCTCCAGAACGAACGCAGCGCGAACTCGGCCGTCGCGAGCAGGAAGTAGACGGGGATTGCGAGCAGCGCCACCACGCACGCGGCGCCGAAGGCGATCGAGACATACCGGAGACCCGTCCCGGCGACCCGCGCCACCACCGGTCGAGCGATCGCGATCCTCAGCACGAAGAGCCCGATCGCGGCCATGATCGAGAGGAAGGCGACCCAGCGCGCGGTCACCAGCTTCGGCGTCGCTGCGGTCTCGGAGATCGAGGGGATGACGAATTGCGGCGCGGGCCCCGCGTTCGGCCCGACGGCGAACGTGAATGCGCCTCGGACCGGGTGGCCGTCCACCGAGATCACCCGCCAGTAGACGAGGTACCAGCCCTCAGAGAGCTTCTTCAGCGGGACGACCAGTGTGTCGGCATTCGCGGGCGAGCGACGCGGCGACCCGGCCGTTTGCCTCTCGCCGCCGGCGTTCGTCACCGAGACGATCGCGAAGCGCGGCTCGACGGGCTCGCTGTAGCCGAGCGAGACCTGCTTCGGTGGCACATTGACGATCCGGCTGGCCTCCGGCGTCGTCCGCAGCAGAGCCGCATGCGCCCACGCCGCGGCCGGCAGCGCCAGAGACGCTGCGGCCGCGGCGAGGATGATCAGGGCCGCGCGCTTCATGCCAGCGGCCGGCTCCCGCGCGCCACCAGTGAGATTCCGGCGAGCACGACGCCGATCCCGCCGACGACGAGCGCGATGATCGAGAGCGTCGAGCTGCCGCCGCCTCCGAGTGAGGATTTCGCCTCGATCGTGGGCGCCGGCGTGTCGGAGGACTCGGGGCCGCTCCAGTCGACGACCGAGCCGTCCGAGTAGGTCTGCCGCACCTTGAACTGGTACGTCTTGCTGGAGTCGGGGTTGGCGAGGAACTGGAAGACGGCGTCCTCTTCGGTCGGGACCTTGCCGCCGCTCCACATCACCTTCTGAATCTGCGTTTCCTCCCCGGAGCCGGTCGACTGGACGTCTCGCTTCCAGCCCGCGGCGAGGACGAACGAGTCGATCCCGAAGCCGCTCGGCGGCGTCAGCTCGACCTTCGTGGTCGTCAGGCCTTCCTTCTCGGTCGGAACGGCCAGGGTGAAGAGCTCGGTCGTCTTGGCTTTCGCGACCCGCGGGCTGATCTCGGCGTGGGCCCACGCGCTCGAGGCGAAGGCGAGGCCGGCAACGGCGGCGGCCGCGCCGCCAAGCGCGCGTAAACGCACGCGGTTCGGATTCATGGTCGTGCTCTCCCTTCGTCGCTGGTGCCGCGGCGGTTGCCGCGGCAGGGCGTCAGGAGAGGTGGGGCGGACCGCGGGCGCCGAGCTGCGCACCAAGGATGCCCGCAAGCGGCAGCTCGCCGCTCGGCGCCTGCGCAACCAGAACGAGCCCGGAGCCCCTCGGGCGTCCCGCGAGCGATGCGAGCGTTCGCCGCATCCATGCGAAGACGTGTTCGAGCGCCGACGCGAGCGCGGCGGCGACGAGCGAGAGCGCACCGAGGACCGGGATCGCGTCGCGATGAACCGGCCCCGTCAGGCAGTGGAGTCCGTGCCAGCCGAGGCCCTGCCGCCAGTGGATGTACGACTCGAGCAGGGCGAAAGCCGGCATGGTCACGAGCCAGAGGACGAGCGTCCGCCCCGGCACCAGGCCCAGCCGCAGGCGCGAATCGGCGATCACGGGCCTCGTCTCCAGCAGGCGCCGCTCGCGAACGCCGAGTGCGGCGAGCCAGACGGCGGCGACTGAGACCGCCAGCGCGAGCAACACCGAGACGAGCGCGATCGCCGGCAAGCCCGGGCCGCCCGCCCGGTGCGAGAGCTCGGCGGCGAGCGGGGAGGGCGAGAGCGCGTAGACGATGCTCCGGGCGCCAAGGACGACGAGAGCGCCCACGGCGAGCCAGGCGAACGCTCGCCTCATCGGGCCTTCAGTACGTAGGGCACGGTCACGAGCCGGCCGTTCGGTTTTGCCTGCAGGAACAGCTTCCACGTTCCGGGCGTCGGGAGCAGGATGCCGATCGTCAGCTTTCCGGGCGCCGAGCTCGTCCCGGTCACG
>Ga0184619_10000389_pt1 | contig 15027 bp, 17 predicted proteins | sample PLM0_60_b1_FD_133146 | JGI IMG/M metagenome (GOLD analysis project Ga0184619, IMG submission 133146) | Groundwater sediment microbial communities from an aquifer in East River, Colorado, USA - PLM0_60_b1 | ecosystem: Environmental > Terrestrial > Soil > Riparian zone | place: USA: East River...
ATGCACTTCCGGTCCGGAGAAGCGCTTAGAAAGCTTCCTGGAGGGGGGGCTCGGGAGTCGTTCACCCGCTTCTGCGGGTGAATCGGCCTCCAGCCTGAGCTCCGGCAGCGGGAATCAGCTCACTACCGAGGGGTGCTTCCTGTCCATCGGCGCATGGGCGACCAGCCGAGCTCGGTTCCCGTCAAGGAAGACGTACTCGGCAAGACTGAGGTGGACCGTGCGCTCACAGCGCTCAATCGCACATTCACAAAGAAAGTCTCCCTCCGCGAGCCCTGCTTCTTCTAAGACTTCGGAGATGCGGTCATTCACAGTCCGCATGAGCCGTCTCGTTCGCTCCCCATGTCCCATGACGACCTCCTTTCCTAGCTCTCGAACCTGCGAGTGAAAGAGACCGAGGACGACTATGTAGTTGCAAGATTTTAACGCACAGGAGCCGCCGGGAGCAACGGCTTCGGAGTCGCTCAGTCGGGTTTACGAGCGATCTCGTACTCGCGTAGCGAGCCCACTACTTCCTCACCTTCGCTGTGCTGGTGTCCAGCTTCCATCAGGAAGTGATTCGGTTTGCCGGCGACTGCTTCCCATTCGCTGGGCAGGACGTTGACGGTGCCGAGGCAGTCGTCATCGGCGCACTCGCACATGAAAGGCACGTGTTGAGTCTCCTGCACGTGATCTTCAACGGCGTCGTGGAAGCGCTCATTCGCCCTTCGGAAGCGCATTTGATTGTGTTCTCTCCGCGTGTCCCGAGAGTTCATTTCGATGGCCCTGTGCCCGGCTCGCCGGCCGGCCACACTTACCCTCCTTCGCGGCTAGAAAGCCCCATTTACCCGCCGCACAAGCCGCAAAACGTAGGTCACGAGCCCTCGAGGCTGTCAAAGGGCTTCATCAGAGACGCCCTAGACAGAAGATCCGCAGAACGCGTCTTTCCTTTACCGGGCTTGGGGGCGACGGCTTTACGGGCGACTGCCGCGAGACTCGGCGGAGTTGCCCGGTCCCTAATTAGTCCACAAACGACTGAAAACCGTTCTCCGCAAAGAGCGGTGAGATTGCCACGGCGCCGTGGCTTTTCCCAGGAACGAAGCCACGTCCCGCCACCCCGCCACTGCCCGCCAGAACGCTGTATAAGTCTGGGGGACTGGAGGTCCCCGGTTCAAATCCGGGCGCCCCGATGGAAAGATCGCACGAGAATCCCTGAAAATGCTCGCGAACATGACTTCGGTGAAGACGGAGCGCACGGACCTCGACGAGGGCGCGCAGATGGCGGCGGACGCCCTGTTGCCGTGGGTCCGCCAGTTCGACGGCTATCGGGGGATGATCGTGCTGAGCAACGGAGAGAGCGGCACGGCTCGGTTCGTTACCTTCTGGGAAGACAAGGACGCTCTCGAGCGGAGCGAGCGGGGGCGCATGCAGGTGCGGGAACAGATGGCGAAGACCGCCGGCGTCGAGATCGACGACGTCCAGGCCTACACCGTGCTCCTCGTCGACGGCTTCGAATAGCCGCATGAAGACCGCAGCCGGCCCCGACATCACGCTCGAGGAGCTCCAGCTCGCTGCGCGAAACCACGGCATGCCGCTGGAGGCGCTTCGCCACGACGTCACGCCGCTCGGCCTCCACTACCTCCTGACCCACTTCGACATCCCAGATGTCGACGAGCGGACCTGGAGGCTCGAGGTGGGCGGCCGGGTCCACCGCCCGGTCACGCTGACTCTCGACCAGCTGAAAGAGAGGCCCGCCCAGACTCTCACCGTGACGCTCGAATGCGCCGGCAACGGACGGGCGCTCCTGGCTCGGAGGGCGCTGAGCCAGCCCTGGCTGCAGGAAGCGGTCGGCACCGCCGAATGGACCGGGACGCCGCTCGCGCCGATCCTGAACGAGGCGAGACTGGCAGAGGACGCCGTGGAAGTCGTCTTCACCGGCCACGACCGCGGCATCCAGGGCGAGGTCGAGCACCTCTACGAGCGCAGCCTGGCGGTGTCCGAGGCCCTCCGTGACGAAGTCCTGCTGGCCTACGCGATCAACGGGCAACCTCTGCCGCCGCAGCACGGTGCCCCGCTCCGGTTAATCGTCCCGGGCTGGTACGGGATGACCCACGTGAAGTGGCTCCAGGCGATCACGGCCGTCGACAAGCCGTTTCGCGGCTGGCAGCAGGACGTGGCCTACCACGTGCGGGAATCGGAGGAGGAGCAGGGCCGCCCGGTCACGAGGATCCTTCCCCGCGCGCTGATGATTCCGCCCGGCTTTCCGGACTTCCTCTCCAGGACCCGATTCGTCGAGGCCGGGCCCTGCACCCTCCAGGGCCGAGCCTGGTCAGGGTGGGCCGCGATCGAGTGCGTCGAGGTGAGCAGCGACGGCGGCCAAAGCTGGGCAGACGCCGAGCTGCGGGCGCCGGTGGGCGAGTTCGCCTGGTCCGGCTGGAGCTACGAGTGGCAAGCCGAGCCCGGCGAGTACGAGCTCTCGTGCCGCGCGACGGACGCGGCCGGCCACGCGCAGCCGAGCGTCGCCGAGTGGAACTACGACGGCGTCTGCAACAACGGTGTTCAGCGAGTCCGCGTCGTCGTCAGAGAAACATGACCCACCTGGAGCAGCCGCACTCCTTGTGCACGCGGGCGTGCTTGCGGCAGACCCAGTAGTTCCACCAGATCCACTTCAGGTGCGTTATCTCCAGGAGGATCAGCGCGACGATCGCGAAGAAGAGGAACTCCCGGCTCACTCTCAAAACCTCTCAGCGCGACCGCCGAAGCGCAATAGGCCGTTCGGCCTAAACCGTCTGGCCGCCCAGTAGGACCGGCCTGCGGCCGGCGGCGAGCTGGGCAAGCGCCCCGAAGAGGGCCGCGAGAACGAGAGCCGCGAACGCCACTCGCAGGAGGAATCGTGGACTCACGGTCACTAGACGGGGATCGAGCCGCGTTTCTTCCCCGCTTTTCGAACCGTGTGACGTGGTTTGTGGGTCGAACCTGTCGGAAAAAGGGAGTCGACCACGAAAGGAGGGAGGCGCATGTACATCGGACTTGGCACCGTTCTCCTGATCGTTCTGATCATCATTCTGCTGATCTGGGTCTTCTAGGCAGAAAAGGCCGGCTGTGCTTTCCACAGCCGGCCTTTGACCTGTGCAAGCTGTGGAATTCACGAGCGCTCTTCCCGCAAATTGCGGGGAGGGCGTTTCCATTCATTTGGACGATGCTCTAGCGTCGTTGACGGCGGCGGGGAGCCGCCTCTCCCGGTCGTGGGGCCGCAGCCCACTCTCCCCTAGGATGAAGCCGGGGCGCCCAGCCCCGGTTTCCTCCTTTTCTTAGAGGATTCCCTTAGAGGGAGCGCGGCTGAAAGGTGTCCCTGTCGGGCCCGCTCAGGGGCTCGACGAGGGTGGGGCGGATTGGGAGCCCGCCCTGTAGCTGTGCGACGTAGGTCTGGAGCTCGCGCTCCTTCCGCGCAAGTCGCTGCTCGAGCTCGCCGAGCTCTCGCTCGTGGCGCTCGAGCTCTTCCTGGCGAACCTGGAGGTCGACGCCGACCCGCACCTCTCTTGCCTCGAGCTCCTTCTCGCGGCGGCTTAGCTCTTCGACGCGATCCTGGGCGAGCTGTTCGGTGTCCGCAACACGCTTCTCACGGTGCTCGAGCCAGCGCGTCTGCTGGGCGAGGGTCTCGGCGCTCGCGTAGTTGCCTTCGGCCTCGGCGAGCTCGCGCTCCCGTTCGGCCAAGAGCTTCTGCTCGGAGCGCAGCCGGTCCCGCCGGTAGGCGGCCAAGCGCTCGCGCTCGGTCAGCTCGGCTTCCGTCTCGACGATGTTCGTGGTGCGCTCTCGGAGCTCGCCCGCCTTCTCGGCGAGCTGGAGAGTGCGTTCCTCGAGCGCAACTAGGGTGCGGCGCAGGGCTTCATCCAGCCGCTCCTGCACCGGCCTGAGCTCGGCAACGCGGCGCTCGCGCTCGCGGAGGTCCGCCTCGGCCGCCTCGAGCTGCTCGAGCTCCGTGGTGATCTCGTTGGCGCGGAAGTTCAGCTCGGCGCCGCGGTCGTCCAGCTCGGCGGCGCTGCGCTCGAGATAACGCTCAAGGGAATGACGAAGCCCCTCATTCAGCCCCATGCCCTCTCTATCGGAAGGCCCGACACGCCCGAAACACCCCCTTCGGAGGGAGAGCAGAAGGCCGTTGGTGTTCTTTCCTACGAACATGAGACTGCGTTTTCTGGCCGCTGGACTAGCGTTTTTCGCTGCCGTCATCGTCCTCGCCGCCGTCCCGGTCTTGGCCTAGGGCAGCGCCACGTCCGCCCGAATCGCGCTAGCGGCTTGACGCCGCGCGTCCGAGCCGCGCTCAATAGCGGTGCATGGACGACTACCTGCCGATCGCCGACCACGGGATCATCGGAGATCTCCACACGGTGGCGCTTGTGGGGGCGGATGGGACGATCGACTGGTACTGCTGCCCCGCCTTCGACTCGCCGAGCGTGTTCGGCGCGATCCTCGACAAGAAGAAAGGAGGGTATTACCGGATCTCTCCGCTCGAGGAGGACTGGACGTCGAAGCAGCTGTACTTCCCGGACACGAATGTGCTCATCACGCGTTTCCTCACGCCCGGCGGCGTGGGGGAGCTCCAGGGGTTCATGCCGATTGCGCGCACCGGGGCGGAGCGTCACCGCCACCAGCTGATCAGGCGTGTCGTGGGTGTCCGCGGGGCGATTCGCTTCCGCGTGGACCTGGAGCCACGGTTCAACTATGCCCGCGACTCGCACGAGACTCACGAGCACGAGCACGGCGTCGTCTTCGAGTCGGAGACGCTCTGCCTCGCGCTCCAGGCCACCCGGCCGATCGCCTCCGACGAGCACGGAGTGCACAGCGAGTTCACTCTGCAGGCGGGCGAGAGCGTCACGTTCGTCCTGGAGCAGGTCGAACCCGGCTATGTACCGCGCGAGTACTCCGAACAGGAGACTCGCGAAGCGTACGAACGGACGATCGATTTCTGGCGGCGCTGGCTGGCCCGGTCCCGCTACCGCGGGCGCTGGCGCGAGATGGTGCATCGGTCGGCTCTGACGCTGAAGCTGCTCACCTACGAGCCGACCGGAGCCATTGTCGCCGCTCCGACGACCAGCCTCCCGGAGCAGGTCGGGGGGGAACGCAACTGGGACTACCGCTACACCTGGATTCGGGACGCCGCCTTCTCCCTCTACGGGCTCCTTCGGCTCGGGTTCACGGAGGAAGCCGGGGCCTTCATGAGCTGGCTCACGGACCGCTTCCGGGAGGGGGTGGAGACCTCCGGCGATCCGCTCCAGACCATGTACAGCATCCACGGAGATCGCGAGCTCCCCGAGCAGACGCTCGACCATCTCGAGGGCTATCGCGGGTCAGCGCCCGTCCGGATCGGGAACGGGGCCGCCGAGCAGCTTCAGCTCGACATCTATGGCGAGCTGATCGACTCCGTCTACCTCTACAACAAGTACGGCACGCCCATCTACCACGAGGCCTGGCAGGACCTCTCGCGCATGGTGAACTGGGTCGGGGAGAACTGGGACCAGCCCGACGAAGGGATCTGGGAGACACGGGGCGGGCGAAAGGACTTCACGCTCTCCCGGCTCATGTGCTGGGTCGCGGTCGAGCGCGCCATCAGGATGGCGCGCCAGCGCGGTCTTCCGGCCGACCTCGTGGGCTGGATGCGGCATCGGGACGACATCTACGAGCAGATCATGGAGCGAGGCTGGAGCGAGCAGCGGAAGGCCTTCGTGCAGCACTACGGCTCCGACGTCCTCGACGCCTCGTTGCTCCTCATGCCGCTCGTGAAGTTCATCGCGCCGACCGATCCGCGCTGGCTCTCCACGCTGGATGCCATCGCGGAGGAGCTCGTGTCGGACACGCTCGTCCAGCGGTACCACGCCCAGGCCGCGCCCGACGGCCTCCTCGGGGAGGAGGGCACATTCTCGATCTGCTCCTTTTGGTACGTGGAGGCGCTGACACGCGCCGGGCGGGTGGACGAGGCTCGCCTGGCTTTCGAGAAGATGCTGACCTACGCGAACCACCTCGGCCTGTACTCGGAGGAGATCGGGCCGACAGGCGAGCTCCTCGGCAACTTCCCGCAGGCTTTCACGCACCTCGCCCTGATCAGCGCCGCCTTCAACCTCGATCGCGAGCTGGGATAGCTTTTCCGTGATGACAGGAGCGAAGATCACGCTGAAAGAGGCTCAGGCGATCGCCTATCTCCTGGAGCACGGCCGCTGGCCCGACCCGGCCACCGCGGATTTCATGGAGCAGCGAACGAGCCAGGTGGCGCTCGACTACCTCCTCGTCGCACGCCTCCGCGGCTCCATCACTGCCGCCGAGGAGCACAAGTGAGCCGCCGTATCTGCGTGCTGGGAGCCGGCAAGGCTGGCGAAGCCCTCGTCGCCGGGCTCCTTTCCTCCGGCTGGGCCAAACCCGCAGACATCATGGCGACCGCCCGCCACCAGGAACGCGTCGACGAGCTCTCCAAGCGCTACGGGATCGAGGGGACGCTCGACAACGTCGCAGCGGTCAAGGGAGCCCAGGTCGTCGTGATCGCGGTAAAGCCGCAGGACATCGAAGCGTTGCTGGGCGACGTGGGTGCCACCCTCGAGGCTTCCCAAACCGTCCTTTCGATCGCCGCCGCGATTCCGACGGAGCTGATCGAGCGCCACGTGGGCGATGGCGTTCCTGTCGTGCGGGCGATGCCCAACGCTCCCGTGACGGTTCACGAGGGCATGGCAGGGGTGACCGGAGGCGCGAACGCGACCGAGGAGCACATCGCGCTAGCAGAAGAGGTGCTCGGTTCCGTCGGACGCTCCGTCAGAGTCGATGAGGCCTACATGGACGCGGTCACGGCAGTGTCCGGGTCGGGGCCGGCGTATTTCGCCCTCCTCGCCGAGTCGATGATCGAGGCGGGCATCCTGCTTGGCCTCTCGCGGGAGGTGTCGACGGATCTTGTCGTCCAGACAATGCTTGGGACCGCCAAGCTCCTGCGTGACGAGAAGATGCATCCGGTCGAACTGCGCGAGATGGTCACATCGCCCGGCGGCACGACGATCTCGGCTATCCGGGAGCTCGAGCAGGCAGGCGTCCGCGCGGCCTTCCTGAATGCGATCCAGGCGGCGATGAAGCGCTCGAGAGAGCTAGCGGAGGGCGGGTAGAGGATCGACGGCCGCGCCGCGGACACGCACCTCGAAGTGCAGGTGAGGTCCGAAGGCGTGTCCCGTGGCCCCCACCCGACCGAGGCGAACACCGACGGCGATTCGCTGGCCGCGGTGCACCAGGACGGCGGACAAGTGAGCGTACATCGTCCGCACGCCGTTTCCATGCGACAGCGTGACGAGGTAGCCGTAACCGCCTGAGTCCCATCCGGCGTGGACTACCCGGCCCGAGGCCGCCGCGCGCACGCTGGCTCCGAACGACGCGGTGAAGTCGATTCCGGTGTGGAAACGGTTGTCGCGTGGACCGAAGCGGTCGCCAACCGGAGCTCCGACGGGCCTCCGGACGGAAATGGGAGAACGAGGCGGCGGTCTCCGTAGAGCGGCATAGGTGGCGGGACCGGCGACCCCGTCCGCGCCAAGTCTGGCGAAGCGCTGGAAGCGGCGGAGCGCCGCGTCCGTATGTAGGCCGAAACCGCCGTCGAACGTCCCCGACGGGAAGCCGTGCGTCGCAAGGGCGAACTGGAGGGCTGCGACGTCCCAGCCGCTCTTGCCTATGTTGAGGAGGCGGGTGCCGAACCGGTGGCGTGCGTAGCGGCCCAGCGCCCTCCGGGTTTGCGGCCCCGCGACGCCGTCCACGGCGATGCGCGCACGTCGCTGAATGCGCCTGACGCCGGCGGTCGTCGAGGGGCCGGCGACTCCGTCGATCGTTCCGACGTACAGCTCCCGCGCCCGGAGCGCCACCTGGAGCGCTGCGACGTTCGGGTTGGCCACGGACGCCGCCGCCGGCGCGGCGAGGGCCAGGAAGAGGACAAATGCGGCTGCGAGCGCTCTTGGCGACATAACCCCGGTCGCGGGACCAATCGGCCGCTGGGCGCTAACCCTTTAGGGGGAGGCGAAGACTTCGGCTCCGCAGCCGAACACGAGCGCGGCCCGGACCTCCCCGTCGTTCACTCCGGCCAGCGAAGCGTGCGCGCGGTCGACCTCGATCGACGGCCACTCTTCGAGGCCCAGCGCGGCGGCGCCATCCGCGGAGCCGATCCTCAGGAGCTCCTCGGCGGGGATCACGTTGCGGCGCAAGGCCTGGCGGCGCGCCGTTCCTTCCAGCTCCCGTAGCTCCTCGAGCGGATCGATGCGGACGTTCGAATCCGAGCCTATGCAGAGCGGAATCCCCCGCGAGCGCAGGCGCTCGACGGGGATGAACCCGTCGCCGAGGTTGGCCTCCGTCGTTGGGCAGACACAGACGCGCGCTCCGGCGTCCGCGAGGAGATCGAGTTCATGGTCGTTGGCATGCGTCGCGTGCACGATGGTGGTCCTAGGCCCGAGACAGCCCGCACGCGAGAGGAGCTCGACCGGACGCACTCCGTGCTCCGCGAGGCACTCCTCGATCTCGCGCGGCTGCTCGTCGGCGTGCACATGGAGGACGAGGCTTTCTCGCTCGGCGAAGCGGCCGATCTCCTCCAGCCAGTCAGGCGGACAGGCGCGCACCGAGTGGGGTGCGAGCCCGACCCGGATGCCGGTGGCGGCGAGCGCCTCGACCTGCTCGAGGTACGTGGAGACCGAGTGCTGGCGGAAGCGGTCGATCCCACCGCGAGCGTAGGCGGAGTAGAGAAGAACGAGCTCGACGGCGGCTCCTAGGGCCGCTGCTGCTGCCGCCTTGGCCTCCTCGAAGCCCACGTAGTGGAACTCACCAACGGCCGTGTAGCCCGCGGCGCGCATCTCTCGGTAGGTGCGTTCGTAGTCTTCGCGCACGCGCTCCGGAGACAAAGCCTCGGCCTGCCCGAGCATGACGTCGCGCCAGGCCCAGAAGTCGTCGCCCTCGGCCCGACCCCGCATGACGCGCTGGAACGCGTGGCTGTGCGCGTTGACGAACCCGGGGAGCGAGAGCCTGTCGGGCACCGGCGCGAGGCTACCATTGGGCCCACTCGTGGTGACCAGAGCCGTGCCCGCCCCGCTCGCGCAGCTTCCGAACGCCCTCACCGTTGCCCGACTGGGGCTGATTCCTGTTTTCGTCGCCCTCGCCATCGCCGCGGGAGGAGCATCGAGTTGGCCCGCGGGAGCCGTTTTCGGGGCCGCCGGGATCACCGATCAAATCGACGGCTGGTTGGCGCGGCGGTGGGGCGTGGAGTCGGAGTTCGGGCGCTTCGCCGACCCTTTGGCGGACCGGCTGATGATCGACGCCGCCGTCGTCCTCCTCTGGTTCTACGACCGGTTGCCCTGGCCCGCCCTCGCGATCATCCTCGTCCGCGACGGCGTGCTGTTCCTGGGCACGCCCGCCGTCTTGCGCCGGGGCTACGAGTTCTCGGTCAGCTTCCTCGGGAAAGCCGCCACGTGGCTGCTCTACGCGTCGATTTCATTCGTGCTCGTCACGGATTCCGGCACCGATTGGCCGGTGGCGCTCTTCTGGGCCGGGGTTGCCTTGGCGATCGTCGCGGGAATCCTCTACGTCGTGAGAGCCTGGAGGACGACGCGATGAAGGCAGTAGTCATGGCCGGCGGCGAGGGGACGCGCCTGCGCCCACTGACCTCGAACCAGCCCAAGCCGATGGTCCCGATCGTGGGCAAGCCCTGCATGGAGCACATCGTGGAGCTGCTGCGCGCCCACGCCTTCGAAGACATCGTCGTGACGCTCGCCTTCATGCCGCAGGCCATCCGCGGCTATTTCGGAGCGGGGGAGACGCACGGCGTCTCCATCCGCTACTCCGTGGAGGAATCGCCTGCGGGCACCGCCGGCTCGGTCAAGCTGGCCGAAGACGCGCTCGATGAGCCGTTTCTGGTCATCTCCGGCGACGCGCTGTGCGACATCGATCTGGGGGACCTCGTGCGCTTCCACCAGGAGAAGGAAGCCGTGGTCACGATCGGCCTGAAGCACGTCGACAACCCGCTCGAGTTCGGGATCGTCGTCACGGATGCCGACGGCCGAGTCGAGCGCTTCCTCGAGAAGCCTTCATGGGGCCAGGTCTTCACGGACACAATCAACACGGGCATCTACGTCCTCGACCCCGAGGTGCTGCGTCACATCCCGAACGACAGGCCCTTCGACTTCTCCAAGGAGCTCTTCCCGCTCCTCCTCGAGATGGGGAGGCCGATCTACGGCTACATCGCGGAAGGCTACTGGCAGGACATCGGCAACCTGGATCAGTACCGGCAGGCGAACTTCGACGCTCTCGACGAGCGGGTGCGCCTGAACATCCAGGGAATCTGTCTCCGCGGCAACATCTGGGTCGGGGAGGGGGTCGAGCTCGCGGACCTCGAGTCGGTCGAGGGCCCGGCCTTCCTCGGCAACTACTGCCGGATCGGTCCACGGGCCTCGGTCGGGCCCTATTCCGTCCTTTCGACGAGCGTCACGCTGCGCGACCACGCGCGGACGGTCCGGTCGGTGATCGACAGCTCCACGTACGTCGGGAGGAGCGTGCTCATCGAAGGCGCGATCGTCGGCAAGTCCTGTGACATTCGTCCGCACGCCCGCCTGCACGAAGGCGTCGCCGTCGGAGACTCGTGCACGATCGGCGAGCAGAGCGTCGTCCTGCCCGGCGTCCGCATCTACCCCTTCAAGGAGGTCGAGTCCGGAGCTGTTGTCGACCGGCACCTGATCTGGGAGTCGCGGATGCCCTCCCGCCTTTTCGGACGGGACGCCGTCGCCGGATTGATCAACGTCGATCTCACTCCCGAGACGGCGCTGCGCATCGGCATCGCACTCGGCACCGCGCTCAAGCGAGGAGAGCGCGTCGTGATGAGCAGGGCCGCGCCGCCCGCCTGTCGCCTGCTCAAGCGGGCTGCGCTTTCCGGCGTGATCTCGACCGGGGTCCATGTCGCCGACCTCCACGTCATGGCCCCGGCGGTCAACAGGCACTTCCTCAAGAACGAGGGGATGGGCGCCGGCGTGCACGTGCGCCCGAGCGCGCAAGACCCCGAGGTGTTGGAGATCCAGTTCTTCGAGGCGCCGGGGATCCAGGCGTCCCCGGAGTTCATCCAGGAGATCGAGAAGCACTTCCAGCGGCAGGAGTTCCGCCGGGCCGCGTACGACGAGGTCGGAACGATCACATCGCCGGCGCGTGCGGCCGAGGGGTATGTGGCCGACCTGATCCGTACGGTCGACGTGGACGCCATCAGGGCTCGCGGCTTTCGAGTGGTGGTCGAGTACTCGCACTCGGCCGTCTCCCTCGTCCTACCGCTGGTGCTCGGGGCGCTCGGCGTGGAGGCGATCGCAGCTCATCCCTACGCGGGGGAGTACTCCCCGCGGGTCACCCTCGGGGAAGCGCTCGGACAGACGAAGCGGCTCGTCGCCGCGGCGGGCGCCGATCTCGGCGTCGTGCTCGACGAGAGCGGCGAGCGGCTCTACCTCGTCGACGAGCACGCCCACGAGGTGCCGGTCGAGCAGGAGCTGCTCCTCTTCCTCAGCCTCTTGGCGATGGACGGAAAAGCCGGAGCGCTCGCTCTACCGACGACGGTCACGAGCCTTGCGGAGCCGCTCGTGAAGGGCAGCTCGCTCGAGGTCCGGCGGACACCCGCTTCCCTCTCTGCGCTCACCCGTGCCGCCGCCGGCGACAACGTCGTCTTTGCCGGTTCCATTGGAGGCGGTTTCGTCTTCCCCGACTTCCTGCCGGCCTACGACGGGGTCGCCAGCCTCTGCAAGCTGCTCGAGCTGCTCGCTCCCCTCGACAAGCCTCTGTCGGAGCTGGTGGGGAGCCTGCCGGTTTCCACCGTCGTCCACCGCGAGGTGCGTTGCCCGTGGGCTCGCAAGGGAGCGGTGATGCGAATCCTGACGGAGCGGATGAAAGGCAAGAAGGTGGACACGCTGGACGGGATCAAGGTGTTCGAGAAACGCGGCTGGGCGCAGGTGCTTCCCGATCCGGACGAGCCTCTCGTGCATGTCTACGCGGAGGGGAAGACCCCGGCTGATGGCGAGAGTCTGGAGGCCGAGTTTCTCGCCCTCGTCGAGGAGGTCGTGGGGGCCGACGACGAGGGAGCGACGGACGAGGAGCTCTAACCCTCAAGCCCAGGTTGAAGGATCGGCCGCGGCTTGACATACTTTGAGCCGTGGAAGCGCTTCCCGATCTCGACTCACTCTCCGACCAGGAGCTTCGCGACCTCATCCACCGTCTGATGGAGGACGAGCGGAAGGTTTCCTACGAGCGGCGGATCCTGCACGGCAAAATCGACATCCTCCGGGCCGAGCTCCAGTCGCGCCTGAAGCAGGAGGTCGGCGAGGGCAAGAGCCCGTTGCACGAAGTCGACGTCGACAAGCTCGCCGAGATCCTCGCCTCGAAGGCGCTTCCGCCGGCCGACTGAGCCGCCGGAGATGAGTTACGTCCACTGTCCCGAGTGCGGTTTCCAGAATCCGGAAGCGGCCAACTACTGCTCCAAGTGCGGGGCGCTGCTGATCCACGACGAGCCGGGCGCGCACACGACGATGACCTTCACGCCTGAGGAGGCCTCCGAGGACGATTCGCTCTCGCTGGCCGACCTTCGCATCGAGGGTCCCGCGCTTGTTGTGCGCGCGGGTGGCGGCAGAGCGGGGGAAACGTTCGGGCTCGAAGGCGACCGCGTGGGCGTCGGACGAGGGCCTGAGAACGAGGTCTTCCTGGACGACGTCACCGTCTCGCGTCGCCACGCCGTGCTCGTGAAGCGCGATGACGGCTATTACGTCGACGACGAGGAGAGCCTGAACGGCACCTACGTCAACCGCCGCCGCGTCGAGAGCGCGAAGCTCGAGGACGGAGACGAAGTGCAAATCGGCAAGTACCGGCTGACCTTCCTCACGGGGTAGAGATGGCGACGCTGACCTCGGATGTCGAGCGCGAGGAAAACGAGAGCGACTCGCGCCCGCTGACAATCGGGGCGGTCTGCCGGCGCCTCCAGGCTGAATTCCCCGACATCTCGATCTCCAAGATCCGCTATCTCGAGGATCAAGGCCTGATGACCCCCAGGCGGACTCAGGGCGGGTACCGCCTGTTCACCGATGATGACGTCGACCGGCTGGAGATGATCCTGCGCCTGCAGCGCGACGAGTTCCTCCCGCTGCGCGTCATCCGGCAGGAGCTGGCCTCACCGCTTCGCTCTTCCGACCGCAAGCGTCCCACCAGAGGCGGGCTGCGGGCGGACGAGGAGGAGATTGACTTCGAGACGCTTTGCACGCGTTCGAGCGCGACTCGCGAGTTCGCTCGGGAGCTCGAGGATTTCGGGCTCCTCGAGCCACGTCTCGAGGACGGGACGCGTTTCTATCCCGAACGGGACATCGATGTCGTCGCCGCTTGCCTCCGCCTCGCCCGTTACGGCGTCGAGGCCCGCAATCTCAGGAGCTTTCGAGCGGGCGCGGACCGCGAGGCCGCGCTGCTCGAACAGATCGTCGCTCCCGCCCTGCGCTCGCGGAACCCGGAGCGAAGGCAGGGTGCACTCGAAGATCTCGAGGCCCTCGCGTTGCTGTCGCAGGAGCTCTCGCAGCTGCTCTTCTGGCGCGCGCTTCGCTCGCTCGTCCCCCGCTAGGCTCCAAGTGGTTCGCCCGAAGCCATCATGTGGGCGCCTGAGCGGCTGCAAGGCGTCGCCGGCGGCGTCCTCGGGCGCGCACATGCCTAGCATGCACGCTTCCTGCGTCCTACCCCGGCTCGCCTTTCGCGCGCCACGCACCCGCTAATGCCATCGAACGAACCACTCGACCTGGCCTCCAAGATCCGGGACATCCCGGACTTTCCCAAGCGCGGCATCGTCTTCAAGGACATCATGCCGCTGCTCGCCGACCCCGACGGGCTGCACGAGACGGTGGAGAGGCTCGCGGAGTTCGCGGAGCCGCGCAAGCCCGACCTGATCCTGGGGGCCGAGGCGCGGGGGTTCATCCTCGGGGCGGCGCTCGCCTACCGCCTCCACTGCGGCTTCATCGCGGCCCGCAAGCCTGGCAAGCTCCCCTGGAGGACCGTGAGCGTCAAGTACGCGCTCGAATACGGTTTCGACGCGCTGGAGCTCCACGCCGACGCGATCACGCCGGGGAAGCGAGTCCTCATCCACGACGACCTGCTCGCGACAGGCGGAACGGCGAGAGCGAAGGTGGATCTCGTCGAGCAGCTCGGCGGCGAGGTCGTCGGGCTGGCCTTCGTGATCGAGCTCGAGTTCCTGAACGGACGCGAGCGCCTCGAGGGCTACGACGTCTTCTCGCTGATCAAGTACTAGGAGGGCTTGGTGGAACGTTGCTCGTCGTCGGGACGCGCTGGTCGTTCCGAGGCCAGGACGCAGGGAGCCCTCGTATCGAATCTAGATACGGGGGCGACCGAGGACGCCGCCGCGGGGCGAGCGGCGCGCCTCCGACGGCACAAACCATGTTTCGCCAAGCCCTCCTAGCTCTGAGCGCGGACGCGGGATTGCGTTTGCCGTCCGCCGTGCCGATAGATAATCGAGGCATGTACGACGGGCTGACCGCGCGGTACACGTTCCCGTGCCCCCGGCGGGGAGAGGTGCAGCTGCCGCTGTCGGAGTTCCGGGTCCTGGAGCGCCTTCCAGGAGCGACCCATCCCGCCGTGTACAAAATCACCTTCGCTTGCTCGTGTGGAGACGACCACGAAGGACTCGTGACCCACGACGAGCTCGACTGGGCTCCGATCGCCGGCCCGGAGACGCCGTTCCTGAACCTGATGACCGCTCAGTTCGAGGCCTCGGCCGAGGAGCTGCTCGACCTGGCCGCGACCCGCATCCGGGCGGGCGAGTGGCCCTGGAGCTTCTTCTGCTATCCCGAAGAGCGCCCAAGACCGGTGTTCCCCTCCGCCTTCAGGCTTCTCTCCGCGGGGGAGGATCAGCTCGGTCTCGCCGTGGAGTGCCCTGCCTGCTCGCGCACTTCCGTCAACCTCGTCACGCGGTCGCATGTGGACGTCCCGTTCTACAACGACCGCGAGGTGGGCGTCGTCGAGCATCTGTTCGTCGCCGACTGCGAG
>Ga0184619_10000391_pt1 | contig 15022 bp, 13 predicted proteins | sample PLM0_60_b1_FD_133146 | JGI IMG/M metagenome (GOLD analysis project Ga0184619, IMG submission 133146) | Groundwater sediment microbial communities from an aquifer in East River, Colorado, USA - PLM0_60_b1 | ecosystem: Environmental > Terrestrial > Soil > Riparian zone | place: USA: East River...
CGGAATCGCGGCCCGCCTGGTCGCCCAATGGACAGCAGATCGCCTTCACGCGCGTAGCCGGGGGGAAGAGCACGATCGTCGTCGCGCGGGCCGACGGCAGTAGCGAGCGAGTCGTCGTCGGCGCACGAGGCTACGGCGCGGTCGACCCGGCCTGGCGGCCGGCCGTTCTCCTTCCGAAAGCGCAGCGCCGGGCCTGCTCCTAGCTCGTTCGCCGGAAGCCGCTTGCGGAAGGAAGGGCACCGAGCCCCGAGCGGCACGTCGATCATCTCGGTCGATCACTACGAGATCCCGCACACGGTTCGCGCTCAAGCCTCCACCCGCGCGTAGGCACATCCGCGCCCTCGCACAGGTCGCGAGCCCGTCCATTCTCGTTCGTTAGCGGAGGATTCCGGTATGCCCCAGCGAGTAGCGACCCGGCTGGGGCCAGACGCAGAGGCCGTGAGGTCCCCGGCCGACCCGAATCCTCGCGAGCAACCGGCCTGTGCGCGTCGAGATTGCGTACACCTCCGAGTTGTAGCGCCCCGAGAGCCAGAGGACCTTGCCATCCGCCGAGACGTTGCCCATGTCGGGGCTCCCCCCCGGGATGCTCCACTTGCTCAGGACCTTGCGCGTGCGGAAGCTGATCACGGAGATTGTCCCTTCGCTCCTGTTCGTCGCGTAAAGGAGCTTCGCGTCGCGGCTCGGATACAGGCCGTGGACGCCGCTCCCGGTCGCCAGGAAGCCGATCACCTGAAGGCTGTCTCCGTCGAGCTCCCAGAGCCCGCCGGCGTGCATGTCGGCGACGTAGAACACCCGGCCGTCGGGCGAGAGCTTGACGTCCTGGGGCATGCCGCCCGAGCCCGGGAGCGCGATGGTGCCGACGACCTCCTTGCGCGCGACGTCCACCTTGATCATCTGGCCCGAGAACTCGCAGCTCGCGATCAGATAGGTGCCGTCGGCGGAGAAATCCATGTGGTCGACGCCGCGACAGGGAACGTCCAGCGAGCGGCGGAGGCGAAATGTGTGCGGGTCCCGGAAGTCCAGACGGTGGAGGCGCTCGGCGACGACGATCGCGAACCGCCCGTCGGGGGTGAAGTACATGTTGTAGGGATCGTCGACCGAGATCGGCCTGCCGGGTTTTGCGGTCCGCGGGTTGATCGGCGTGATGCTGTTGCCCTCGTCGTTCAGGACGTACAGCGTCTTCAGGTCCCAGGAGGGAGTCACGTGCTGGGGAAGAGCACCGACCGAGAAGTGGCCGACGACTCTGCGTTTGCGCGAGTCGATCACGTCGACGGTGTTGCTGTCGCTGTTCGGGACGTACACGCGGGCAAGCGCGGCCCGGACGGCGCGGCGAAGCACGTTCGCGCCGTCGGCCGCGTAGACGTTCTGGATCGCCGGGTGGCCGGCGAGCTCGAGCAGCGAGCCCTGGGTGCCGCGCGCGCTCTTGCCGCCGACGACGAGGATGCTGTGACCGAGCGTCGTGGCGGCTGCGTCCGAGAGCGGGGCCGGAAGCCGGCCGGCCGGCCGTACCCGACCCGACGCGAGATCGATGGCGACGAGCCGCGCGGTCGGCGTGCCGACGGTCGCTCCTCTGCCGCCGATCACATACGCCACGTTGCCGAGGTTCGCCGCAGCGGCGTGCGTCGTCCGGGCCGGCAGACGCCCGATGCGGGTCAGCCGTCCCGTCGACGGCGTGTACTCGAGCACCGCGTCGCTTGCTCCGCCGCCCGGGAGGGAGCCGCCGGCGACGACGAGCTTCCCGCCGGCGGCTGTTACCGCCGCGTATCGCACCGGGGAGGGAAGGCGAGCCACGATTCGGGCATTCCCGCCGGGCCTCCACGCGACGATCGTGTCGAGCCATCTGGTCCCCGTGTAGCCACCGACGACGTAGGCCGTTCCTCCGATCGTGGCCGCGGCCTGATCCGAGCTCGGCGCGGGCAGACGTCCGACCACGCCACCACTCCGACCGATGCGAACGATCTCGACCAGCTGGCGTACACCGTCCCCGCCGCCAAAGAGGTAGACCGAGCCGCCGAGGCGAGCCGCCGCCGAATCGTGGACCGGGGTCGGAAGGCGTCCGGCCGGCCGGGAGCCGGTTGCGGAGACGACGCGAACGGCATCCGTGGAGGTGTCCGACGCCGTCAGCCCGCCGAGGAGCAGCGCGCGTGACCGGTCCAGAGCGACCGCCGGGCCATCCTGAACCGGATCGGCGAGCGACCCTACCCGCCGGGCGAAGAGATGCAGCGACCGACGATGCTCAACGGCAGCCGCTCTAGGCCGCGCAGCGAGCGGCGGTGAAGGTGAGCTCGGCTTCTTGCCGCCGAAGACGAGCCACGCGAACGCCGCGACCCCCGCCGCGAAGAGCAGCCAGGAGGCGATGCTGGGTTTCCGGGCTTTTGCGGCCAAGGCATTAGTGGGCCGGGGAGATTTTGATCTCCATCTCCTCCGTAAAGGACGGAGTGCTCTACCTCTTGAGCTACCGGCCCGTGATCGCCGCCAAACATGGACCACCCAGCCTGAACGCAGCCTGAACATCGTTTCGCGCCGGGGTTCGGGAGCTACCCTCGCACCGTGAGCGCAACTGTCCTCGTGGTCGACGACGACGAGCCCATCCGCCGGATGCTCGAACGGACACTGGCTGCTGAGGGCTACGACGTGACGAGCGCGGCGGACGGCGGTTCAGCGCTCGCGGCTATTGAGCGAGCGGTCCCGGACGTGCTTGTCCTCGACGTGGCGATGCCGGGGATCGACGGTTTAGACGTCTGCCGGCGGGTGCGCGCGAAGGGGCTCTCCGTCCCGATTCTCCTCCTCACGGCTCGCGACGCCGTCCCGCACCGGATCGCGGGGCTCGACGCGGGCGCAGACGACTACTTCGTCAAGCCCTTCGCCGTGGGGGAGTTGCTCGCACGCATACGGGCGCTGCTGCGCCGGGGCCTTGAGCCCGAACAGGTACTCGCGCACGGCGACCTCGTCCTCGATCTCCAAACGCGTACCGCACGCCGGGGGCAGCTCGAACTTGACCTGAGCCCCCGTGAACTGGACCTGCTCGAGTTGCTGCTCCGCCATCCGCGGCGAGTGGTCACCCGCGAGCTCGCGCTGGAACGTGTCTGGGGCGGCACAGCCGCGGCGAGCTTGAATGTTGTCGACCGCTACGTCTCCTACCTCCGGCGGAAGCTCGGCGAGCCCCAGCTGATCGACACTGTGCGCGGGGCGGGCTTCACCCTATGCCGCTGACGAGAGGTTCGCTGCAAGCCCGCTCCGTCGCGGCGGCCGCGTTCGCGATCTTGCTTGCGCTCGTCGTTGTCGGCACCGGCGTCGACCTGCTCGTCTCTCGCCACTTGCACCGGGCGCTCGACCGCACCCTGCGGGAGCGTGCGGTCGAGACCTCCCAGCTGAGCGCGTCGGCGCCGGCCTTGCTGACCACGCCCGGTTCACTCGACTCGTCGATCGGCGGGACACAGCTCATCGTCGAGGTTGTCGACCGCCGCGGCCGCATCGTGGCCCGCTCGCTCTCTCTGGGAGGACGGGTTCTGCCATCGGGGCCACTCGTCCGCTCTGCGATCGACCGCGGACGCACGGGCTACGCCGACACCCGAGTCGGGAACGAGGAGCTACGCGTCTACACAGCGCCGCTTCCGCACTTCGGCGGTCCGGCGTCCGGCGGAGCAGTCGTCGTCGGCGCCTCGACCCACGATCTCCGCGAGACCCTTGCCAGCCTGCACCTTTTCGTGCTCCTCTCGGGGCTGATCGCCGCCGCGCTCGCCGCGCTCACCGTGGCGCTACTCCTCGGGCGCGCCCTGCGGCCGCTCGGACGCCTCGCGGTCGCCGCGGCCGAGATCGAGCGCACCGGCGATCCGCGGCGCCGCCTGCCCCAGCCGAGCTCTGCCGACGAGGTCGGGCAGCTGGCCTCGACGCTGAACGCGATGCTGGGCGGCCTCGAACGCGCGAGAGAAGCCGAGCGGCGATTTCTCGCCGACGCTTCCCACGAGCTGCGAACTCCGCTCACCGCCCTGCGCGGAAACGTCGCTTACCTCGCGCGCCGCGGGACGACGCCCGAGCTCGTCGCTGACCTCGCTCTGGACTCCGAGCGGCTCGCCCGTCTCACCGACGACCTGCTCGTGATCTCGGGCGAGGAGGCGAGCGGGGCGCCGGACGAGGTCGTGCGCCTCGACGAACTGGCTGTTGCGGCGCGAGACGGTGGCATCGAGGTTCAGGCGAGTGAGCCGGTGCCAGTCCGAGGCGACCGGGCGGCACTCGAGCGCGCACTCGCCAACCTCGTGGAGAATGCCCGCCGCTACGGGCCAGAGGCCGGCCGGATCACGATCTCGGCGGAATGCGCCGATGGCCTCGCGCGCCTGAGCGTGAGCGACGAGGGCCCGGGTCTCGAGACCGAGGGGGCAAAGCGCGCGTTCGAACGCTTCTGGCGCGGACGCCAGGACGGGCCCGGCTCGGGGCTCGGCCTGGCCATCGTCCGCGCCATCGCCGAGCGCCACGGCGGCCGCGCCTACGCGGAAGGATCTCGCTTCACCATTGAGCTGCCCGCTCTCAAGGATTTCTCAGAGTCGGCGGGTACAACAGCAGGCGAAGAGATCGAGAAAGGATCGGCGTGAAGTTGCTCCGGACACTTTCCCTGCCCCGACTCCTCGCTGTCGTCGCCGTCGTGGTGGCGATCGCCCTGGCAGGGACTGCGATTGCGATCGCCGCGCGCGGAGGCGCGCCGACCCCACCGGCGAAGCCGCTGGCAAGAGCGATTCACGATTCGCTCGCCGCGCCGGACCCAAGTGGCATCACCGCGAGGATCAAGTTCACGAACAAGCTATTCCCGTCAGGCGCGCTGGAGGGCAAGGTCGGATCGGCCCTGATGTCAGGCGCCGGTGGCCGGCTCTGGCTGACGAACAACGGCCGCGGTAGGCTCGAGCTCCAGTCGACCGCGGGCGACGTCCAGATCGTGTGGAACACGAAGCGTGTCACGGTTTACGACGCCTCCTCGAACACGGTCTACACGCGCGATCTCCCGAAGCGCGAGGCGAGCAGGAGCCATGAGTCCAAAGCGGCGCCCTCCATCGCCGAGATCAGCGACTTCCTTTCGAAGATCAGCGACCGGGCGAACGTCACTACCGCTCAGCCCACGAACGTCGCGGGCCGCACCGCGTACAGCGTGTCCGTCTCGCCGCAGCATGACGGCGGCCTGCTCGGCTCCGTGCACCTTGCCTGGGATGCCGCCCACGGCGTTCCGCTTCGGGTCGCGATCTACGCTCAGGGCGCCTCGAAGCCGGTGCTCGCCCTCGAAGCGACCGATATCAGTTACGGGCCTGTCCCGGCAGCAAACGTCGACGTTTCGCCCCCGACCGACGCCAAGAAGAGCAGCCTCGGACCGCCCACTCACACCCGGGAGCGGCGAGGCCAGAAGGAGCGGGGCCATGAGGGCGCCGGGTCGAACGTGAGCGGCCTGGCCGCGGTCAAGGCAGCGGCCGGCTTCAAGGTCGTCGCGCCGGACACGCTCGTGGGGCTTCCGCGCAAGGCTGCCCAGCTCGTCGGAGGGCAGGTTTCGAAGACGGCCCTGCTTGTCTACGGCGAGGGACTTGGTGCGATCGTCCTCGCCGAGAGCCCGGCGGACTCACCTGCGAACCGGGGACCGCTTGCGAGCCTGCCGACCGTCTCGCTCGACGGCGCTACCGGTCACGAGCTCGCGACTGAGTTGGGCACCGCGCTCGCCTGGCGGCGAAACCGTGTCGCCTATGTCCTTGCCGGCTCTCTGCCGCCCGCGGCGGCAGAGGCAGCTGCGCGCAGCTTGAAGTGAGCGATGCGCCACCGGTCGCGGCCCGGGGCCTAATCAAGCGTTACGGCAAGATTCTCGCCGTCGACGACGTCGACCTCACCGTCGAGGCCGGCGACGTCTTCGGCTACCTCGGCCCGAACGGCGCCGGCAAGACGACCTCGCTCCGCATGATGCTCGGCCTGATCCGGCCGACCGAGGGCTCGGTCCGGCTCTTCGGGCGCGATCCGGTCGCCGACGGCGTCAAGGCTCTGGACGGCGTTGCTGGCTTCGTCGAGGCACCGCTCTTCTATCCCTACCTCTCCGGCCGGAGGAACATGCGCCTCCTCGCCGACTACGACGGCGGCGAATCGCGCGCGCGTATCGACGACCTCCTCGAACTGGTTGAGCTCCGCGACCGCGCTCACGACAAGGTCGCCGGCTACTCCCACGGCATGCGCCAGCGGCTCGGCATTGCAGCCTCGCTCCTCCGCAATCCGCGCCTGCTCCTGCTCGACGAGCCGACGACCGGGCTCGATCCCGCAGGCATGCGGGACATGCGCGCCCTCGTCAGGCGGCTGGCCGACGAAGGGATCACCGTCTTGCTCTCGAGCCACCTACTTGGCGAGGTCGAGGAGCTTTGCAATCGCGTCGCGATCATCCGCAAGGGCAAGATCGTCTACGAAGGCTCGTTGCGAGAGCTGCTTGCCACGGCGGCGGCTGAGTACCGGCTGAGATCCAACGAGCCCGAGCGCGCGCGGATGATCTGCCTCGCCCAGAGCGGGATCGAGAAGGTGCGAGTCGACGACGGCGAGGTGCGGTTCCAGGCCGACGAAGAGGCCGTCTCCGCGCTCTCCATCGCTCTCGGGCAGGCCCACATCGGAATGACTCTGCTCGCGCCCGAGACCGCGAGTCTCGAAGACCTCTTCCTCGGGCTGACCGAGGACGACGCTCCGCAAGAAGAGGTCGCCTGATGACCGCGGTCTACCGCTGGGAGATCCAGAAGCTCCTCGCGCAGAAACGGACGTACCTCGGGCTGGGCGCGGCGATGCTCGTGCCCCTGATCTTCGTGATCGTCCTCCAGTTCCAGTCCGGCGGGCCGAACGACGTCCCGCTCGGCCGCTACATCCGCGACACCGGGCTCGCGGTCCCGTTCGTAGCCCTGTTCTTTATGTCGTTCTGGGCCTTCCCGCTCATTACGTCGCTCGTCGCGGGCGACGTCGTCGCCTCGGAGAGCCACAACGGGACACTGAAAACGATCCTCACGCGTTCTCGAGAGCGCGGCGAGGTCTTCGCGGGAAAGGTTCTGGCGGCGCTGACTTATACGGTCGTCGTCGTCGTCGCGATGGCAACCGTCGGCCTGGTGGCGGGCGGGCTCGCGTGGGGGTTCAATCCACTAACGTCGCTCTCGGGAACGAAGGTCTCCACCGGTCACGGCCTCGCCCTCCTTGCGGCGAGCGTTGCCGTCTACTTTCTCCCGCTCGCCGGGATCGCGGCCTTTGCGCTCATGCTCTCGACCGTGACGCGGAACAGCGCCGCGTCCGTCGTCGGTTCCCTGATGTGGGCGCTGCTGATGCAGCTGATTAGCGTGCTGCCGGGCATCGAGGGCATCCGTCCTTACCTGCTCGCCACGCAGTTCGAGGCTTGGCACGGGTTCCTGCGTGTGCCGGCCGACTGGGCTCCTGTGGTTCGCGCGGCTTGGGTGTGCTCGCTCTACACCGCGCTTCCTCTCGCGGTCGCATACCTCGTCTTCCTGCGCCGCGACGTGACCGAGGACTAGTAGCGGCGGCTACTCGTCCCGCGTGCCGATCCCGATCAGGGTGAGTTGGCCGGGCGCAGCCAGCGGACCACCTTCAGCAGCCTGAGGAAGCGGCCATTCAGGTCGGTTTCAGAGAGGTTTCGGCACGATCGGAGCCAACGAAAGGGGTGAATCGATGAAGCACTGGCACAAGCTAGTCCTTGCTCTGGCCGCTCTCGCCGCCTGCGTTCTTGTCGGAGGCGTCGCGCTCGCGGCTTCTTCCGGGGTAACCCGGTCGAAGGCTCCGACCGTGCGAAAGGCAGCGCACCCGAAGGCGAAATCCTCCCGTTCGCGGGGTGCCTCCCAGGCTCGGCAGGGTCGAGAGAACACATCCGGCGACCGCGACAACATCGAGCAAGGAGATCAGAGTTCCCCGGACTCCGCCCAGGGGGAGAGCGAGTCGCAATCGGAGTCGGAGTCGGAGTCCGGCGCCGACCACGAGCAAGGTCAACCCGGCGAGCCCATGCAGGGCCACGAGGACACGCCCGGTGACGTGAACCACGAATGCACTGGAGACTGCCAGGAATAGCCCTGCCGTTCAGGTGTTGTTCAGCCGCCGGCCCCCATGCTTGGAGCGTGATACGAACAACGCTCTTGGCACTGGGGGCCGTCGGCGTCGCGGCGATGCTCGCTGCATGCGGGGGTTCGTCGAAGAGCTCCTCGCCCTCGACGAATGCGGCTCGGCCGTCCCCGGTGACGAGGAGCACGACCCAGCAGCAAGAGAGCGGTGGCGCGGCCGCACTCAAGGCTGAGACTGCCTCGGCGGCAACGGGCGACATCCCCGACAACCAGGTCTTCCTCACACTCCGGAACGGCAAGGCCGGCTACTCGATCAAGTACCCGGAAGGCTGGGCGCAGAGCGGTTCGGGCAACACCATCACGTTCCGCGACAAGAACAACGTCGTTCGAGTCGTCGTGTCGAACGGGCCGCCCCCGACGCTCTCGGACGTGCAGGGCCGGCTCGCGGCGCTCCGCGGCGCGCGCATGACGAGCCCGCCGACGAAGACGACTGTGAGCGGGAGGCCCGCGATTCACCTCGTCTACGAGACGCAAAGCGCACCGAATGCCGTTACCGGAAAGGCGGTGACGCTCGGTGTCGACCGGTATTACCTCTGGAACGGGCACAAGGTCGCTATCGTCGATCTCGGCACGCCCGTGGCGCCGGTAAAGGTCGACAACGTCGACGCCTACCGGTTGATCAGCCAGAGCTTCCGGTGGAGGTAAGGAACCTCTACCAGGAGCCGGCGACGCGCGAGGAGATCGCCTGGGGCGCGCTCGAGCTTCATGACGTGTTCAAGATCTTCCGCTCCGGCCCGGCAGAGACCGTGGCTCTCCGCGGGCTCGACTTGAAAATCGAGCCGCGCGAGCTCGTCAGCGTCTTCGGGCGGTCCGGGTCCGGGAAGAGCACGATGCTCCACCTTGCCGCCGGCCTGGACGAGCCCTCGGCGGGGGACGTCCTGGCATTCGGCCGGTCGCTCGTCCGACTCGACGAGGCCGGTCTGGCCGAGTACCGGGCGCGGACAGTCGGGATCATCTTCCAGAGCCACAACCTGTGGCCGGCACTTTCGGCGCACGAGAATGTCGCGCTCTCGTTGCGACTCGCCGGGAAGTCGGACGTCACGCGCCGGGCCGACGACGCGCTCAAGGCGTTCGGCCTCGCGAAGCGGCGAGCCGAGAAGGCAGGCGCGCTCTCCGGCGGCGAGCAGCTACGAGTCGCGATCGCGGCCGCGGCGGCCCGGGAGGCTCCGCTCGTTCTCGCTGACGAGCCGACCGCCGAGCTCGACGAGGACAACGAGCAGATCGTCCTGAAGGAGCTCCGCCGACTTCGCGATGAGTTCGGGAGCACCGTTGTCGTCGTCAGCCACTCGCGAAACGTGTCCGCAGCAATGGACCGAGTCGTCGAGGTTCGCGACGGGAGAGTCGCGTGACGGAGGTCGCGACACGGACAGCGCTTGCGGCCTGCCGCGGCGTCAGCGTCGTCTACGGCCACGGCTCGGCGCAGTTGACCGCGCTCGACAATGTCGTCTTCGAGATCGGGGCCGGCGAGAGCGTCGCGCTTCGCGGCCGCTCAGGCTCCGGCAAGACGACGCTCCTGCACGTTCTCGGCGGCCTCGTGGAACCGACATCCGGCTCAGTCGAATGGCAAGGACAGCCCCTCTCGTCGATCGACGTAGCCGCCCGCGCCAGGATTCGCGCGAGGGGCATCGCGCACGTCTTCCAGAGCGCGAACCTGCTGCCCTACTTCTCCGCCTTCGAGAACGTCGCCTTCGCGGCTCACGTCTCGCACAGCCGCCAGCCTCTCTCACCCGGCGCGCTGCTCGAGCTCGTCGGCCTCGCCGAGAAGGCCGACAATCTGCCGGCGGAGCTCTCGGGAGGCGAGGCGCAGCGGGTGGCGCTCGCACGCGGGCTCGCTCAGCGGCCAGAGCTGCTCCTCTGCGACGAGCCGACGGGCCACCTCGATTCCGACACGGGCGATCGAGTCCTGTCCCTCATCGAGGCGCTCCGGGAGGAGTTCGGCTTCGCGCTCGTGATCGCGACCCACGACAACGACGTGGCCGCACGCTTTCAGCGGCAGGTGGAGCTATGAGGACCTACGCGCGGCTGGCTACTGTCGGCCTCGTCCGCGCTCCAGGCGGAACGCTGACCCGCGTCCTGGTCCTGGCCGCAGCCGTCGCGCTGCTCGGAGCGATGCTCCTCTTCATCGGCCATTCGTTGAGGACGATGACGGCGAGCGCGGTTCGCAGCGTCCCGCTTGGCTGGCAGGGGCCGGTCTCCTCGCACGACGCCGCCGTGAGGGTCGCGCGCGAAGCCGCCGGACAGCAGGGCATCCTCCAGGCCTCGCCGAGCGCGACGGCTCCGTTCGCCGCCGCCGAGCACCGCGCGCCGATCGGCCAGATCCGGGCGGGCGCCGGCGCGATCCTGGCCGTTCCGCCCGACTACCTCACGCACATCAAGACCTTCCGTTTCCTGCAGGGCTCGCTGAGGCCGGGAGAGATCGTGCTCGACCAGCAGCTGGCGGCCACCCTCCAGGCGCACATCGGCGACAAGGTCTCGCTCGCGGTGCGCAAGGGCGCGAAGTCGCAGCGCTTCAAGGTGAGCGGCGTCGCGATCGTCACCGCGCCCGATGTCGTCTTCCAGCCGCTGAACCCCCAGCTCGGCCCGGCGCCGGCACAGCCACCGGCAAACGTGGTCGTCATGCCGCTCGAGACCTTTGCGAAGCGGGTTGCGCCCGACCTGGGCACGATCGCAGCGGCTTCGCCCGGCGGCTCGGCGGTTCCGGGCGCGCAGACCGGTGTCCAGTGGCAGGTCCAAGCACAGGTCGACCCTTCGACGCTGACCGGCAGCCCCAGTCATGCATACGCACTCTCCACGCGCACGAAGAACCGGATCGAGCGCACGCTGCCCGGCCAGGTGCAGTTCGTCGACAACCTCTCGGACAACCTGAACACCGCCGCCGGCGATGCGCTCTACGCGCAGACGCTCTACATCATGCTCGCGGTGCCCGGCGCGCTGATCGCGCTTGGCCTCGCGTATCTCGCCGCCCTCGGCACAGTCGAGCGCGACCGGCGCGAGCTCGCGCTCCTGAGAGCCAGAGGCGCATCGAGGCGCGACCTGTTCGTGCTCGCCTCGATCGAGAGCGCGTTGATCGGCATCGTTGCCGGGCTCCTGGGCGCAGGAGCCTCCTTCCTCGCGGTTCGCCTGCTCGTCCAGGGCGGCGTCGGGCTGACGATCGGTCGCGCGCTCGCCGCTATCGGGGTCTGCGTCGCGCTTGCGTTCGCCGGCGCGATCGCCGCGCGCATCGGCGCGAGCCTCGCCGTGTTCCGCGGTTCCGTCAGCGAGGGCAGGCGCAGCGCGCGGCGGGAAGGGAAGCCGCTCTGGCAGCGCCTCCACCTCGATCTGATCGCGCTCGCGGTCAGCGGCCTCGTCTACTACCTGACGGCGCGCACGGGCTTCTCCGCGGTCGTCAATCCCGATTCGAACCCGACCCTGTCCCTCTCGGTGTACATGTTCCTCGCGCCTGCCTTCCTCTGGCTGGGCGCGACGCTCCTCCTCGTTCGCCTGCGTGGAAGGGCGCTCGCCTGGCTCGTCAGGCGGACGGCTGGCGAGCGGGCTTCGACGCGCAGCGGTTTCCTGCTCGCGAGTGCGGGACGCCGAGGGCCAGCGATCAACCGAGGCCTGGTCGTCGTCGGGCTCCTCCTGGCCTTCGGCGTCAATCTCGGGATCTTCACCGCCACCTACAACCAGCAGGCACAGGTCGACGCACGGCTCACGCTCGGCGCCGACGTGGTCGTCACCGCTCCGCCGGGCGTGGCCGCGCGCAAAGGTCTCGAGGCGAAGGTCTCGCACATCTCGGGTGTCGCCGGGACGACCGCGCTCGACCATTCCTACGCCTACGTGGGCCCGGATCTGCAGGACACCTACGGCGTCGACGCGGCCACGCTGACGAAGGGCACCGGTCTGCGCGATTCCTACTTCATCGGAGGAAGCGCGAGCAAGTCGATCGGCCGCTTGCGCTCGACACCGGACGGCGTCCTCGTCTCGAAGGAGACGATCACCGACTACTCGCTGCGCCCGGGCGACTTGCTCAAGCTGCGTGTCCTCGACCGCCGCACGGGATCGTTCCGAGTCGTGCCGTTCCACGTCGTCGGCGTCGTCCAGGAGTTCCCGTCCGCGCCGAAGGACTCGTTCATGGTCACGAACCTCGAGTATCTCCAGCGCGTCACCCACGACCCCGGGCCGAACGTGATCTTCGTCAAGGCAAAGGGCGATCCGACATCGCTCTCGCGCCGCGTGACAGACGCGACCCGGGCCGACGGCGCCACCGTCAAGAACATCCGCCAGCAGATCGTTCAGACCGTCAGCTCGATCACGACCGTCGACCTGACCGGCATCAGCCGGATCGAGGAAGCGTTTGCTCTCGTGCTCGCCGGGGCGGCGATGGCGCTGTTCGTATCAGTCGGCCTCGCCGAGCGCAGGCACGAGCTCGCGACGATGGCGGCGATCGGAGCCTCCCTGCGGGAGGTCGCAGCCTTCCTCTGGAGCGAGGCCGCGCTCGTGCTCGCCGCAGGCCTCACGCTCGCCGGAGTGCTCGGCTGGCTCCTCAGCCAGCTGCTCGTCGCCATGCTCCAGCACGTGTTCGATCCTCCGCCCGACCACCTCGCGATTCCGTGGAGCTTCCTCGGCAGCCTGGCGGGCGCGGCAATGGCCGGCACCGCAGTGGCCGCGCTGCTGGCGGCACGTGCAGTGGTCCGGCTGCCGCTTGGCGCGATACTGAGAGAAGAGTGATCGAGCCCAAGGTCCTCATCGCCGAGGACGACCACGAGCTGCGGGGAGTCCTCATCCGAGGCTTGCGCGAAGAGGGATTCCACGTCGAAGGCGTGCCCTCGGGGTCCGAGCTGCTGCGCCGCGGGACGACCAGCGTTCCGGACGTGTTCGTCGTGGACGTCGGGCTTCCAGACGCCGACGGGCGCGACGTCTGCCAGGCCCTGCGCGCGCGCGGAATCGACGCGCCGGTCATGTTCCTCACCGCGCGCGACGCCCTTCCGGACCGCATCGCCGGGTTCACGGCCGGCGGGGACGACTATCTGACGAAGCCGTTCGCCTTCGGCGAGCTCGTGGCCCGCCTCCATGCGCTCGTTCGCCGAGGCGGGACGGATCTGACGGTCGAGGCGGGCACCCTCCGGCTCGATCCGACTTCGCATCGCGCCTCGGCCGGTAGGAAGAGCGTTCCGCTCACACCGACCGAGTTCAGGCTTCTCGCGCAGCTCGCCGCGCACCCGGGACAGGCCCTCCGCCGCAAGCAACTCGTCGACGCCGCCTGGCCGCACGGCGCGATCGTCCGCGAGAACACGCTCGACGCCTACGTCTCGCGCCTCCGCCGCAAGCTTCGAGCGCTACCAGGCGCCCCGGGGATCACGACGGTGCACGGCGTCGGCTACGCGATCGAATGAGCAGGCGCTTCCTCCCACACGGAATTCGTACCCGTCTCCTGCTCGCGGTCGTGCTCTCGGTCGGGGTCGCGCTCGCCGTCACGATCACGGCGTTCAACCTGTTCCTCGGTCGGAACCTCTCGCAAGAGGCTGACGCTGTCGTCAAGGCGAGGGCGAGAGCCCAGGTCGCAGCGCTGCAGGTGGAGAACGGCCGGCTCGTCGAGACCGAGGCGCCGGAGGACACCTCCGCGAGCTCTCTCGTCTGGGTCTTTGGAGCAAGCGGCCAAGCCCTGGAAGCACCGCGCGTGGGAGCGAAGCTCGCTCGGCAGGCGCGCCTGCTCTCGGGCAGCCGCGAGCGGCTACTCGATGCGCGCGGCGGTGACGTCCGGCTGTTCGCCCTCCCCGTGCTCGATGGCAATCGACGCGTGGGAACGGTGATCACGGGCGTCTCGCTCGAGCCCTACCGCGAGACCAGGCGCTCGGCACTCGTGGCTTCGCTCGCTCTCGCCGCCGCACTGCTCCTCATCGTCGTCCTCGCGGCACGCTGGGCTCTCTCCTCGGCGCTGCGGCCTGTCTCCCGGATGACGGCTGAGGCCGCAGCCTGGAGCGAGCGCGACCTCGACCGGCGCTTCCGGCTGGGTGACCCGCACGACGAGCTGACCCAGCTGGCCGGCACGCTCGACGGGCTCCTGGATCGCCTCGCCGCGAGCATGCGGCGGGAGCAGCGCTTCTCGGCGGAGATCTCACACGAGCTCCGCACGCCGCTGGCGCGAATCTCAGCCGAGGCGGACCTCGCACTCCGCCGCGAGCGCGACAGCCACGAGTACCAAGCGACGCTGCGGGCGGTCCGCCGGGACGCCGATCAGCTCTCGCGCGCGCTCGAGACCCTCGTTGCCGCCGCGCGGCAGGAGAGCGGCCCGCCGCGGGGGACCGCCGACGCTGCGGTCGCCGCAGAAGCCGTCATCGAGGCGTGCACTGCGCTGGCTGGCGAGCGCAGCGTCGAAGTCGCCCTCGAGCAGCCGATGACGCCGATACGCGTCGGCGTCGACGGTGACGTCGCGGAGCGAATCCTCCAGCCGCTGGTCGAGAACGCGTGCCGCTACAGCCAAGGGCGGGTGCAAATCACGATCGGCCGCAACACGGACCGCGTGACCTACACGGTCCGGGACGATGGACCGGGAATCGCGGAGCGAGAGCGCGAGCTCATCTTCGAGCCCGGTGTGCGTGGAAGCGCGGCGGAGGACAACGGGGACGGAGCCGGCCTCGGGCTCGCGTTGTCGCGCCGCCTTGCCCGTGCGACAGGGGGCGAGGTCGACGCGGAGCCGAGCGCTTCAGGTGGGATCGTTCGGGCGAGCCTGCCGATCGGCTAGCGACGAGTCGCAGCTCGCCCACTTGGCGTTCGCGGCTGGCGTTGCCTATCACGGATAATCCTCAGTCGGCCCGTAGTGTGGTCCCGTGCACCAGGGGCAAGTGGAGGCCATCTATATCTCAGCGACAGCGCAGAAGCTCCCTCGCGCCGTCGCCCAGGTAAGAGCCGTGCATGGGAAAGGGCTCGAGGGA
>Ga0184619_10000392_pt1 | contig 14971 bp, 17 predicted proteins | sample PLM0_60_b1_FD_133146 | JGI IMG/M metagenome (GOLD analysis project Ga0184619, IMG submission 133146) | Groundwater sediment microbial communities from an aquifer in East River, Colorado, USA - PLM0_60_b1 | ecosystem: Environmental > Terrestrial > Soil > Riparian zone | place: USA: East River...
AAAATTGCGGATTGCGGATTGCGGATTGCGGATTTTCCTGCTGCTTCATTGATTATCGCCACCGCGCCGCGCCGTCTTGATTGACGCCACAACGATTGCCGGCAACTCGCTTGCTTCTGTGTGGAGATTTGCCAAGCGCCGTGGCTTGAGAAGCTTGAGAGCTTCGATCACTTCCATCCAGTACGAAGCCTCATCGCATTCCTCCTTCACGATGCCGAGTTTAGCCACGAAGTCTGCGCGCGATCTCGCGCGGGCGGCGGCGCGATAATTCGCCCCGACCGAAGTGCCCGCGCGAAGTAACTGCCGGCCGAGCGCTTTCGCAGTTTCACTCCTCGGTAGGGCCTCAACTGCGCGGATGGTACGGATTCCGAATTCAAATGTGCGTTGTTTAAGTTCCTGTGTTGTCATATTTCTTCAATCCACACTTCGAACTCCGCAATCCGCAATTACAAAAATCCCTTCGCGCGCAGCTTTTGCATCGCGTTGCGTTCGTGATGGTCTTGCGCGCGACCGGCGCGCTCGGTCGTGCGCGTACTTTCCAGTTCGGCGATGATCTCGTCGATGGTCGATGCAGTGCTTGTAATCGGGTGCGTGATGGGACTGCAACCTAACGAACGGAAACGTTTTCCATCTCGCGCGAAATACATTTTCGGAATCGGAATGTTTTCGCGCTGGATGTAGCGCCAGATGTCCACTTCCGTCCAATCGAGCAACGGTTGCACGCGCACGTGTTCGCCCTTCGCCGGCGCGCTCGCGAATTGTGCCCAAAATTCCGGCGGTTGATCCTTGTAGTCCCATTCAAACTGCGCGTTGCGCGGCGAAAAATATCGCTCTTTGGCGCGAGTGGGATCTTCATCTCGGCGAATTCCCGTGATGAGCGCGTCCCATTTGTATTCGGTTAGCGCTTGCTGCAGCGCCACCGTTTTCAATTCATGCGTCACCGTCACCGGATCGTGGGTCTCATAACCGATGCCGCGCGCGCGCGCCTCGGTGTTGATCTTGACGATGAGATTGAGTTTGTACTGCTTTGTTGCCCAGTCACGAAACTCCAGCATCTCGGGAAACTCATAGGTGGTGTCGATGTGCAAAACCGGAAAGGGAACCTTTCCAAAAAAAGATTTGCGCGCGAGCCAGATGAGAACGTTGGAATCCTTGCCCATCGACCAGGGCATGGCGATGTTCTTGAAGGCGTGATACGCCTCGCGAAAAACAAAAATGCTCTGGTTCTCGAGTGCGTCGAGATAGGTGCGGTTTGAAGTCATGATATAGCCAGTTTGGGCGCCGCCGTTCTATACAATCGAGAACATCCTCCTGCAATGCGCGCAAGGTGGATCGGCCAGGCAGCTGCCGGGGCGATGTTAATCAATTCGCGGCCGCGCCGCGATTTTTAGCATCGAGGTCGCTGCAGCGTGGCGTCCCTGCCAATTGTCGACCTTAGCCACAGATCGACACAGATTTAGACAAATTCATTTTGAATTTCGGTACCACGGGTAATCTGTGTTTCATCCGTGTTAATCCGTGGCCGCTTTTCTCTTGCGGCGAAGAATCTCGCTCTTAGTGTCTCACGATGCCGGAAATTCGTCCTGCGGCCTACGATTCAAAAATTGAAGGCAACGTAATTTTTACGCGCTTTGATGCTGCCCTCAATTGGGTACGCAAAAATTCGCTTTGGCCGATGCCGATGGGGCTCGCCTGTTGTGCGATCGAATTAATGGCGACCGCCGCGTCGCGCTTCGACATCGCGCGCTTCGGCGCCGAGGTCATGCGTTTCTCGCCCCGGCAATGCGATGTCATGATCGTTGCCGGCACCGTTACGTATAAAATGGCGCTGGCCGTGAAACGAATCTATGAGCAGATGCCCGAACCGAAATGGGTCATCGCCATGGGCGCGTGCGCTTCGACCGGCGGCATGTATCGCTCTTACGCCGTTCTGCAAGGGATCGATCAGTTGTTGCCGGTGGATGTTTACATTTCCGGCTGCCCGCCCCGCCCGGAAGCGTTGCTGGCCGGTCTGATGAAATTGCAGGAGAAAATTTCGGGCGAGCGGTCTTTTCTCGCGCAGAAACCGAAGCTCGTGAAGCAACTCAGCGAAGCGCTCGCATGATCGGAACGACTCCGGTTTCGGATTGTAAGGCAAGCGCATCGCTTGCCGTTGGCTGTAGAACTGGCAGGCGGGGCGCCCGTCCTACAATACGCTAAACAAATGACCGGAACCGAACTGATCGCTTCGTTAGACAAACTGTTCTGGATGTGTCATCCCGAGCGACGCGAGGGATCTCACATGCTGGCATTACGCATTCTCGAACCAAAGCGTGCCGCAAATTTCGAATGAGAGATTCTTCGCTCCGCTCAGAATGACAAGTTTGCTATGACCGGACCGGAGTTACTCAATTCGCTCGGCAAATTATTTGGCTCAAAGATTCAGAATAAAACTGAGTTTCGCGGTGAGACGACCTACACGATTCTGCCCAGCGATTTGCGGGAAGTCGCGAAGTTCTGCCGCGACGAGCTCTCCTTCGATTATTTGATCGACATTACCAGCATCGACAATTTCGGTGAGGAGCCGCGCTTCGAAATCGTGTACGAGCTCTACTCGATGACGCTGGCGATTCATTTGCGATTGAAGTTACAAGTCTCCGAGGAAGTGGGCGGGGTCGATACGATTTCCGATATTTGGCCGACGGCGAATTGGCACGAGCGCGAAATTTACGACATGATGGGGATCAAATTCAACGGCCACCCCGACCTGCGTCGCATCTTGATGTGGGATGGCTACCCGTTCTTTCCGTTGCGAAAAGAATTTCCACTCGAAGGATTGCCCAGTGAAATGCCCGATGTCGCTTTCACGAAGATCACGCCAATGGAAGGCGGCCCATTCGTCACACAGCCCAGCACCGCCACCGCCAAAGATCGGGAACCACGCGCCCACCCGCCCGAATTATGAACATCTTCGGCGCAATCCCGAAATAGGCGAAGAATGTTTGCCCTTAAATACGAACGTTCGTCTAATTCGTTTGCTTCTAACGCGAAAACGCATCGAGCGCGATCTTGCGCCCTGTCATTTCACGCGGCCGAGACCGGCGGCGCCGAAGCCGGTCTTTTCGTTGCCGCCATCACGTCGGGCAAACTTTCATCACGCGTCAGCGTGAATTTTGTTTCCTGTTTCGGATAAGCGATCCGGCTGTGCAGCATTGTCATGAGCGTGAATCGAAATCGCTCCGCGATAATTTTTATCTCGCCCAGCGTGAGATCGCACTCGTCCAATTGTCGATCCGCGATGCGCTCTTCGATGAGCTCATCGACAAGCTGTTCGATTTTTTGCGGCGTCGGTTTCTCCAGGCTGCGCGAGGCGCTCTCAACGATGTCTGCCAGGCTGACGATGGCACTTTCCTTGGTCTGCGGCTTCGGCCCACTGTAGCGAAAGCTTTCTTCGCCCACTTCCGGAATGTCCTCTTCGCGCATGTTCATGATTTTGCCTCCGGCGCGGGCGTCTTCCTGCTGCTGGAGCGCGCGCTGGTAGAAATAATAAACCAGGGAAGTGCCGTGGTGTTCCTGAATGATGTCGATGATGGGCTGATTGAGTTTGTGCTTGAGCGCGAGATCGACGCCCTCCTTGATGTGCGCGATGATGATCAACGCGCTCATCGTCGGCGCAAGATCGTCATGCGGGTTGCGCTCAAAGTTCATGTTTTCGGTGAAGTATTCCGGCTTCACCAATTTGCCGACGTCATGAAAATAGGAACACACACGGCAAAGAGTCGCGTTCGCGCCGATGGCTTCCGCCGCTGCCTCAGCCAGGTTGGCCACGACCAAGCTGTGATGGTAAGTGCCCGGCGCCTCAATCGTCATGCGACGCAGCAAAGGATGGTTGAGATCGGAGGCCTCCAGCCAGGAGATGTCGGTCGTGATTTGAAAGAGGTTTTCGAGAATTGGCAGCGCGCCGCCAACCAGCATCGCGGTCACAATTCCATTTCCAACCGCGAGCGCGCTTTGCAGGCCGATCATTCCCCAATCGTTAGCGATCGGTGAAAACAAATTGATCGGGCCGATCAGGCCGAAGGTGAGCGATAGTAACCAGATGGCGAAGCCGACCCCGACACCTGCGCGGATCAGTTTGCTGCGGCGTCGCACCTGTAAAGTGAGATAGACAGCGGTGAATCCGCTGATCAAACTGGTCACGAGAAGCGGAGCGTCGATTTTTCCAAACAACACGCTGCTCCACAGACTGACGGAAACGGCGGCATAAAGGCCATGGTTGCGCCCAAGCAAAACGCTCAGCACGAGCGGGGCGAAGGCGTAGGGCGCGATGAGCCCGCCCATTTCCGGCTTGAGAAATCTAACCGTGCCGCCATTGCAAAGCACAAGTAAGAGCTTCGTCACCGCGAGCTGCACCAGGATGGTTCCGAAAACGAGAAAAACGCGCGAGTTTTGCGAAAAGGTCCTTGGCTGATTGATCCAGAGCTGCGTCATCGCGATGGCGAGAAAGAGCAGCGCGATCACGAAGTTCTTCGTCGGTTCCGGCTGTTGCCCGCTGAAAATAAGGAAGGCCAGGCCGGCAATAAAGCCGACAAAAATGAATACCTTTACGTAAGGCGCGTATTCGAGGCTTTGCAGCAATTCGTTGCGCGCTCGGCGGCGGCGGGTCTTCCGCGAAGCCAGGCCGCGCCTGATGAGTTGTCCGCGTTTTAGAAAGTCGAGCATTCGATTGCCGAGTGATTGTCGATTTAGATTATTTTCGTGAGGCCGGCGCAGGCGAACGGTGCTGCTGATAGGCGTTGATGATGGCCCGGACGAGTTCGTGCCGAACCACGTCGCGCTCTGTGAAATAAACGGTGGCGATCCCCGGAACATTTTTCAACGCCTGCAACGCTTCGAGAACGCCGGAACGTTTGTTTGCCGGCAGATCGATTTGCGTCACGTCGCCGGTTACCACACATTTGGAATTGGGACCAATCCGCGTCAGCAACATGAACATCTGTTCCGTGGTGGTGTTCTGGGCTTCATCCAGAATGACAAAAGCGTTGCTCAAGGTGCGGCCTCGCATATAAGCGAGCGGAGCGACTTCAATCGTCTGCCGCGCCAGCGCCCGCTCCAGTTCTTCCGTCTCCAACATGTCGCGCAGCGCGTCGTAGAGTGGGCGCAGGTATGGCGTAATCTTTTCCTGGAGGTCGCCCGGCAAAAATCCGAGTGCTTCACCGGCTTCCACGGCGGGCCTCGTTAAAATGATGCGTGCGACTTGCTCTTTCTTTAATGCGGCCACGGCCATGGCCACGGCCAGATAAGTTTTGCCTGTTCCCGCCGGTCCGATTCCAAAAACGATGTCGTGCTTCTGGATTGCATCGACATAATTGCGCTGGCCCGATGAGCGCGCCACGATCGGCGGTTTGCGCGGTGAAGTCACGATCTTGGTCGAGACAACATCACAGAGATTGTCGTTGCGCGCTTCGCTCACCGAATTGAGCGCGTATTGAAACTCGTGCTTTTCGATCGGCACACCTTTTTGTCGAGCTTGTTCCAGTTGATCGAAGACGCGTTGCGCCTGGTTGATCTTTTCCGGCTCACCCTCCAGTTTCACCCAGCCTTCGCGCGTCGTCACTTTTACGCCCAGAGAATCTTCGAGAGTTTTCAAGAGCTTAAGATCATTCGCGTAGAGTGACTGCAAGGCGCGCCCGCTCTCGAATTGCAACGTGCGCGTCTCAGTCATCTGCTAGCGAAAAGGTGGATCGCGCGCTCCGCGCGCGATGTTAAGAATGGCGCCGAAGGCGCATTATTTTTAGCATCGAGCTCGCCGACGGACGAATCCGTCCAATTGGCGGACAAGGGACTGCTCGATCCACCGAACTTGCCCAAGATCGACATCGTCACTTACCGGAACCCGTAGACCAGGGCCCAATGCGTCCGCTCTTCCGGAGATTCCTCAATGTTCACGATGATGAAATAGCTGCCGGTGCTCTTGGGAATGATGTGCGCGGCCGCGAAATGACCTTTTTCCCATCCGTCCGGCTGCTCCGCCAGCTTTCCCTCCGAGTCATAAATGTGCACCGAAATCTTCGCCCGCTCGACTTCCGTACCCATCCAGAACCAGTATTCGTTGCCTTTGAATAATTGCTGTCGGACAGCTTTTTTTTCGCCGGCGCCCAGATCGCCTCCCCAGTAATCTTCGCGCACCTGGAACCCTTCCTTCACATACGGTTCCGCCGCCTGGAGAGCGAACGATTGCGCATCATCGACTGAGGCAAAAACTGCCAGCCGCAGCGCGAGCAGGGCCGCGAGCGATGAGCTTCCGCGCAAGAGAACTTTCATAAACGCATTCATCAAAACCGTTAATCCCTTGTCACGATCCCGAAGTCGAGGCGCGTCGTGATCTCATTGATTTTTTTCACCGACTCCGGCGAGATGTGCGCGTTGCCCACGTCGATCAACGGCTTCACTTCGACAAGGGCGCCTTGAATTTCGCGGATGATGGCCAGATCGAACTCCGGCATCGCTTGCAGCCTCGCCTGAAAGTAAACAAGCAGGTCCGGCTGATGCAACAGCTCGGCGCCGTCTGTGGAAAAACGCTTCGTCACGACCGCCGTCAACACCTCGGTGCCGCGCAGCCATCCGCCCAGACTAACGAGCTGCGAGAGTTTTTCATCGTGCACTTCGTTCATCGCCTGCTGCACGCTGTTCTGGGTGCGATCCAGTTCCTGCCGCACATTCTCCCATTTGCGCTTGTCCGCCGCCTCGATGATGGCTTTTGCATGCGGGGTGATTGAATTGCCGACGCCGATCCCCTTCGAGAGCGTCAAAACACGCTGGCCAATTTCCTTCACCGTCGGCGCATCCTCCGCTTGCACGGCGATGAAGCCGTCGGCGATCACTGTTCCCAGCAAAAGCGCGATGCGCGGCCGCTCGGTAAAATTGCTTCCCTTGTTGCTGCGCACGTATTCTTTCCAGTTGACCGAGCCGAGCTTGTTCAACGCGCCGAAGACTTCATTTGGCAACGGCACCACGACGTCTTCCACTTTCTTTGATAGTTGTTTAACATCGATGTGCTGCGGAGCCTGAGCGCCCTGCGCGCAAAGCGTCAGGCCGCTCACGGCCACCGCACTCAGCTTTAAATATCTAGTGAACGGTTTCATGGAGAGCTTCGACTGTTGATTTCGGCTTCGTATTCAGGATTAATGGGGCAACTCTAAGCAGAACCTCCGCTCCACACAAATCGCCGCGCACCATATTTTGACTCCTCTGAATCGAACCAATTTTTCATCTCGGCGGCATCGTCTGTCACTTTTCTCATGAATTTCGCCCGGCTCCAGCAGATTCTCGACCGCGCCCCGGCCAAACGAATACTGGTGATTGGTGACTTGATGCTCGACGAATTCGTTTGGGGAAAAGTCGGCCGCATCTCGCCGGAGGCGCCCGTGCCGGTTGTCGAAGTGACCGGCGAATCATTTTATCCAGGCGGCGCCGCCAACGTCGCGCGCAATCTCCGCGAGTTCGTCGATCGCGTCGCGGTCATCGGAATGATCGGCGCCGACCGCAGCGGTCAGCAGCTTCGTGAACTTCAGGCCGAACAAAAGATCGACATGTCGAACTCGATCGAGGACGAGACGTTTCGAACCATCGTCAAAACACGCATCATCGCGCGTCATCAACAAGTGGTGCGGGTGGACCGCGAGCAAATCATGGGCCCATCGCCGGCACAAATTGCAAAAGTAATTGCTGCGGTGCGCAAGAATCTGCCGGAGACCGACGCGATCATTTTCGAAGACTACGGCAAAGGTTTTTTAACGACCGAGCTGGTTTCGCAAATTGCGCGCGACGGGCGCGCGGCTGGAAAAATCGTCGCGGCCGATCCCAATCCGCGACATTCGATCGACTGGCGCGGGATGAACGTTGTGAAACCGAATCGCACAGAAGCTTTTCTTGCCGCCGGAGTTCCGTGGCGAGATCCGGACGAATCGCCGGCAGAAGATGTCGATCTTGTACGCGCTGGCGAGACGTTGCTCGAAAAATGGGACACGCAATATCTCCTCATCACGCTCGGCGAACACGGCATGATGCTTTTCCAAAAAAACGAACCCCCGCATCACATTCCCACGAAAGCGCGCCAGGTTTTCGATGTTTCAGGCGCGGGCGACACGGCCATTGCCCTCTTTACCCTGGCGCTCGCTTGCGACGCCACGCCGGCCGAAGCGGCCGAAATCGCCAATCATGGAAGCGCAGTCGTCGTGGGCAAGCTCGGAACGGCCACCGTGACGCGGGACGAATTACTCGCAAGCTTCGAGCATGATTTCCAGTGACGAGAGATCTTGCGCTGTCTTTGTCGATCGCGACGGCACCATCATGCATGACGCCGATTACTGCTCCGATCCGAAGCAAGTTCATGTTTTCGAAGGTGTGCCGGAAGCATTGCGCCGTCTCAAAGGAAAAGGTTACAAGCTCATCATCATTACCAATCAAAGCGGAATAGGTCGCGGCTTTTTCACGCTCGATCAATACCGCGCGGTTGAGACGGAAGTCTTGCGTCAGCTTGGCCCCGGTTTGATCGATGCCACTTACTTTTGTCCCGACACTCCCGAGCAACCGTCGAAGTGCCGCAAACCCGCACCCGGCATGATTTTGGAAGCGGCGCGCGATCACCATGTCGATCTTGCACATTCGTTTTTTATCGGGGACAAAGAAATTGACGCCGAATGCGGACGCAACGCCGGCGTGCGTACCATCCGCGTGCGCACTGGTTTAGATAAGATGACCGATGGTAGCCGTGCGGATTGGGTCGCGCGCGATTTGAATCACGCGGCGAAGATCATCTTACAGACCCCATGATGGCGCGGTCATCCCGAGCGGAGCGAGGGATCCTTCGCAGGCTGATGGAGTCCGCATTGGGAACACTTGTGTGACATCAAGAGCAAAATGCGAGATCCCTCGCTCCGCTCGGGATGACATGTCATTTTGTGTTTAGGTTAAACAAAGAGCTTGCGAATGACTAAGGCGGTCGGAATTATTCCCGCGCGTTGGGCTTCGACCCGTTTTCCGGGAAAGCCACTGCATTTGATCGCAGGCAAACCACTGCTTCGTCATGTCTGGGAACGTTGCTGCCGCGCAAAAAAATTGGATTCCGTGATCATCGCTACGGATGACATGCGCATCGCGGCTGCGGCTTTTGATTGGGGCGCGGAAGTCGCGCTGACTTCACCGAAACATGCAAGTGGCACCGACCGCATTGCTGAAGTTGTCCGCCGTTCAAAGGAGTTCGCGTTCATAATTAACATCCAGGGCGATGAGCCGCTGGTTGATCCGCGCTTGCTCGACAAGTTTGTCGAGAAGCTTCGCTCCGACCGCGAGATCGACATCGTCACTGCGGCGCATCCCTTTTCAAATTCAGCGGAAGCCTCTTCACCGCATCAAGTGAAGGTGATTGTCGATCTTGGCAGCAACGCGCTCTACTTTTCGCGCTTCGCCATCCCCTTCCCTCGCGATCGTTCCGTGCCGGTGAAATATTTACGCCACCAAGGCATTTACGGTTTTCGGCGTAAGACGCTCCTGCAATTTGTGAAATGGAAACCGACGCCGCTGGAGCGGGTCGAAGCGCTCGAGCAATTGCGCGCTTTGGAAAATGGTGTAAAGGTTCATGTGCTCGTCACGGAACATGGATCGCCCGGCGTGGACACGCCGGAGGACGCTGAAACGCTGGAGCAAAAACTTGCCCTTGCGAAACGAAGGAGTGTCTCCCAATGAAATATATTTTCGTCACCGGCGGCGTGGTGAGTTCGCTAGGCAAAGGCCTGGCCGCGGCTTCGCTCGGCACGTTGCTTGAGCTGCGCGGTTTGCGCGTCGTCTTCCAAAAATTCGACCCGTATCTCAATGTCGATCCTGGGACAATGAATCCATTTCAGCACGGCGAAGTTTACGTGCTCAACGACGGCGCGGAGACCGATCTCGATCTCGGTCATTACGAGCGCTTCACCAATTGCGTCCTCTCGCGCCACAACAATCTCACCAGCGGCCAGGTTTACGAAAGCGTCATCTTAAAAGAACGGCGAGGTGATTATCTCGGCAAAACCGTGCAGGTGATTCCGCACGTCACGGACGTAATCAAAGGCCGCATTCGCGAACTTTCCGATGAAAGCAAATATGACGTCGTCATCACCGAGATCGGTGGAACGGCCGGCGACATCGAAGGCCTGCCGTTTCTCGAAGCGATCCGGCAATTCATTCTCGAAGTCGGCCCGCAAAACGTAGTGAACATTCACGTCACGCTCGTTCCTTACATCAAGGCGGCGGCCGAATTAAAAACGAAACCGACGCAGCAAAGCGTCGCGAAGTTGCGCGAAATCGGTTTGCAACCGCAAGTGCTGATTTGCCGCACCGAGAGAGCGCTCGATCGCGAGGTGCGACAGAAATTGTCGATGTTTTGCAGCGTTTCTGAGAAAGCGGTGATCGAAGCGCGCGATGTCGAACACACCGTTTACGAATACCCGTTAATGTTGCACGCCGAGGGACTCGACCAACTTGTTTGCGATCTGTTGCATCTCAAGACGCCCGAACCCGATTTGACAAACTGGCGAAAATTTGTTGAGCGGGTCATCAGTCCGAAAAAACAGGCGACCATTGCAGTCGTTGGCAAATACATCGACTTGCAGGACGCTTACAAAAGTATTTACGAATCGCTCACCCACGCGGCGGCGAGCCAGGATTGCGGGATTAACTTAAAGCTGGTGGACGCCGAAACGCTCCAAGACGGCGTCGATGGAAAATTGAAAGACGTGGCCGGCGTTTTGATTCCCGGTGGTTTTGGCGAGCGCGGCGTCGACGGAAAAATCAAAGCGGCGCGTTTTGCTCGCGAACACAAGGTCCCTTACCTCGGCCTGTGTCTCGGCATGCAGGTCGCGACGATCGAGTTCGCGCGCAATGTCTGCGGACTCGAGGGCGCCAACAGCACGGAGTTCGATAAGGACGCAAGCGAGCCGGTTATCTCGTTGCTTGAAGAACAACGCGGCGTGCGCAACAAAGGCGCAAGCATGCGGCTCGGCACCTGGCCGACAAAAATCGCGACAGGCACACTGGCGGAAAAAATTTACGGCAGTAACGAGGTGCTCGAACGCCACCGGCACCGTTATGAGTTCAACATGAAATATCGCGACCGGATGAACGAAAAAGGATTTATCATCTCGGGCACGTCACCGGACGGCGCGCTGGCCGAGCTCGTCGAGCTGCGGGACCACCCTTACTTTGTTGGTTGCCAATATCATCCCGAATTTCAGAGCAAACCGAACAAACCGCATCCGCTCTTCAAAGGTTTCATCCAGGCCTGTCTGGCGCATCAAGCCGGTCGTGCGCCGCACGATGCAACCGGTCCATTATCGCCGCCCCGAGTCCCTGATCAGGAACTGGTTCTGCAACGATAAGATCGACATCGGGCGCGTCGAGCTCGCGCAAATAGCGAAATAAATTCGCAGCGGCTTCGCGAAGATCTTTGCGTTCGCTCAAATTGCGAATTGCGACGAAGCGTTTGTCTTTTTCAATCGCGTTCCACGCGAGCAACGCGCAATGCTGATTTGGTTTCGGTGAAAATGAATTCAAATCTTCCACGACACGCAGCGGCGTTTGCGGCGCGTAATGTGACGGCAATTGTCCGGGCGCGCGAACAGTCGTGGCATCGGCGTCTTGCCGATGGGACATGGGCTGGAAGCTCATGCCACGTAGCTGCTCGGCGGTGATTGGCCCGCGGCGTAAGATGTCGATCCCGCCGTGGCGGACCGCGATGATGGTCGATTCAATTCCGTGCCCGGTTGGTCCTGCATCGACAATCAGTGGAATTCTGCCGCCAAGTTCGTCCTGAACATGTTGCGCGGTGGTCGGACTGATTCGACCAAATCGATTTGCGCTTGGCGCAGCCAGCGGCTTTCCGAACGCGCGAACGATTTCGGCAAAGATTTCATGCGCGCTGATTCGAACGGCGACTGTGTCGAGACCTGCGGTTGCGATTTCCGGCACAATCGATCGGCGACCTAAGACGAGCGTCAGTGGTCCCGGCCAAAACTGCGCGATCAGTTTTTCAACAAGCTCGCGCGAAAGTTTGTCGATCTTCGTGACATGCTCGAGCCATTCCTCGTTAGGCAAATGAACAATCAGCGGATCAAAGCGCGGCCGTTCCTTTGCCTCGAAGATTTTTGCGACGGCGATCGGATTGAAAGCGTCTGCCGCCAGTCCGTAAACAGTTTCCGTCGGTAACGCTACCGTTTTGCCGTCGCGAAGAAGCGCGACTGCCTTCGACGCGGCCTCCGCACGTTCCTCGCCCGTTCGCGAAGGAACAACCTCTGTTTTCACTTTGGCACTCGCTGCGCGAGCACCGCGTCAGACTGTTTCTTGCGAAAAGCTCCGACTTTCTTGCGAACTTTTTCGTCGTGCAGCCCGATAATGCTCGCCGCGAGCAGCGCCGCGTTCTTCGCGCCCGATGTGCCAATCGCGAGCGTCCCGACGGGAACGCCGGCCGGCATCTGGACAGTCGAGAGAAGCGAATCCAATCCTTGCAGCGCCTGCGATTGCATCGGGACTCCCAAAACCGGCAGCCAAGTGTAGGCGGCAATCACTCCGGCTAAATGCGCGGCTCCGCCCGCCGCCGCGATGATTACGTGCAATCCACGATCCGCTGCCTTGCGCGCAAAGGCAGCTGTCGCGTCGGGGGTGCGATGCGCGGAAAGGACTTTGTGTTCGTTAGGGACGCCGAGGTCATCGAGCAGTTCGATGGAATGGCGCATTGTTTCCCAATCCGATGTGCTGCCCATCACGACGGCGACGAGCGCTGAAGACTTCGATCTGGGCATACAAATAACTGTAAGGGAAGCTGTCAGCTTCCCATACAAAGTTGTAAAGCGGTTTTTGAATTCAAGGAACGGCGGTTTCCGAACCGTCGGGGCGATTTGGAAAAATCGGCCTTCCTTGTCTTTTCAAGAACACGCTTCAAACGCATATTGGCGAGTGAATTCGGCGAGGTCGATTGTCCTTATCGGAATGATGGGCGCAGGCAAATCGTCGGTTGGGCGTTGTCTTCAGCGGCGGACGGGACTTGCCCGGTTCGACACAGATGAAATCGTTTCGTCGAAATTCGGGCTGTCGATTCCGGAAATTTTTTCCGAGCACGGTGCGGAACGATTTCGCGAAGCAGAAGCCCAAGCGCTGGTGGAATTGGCCCCGAAAGCTTTCGGGGCAATTATTGTGACCGGTGGCGGCGGTGTTCTGCGCGATGAAAATGTCGATCTTTTGAAGCAAGTGGGAACAATCGTTTGGCTCGACGCAGGCGAAGAAACGCTTTTCGAAAGAGCATCGCGTAGAAGCAATCGGCCATTACTGCAAACGAAGGATCCGCGCACGACGTTCTCGGAAATGTTGCGCGCGCGCGCGCCGCTTTATGCAAAGGTTGCAGATATTCGCGTCGATACATCGGCGCTAACGCATGATGAAGTTGCGGACGTAATTTTGAGGAAGGTTGAAGAGTTAGTCACGACGCGAAAATGATCTCTTCTGATATCGATAATGTGGGCTCCCCGATTTCGAAGGCGGAATTGAAAGCGCAGCTTGTCGCGTTTGCGCGTGACCTTGGTTTTGATTCATCCCGTGTCACAGCGTGCGCTCCGCCGACTCATGCAGAGGAGTTTCGTGATTGGCTGAAAGCGGGCGCTGCGGGTGAGATGAGCTACATGGAACGCGGCGAAGAGAAGCGCCGCGATCCGCAAAAAGTTTTGCCGAACGCGCGCTCGATCATTGTGGTGGCGTTGAGTTATTGGCAGGGAGAAAAATTGCGACGGTCAGAGGCCGTCGCTACAGGTAGAATTGCGCGTTATGCTTGGGGCGATGACTATCACGATGTGATCGCGGCCAAGCTGGAGAAGATCGACAATTTCTTGCGCGAATTCGGCGGGGAACAAAAATGTTACGTGGACACCGGCCCGATTTTGGAACGCGATCATGCGGCGCAAGCCGGCATTGGCTGGCATGGCAAGAGCACGATGCTGATCGACGAACGGCTCGGGACCTGGTTTTTTCTCGCGGAAATTTTGACGACGCTGGAGCTGCCGCCCGATCCTGCAGCACGGGATCGTTGCGGCAAATGCGAGCGTTGCATCAACGCGTGTCCAACGGGCGCGATCACTGCGCCGCATGAACTCGATGCGCGGCGCTGCATCTCTTATCTCACGATCGAGCTGAAAGGCTCGATTCCGCTGGAATTTCGGCCGCTGATTGGCAATCGCATTTTCGGCTGCGACGATTGCCTCGACGCGTGTCCGTGGAATCGATTCGCGAAGGTTTCGCGCGAGAGCGCGTTCTCGGCGCAAAGATCGACAATTGGTATGGCGCTGCGTGATTATTTGAACTTGAGCGACGCGGAGTTTCGAAATCTATTCCGCAATTCGCCGATCAAACGGATCAAGCGACGCGGGTTTTTGCGCAATGTCTGCGTGGCCTTGGGCAACGTCGGCACGGTGGAAGATCTGGCTGCGCTTGAACGAGCGGCTGCCGACCCGGAGCCGCTGATTGCTGAGCACGCGGCATGGGCCACCAAGCGGATTCGTGAGCGCTTCGGCGGGGAAAAAGCGCGAAGTAATTGAATCCAAACGGCCTGGTTCTTGCATCCCAACGTCGATGTTCATGAACCGTTTGCTTTGTAAAGGTCTAAAGTGAGATAGTTTCTGACGCTTTCCCTCACCTCTCGAAACCTTTATGCACCAAGCCTTAACCACCCCGCCAGTTGCGCCGCAGATTGCGCGGAAACGCCGCGCCCGTCGCAAGCGCTACATCATTTTCGGGTCAATCGGACTGATCCTGCTCTGGATCATTGTTTCTTTCATCCTCTCGAAGCGCGAGAAGCCGATTCCGGTGACGACTGAAAAGGCGGTGCGCAAAACCATCCTGCAAACCGTTTCCGCCACTGGCAAAGTGCAGCCGGAAACAGAAGTAAAAATCTCCCCGGAAGTGGCAGGCG
>Ga0184619_10000393_pt1 | contig 14967 bp, 19 predicted proteins | sample PLM0_60_b1_FD_133146 | JGI IMG/M metagenome (GOLD analysis project Ga0184619, IMG submission 133146) | Groundwater sediment microbial communities from an aquifer in East River, Colorado, USA - PLM0_60_b1 | ecosystem: Environmental > Terrestrial > Soil > Riparian zone | place: USA: East River...
AAGGGCGCGACGCCGGACCAGGTCGAGCTGCTCGAGCGGCGGCTCGATGCGATGACCGACCTCGCCCCCTACGCCGAGCTGCCCGGCGCCGGCGCAGCCGGCGGCCTCGGCGCGGCCCTCGCGGCGCTCGGCGCCGAGCTCGTGCCGGGCGCGCGAGAGGTGCTGCGGCGCCTCGGTTTTCGGCGCCGGGCGCGCGATGCCGACCTCGTCGTCACCGGCGAGGGTGCGGTCGACGAGACGACCTTGACCGGCAAGGCGCCCGGCGAGGCGCTGCGGGTCTGCCGCGAAGAGGGCATCCGCTGCGTCGTCTTCGGCGGCCGAGTCGAGACCGAGCTCGCAGGCGCGGAGATGGTTGCGCTCAGTGGCGATCCGGCACGGGCTGCGGCCGATCTCGTCGCGCTCGGCGAGCGCCTCTCAGGTCAGGCCTAGTCGCGCGACGACGACCGTCTCGGCCGCCTCGCTGCTGCCTGCGTGGCCGGTGACCGCGCCGAGGAAGGCGTCGCGGTCGAGCGTGTACAGCTCCGTTTCCTTTCGCGCCCGCGCCGTCGCGGTGCGCGGGATGTCGCGCAGGAGCGCGATCTCGCCGAAGTGGTCGCCGGGGCCGAGCACGTTCGCTTCCCGGCCGTCGACCTCGATCTCGATCTCGCCGGAATCGACGATGTAGAACCGGTCGCCATGGTCGCCCTGGCGGAAGACGATCTCGCCGGCGGGAACCTGCACCCGCGTCAGGCTCGCAGCGAGCGCTTCCAGCGTGGGCGCGGGCAGCGGCGCAAACATCTCGATCGCGCGCAGGCGCCGAAGCTCGGCGGTCGGGACCGTGAGGGTGCGGTCGATGTGGGCAAGCAGCCCGAACACGGGCAGCGTCACCGCCGGCAGTACCGCTCCGGTCACGATCAGGGCGCCGCGAATGCCGAGCCAGTCGACCAGCGCCGGCGCGAGGATCGCTCCGATTCCGCCCGTGGCGTAGAAGGCGCTGTGGAGCACGCCGAAGACTCGCGCGAGCACCTCTTCAGGCACGGCGCGCTGCAAGAGCGTGAAGCCGGCGACGTCCACGAGCGTCAGCCCGAGTCCTGCGAGCGCGATCAGCACGAATGCCGGCACCGTCTCGGCCCAGAGCCCGACCAGGAGGATCGGCGCACCCCAGAGGATCAGTGAGAGCCCGAAGGTGAGGGCCAGCCTGCGAACGCCCACCAACACGACGGCGACGATTCCGCCGATCAGCCCGCCGACGCCGAGGGCGGAGTTCAGATAGCCGATTCCCGGCGATCCGAGGTCGAGCAGCCGGATGGCGGCAACCGCTGTCAGCACGACGAAGGCGCCGTAGACGAGCGTCTGGGCGGCGAAGAGCCCGATGATCAGACGCAGCCTCGAGTCTTGCCAGATCGTCCGGAACCCGGCGAGCGCTTCGTGCTGCCAGCTGCCCCGGACCGCTTCTGCCGTCGGCTCGGGAGCGCGCAGCCGGATCAGGGCCACCATCGCCGCCGACCAGAGGAAGGCCACCGCGGTCGCCGCGAACACTGTCTCGACGTTTGAGACAGCGAGCAGGACGCCGCCGAGCGCAGGCCCGACGAAGTAGCCGGCCGACTCGATCGTGCTCGAGGCGACGTTCGCGGCCGCGAGCTCCTCCGGCGACTCGGCGAGGGTCGGGAGCAAAGCCGATTCCGCCGGCTGGAACGCCTGTGACACGAGCGTGACCAGGACAGCCAGCAGATAGACGACGACGGCCGGCGAGTCGAGCACTATCGCAACCGCGGCCGCGGCCATCGCGACCGCCCGGACCAGGTCGGAGAGCACCATCACGCGGAGGCGCGAGAAGCGGTCGCCGAGCATCCCTCCGAACGGCGCCGCGATCGCCGCCGGGAACCAGCGAATCAGCCCGACGAGCCCGACCGCGGCAGGTCCGCCCTGGCGATAGGCATACACCATCAGCGCGACGACGTAGCCCCAGGTGCCGACCGACGACCCGATCCAGGCGAGCTGAAGACGGCGAAGGCTCGGGTTGCGATAGATGCCGGCAAAGGCCCGCAGGGAGTCGCGAAGTTGCTCGCGCAAGGCCCTCACACGACAAGGATTACAGGGACGTTTGTATTTTTGAAGAAGACGAGGGAAGATTCCAGGTAGAACTCACGTCTGGTGAATCGACAGGTTGAAGTTTCGGAAGGAGGATCAGCATGACGGACGAGCCCCGCGAGGAGATCCAGGACGAGGAGAAGGACGTCGAGGGTCACGGCTACCTCGGTGAGAAGCAGGAGAAGCACGAGGTCGACGAGGGTGACGACGTCGAGGCGCATTCGCCTCCCATCCCCGCCCCACCGCTCACGGCTCCACCGCTTCCGTAAGCGAGTTCAAATTGAGAGAGCGCTCGGGCCGGGATCTCCCGGCCCGAAGTGTTTTTTAGAACGACACATCTGCGCGCAGGACGTCGTCGAGCGCCCCGAGCAGCCGTAGCACCGGCTCGCGCTGCTCTTCGTCCAGGTCTTCGAGCGCCGACGCGATTCGCGCAATCACGCCGGCGTCGCTCCCGCTCTCGGTCAACACCGCCCGCGCATGACGCGCGCGCTGGAGGAGATCGAGCGCGATTGCCGCCTGGTTCGCGAACAGGCCGAGCAGCTCCATCTGGCCGAGCGAGAACTCGATCGCCTGAGAGCGGTCGAGGACGTTGAGCACGCCAAGCGCGCGTTCGTCGTGCAGGAGGGGCACCGACATCATCGCCTTGGGCACGTAGCCGGTGCTCTCGGCGGTCTCGCGCGAGTGCCGGGGATCCTGCTCGAGGTCGTCGATCACGAGCGGCTGGCGGGTGACGAGCACCCAGCCGCCGATGCCAGTGCTGGATGGAAACCGCATCCCGATCAACCGGTCCGAGCCTTCGCCGGCGACGGCCTCGAAGACGAGCTCGTCGGCCTCCTCGTCGTGCAGGTAGATCGACGCTGCCTTCGCCGAGAAGATCGCCCGCGCGACCTCCACGATCGACTGCAGCAGGGCTTGATGCTCCGCCTCGGCCGACATGACGCCGGCCGAGACGGCGGCTTGTAGCTCGTTGTCGCTCACTCTGTGCCTCCGACGTTCGACGCGGTCAGGTAGAGAATGCTTTTGAGCTGGAATGGGGTCAGATCCGGGTGCTTCGCGAGGATCAGCGCGCAGATCCCGCTCATGTGCGGCGTTGCGAAGCTGTTGCCTGACGAACGGATCTTTGCGCCGCCGATCCACGCGACGTCGACGTTGACGCCCCGCGCGAAGAACTCGACCGGCGGCGAAGGGTTGTAGAAGAACGTGAGCGGGTCCTTGTCCTCGTGGCTCCCGACCGAGATCACCGAGGAGAAACGCCACGGGTAGCTCTCGACCGGCATGTTGTGTGCCGAGGCGACCAGCACCGAGCGCCGGAAGTAGGCGCTGTCGGCGAGCTCGTGGAGAAGGCCGGAGAACTGCTTCTTCGTCGTCGAGAGGCTCATGTTGATCACGTCGAACCCCTGGCCGATCGCCCAGCGCAGGCCCTCGAGCAGCACGGCGCCGCTGCCCTTAAAGCCCGCGCCGAGCACGCGGACGCTGAAGAGCTCGCAGTCCGGCGCCAGCGAGCGCACGATCCCGGCGCAGGCGGTGCCGTGACCACAGAGGTCACCCTCCGTGTCTTCCTCGACCACGATCTCGCCCTCCTCTGTCTTGCGCAGCGCGACGGCGCCTTCGAGGGAGCCGACGAGCGGATGATCGGCCTGAACGCCGCTGTCGAGGATGCAGACCCGGACGCCGGCTCCGGTCGAGTCGCCGAGCGCCCAGTCGCGCGTGACGCGCTCGGGCCACTCGACGCTGACGCCGATGGTCTCCGAGGCCGCCGCCGGCAGGCTCCAGGCCGGCAGCGTCTCGCCGGTGTATCGCTCGGGTTGCTGCTGTGCCTGCGCCATGCGTCGATCCTAAACAGCGGTCACAGGCGCTACGGCTCGACGCGAGGACGTCGCCCGACTAGCCGCGTCCAAACCGCGGTGTCCGACACCTGGTTTTGTCAAGGGCAAACTGCGCCGAAAGTGTGACAACCGCGCTGGCAGGGTTCGTTCGCTTACGAGTCGGCGAAGCGCCTACGGAGCGCGTCGAGGAGCGGCCGCTCGGGCTCGTAGCCCTCCTGCGCGAGCGTCGACTCGAGGTCGGCGATGAGCGCCCGGCGGAACTCGGCGTCCGCTTCCGCTCTCGCGACGATCTCGTCGATCTCGGTGCGGGCCACGGGCAGCTCCTGCGCCGCGCGCACCCACGCTTCGGGCGCCGGGGGGAGGGCTCCGATCAGTTCAGCCAGTCTGTCTTCGTTGAATGCGCTCATACGCTCACCTGCCCACCAGACTGTGTCGGGACCTGTTTTCTTCCCTCGAGCTCGCCCCGGAGCTTGACCAGGCAGCGGGAGATGCGGCTTGCGATCGTGCCGGCGGGCAGCTCGAGCGCCTCGCCGATCGTGCGATAGGTCTCGTCGCGCGCGAAGAAACGGTCGAGGATCTCGCGGCAGTTTTCGGACAAGCCGGCCATCGCGTCGTGGACGTCTAGCGCTTCGTCGATCCGCGCGATCGCATCTTCGTCCGGATCCGCCGCGAGCTCGCTTTCGTCGGTCGTCTCCTCGCGCGAGCCCGACCGCAGCCGGTCGACGCAGACGCGCCGCGTCAGCTGGGCGATCCAGGGCTGGATCGCGTCGTCGCTGCGGAGCGAGTCGAGGCGCTCGTAGACTTTGGCGAAGACCTCCTGGAAGACGTCCTCGGCGTCGTGCTCTCGGAGGCGGAACCCTTGCGTCGCGATCGCGTAGACGTACCGCGAGAAACGCTCGACGAGCGCCGCCCAGGCTTCCTGGTCGCCGTCGCGGCACCGGGCGACGAGTTGCGCGGCCGAAACCGTCTGGCCCATGACGCCGCCCCTAGATCGAGATCTGCTGCTGCTCCGACTCCCGGAGCCGCTTGGCCATCACCTGGAGGAGCTTCCAGGCGATCTCTGCGTTCGTCTCGACCAGCGGCCGGAACTCCCATGACGTGAGCCCGTAGCAGGTGAGGTCGGAGTCGGCCGTGATCGTCGCGGTGCGCCGGGCCTTGTCGTCGATCAGAGCGATTTCGCCGAAGTAGTCGCCTGGGCCGAGCCGCCCTCGCTGCTCGCCGTGGACGTCGACGCTCGCGGTCCCCTCGCCGATCACGAAGAAACCAACGCCGCCGGCCCCCTCGGCTGCCACCGTGTCGCCGGCGCTGAAGCGGCGCTCCTTGAACGAGCGGGCGATTCGTCCGAGCTCGTCGCGCGGTAGGCCCTCGAAGAGGGGGATCTGCTCGAGCAGCTCGATCGGCGCGTCAGCCATGGCCCGATTCTATGCCGCATACATGGAAGCGACTAGGGCTTGGCGGCTTCAACCCGGCTGGCCAGCTGCTCGATCTTGCCCTGGGCCGAGTCGAGCTTGCCACGGCAAAAGCGGTAGAGCTCCTCGCCGCGCTCCCAGAGGGCGATCGCCTCGTCGAGTGCCGTTTCGCCGCTTTCGAGCCGCTGCACGATCTGCTCGAGCTCGCGCTGTGCCGACTCGAAGGTCGGTTCACTCGACACGGGCTCCGAACCCTCCCTCGCTGACCTCGACATCGATGCGCTCGCCGATCTCGACGGCGGCTGCCGAGCGCACGATCGCCTCGCCGGCGCGCACGATCGCGTAGCCGCGGTTCAGCGTCGCCTTGGGCGACAAAGCCCGCAGGCGGCCGGCGGCCTGATCCAGTGCGGCCGCGCGGCGCTCGACGAGGAGCGCAGGGGCCCGTCGCAGCCGGCCGTGCGCCTGAGTGAGTCGCTGGGCGTGGAGGTCGAGCGAGCGCCGGGCGCCGCGGCCTAGGCCGGCGCGGGCACGGTCGAGCCGCTCGCGCAGCTCGACAAGGTCGGGGACGACGAGCCGCGCAGCCGCCGTCGGCGTCGAGGCTCGAACGTCAGCAGCGAGGTCGCAGAGCGGCGTGTCCTGCTCGTGGCCGACTGCCGACACGACCGGAACCGGGCAGGTCGCGATCGCGCGGACGAGGCGCTCGTCGCTGAAGGGCAACAGATCCTCGAAGCTGCCGCCGCCGCGGGCGACCACGATGACGTCGAGTCCCGGTACCTCGCAGAGACGGCGTAATGCATCGACGACGGCGCCCGCGGCCCGCGGGCCCTGAACGTAGGTCTCGGCCACGACGACGTGAGCAGGCGGAAACCGCCCCTGGATCGCGGTCAGGACGTCCCGCTTCGCGGCGGCGTCGTTGCCGGTGACGAGGCCGATCGTGCGTGGCCACACGGGCAGCGCCCGCTTGCGCTCGGTTGCAAACAGCCCCTCCGCGGCCAGCTTGGTCTTCAGCCGCTCCAGCGCGGCGAGGTGATCGCCGAGCCCGAAGCGCTCCAGCGAGAGCGCGCGAAGCCTGAATTCGCCTCGCGCCGCGTAGAGCTCCGGCCGGCCGTAGGCGTGAACTCGGTCGCCGTCGGTGAGCTCGAGCCGCAGCCCGTCGAACTGCCCGCGCGGTATCGAGACGCCGAGACAGGCGCCGTCCGCAGGGTCCTTGAGCGTGAAGAAGACGCTCTGCCAGCGTGCGTGTCGCTTCAGCTCAGTCACCTCGCCCTCGACCCAGACAGTCGGCAGCCGCTGGAGCCAGGTTGCGATGCCGCGGTTGAAGGCTGAGACGGAAAAGACCTTGCGGTCGCCGTACGCCTTCGCCTCGACCTTCACCCGGTCGATGCTAGCGGCGACTAGAGCAGAATCCGCGCCGCGGTCTCGTGGTCGCAGCCGCTGCGGACCATCTCGACCGCGCGATGCAGGTCAGCCTCGCTGTGGGCGAGCTTCTCGGCGAGTGGCAGTGAAAACCCGGCCTCCATCAGCACGTGGAGCCGCCAGCTCTCGACCTTTGCTCGCTCGTCCTGTGGTGTCTCGGTTATCTGGGCCATTGATTTGACTCTGCTTCGCCTTTTCCTAGACGAACCCTGCCGCTCGAAGTTTGTGTCCTCCGCTAGGGGGTCCGAAACGCGCCTTCCAGTCCTGACTCCGCCGCAGTGACCGCGGTCTCCAGGCGGCGGGTCAACTCGTGGACGCGGGCCTCGAGCACCTCGCGCTCGGCCTCCGCATCGGCGCCGAGCGCCCTGATCTGCGATCTGAGGTCGGCCTCGACGTCGGAGAAGCGGCGCTGGAAGTCTTCCAGGAACTCGTCGCGGCGCTCCTCGATCCGGCGGACGATCTCGGTCAGCTTGCGGTCGATGCGCGCGGCGCCCGCGTCGGAAACCTGGGCGAGCCGTTCGGCGAGCACGGACTGGGCGTCGTGCGCGAACTGGGCGACGGCCCGGTCGAGCTCGCGGGAGAGCCGCTTGGCCGCGTCGTCGCGTGCCGTCTTTACGGTTGCCGAGAACTGCTCGACGGCCGCCTCAGAGAGCCGGTTCGCGGTCCGGTCGACGATCCGGCTCAGCTGGTCGATTTGACGGCGCTCGACATCGGCGAAGCCCGACTGAATCCGGCGCACGGCTTCCGTTTCCTCGGTCGCGATGCGCTCCCGAAGCTCGCGCTCGCGCTGCCGGAGTCGCTCGGAGACCTCGTGCAGGGCGCGCCGGCGCTCGCTCTCGTGCACCTCGACCTCGCGGCGCGCGGCAGTTCCGGCCTCCTGCGCCGCGCGCTCGAATTCCTCCCGGAGCTTCGCGAGGATCGCGCGCTGGTCCTCGCTCGCGGACTTGAGCTGCTGCGTGTCGGTTTCGAGCCTCGCGTGAGCCTCGGCGACGGCGTCGCGCTGGCGCTGGGCCAGCTCGCCGAGACGCGTGGTGAGGCCCTGCTGAATGCGGTCGAGGTCGCCCGACCATTCCGTCAGGCGCTGCTCGACGCGGCGCTCGACGAGGGCGAGCGCCTCGCCGAGCTCGCCCGCGAGGCGCTTCTCTCGCTGGGTCAACTCGCTTCGCCGCGCATCGGCGAGCTTGCGCTCCTCTTCGGCGAGGCGCGAGGACGAATCGGCGCGGGCGCGCGCAAGCGTGCGCTCGAGTTCGTCAGCACGGCGTGCCGACTCGCGCTCGACCAGCTCTCGGAGCGCGGCTTCGGCTGCATCCAGCTCCTCGCCGATCCGCCGGCTACGCGCAAGACCGGTACGCAGCGGAATCGTCAGGAGGGCGGCGGCGAAGCACACGGTCAATCCGCCGGCAGCCACGGCGATCCCCCGGTCGACGTTGAGCGCGAAGACGATCCAGGCGCCCGTAACCGCGAGGCCGACAACGCCGGCGACTCCGATCAGCACGCGCCGAGCGGTCCGTCCGGATAGCGCAGCCGCAATCGCGACAGCTACTACGACCACGCCTGCGGCGAAGACGATCTGCACGGCGGTCTCGGCGCTCACACGCTGGATCGTAGATCAGAGATATCGAAGCACGAGCAACGCCGCCGCCAGCGCCACGCTCGCGGCTGCCATGAAGCGAAGAGCGGTCTCCGGCGGGCCGGTCAGCATCTCGGGGTCGATCGGTAGCCGCGATCCGTCGGTGCGCTCGATCGTGCCGGTGACGGAGACGGTCCGGCGCCGGATATCACGGACGGGTGTCGACAGGATTTGCTGCGCTCGAATCAGCAGCGCCGCGTAGAGGGCCGTGAGGACGGCTTCCCCGGTGATCCGGTCGGCCATGGCGAAGTAGGCCGTCAGCACCGGAAACGCGCCCCAGGCGGTCGCCAGCCAAAAGCCGTTGTGGAATCGGCCGCTGAAGAGCTCGAGGTTGTACGCGCACGCGATGAAAGCGCCGAAGGCGACAAAGGCAAGCAGCCAGAGATCGTGGGCGACGGCGACCGCAATCCCGATCGCGGAGGCCCCGGCGAGAGAGCCGGCGGCGAGCGAGACGAGAACGGCGGTCGGGATCCGCGTGTTCAGGGGCCGCCCGTTCAGCTCGTCGAGCGCGTGCGCGCCAAGCCCGAGGCCGAGGAAGAAGGCCGCGACCGTCAGCGCGAGACGGCCGGCCGGGACGTGCGGAGCAAGACAGGCGCCGATGACGACGTAGCTCAAGTGCCAGGTCGTGTACGGCAGGTGGAGCAGCGTCACGTAGTCGCGCCAGCCGCCGGGGGCGAGCGCGTAGAAAGCCGGCCGAACGCTCCGCGTCCTAGTTACCACGCCGGCCCCAGATCACGATCCCACCGCCGAGGCTCAGGCCGCGGTGTCGAACGTCCTCGATGCCGGCCGCGCGCCAGAGCTCGAGCTGGCGCTCGAGCGGATAGCGGCGCCAAAACTCCCGAATGCTGCCCCCAAGAAAGCGGCCGACCTCGTGCCAGCCGGGCGAGACGATTCGTCCGGCCGCGGGCAGGACGGCGCCCACGTGCACGTCCCAGAGCGGCCGCCAGACCCCGGCCGGGACACCGAACTCGAGGCTCGCGATCGTGCCGCCGGGGCGGACGACGCGCGCGAGCTCCCGCAGCGTTGCGCCCGGATCGTCGACATAGCGAAGCAGGTACGTGAACGTGAGCGCGTCGAATGAGGCGTCGTCGAAAGGCAGACTCTCGGCGCTAGCCTCGACCAGCTTCACGGCGGCTGGCAAGTGTTCGCGCGCGACGACGAGCATCTCCGGGCTCTGATCGACGCCGACGACGCCGCAGCCCTTCTGCCTCAGCAGCTCTCGAGCAACCGCCCCCGTGCCGGTGGCGACGTCCAGCACCTCCTCGCCCGGCCCGGCCTCGATCCGGGAGACGAGAAACCTGCGCCAGCGCGGGTCCTGGCCGAGCGAGAGCACTCGTGCATAGCGCTCGTAGGTGGGGCCGAGCGGGGCGAAGAGCTCGAGCGCTCGGCGTGTCCGGGGGGAGGAGGCCACGACGGTGGAGCTTATGCTCGGGCAGTGGCTCTAATTGAGGACTTGCGGCGGATTGCGGAGGCCGCGATTCGCTACGCCGCTCCTGGTGAAGAGGTCGTCGGCATCGTCGCGGCCGAGCCTTCCTCGGGCTCGCGCGCGTACCTGTGCGCCTACCGCGGCGAGGAGGGCGAGACGAGCTGGGTCGTGCTGGACGAGGAGGGGCAGCCGGTCGCAGATCGGGGGCGAGTCCGCGAGGTCGTCTCGATCGCCGCGCTCGTCGAGCTGGCCGAGGAAACGGCCGGCGGGGGCGATCTGGACGAGTTCCGTTCTCAGCTCGTCGCGCTGCGTGTGACCGAGAATCCGTCGGGTATCGACGAGGCGGAGGAAGCCGCACTCGCGCTCCAGGCCGCGATCGGCGGAGATCCGCGGGTCGCGACGCCGGAACGGCTCGATGCGATCGGCGCCGCCACGCTCAGGCTCGAGCGCAGTCTCGGCGAGGCCGGCTCGCCGTTCGCCGTGGCGATGAAGCAGGCGACGGCGACGGTCGATGAGCTGACGCGCGACGTCGAGGCCGCATACAAGGTCACGCTCGCCTGAGCCGCGCTGGCTACAGTGGCGTCATGGAAGGCGGCGGCCAGGGTTTTCCCTTCGGAGGCGATCCGGAGGACTTGATGCGCAGCCTGCGGGAGTTCGCCGAGCAGCAGGCGGAGACCGTGCAGGAGGCTCAGCGCGAGCAGTTCGCGACCCTGACGCTGAACACCGCGGTCGAGCTGACCGCGGCCGCCCTTCAGCAGGTGTCCGCGCAGGGCGGTGCCGACGAGCAGGCGATCGCGCTCCGCGACGCGATGCGCGTGCTCTTTCCCGAGGCTGTGGCGTTGGTGTCGGCCGCACGCCAGGGCTTCATGCGCGAGGGCTAACGCTCGAAAGCGATCTCGGCCGCCTCGCAGACGCGGCGGTAGCCGATCCGCTCGTAGATCCGGTTCGCGGTCGGGTTCGCGAGGTCGGTGAAAAGGAAGCAGAAGCGCCGCCCGGTGAGAAGGCGCTCGGAGAGCTGGGCGACGAGGGCCGAGGCGTAGCCGCGCCGTCGGTACTCAGGCGGCGTGTAGACCGGGCCGATCCGAATTCCGTTCGGCGTCGGGTTGCCGAATGACGCTAGCGAGACCGTGCGCACGTCTTCCCAGAGAGCAACGCCCGCCTCTGGGGCTTCCAGCCGATGGTCGAGAGAGTGGACTACAGAGTCGGGGTCGGGGGACTCGCCAAGCGCCTCCTCCGCGAAGGCCCTCCACCAGTCGAGCAGCAGCGGGCGATCGTCAGGTCCGGCAGCTCGCATTCGGCCGGAGATTCCCTCCGGTTGCGCGACGCGCTCGAGCGCGAACACGCCCTGGGCGCGAATCATGCGCGGCGTTGCGCCGGTTTTCGCCGTCCAGGCCGCGGCGAATGCCTCCGCCTCCGGTTGAGCCGCCACGACCCCGGGAAGGTCGAAGTCGATTGCGGCCGCGAGGGCTTCGAGCGCCGAATCGTCACGCGGGCGAGCCACGACGAGGTTGTGCGGCGGCGTAATGACCGCGGCGCCGACCGCATCCGAACCATCCTCGGCGAGCCAGAGCCCGTAGTCAGGGTAGTGAGAAGGATGGGCTCGCAGCGTCCCGGCGATCCCGAGGATCAGATTGTGGCGCGCCTCGTCCGCGACCAGCAGCGGCATCGCGGCATCGAGGAAGGCGGCCGGGTCCTCGAGGCGGCTAACGTCCATGGCGGGATCGTAGGCACCGCACACAACTACAATCCGCCGCGCTCGTGATCCTGGATCGCACGATCGCCCGGATGTTGCCGGCAGTGCCGAAGCCGCTCGTGCACATGCTCGCGCAGCGCTACATCGCCGGGCCGACGCTCTCGGACGCCTGTCGCGTGGTCAAGACCGCCAACGCGCAGGGGAAGCTGGCCACCATCGACGTCCTCGGCGAGGAGATCACCCGGGACGACGAGGCTCGCGCGATCGCCGGCGCGTACCGCGACGTCTTCCAGACGATCGAGCGCGAGGGGCTCGACTCCAACGTCAGCGTCAAGTTGACGGCGCTGGGGCTGAAGCTCGACTACGACCTCTGCCGCGACAACCTCGATTCGGTCCTCCGCGATGCGGCGCGCCGGAACAACTTCGTCCGCATCGACATGGAGGACTCCTCGACGACGAGCGACACGCTGAGGCTCTACCGCGAGCTGCGCGAGGCGGGCCACGAGAACGTCGGCATCGTCCTGCAGGCCTATCTCCGGCGAACGCTCGACGACATCCGCTCGCTCGCCGACCTGCAGCCGAGCGTCCGGATCTGCAAGGGCATCTACGTCGAGCCGCCAGAGCTTGCCTATCAGGGATACGAGGAGGTGCGCGCGAGCTTCCTGCGGGGGCTCGAGGCGCTGCTCGACGCTGGCTGCTACGTCGGCATCGCGACGCACGACGACTGGCTCGTCTCGGAGGGGCGCCGGATCGTCGCCAGACGCGGGCTCGGTCCGGAGGAATACGAGTTCCAGATGCTGCTCGGCGTCGCCGAGCCTCTCGGCGACCGGCTCGTCCGCGAGGGCCACCGTCTGCGCATCTACGTTCCGTTCGGCGAGCACTGGTACGCGTATTCGCTGCGGCGCCTGCAGGAGAACCCGAAGATCGCCGGCTACATCGCCGCGGACACGCTGGGACGGTTCGTGCCTCGCCGCAACGGCTCCGCTTGATCTGGGCCGAGGCCGCAGGCTGCCGGGTCGTCGACGCCGACGGTCGCGAGTACCTCGACCTTTCGGGCGGCTTCGGGGTTGCCGCGCTCGGGCACCGCAATCCGCAGATCCTCGAGGCCTGGAGGGCGCAGAGGGTCGTACACGCGCTCGGCGATCTCGCCGAGGCCGAGGTCACCACTGAGCTCCGCCGCCGGCTGCCTCGCCCGGCGAAGCTCGGCGTCACCGGCGAAGACGCGGTCGAGATTGCGCTCCGCACCGCGCTGGTCGCGACCGGCAAGCCGGGAATCCTCGCCTTCGAAGGCGCCTACCACGGGACCGGCCTGCTCGCGCTCGCAGCGACGTCGACCGACGCCTTTCGCCTCCCGTTTCGGACCTGGCTTCCCGGGCCGGTTTACCGCCGTCGCTTCGGCGAGGATCCGGGCCCTCTGCCGGCGCGTTGCGGCTGCGTGATCGTCGAGCCGGTGCAGGGACGAGGCGGCGCGCAGGTGCCGCCGCCCGACTTCCTCCGCGTCCTTCGCCGCCGTTGCACCGCGCGCGGCGCCTTGCTGATCGTGGACGCGATCTACGCCGGACTCGGGCGCACGGGGGAGCTCTGGCCCGGCGCCGAGTACGCCGACGTGCTGGTGGTCGGCAAGGCGCTCGGTCACGGCCTACCGATCTCGGCCGCGCTCTTCTACCGCGACGAGCTCGAGCAGGTCTGGGAGCTGGGCGATGAGGACGTCTACACCCACACGCACGTCGGCAACCCGCTCGCGTGCGCGGCGGCGCTCGTCGTGCTCGACGAGGTGCCGAAGCTGCTCGACCGAGTCGAGGAGGCCGGCGAGCGGTTCGAGCGCGAGGGCTGGCACGGCAAGGGTCTGCTGCGCGCGCGCGAAGGCGATGCCGGCGAGGCGCTCCGGCGTGGCGTCATCGTGATCCCGGCCGGGCCGGGCGGAAAGCTGATCTCCGCGACCCCGCCCCTGACGATCACGGACGCCGAGCTCGACGAGGCGTTTTCGGTTCTTTAGTTCGGTTTTGACGCGAGCAGGACGAACTGCCCCGGGACACGGGGGTCCTTCTCGCGCCAGTAGGTCTCGTAGATCGTCGAGAACTCCTCGAGCGAGCGGATTACGAGCCCGGCGTCCGCGACAGCGGTAACGATCTGACCGAGCCGCCAGAAGCGCTCGTGCTTTTGCTCCTGCGCCGGCTCTCCGGGCAGGTCGAAGTGCCGCCAGCCGACATCGACGATCGGGCTCTCGTCGAAGTAGTCCTCGCGCCAGTGCGAGCCCTGGTCGACGCAGGCGGCGACGGGGTGGTCGTCATAGGCGACCAACTCCCCGCCGGGCTTGAGCGCGGAGGCGATTCCACTCGCCCAGGCGTCGAGGTCGTGGAGCCAGTGGAAGATGCCGCCGCCGGTATAGACGAGGTCGAAGCGGCCGCGCTCGAGCTGGAGCGGGAGCTGGTGGACGTCGGCCTCGAGGAAGAGCGCGTTCGGCACGCGCTCGCGCGCGACGGCGGTCGCCTCGGCGGAGATGTCGACGCCCGTGACGAGGGCGCCAAGCTCGGCAAGCTGGGCGGTCGACTCGCCGGTCGCGCATTGCAGGTGCAGCACGTGCTTGCCGTTCACGTCTGGCAGCCGCTCGCGGATCGTCTCCGGGATCCCGAGCTGTCCCGCCATTGCGTCGGCGCGGCGGCGGTGGATTTCGTCCCAGGCTCGACGGTTGTAATCGGTCGGTTCCACGCTTATTGGGCCAGGAGCGAGAAGCCGCCGTCAACGATGAGCGTGTGGCCGCGCACCATCTCGGCGCCCGGGGAGCAGAGCCAGGCGACCGCATCCGCGACGTCGCCGGGCTCAACCAGCCGGCCGGCCGGTGTCCGGTCGCGGCCCATTCGCAGCATCTCGTCCTTGTTCGGGAAGTGGTCTAGCGCCTCGGTCTCGACGACCCCGGCCGAGACGGCGTTGACACGGATCCCGCGCTGCGCGAGCTCGACGGCGAGGTAGCGCACGAGCGATTCGAGTGCGGCCTTCGACGTGCCGACCACGACGTAGTTCTCGAGCACGCGAATAGAGCCGAGGCTGGAGAGGCCGACGATCGACGACCCCGGCTGCATCTGCGGCGCGGCGGCCCTCGCGAGCGCCAGCAGAGCGTAGGCGTTTGCATCGAGCGTCCAATCCCAGTGCTTCTTCTCGAGCTCGAGCGCGGGCCGGATCACGCCGGTGGCGGCGCTGTGGATCAGGGCGTCAAGCGGGCCGAGCTCGGCGACCTCGCGTGCGACCCGCTCCGAAGAGACGTTGCCCCGCACGAGCACGGGCTCCGCGCCGGCGGCGCGGAGTTCCTCCGCGGCCGCCTCGGCGGCGCTGTCGTTCCGCAAATAGCCGATGGCGACGCGAGCCGCGCCGAGCTCCGCGAAGCGGAGCGCGATTGCCTTGCCGATTCCCCGCGACCCGCCGGTCACGAAGACCGAGGCGCCGTCGAACCTCACGGCCGTTTTAGGGACAGTCCCTGGGGGACTGTCCCTGAGGCGAGT
>Ga0184619_10000394_pt1 | contig 14934 bp, 11 predicted proteins | sample PLM0_60_b1_FD_133146 | JGI IMG/M metagenome (GOLD analysis project Ga0184619, IMG submission 133146) | Groundwater sediment microbial communities from an aquifer in East River, Colorado, USA - PLM0_60_b1 | ecosystem: Environmental > Terrestrial > Soil > Riparian zone | place: USA: East River...
ACGCACCGCGTCGTTCGCGTCCTGGACGAAACGTCTCAATTTAGAGCCTGCATACGTCGAAGACATCCTGCGGCGTTTGCACGTGCTGGAGATTGTTAACTGGGATGGCGAAACTGTGGACACCCAGCGAGGCTCGCATGCCTGGCGCGATTTCGTTCGCAGCCGTTTCCGTCTGGATGCGTTACGCGAGCCACGAGCCCTGGTCGTTGCGGATTTAATGTCGGCGGCGTTGAAACGCGCACCGCAAACTATCGCTCGTCATTACCGCCGTATCGCAAGCCTGCCATTGCGAGACGTGCTGCAAAAATTCAACTTCCAAAACGTTCCCAGCGTTCTTTTCGACTACGCGGCCTTTGCGCAGAATTACAAAGGCGCGCCCACGGAAGAGATTGCCGCGCGGCTGGAAATCGAGCGGCAGACGATGAAACTGCCGCAGGTGTTTCACACGGCTCACGGCGTTGCTTTCAGTGCCGAACTCAAACAATTTGATGAAGAGAGCTGCGTTGTCGCACACGCCTTTGATGGACCGAGTTATACAAATGAAAACGAGATTATTTGGCTGGCGGCAAAGATCGACAGCAAACTGGAAGCTGAGGCTGACGTTGTTGAGATGTGGTGCAATCGTTTGGAAAATCTGGCGAAGCGATCGGGTTTCCTGCGCGTTCAGTTGTGGCTGATTGCGAATGAAGGCTTTTCGGCTGCAGCTACTGAAAAGACTCGACAGCATGGTGCTTATGCCTCCAGCCGGGCGCAGTTCGAGTTGCTCTCCGCACAGGTCTCCGACAGCGCCGACAAATCGGCGACAGCCGCCAACAATGAGTTTGTTTTCATTCTGCCGATGGGCGCCGACAATGAGCTGCTGGCTGCCGCAACCGCTGAGCAGATCGCGCGCCGCCTTAACTTTCGTCCCGAGGCCATCAATCAAATCAAGACAGCGATTGTCGAGGCTTGCATCAATGCGTCCGAACACAGCCTTAGTCCTGATCAGAAAATTTATCAACGTTTTCGAGTCGAAGATGATAAATTGGTGATTACTATTTCTAGTCGCGGCGTCCTGCCCGCGAATGTTGCAGTGAAAGAAGGAGCGAGCGTCGGAGAGACAGAGAGAGCAGACGCTGTGGACCAGCGGCGAGGTTGGGGACTGAAGTTGATAAGGACGCTGATGGACGAAGTCGAGTTTGAACGCGTTGACGAAGGCACCAGTCTGCGCATGACGAAGTATTTGCGGTCGTAGTTGGGTAGCACGGACTTTAGTCTGTGCTGACGGCGGAAAGCACAGACTAAAGTCTGTGCCACTAAGAGGCACCAGCTCGTGGCGGAATCAACTAAATCCAATGTGCGCTCGCATAAAGTCGGCACGACTGCGGTCGTTTACGCCAGCGACTATCTGAACAAGCTCACCGGCGAACGCATTGAGCGCGAATGCAAAAAGCAGCTTGATTCGGGCGCGCGCGCGCTGATAATCGATTTTAGCGACACTGAACTCGTCAACAGTATCGGCATTTCCATCCTGCTCGGCATTATTGACATTGCGGAAAAGAGCGGCGCGCTGGTCGTATTCTCCGAGGTGAACAACGAGACGGTGCAGTTGTTCGAGATGCTTGGGCTGACACGCCACGTCGTGCTCGCCAAAGATGAAGAGGAAGCGCTCACTACCCTCTCCGCAAGTACAAAAGCAATGGGACATTGAAGGAACTGAATTCAGGAGTCAGAATTCAGAAGGCAGAATGGGAGGCAGCCATCTGAATTCCGAAGTCCGGCGTGTTATTCTGTCTCCTAAATTCTGACTCCTGACTTCTGCATTAATGGAATCCAACACTCAAAAACTGATCCACTCGTTCGGGGCGCTGGCCGACCTGGGCCAGGAGGTTGCTGACACTGGCGATTTCATGGAGATGGTGCGCACGTCACTGCACCTGCTGCTCGGCACACTTGCGATCCGTCGCGGCGCGATCATTGAGTGCCCTATCCATCTTTTGCCGGAAGACAAGAGCACAAACCTGCTCGCCGTGTGGGGCTTGGCTGAAGACTATCAGCCGCAGTTTGATGTTGAAGACGCGGACCGCGAAGTGTTTCTGAACATTACTGATGGCGCGGTGGATGTTTTGGGATTAGTCCAAGGCCCAACGTCCAAGCTCCAAAGTCAAATCAGAATCCCGACGCGTCGGGATAGCGACCAGGTCGAAACAAAAAACAGAACCGGGCGCGGACCGGGGCAACCCGGCTGGGGTGGTGGTAGCGACCCGGTCGAAGACTCAACCAAACGAACAAGCGAGCCTCCGCCGATCTTTCTTCATCGCTACGCGATTGAACTGCAACAGCAGGGCATCGACCTAATCATCCCCATGGTGGTCCGCGGCGAGCTAACCGGTTTTGTGCTTATCGGCGGCAAAGCCAGCGGTGAGCCATTTACCGCCGACGACCTTGAAGTTATGAAATCAATGGTGCGTCACATCGGCGTCGGCATTCACACGCACCGATTGCTCGGCGAGGTGAAGCAGCAGGCAATCGAGAACCGGCGCCTCTATGAAGACTTGCGGGCCATCTATCGCGACACGGTGCGCGCGTTTGCCGCCGCCATCGACATCAAAGACAAATACACACAGGGGCATTCCGAACGCGTGGGCAAGTACAGCGAAATCATTGCGCGCGAGTTGGGTTTTGGTGAAGAACAAGTTGAAGGAATGGCCATTGCCGGCTACCTCCACGACGTCGGCAAACTCGTTGTCGAGCGCGACATCATCAACGCGCCTTATCGCATTGATGCCAAGCAATCAAGCGAACTCAATCGCCACCCGGCCGCCGGCTTTGAAATTCTGTCACCCATTCACCATCCCTACGCCGACATTCCACTGATGGCAAAATATCACCACGAGCGCATGGACGGCCGCGGCTATCCCGATGGACTCACTGACGAACAGATTCCGCTGGGCGCAAAGATTGTGACGCTCGCCGATTCGTTTGATGCGATGACAACCGACCGTCCTTACAAAACGCGCCGGACTTTTGATGAAGTGATTCTCGACCTGCGCCGCAACACCGGTTCGCAATTTGACCCTATTGTCGTCGCCGCTTTTTGCCGCGCTCTATTGAAGGAATTAAGTGGCGAGACCAAAGAACGCCGCTTTCATAAAATGCTTGGCAAGAACTACCTTGATGCTACCAAAGACGTCCCGCTTCTAAACGAACTCCTCGCTGAACTCGATCCCAATACGCAAACCGCCGCCGCCGGCACGACATAGCTGAGACATCAAGCGCCAACGGCGCGAAATGTAATAGCCTGGGCCCAGCACAGGAACGCACAACGCCTGTTATTAGCACCGCGTAGCGTTGAAGCCAGGTGTCGATGAGATGCGATCCGAGTAGGCTCTCAGATGAGATTGTTTCCGTGTCTTTGGAGCGCCAGGTTTCGATGCTTCCCGCGATGCTTGCGCTACTTCGGCTGGATCCTGATGATGAAGTTGCAGATGGCGATCTTTTGATCGGGCATCACTTCGGTGGGCTCTTCGCGCGGCAAATCGCGGCCGGCAACAGTCGTCGGATTGCGGCCTTTCGAGACGAGCCAGTACCGGCCATCGTTTTCGCGCGTGAGTATTGCATGGACGCGACTCACTTCCGGATCACCTTTTAATGGCAGGTCAACTGTAATCGTCCGCGAGCCGCGGCCAATTGTTACTTCAGGTTTTGTAATCGGGACAACAGATTCGCGGACGCCATCCTTCCAAATCTCAACTGTGTATAGCTCCTTGATGCGCGGCCGCACTACGGTCTGCTCGCTCTGTTCCCCCGTACCAGTGTCGGTGGTGCTGCCGTCGGCGCGTTCACGCACCGTGTCACTCAGGTTCAGGCCGGCCGGTGAGAAGGGTTTGGAAGCAGAGACTCGTGGCGTTACCTGCGTATGACCGCTTTCGGTTTCATCCCAAACGCCCTGCACGCGGAACTGACCTTTTTCCAAGGTGCCGTCAACGCGCAACTCCACGGCAAAGGATTTCGCAGCAAGATCAGTGTGACCGCTCAACTCGCGCGCGCGTTCTGAGAGCACATGAAACAGGCCCTGCTCCAAGCCGCGTCGCTTGTCGCCCTGCCAGTCTTTGTCGTCGTCGTTGCTGAGATAGACGATGTACTCGCGCGGAATGTAGGTTGGACCACCGGGCGGCGTAAACATCTCGCGTTGCATGACAGCTTCAACTTCGCGCGCGATCCTCACGAGGAATTCTTCCCAAATGCGGCGTGGTTTGGCGTGTTCGTCGGCGGACTCGACCAGGTCTTCGCCGGTCTCGCCGTCGATCCATTTTCTGATTGATTCAATTAGGCCCATTGTTCGTGAATAGTAAATGGTAAATCGTAAATGGTTAAATCGGTCTTTGGTTTTTGGTCTTAGGTCTTTGATAGGTTTGTCGGAAATCGAATGCTCTTTACAAAGACCAAAGTCCCAAGACCAAAGACAGTTTGATTAGTTAAACTTAACAAACTTCTTATTTATCCAGCCGCGGTCGGAGGTAAACGGATCTGCCTTTGCGCGTCCATGTTGCAGCACCTGCACCTCGTACCAATTGTCGGCGGTGGCCAGAATTTTAACGCGCGATCCGTATTCTGCAACGCCCACCGGCGGATTTGCGACGCTCGCATCCGACCGCAAATTTACATCCGTTGTTGTAACACCTTCGCGCCCAATTACAAAAAGGTCGCCCATTGCCGGCAACTCAACAAACGGATTCCAGTGCGAGGTAACGTATTTGTGCGTCGCGAGCAGCATGATTGAGAACGCACCGACTAAGACTGCGGCAACAATGTAGGCGCGCTTGCGCTGAGGCCCCACCGGCCGTCGCGCGGAGGATGCTTTTCTGATTCCCGACGACTGCGCTGCCTGGCCCGGCGCAATCTGTTCGCGACTTCCAATCTTCTTGTTTGCTTGCGTGTCCGCCACTGGAACAACAATCTTCGGACGACGCGGAGCTTCGGCAAAGGCCAACGCTGCAGGCGAAGTCACCGGAACAAAATGAGCCTGTGGCGCGGCCTTGGGAAATTCTTCCGGCTCAACGGCAAGATCAGCGCTCGGTTTGCGCCGCGCCTCGGCATTGGTTTCACCCAAAACTCTCGTTGGTGGTAAGGCGGACTCGGACAGCTCATCCCAAAACTCCTGCACAGTCTGATAGCGCTGGTCAGTTCTCGTCTGCGTAGCTTTTTCCAGTACCCGCAGCAGCGGCTGTGACCAGAAGTGATTGCTGATCGACGCCGGCAGTTCACGAATCGCATGTTGCGCAAAGCGCCGAGGCGATTCACCGGCGAGTAGCGTGTAGGTGGTTTTGGCCAGCGAATAGATATCAGCAGCAAGTGTCAAATGCTCCTTATTGATGAGCAGCGCGCCGGTATCCAGTTGGCCGGTTTGGACCAGCGGGTTGTGTTCCGGCGCCGAGTAGACGTTTGTGCCAACGCGCGTAATCGCGCCTTCCATGGCTTCAAGACGGGCCACACCAAAGTCGGCGATTTTCACAACCTGGCGGTTGGCTGTTAACAACAAATTGTGGGGCTTGATGTCGCGATGGATAACACCACACTGATGGGCGTGCGCCAAACCCGAACACACCTGCTCGAGATAGAACAACGCTTTATCTATGGTCAATGGATGATGCCGCGAAAGCGCTGACATATCGCCCCCCGACAGATACTCGAGCACGATGTAATGAAAAGTCGTGCCGGCCAGATCGATAGCAGTGCCATGGCCCAGGCGGCTAATGATGTTTGGGTGGCGCACCCGATCGAGCGCAACCGCTTCATTCTGAAAATTTGTAATTAGCGTATGTTCGAGATCTGCATCCGGCGTGTCCTGCAGAAACATGTTCAACGCCTTGATGACCACCGTGGTGGGCGCGCCTTCGGGCGCTGCGTTGTCATGGGCCACATAGATCTCGGCATAGCTGCCGCGGCCAAGGCATTCAACAATGTCGTAACGACCATCGAGCCTGCTTTGTTGTAGCTTCAGTTCTGCCATCGTTCGCGCTTACGTATTCGCGTTGGCTTTGATGCGGCGCGGCGAATTGAGGGCTATGGGGTAGGTTGCGAAACTGCTGGAGAAACGGTTGCAGAGGGCTTCTGAATTATTTCATCAAAATGCGTTTGCGCCGCCGGCTTGTCCTTGTCTGACTTCAACGCTACCGCGGCCATGCCAAGCGTCGCTTCTTTGCGTAACGTCATATTCTCTGGCGAGGGACTGGTGTTTGCTTTGGCTATCACGGCCTGGAATGCTTTCGCGGCCTCATCTGCATTCCCCGTCAGCAGGGAAGCGCGCCCGTAAAGATACAGAAACTGAGGCTCAGCAGAATCAAGCGGGCTGGGAATTCCTTGTCGAGCCTGCTCGCTTTTTGCGGTCGTAGCCAGCCAGGCACTTGGATCGCGGTCAACATCGCGCCGAGCCGTTTCAAATCTCGAGAAGGGATCCGGTGTTGCTGCGCTTGCTGTCGGTGAAGCTTGCGCTGCAATTTGATTATCCGGATCGACGTACGGTATTGGGCCTTTATATTTTCTGCCGCCATAAAAAGCCGCGGCCAGCGCGCCCAGCACGAGCAAGAAGAGAATGAAACGACCGGCGAAACCCCGACTGCGTGGTTTTTCAGGCGAGTTCTCACGCATTGCTTCATCGGATCGCTCAAAGTTGATGGGCCCCGAGATCTCAGAAGCGACCCCAGGAAACGCTTTCCGCGAAGCCGGCACGAATTCCGATGGGGCAGTTTCCTGCATACCCATTCTTCGCGCTGCTGACAAAGTCGGCACAACTTCTGCTTCCGGCGTCAGCGTTTCATTCATCTCGGCGCTACGTTGCGTGGCTGAGATCGAGCTGCCTACGCGCACCACAACTGCTGTCAGGTTATCTTCTGCGCCGCGTTGGTAACAGCGTTCTTTAAGCTCGGCGCAGAGCGTGGGAAGATCTTCGTTCAGGATCATCAACTGCCGCAGCTCATAATCAGCAATGTGTCGCGTGATGCCGTCAGTGCAAAGCAGGAACTGCGTTCCGTCTTCCACCTCCAACACCTTCATGTCAACTTCAACACCATCCTCGGCGCCCAGCGCGCGGCTGATGACATTCTTGCTCGGATGATTGGCGGCCTGTTCGGGCGTCATGCGTCCGGCGCGGACTTCCTCTTCGACTACGGAATGATCTTCAGTCTCACGCAGCAGGTGGCCGTCGGGTGTCAGACGATAAAGACGTGAATCGCCTACGTGGCCGATGGTGGCAATATTGTTTTTGATATGAATTGCGACAATGGTGGTGGCCATCATCGCAAACCTGGCGTGCTCCTGGGCCATCCTGTGAATCGACGCGTTGGCGCGTTGAATCGCAAGCTCCGTCAGGTCTTCAATGTCGGCGTTTTCATCCTTATGGCGAAATGCTTCATCGAGCACCTCAATCGCGGTCTGCGATGCAACTTCGCCGGCTTCTGCGCCGCCGACGCCATCGGCTACGGCGAAGATACCACGCTCGCTGTCCGCCAAAAATGCGTCCTCATTGAGCGGCCGTTTCTCGCTTAGGCCGCGATCAGTGACCGCAGAGGACTTGAGTGTCAACGCCGGCGCAGGATGATTCATGGGTTGGCTCATTCAACCGCCTCCAAATTTAATGGCGACGCAGGCACGCCCGGCGAGGGCTTGGCGAGCATTTGGTCGCGCGCATTTCGATGGGAAAAAGCCATCAGCATACCTAACATCGCAAAGCTGGTAACCAGGCTGAAGCCTCCATGACTAACAAAGGGCAAGGTAATTCCGGTCATCGGCAAAGCGCGCAAGATTCCGCCGACATTAACCAATGCCTGGAAACCTATGAAAGCGGTTAGGCCGGCTGCGCAAAGCTTTGTAAACATATCACGCGCGTCGAGAGAAGTACGAACTCCGGCCACCACCAGAATAATTACGGCCAGCAGGACGATCGCACCCCCGGTCAAACCAAGTTCTTCAGCAATCGCTGCGTATACATAATCCGAATCGGCAATGGGAATGACTTCCGGGAAGCCGAGGCCCAGACCACGACCGGTGTTCTTGCCTGAAGCAATGCCAAAAACCGCCTGGGCTGGTTGGAATGCCAGCTTATCAAACCAGACATCGACATTAACAATTTTTTGCATCGCCGGACTTTGCTCGGAAAGTTGTTTGAGTTGCGGATCGCCGTTGATTGCCTCCTGATAATCTTTTTTCCACCAGGAGACTTCAGGCGACGGTGGATCAAATCCATCCAGCCACAAATGGAACCGTTGTTGAATTCGCGCCGGCAGCATTGTCTGAGCGGGGCGCGCAATAGTCGGCAGCAGCGGCACTTTCTCCTGCACGTCGCGCGGTAACGCGCCAACCACAAGAATACTAATCCCCAGCAATACTGAACCCACAAACAAGAGCAGCTGCGGCCAGCGCCTGACGGCAACAAGATAAAGCGTCGTGTAAGCGCCGCTGAAGATCAGCATCTGGCCAAAATCCTTGAGAGCGAAGAAAGGAACGAACGGCAGCATCGCCATCACTAGCAAGGGCACTACATCACGCGCACGCGGTATGCCCCAGTAAGTTTCGCCAAGGTCTTTGTAGCGCGCCGTCAAAATTCCGGCGAAACCAAGCAGGAAAGGAATTTTCGATGGTTCCCATGGCGTCATATTTCCCAGCGCCTTGCCGGCACTGGAAGTCACCACCGCGGCGGCCAATGGCACCAGCGTCAGCAGGACCACGATGAAACTATTGCGTTGCAGCCATAGCAGGAAGCCATCCCGAACACAGAACATATAGGCCACGCCGAAGGCAAGAAAAGAAAAGATCGGAATCCAGGTGTAGCTCGAAGTCAACGCGTCGCGGATTGAATAATTCGCGGCGCGCCGTGGTAACTGATTGAGATCGATGGACGACGCGGGTGTCGCCGGCAAGCCCATCAACTGTTTCTTTGCCGCGTCATAGTTCTCGATGATGTAGCGCGTGCGTAGCGCATCCATCTTTTGCTCGCGCGCTGCTGACTTGTTACGTGCGTTGTATTCAGGATCGCTATAGAGCCGGTATTGGATCAACATACCGATCGAGAAGAGCAGCACGGCGGTCGTAAACAGAATCCATTGCCCGCTGTAGTTCATCACGCGCGATAGCCATATCACCATTGCTAACAACGGCACAAACATTAGCAGGTCGCGCACGGCGCCGATGGTGGACGTTTCGTAACCGCGCAGGACACCACCGCGGTGAATAGCCCAATAGCCTGCGATCTCGAAAAGTAAGATCAGCAGGATGACCAGAAGATGTGATGATGCGCGATTCTTCATTCTTTGTCCGACAAACTTTAGTTTGTCGCAATGTGAAAGACGACAAGCTAAAGCTTGTCGGACATTTTCTCACTGCATCGGCGTTGCTGTCGCGCGCGGTTGTCGCTTAGCCGGCGCTTGGCCGCGATTTCCCGGCCGAGTGCTCGGTTGACTCCTGACCGAGTTGAAATAACCAAGGTCTTTCGCCTTCATAACTATGGCCGCTGCTATCGGAGCCGCGGATTTTGATCCGTAGCCACCTCCTTCTACGATTACGGCCATGGCGAGTTGTGGCCGCTCGAGCGGAGCAATGCATAAGAACCAGGCGTCAATGCGTGGATGCTCTTCATCCATGATCGTTTCTTCATACTCACGAATGATGTTGCCCTTGTTGTCCTTTTCAACGCGGTGTCGAGTCTTTGGTTCGCCGGTTTTAGCATCATAGACCGGCACGACTTTCTGCGCCGTGCCCGTCTTGCCTCCGGTGTTGATTCCCGCCGCCTGCACGGGGGCAAAAACACCACGCGCCGTTCCACTGGCGCCGCCCGTCACGCGGCCCATGATGCTGCGCAAAGTGGCGGCCACTTGCGGCGTCATTACCTGCTTGAACATTTCCGGCGGCCGATTGAATTCAATCTTGGGTTTCATCAAGCGTCCATCCATGTTCGCAATGGCCGCCGCGGCCAGCGCCATCTGAAATGGCGTCATCTGGCCCGCATACCCTTGACCGTAACCCATCAAGGCCAAATCGTATTTTGTTACGCCCTTGCCGGTAACGATGGTGGCTTCGCGCGGGGCCAGCGCGCGCTTAACGGCATCGCTGCTCGCATTCCAAATTTCAGGCTCCTTGCGGCCGCGTAATGCTTCAGTGGGCGTGTCGTAAGTCCCAATGCCGAGCAGTTGCGCGGCAACTTTCAATCGCTCGGCGCCGAGCTTGACACCCATTTGCGCAAAATACTGATTGCAGGAAACTTCGTAAGCGGTGTCAATGCCGATGCGGCCGTGCACTTCGCCCGCGCCACCGTCGTCAAAAATGGCATTGGCGCCCGGCGCTGCAACAAAGCCGCCGCCGCTACAGGTGAACTGCGTGTTCTGCTCACCCGCGAGAAAGGCAGCAGTCATCGTCACAGTTTTGAAAGTCGAACCAGGAATGTAATAGGCGCCGAGCGCGCGGCTCACTAACGGACGATCGCGTTCGTTTGCTTCCAGGCGTATCCAGGTGCTTTCGTCTTCTACTTCCTTCAACCTGTAGGACGGTTCACTGTACAGCGCCAACACTTCGCCAGTTTGCGGATTTAGAACGACAACGGCGCCGTGCTTTCCTTTCAACTGATCCATGGCGGTCTGTTGCAGATCGCGATCAATCGTCAAGCGAACGTCGGTGTTGCCTTTGATGTTGATGGTATGGCCCTCGGCAACCTCGAGCGCCTCAGGAAGCGCGCCGCTTTGTATGCCAAATAGCGCGCGTTCTAACCCTGGATCTCCTCGGTCGGAACCAAAGATCTGCGCCATTGCCTGGTCCATGGGATAATCGCGAAAGATGTTGCCGCTGGAATCGCGACGATATAAGGCCAACGCGTTTTCCAGTTTGCCACTGCGATCCAACAGCCAACCGCGCAAGGTTGATTCGGACAGGCGACGGTTGCGCAAGTCCTTGTAACTCAACTCCTGAAACTTTTCGTTTCTTTCAGCGGCATAGTGGGTCCAGTAAACATGAAAGCCAAAGACGCTTAACGTCAACATTACGAATACCCACCGCAGCGCCCGCAAGCCACGATTAGTTGAGGTCGAGCCGAGACGACGTTTAACCGCTTTCGGGAGGTCTTCAGCAACTGCAAGCGGAGTGATGACACCGCGGCGGCGGTGGCGGAAAAGCGAGACCAGCAACAACAAGACGATTAGCGTTAGTCCGGCGAGGTAAATCAGAGTGAGCATAGCCGGCATTTTTTCCGGCACTGTGACGGAGGATGCGGGAGCGGCCGATTGAAAGAACAGAAAGAGAGTAATCATTATTCGCCGTCTTCTTTGTGCAACCTTTGAGTTCTCTCTCTGTGAATGAATTTTTTTGCCGGCTAAGACCCACCGTAGAGACACAGAGAATACAGAAGACTCACTGAGGTCTTCAAAAATTCGGGATAGTCCCAACTTTCAAACTCATTCAGTTTTGTGAAACCTCACCTCTACGTCGCCAAACCCCACCACGTCGCCATCCTCGATGTGCCGCGCTTCGCCGTACGAGATGCGACGGCCATTTATGAAAGTTCCGTTTGTCGATCCCGTGTCGGCGACCAGCAACGTTCCCTGAGCATTCATTAGTAGCGTTGCATGAATTTTCGAGACACTTGTGTCATGCAAGGCAAGCTCGTTATCAGTCGCGCGTCCCACATTTAGACGGCGGCCACCGGGCTTGAACACCAACTGCACTTCACGCGTGACGTTACTCATCGTGACGCGCGCCGTCACGCCAACATCGGGAATTGGCGGCACGCCTTTTGGGGGCACAGGCATATGCTGCGCCCGTTTTTCTTCATCCTCACGTCGTAGTTTCTCTGCAAACTCGCCGAATGTCGGGTCAACGGAGATGCCGCTGGTAAAAATGTCCACTTCTGTTTCTACTTTTACCGACGCCAGTGTGCGATAACGATGATCGTTAATGTGATCAATGGCGGCAGCGAGCACTTCAGTCTCCAGATCCTTAATTATTTCTGCGGGCGCCTCCGAGTGCGTGCCCCATTCGACCTTGAGCTTCAGGTGATGAGGTGCGATGCGACCACTGTGTCCTTCATCGCGCACGCGCTCGTCAATAGTTTTCTTCATGCGCTCAATGAGTTGTGAAGTTGTCAGGCCACCTTTAGGCGCGACCGTCCGCCCGAATTTGCGGTCTACAACTTCGCCCATGCTTTCCAGCACGCGCCTCATTAAACGCTCGGGCAGAGCTTCCTCGCGCTTCTTTTTCTTTGGCTGCTTGACTTCCTTTGCCATTGGTGCAAAAAACGCAGCTGTGAACGCTGCGCAAAAACAAAAACTATACTGCTCGGGAACGCGGCTATTCTACTTTAAACTGAGGCTTCGACAATAGTGTGGCGGGGACATTGTGAAACAAATATGGCGGTCGGGAGGGAAGAACCATGAATAGGGTCAAGCTGGTCATCCTGGTTATTACTTCCTTGTTATGTGGAGTGATACTCGGGGCTTATTTGTTTTCAGATACGCGGCCGCGTCCGTTCCTGTCGCTGCGGAATTGTGAAGGGAACTGTTTCCGGCTGAACGAACTGGTGGGCCTGCTGGCGAGCGTGGGAATTCAGAACTTTTCTGGCTTGCTTCCCGACGTGGTAAAGGAAACTGACAAAACCGTGGTGATCGAGCATCCAGGCGCGCATAAGGGCATTCATTACGTCGTTATTCCCAAGAAAGACATCAGGAACGCCGCCGATCTGTCAGATTCTGACCGCGAGTCCGTGGTGGATCTTTTTGCTGTGATGGGCGAAATCATTCGGGAGAAGAATCTCACTGATTATGAAATCATGACGAATGGGCCAGGTAACCAGACAGTGTGTTATCTGCATTTTCATTTAGTGGCCCGATGATCTCGCTGGCGCGCGGCCTCGTAAAGCAACACGCCTGCCGCCACCGACACATTCAAGCTTTCAACCGGTTCACGCATCGGAATTCTTACTGCCGCGCCGGCCGCCTCGATTTCCGCGGGCGTCAATCCGCTTGTTTCCGGACCAAGAATTAATGCGCGTGGCGTGGTCCAATCCATGTCGGTGTAGAGCGCATTAGCATCGAGGTCAGCACAAACTGTCTTGACGCTGTGTTGCATGCACCATTCGATTACCTTCGCATAGCTGGGTCGAAACCACATTGGCAGACGAAACGCGGCGCCCATTGCCCCGCGTAATGCTTTTGGTGAAAAGGGGTCGGTAGCGTTTTCTGTTGCAATAGCGCCCGTCACCCCGGTCGCCTCGGCGGTGCGCAATATCGCTCCTACGTTTACAGGATTGGTGATTCGATGCATCACGACTATCAATGGCGATTCGCTTTGCCGGCGCGCGAGATGTTCTTCCGTCATATCTGGCCGCGACGCCAGAATGACGATGCCCTGAGGTGTTTTGCTGTAAGAGATTGAAGCGAGCAATTTTTCGCTGACAATTGCGACGCGCTCGCTTGAGGCAAAGAACTTCTCAATCAACTCAGCCGGTTTTGGTTTCTTGGCAAGCTCATCGGAAAAGATAAGCGCGTGGATGGGCAGTTGCGAGTTTACCGCTTCTTCGCAAAGGCGCAATCCTTCGACGAAGATCATTTCCTCAACTTTGCCATCGCGGACGGCGCGCGCTTCGCGCAGCAGAGAATTGTCTTTACTGGTGATTCTGTCGATCATGAATAAAAACAAAATCCTTGCATCTATGAAACATCCACTTCAGCCCAAATTGGCCAGTGATCGGAAACGTTCAATGGCCGGGCTACTCCCCAGTTTGTAATCTTCAACCCGCGATAAAAAATCCAATCGGCATGTAAACGAATTCCCGCGCCACGCCAGGTGGGCGTACCGGTTGGAATTGGTGTTTGAAACCCTCGGGCTTCCATAAAAGTTCTCGCGTCGGCGCATTTTTGTTGTGACAAGGTGTTGAAATCGCCAACTATCAACGCGGGTCCGGCGTGTCTCGCTGCTTCTTCTGTTAATACTTCAAGTTGTTCCAGTTGTCCGCTAATCGCCGCATGCGGATCGACATGCGTGTTCAGAATTCGCAGCTTCGTGTTCCCCAACGAGAGAGTCGCTGCTATCGCGAGGCGCGGTCGCCAGGGACACTCGTGCCAGGGCAAGTCAATTCGCATTACCTCCTCCAAAGGTAAACGACTCAGCAAAGCCACGCCCGTGTCGCCCGTGTCGTGCAAGCCGATCTGTTCTTCAAAATCTAGCCACCATTGCCGCGCTACCGGTACTTGTCCGCGCGGAATCCCAGCTGGCGCGTGTAGCCAGGACATCTTTATTGCTTCCGCTAATTCGCGTGCGACATGATGGCCGCCTGCGCGCGCCGTTTGTTTATCTGCTTCCTGCAAAGCAACCACGTGCGGGAAGGGCATTAGTCTAGCCGAATTGAAAGCCTCCGCGACAAAGCGAATATTTTCACCAACCTGGTTCGCTCTTTTTCGCTTACCGCTGAGTCCGATCTTGCGCAGCAGCCCGCTTGATATTAAGAAGCGGCCAACTGCGTAGCGAATGTTGTATGATGCGACGACGAGTTTTGAAGTATCGAGGTCACCAGTTGGCCGCAGTTCGGCACCACCAAACTCAAGCTTTTCGGAATTTCTCAGCGGGGGAATGGCAGTTAGCATTGCAAGATATGTTTACGCGAAATGAATCCGAACGACAAATCGAGATGCTATCCGCATCGTTGCGATGACACAATACGATTTCTCCAGCCCGGGCTGACCAATACAACAACGACAAACGACCAGGATTCAGTCGGACGAAACATATGATTCGAACTGTGATTGCGATAATTGACGACATGTTTTTGGCTTCCAAAGTTCGGGCCACGGCCAAGGCTTTGGGAATGCTGGCTGTCTTTCCGCGCAGCCTCGATGCGCTACGACACATCATTGACGACGCTCCGCCCGACATTGTCGTCGTCGATCTGCAACACGCAAAGCTCGACCCAATTGCCCT
>Ga0184619_10000395_pt1 | contig 14905 bp, 18 predicted proteins | sample PLM0_60_b1_FD_133146 | JGI IMG/M metagenome (GOLD analysis project Ga0184619, IMG submission 133146) | Groundwater sediment microbial communities from an aquifer in East River, Colorado, USA - PLM0_60_b1 | ecosystem: Environmental > Terrestrial > Soil > Riparian zone | place: USA: East River...
TCGATCGATATCCCCGACATTACGCCTAGGTAGGAGAGCCTCGGCTTCGGTAACGTGGCGTGATGGATCCTGAGCGGGCTCGCGAACTGTTGGCCGGAGAGCGGGAGCGAATCGTACGGACGCTCGCGAGACTCGGGCACCAGGACACCGGCGAGCCGGCGGAGGACAATCCGGCCAACCTGGCGTCCGACCTCTATCAGGACGAGCTCGACGAGGGTCTTGCAGATGATCTACGCGAAGAACTCGCCGCCGTCGAGCGTGCCGAGGCCCGTCTTGTGGGCGGTACGTACGGCCTCTCGATCGAGAGCGGCAAACCGATTCCTGACGAGCGTCTCGAGGCTCGCCCGGCGGCCGAGCGGACGGCCGAAGAAGAAGCGCTCTAAGCGACGCTTCCTGCCCGCCGGAGGTTTTCGCTGCCTGGTAGCTGGGGTTGCAGTTTCGCGCTGGCCGCAATGCCAAGCCGCCTGCGAGCCGCCAACGTTGTCTGTGACATGCACATCCGATTCCAATAGGAGGAGTCACAGATGAGCCAACGCTTCATCAGCAACGTCGCACTGGCGATCGCCGGCGCGGTCGTGGTCGTGTCGAGCCAGGCGTTCTCGTCCAGCCGGACGGGCTGGTTGACCTTCGGAGTGAGCCTCGGCGCGCTCGCACTCTTGGCCGTCGTCCAACGCGATCAAGCACGCGGCCGAATTCAGCGTGCGCTTGACGCCGTAATGGGCGCGCTCGCGCTGTGGTCAGCGGTTGTTTCCGTCGTGTACACCGGCACGACACTGACCCGGCTGTCGCTCGGCGAGGGCATCGCCTTCGTCGGCCTCGCCATCGTCGGGCTGGTCGCACACGAACTGAGGACGGAGCGCATCGTCCATCAGTTCGAGGCCATCCCCGCCGATGCGCGCGACGGACGCCGCTCCGAGGAGTTTCAGGCGGCCGCCTGAACCGGCGGAGCCAATGAGAGAGAGCCTCCGATGAGTGCACTCCTGCTGGCGTTCATCGTCCTCCTGATGGCAAAGACGCTTGCCGGGATCTATCTTGGTGGGGCGTACGCCTGCCCGTCCTGCGGGACGAGGCGCGAGGACGAGCACGCAGACGAGTGCCCTTGGGGTCGCTAGGCACGCGCTGGCGTAGCCGTCGCGTGTCTAGCTGTCGGTTCGCGAGCGAGCTGCAGCTACGTATGAGTCCGCACCCGGCGTCGCCGCCCGGGGAACCCCTGCTGCTGCGTACGCGTCTTCCTCGTCGAGGGTCTCATGCTCGAGGAGCGCATTGGCAAGCGAATCGAGCTTGCTGCGATTCTCCTCGAGCAGCGTGATGACCGCCTGGTGCGATTCCTCGACGATGCGGCGCACTTCCGTGTCGACGAGCTTCTGCGTATCCGGCGAGACCTCGGCGGCACCCGGGAGGAACGGGCCCTGGCCGTCACGAGGTATCACCGCGATCGGGCCGATCGCTGAGCTCATGCCCCAGCGGCCGACCATCTGGCGGGCGATCTCGGTGAGCTGCTGGATGTCCGACTCGGCGCCTGTGCTCGTCTCGCCGAACACGATTTCTTCTGCGGCACGGCCGCCGAGAGCGACGTTGATCTTTGCCTGCACCTCGGGCTTGCGGTAGTTGAAGCGGTCGCTCTCGGGCGCTGCGAACGTCACGCCGAGCGCCATCCCGCGAGGGATGATCGAGACCTTCCGCACCGGGTCGGCGCCTTCGGTCAGCATGCCGACGATCGCGTGGCCTGACTCGTGATAGGCGGTGCGGCGCCGGTCTTCGAGGCTCATCATCACCTGCCGCTCGGCACCGAGCACGATTCGCTCGAGCGCATCCGTGAAGTCCGATTCATCGACGACGTCGTGGCTGCGTCGTGCCGCCAACAGCGCAGCTTCGTTGACGAGATTCGCTAGATCCGCCCCGACCATCCCGGGCGTCGTTGCCGCGATCCTGCCGAGATCGACATTTGGCCCGAGCGGGACACCGCGCGTGTGCACTCTGAGGATCGCCTCCCGGCCGGCACGATCGGGAGGCTGTACTGCGATCCTGCGGTCGAAGCGACCCGGGCGAAGCAGGGCCTGGTCGAGAACATCGGGCCGGTTGGTCGCACCGATGACGATCACATTCGTGGCCGAGTCGAAGCCGTCCATCTCGGTCAGGATCTGATTCAGAGTCTGCTCGCGTTCGTCGTTGCCGCCGCTGAACCCGGCGACGCCGGATGTCCGCGAGCGGCCGATCGCGTCGAGCTCATCGATGAACACGATCGCCGGCGCTGACTCCTTCGCTTGGGTGAACAGGTCGCGGACGCGCGATGCGCCGACGCCGACGATCGCCTCGACGAACTCCGATGCGGCCATCGAGAAGAACGGAACGTCTGCCTCACCCGCGACCGCACGTGCGAGCAAGGTCTTGCCTGTGCCCGGAGGGCCCGACAGGAGAACGCCATGGGGTATCCGCCCACCGAGCTTCCGATATTTCTCGGGATGGCGCAGGAAGTCGACCACCTCCGTCAGCTCGGCCTTCGCTTCGTCGATGCCTGCCACGTCCGCGAACGTGACGCGGTCGCCGGTCGGCTGGTACCGGCGTGCGCGGGAGCGGCCGAACGCCCCCAGAACGTTCTGAACGTTTCCCGCGCGCCGCATCAGCCAGAACAGCAGGAAGATGAACAGAATCGTCGGCCCGAAACCGAGCAACAGGTTCTGCCACCATGGAGCTCCGGAGTCGAGCGGTTGGGCATTCACGACGACGGCTTTTTTCTGGAGCAGCTGGGACAGGGCGTCGTTGTCAGCGAACGCAGGGATCTCCGTTTCGAAGCGCGTCGTCGGCTTCGACCCTGCGTACTGCAGCTTCTGGCTGAATGTGCCCTGGATCGCCGTGCCCTTCGACGTGATCTCCTTGACGTGCCCCGCGTTCACCTGATTCAGGAAGAACGGGCTGTACGGAACGCGGACGCGGGACGCCGGCTGCGTCGCCCGCGAGCCAAGGTAGAAATTGAAGAACAGAAGCGCGATGGCGAAGAGGATCCAGCCGCGCGTGGGACGGAAGCGCGGTAGCTGCGGCGTGGACGGCGGTGGCGGGGACGATCCGCGCGGCGCCGGCGGCGCACTCGCGTCCTTCTGGACGCTCGCGTCCTTCTGCACATCCTCGCGCGTTGTGGTCACCGCAATGGGCTCACGATCGCCACTCACCAAGACTAGCGCTCAGCTCGCCTGCAGTTTGGAGCCCGCGCTACCGCTGAGGGGATCGGCACCGCGAGGGTGCGTGTGAGCTCGAGCGCGGACTGCAAGTCGTTTTCCAGGAGTCCGACGCCGTACGCGCCTGGCAGGCCGAGGACGAGCGCGAAGTGGTGTTCGGCCCTCGGCATGAGGCGCCTTTCGAGTCAGGAGGCAACGGTCACGCCGCGACGGGCTCTTGCTCCGCCCTGCGGTTAAAGATCGAGTCGGCGCAGGCTTCGCATACCGCGTCGCGCAGGTGCGGGGGCGACTCGAGCTCGTAGGAGCGAATCTCCCTGATGACGTGCTCTGCGTCCACCCATTCCGCACCGCGGAGCACGCGCAGGCAGATCGAACAGGTGATCAGGTCGGTTCGCGATTCCGGCTGCCGCAATGTGCGCCGAAAGCGCGAGAGCTGAACGATGTCCCTGTGCATGGCGAAGTCCTTTCTGGCCGGTGACGTTGAGGCACGCAAGGATTCCTTCTCAGCGCGCCCGCGTCTTCACGGCCAGTGACCATTTGCCGCCCCCCGTTGACGGCAATTCGCAGCTACCTGCTGGCGGGTAGGCCGGGGGTCAGACACCGTGCCGGCGGGACCTGCACCAACGAGGAACCTGCTTCACGTCCCGGTGCGTTGACGGTTTCTGAGACCGCACGAGGAGCCTGCGGCGCATCCGCGTGAGGAGGTAGACGACTGCGGCGACGCCGAGCCCGACAAAGCCGATCGCACCCAGCGAGCCCGATGCGCTTCGGCCGAGCAGGTAGGCGAGCGTGCCGACCGTGGTCGCCCACGCGATCCCACCGAGAGCGTTCCAGAGCAGGAAGCGCCGCCACGGCATCCGGTCGGCGCCGGCGAGCCAGGAGGTGACGACTCGCATTCCGGGCAGCCAGCGCCCGAAGAAGACGGCGGCCGGGCCGCGGCGGGCGAAGAACACCTCCCCGCGTTCGACGAGCCGCCGTCTCTCTGCCGCCCAGTGACCGGGACGGTCGACCAGCCGGCGCAGCGCACTACGCCCGATGACGTAGCCGACGTTGTCGCCGAGGATCGCAGCCCCGGCGGCGACGGCGATCACGACTGGCAGCGAGAGCTGACCCTGAGCGGCAAGCGCAGCCGCGAGGATCAAGCTCGTCTCTCCCGGGACGAGACCCCCGGCCGACTCGGCGGCCACGAAACCGAAGAGCAGCGGATAGCCGATGCCGGCCGGAACGTTGATCAGCGTCCCCAGCAGCGATTCGTCCATCCGACGAAGCACCCGCGGCTAACGAATGAGGTTGCCTCTGGTTCGGACGAGCGCGGCCGGAGGGGTGACCGCGCTCATCCGAAGACCCCGTCTCGTCAGCTGACCTGCGGGGCCGTTCACTTGACCTTCAGCACGCCTTTCATTCCGGCCTCGGCATGCCCCGGGATCGTGCACAGGTACGGGTAGTTGCCGGGCTTCGCGAACGTGACCTTCAGCGTGGCGGTGGAGCCGGGGTCGATGTTGGGAGTTTGCTGATTGTTGATGCGCAGGTTGTGTGGGATGCCACCGTTGTTCGTGATCTTGAACGTGACCGTGCCCTTGTGGACGGTCGTCGCCGAGAGTTTGAAATGGAACTCGGTCGCGCCCACGTTCACCGTCGACGCGCTTGCAGGCGGCTTCGCCTTCGATGGCTTCTTCGTCGACCTCTGCTCGCCTGTATGCGCCTGCGCGGCGCCCGACGAGGGCGCTCGAGCCGGCCCTAGCTTGCCGTCGAGCCCGAACAGCCAGACGTCGTCGCCGTGCGGGCTGCCGCCGAGGGCGCTGCCTGCGGCGTAGAAAGCGACGACCTCCTTGCCGTCGAGGGAGAAGACGCTCGCGGTGTTGTTCGCGCCGGCACCGGTCTGGAAGCTCCACGCGAGCTTCCCGTTCGTCGCGTTGTAAGCCTGCAGCTGTCCCTTGTTACGGCCGACGAAGACGATGTTCCCCGCCGTCGTCGTCGAACCGCTGTAACACGAGTCGGAGAACTGCTTCTGCCACACGATTCGGTTGGTCGCGGCGTCGATTGCCGTGAAGGTGCCGGTGGGCGCCCCTTGCGGTGCGAAGGTGCTGCCCTCGTAGCTCTGGCCGGCCTCGTACGCGGCCGACTTGCCGCCGGCAAAGAGCTGCGGCTGGTTGAACCCGCAGACGTAGAGGTTCCCTGTGTTGGGGTTGAAACTCATCGGCCACCAATTCGTGCCGCCGAGGGAGCTCGGCGTCGCCAGGATGCTCCCGCCCGGGCTGAACGGTGTGAAGATGCGCCCGTCGTCGACGAGCTTCGTGCCCTTCGGCAGCTGCTTGGCGAACTGGCGGAAGGCCGCGGCCGGGACCGATTGCGGCACGGTCGCGTCGCCGCGGGGGAACGGCTGCGTCGCCGCCGTCTTCTGGGTCGGTGCCTGGGGCACTGGGCGCTCGTCGATCCCGATCAGAGGCTTGCCCGTCTTTCGATCGAGGATGTAAACCCAGCCCGTCTTGCCGGTCTCGGCGATTGCCTGGCGCGTGCGACCGTTGACGGAAACGTTGAAGAGCACGACAGGGCTCGTGGCGTCGTAGTCCCAGATGTCATGGTGGACCTCCTGGAAGTGCCAGCGATACTTGCCCGTCTTCGCGTCGAGCGCAATGATCGACGCCGAAAAGAGGTTGTCGCCCGCACGCTGCGCGGCGAACAGGTCCGGTGCAGCGTTTCCGGTGGAGAAATAGAGCAGCCCGAGCTTGGGGTCGACGGCCGGCGTCTGCCAGACGGGTGCGCCGCCGTGCATCCACGCGTTGTTGTCCGCCGGCCACGTGTTGTGTCCGACCTGGCCGGGGCCGGGGATCGTGTAGAACCGCCAGACCTCTTTGCCCGTCTTGGCGCTGAAGGCCGTCAGGCGGCCGCGGATCCCGAACTCTCCGCCGGAGACGCCGGTATAGACGCGTCCGTTGTAGTAGAGGGGAGCATTCGTGATCGTATAGCCCTGCTGGTAGTGCGCCACCTGCGTCGACCACGCGATCCGGCCCGTCTGCTGGTCGAGCGCGACGAGCTTCCCGTTGAGCTGGCCGAGGTAGACCTTGCCGTCGCCGAGGGCGACACCACGGTTCGTCCAGCCGCAGCAGACCGTCTTGATCTCCTGATTCAAATGTGCGCGGTAGGTCCACTTCTTCGCCCCGGTCTTCGCGTCGATCGCGAAGACGTCGTCGGCGCCCGTGACGACGTAGATCACGTTGTTGTAGACGATCGGCTGCGCCTCGCCCGAGTACTTGCCCGCGGTGCCGGAGCGCAGATGGATGTGCCAGATCCCCTTGAGGCGACTGACGTTCCCCGCGTTGAGCTGCGTAAGCGGGGAGTAGCGCTGGTTCGCGATCGAGCCTCCGTTCGTGATCCAGTTCGTCGTCGGCAGGGTCGAGAGCTGACTCGACGAGAACGCCGGCGCAACGCTGGAGTTAGTGCTGCTGCCGCCGCAGCCTGCGGCGAGGACGACAAGGCCGACGAGTAGAACCGCTGCGGCGATAGCCGAACGTTTCATGGTGAGTTCCCCTTTCGAATGCGTCGATTCGGTCTGCGAAAGGGTCGCGGCGGGGACCTGCGTCAGGCATCGCTGCCAGCGGCCGTCCTACCCTGGTGCTGACGGCAGTCCTCGGATTCCTGCTGGCGGGTAGTGGAGTTTGGCGCTGGCCGTGAAGACGCGAGCCGGCCTAGACGCGATCGTGGGCGACGTGCAACACGAACAACCCATCGACGTGCCGCTGCACGCCTTCGGCATCGCGCACTTCTCATGACGCGCACCGAGCTCGGCCCCTCACAGCGAAGCGCGGTCCGCGAATTCGTCGACGCCGTCCTCGCGCTCTCGGATGACCCGGGCCCCGCGAACCTCCAGCGCTACCTCGCGGTGAGCCGGGAGCTCGAGGAGTCGCGGCGTCCGCGAGAGAGCGCCGCCCAGGAGGTCCGAGCGCGACCGCGCGACCGCGGCAGGCGACCAGCGCGCGCAGAGGCGGCGAAGGCAGACGCATGACACCGGTTTACGCGCACATCCACTGAAAGGAGAACGCACCATGAGCGACCAACCTGAGGTCCTTTACACCGCCGAAGCAACCGTTACAGGCGGTCGCGAGGGTCATGGCCACACCAGCGACGGCCGCCTCGAGGTCGACCTCGACGTGCCGAGCGAGATGGGCGGCCAGGGCGGGCCTGGGACGAATCCCGAGCAGCTCTTCGCCCTGGGCTATGCAGCCTGCTTCCAGTCGTCGCTGCTGCGGTTTGCCTTCGGGCGAAAGCTCGACCTCACTGACACGCGCATCACCGCACGCGTCGGGATCGGGCCCGTCAAGGACGGCGGCTTCGGACTCGCAGCGACTGTCGACCTCGACGCGCCTCAGATCCCTCGCGACGAGGCCTTCGACCTGATGGCCCGGGCACACGAGACCTGTCCGTACTCACGGGCGACGCGCGGCAACATCGACGTCACGCTCACCGTCGGCGGCGCGACCATCGAGCGTCAGGCGGCCTGAGCGCCTTCCACTCACCCACCCGTGAGAGCTAAGACCGGACCGTCCCGAAGGGAACAGGAGAGGCCGTCCGAGCGTTTATACGTATGACGGAACGCCGGCATGCGCTTGCCGCTCCGCATTAACCAAGGAGAACTCATGACTCATCATCCAGACCTACATCTGATCGACGTCCGCTGCACCTCGTGCGGGGCCTCGTTCACAACCCGTTCGACCGCAACGAAGCTGTCGGTCGACGTCTGCTCGGCCTGCCATCCGGCCTACACCGGCCGTGAGCATGGCGCGGTCAGTAGCGACAGGATCGACCACTTCAACCAGCGGCGCGCTCTGGCCACGGCCTAAGCCACCCGAGCCACTCGAAGTCAGTGGCTCCGCGGCGGGAGCCACTTGGCTTCGCCTACTCCCCACGGCTCGTTGGAATCGTCCTTTGCCAGCTAGCCGCCATCGCAGTTTGGCGCCGGCGTGGATGCCGGCGAGCGCTGCGAAGGCCATGCTGTTTCCGTTCCACAGAATCTGTATTCCACGAGCAAAAGGAGCGAGCATGACTCGGAGCAGATCCATCACCTTCCTCGCGAGCGCTGCGGCGTTACTAGCCGTCTTGAGTGTCGCCGGTTGCGGCGGCGGCGGAAACGCGAGTGGGTCGCCGGTGCCCCCGAAAGCGAAAGACGGACGGCTGGCAACGGTCGGCATCGCGAACGAAAGCCTCGGCAAGATCCTCGTCAACTCGCAGGCGCGCACCCTCTATCTGTTTCAGAGGGACTCGGGGACGATGAGCGAGTGCACCGGCGCCTGCGCCGTCAACTGGCCGCCGCTCAGGGCGAGTGGCGCACCGGTCGTTGGTAGCGGAGCGACTGCGTCGATGGTAGGAACCACGCCGCGATCAGACGGAAAGCCGCAGATCACGTACAACGGCCACCCGCTTTACCTCTTCGTGAAGGACCGAAGGCCCGGCGACACGAACGGCGAGGGCCTGACTGCATTCGGCGGCAGCTGGTTCGCAGTCTCTCCAGCGGGGAACCGGGTTTCCGCCAAGGCACCGAGCCCGGGTAACGGCTATGGCTACTAGTGCGCCTGCGCGGTTGACGAAGACCTAGCTCATCACCCGGCAGCTCAGCGGACGATCTCGAGCGCGAGCTCCGGCGAGCAACCGCGCTCGATCAACTTTGCGAGCGCGTGCCAGTCGACGAGGTCGGCGAACGCCTCGGCCAGCACACGCGGCAGGCCTAGCCGCCACAGTTGCTCCGTGCGCCACGCGTGCACGAGGAGATCCTCGTCGGTGTCATGATCGAGATCGGCGGCGGGCATCAGAATCGGCTCCATCGTTCTCTCCTCCATAGTCGGACTCGTCTGCGTGTCTGGTGGAACGATTGCCTTTGCGGTGCGCGGTGTCATCGACGCCAGCCGTGATCCTTGCGCCCGGGTACCCGAACTCTGTGGATTCCGGCTAGCTGTAATGCGCCGCAATGCAGCAGCTGCAACGCTGATTGCATGCCTATCCGCTCCCTGATCGTTGATGACAACCGTTCGTTCCTAGAAGCCGCGCGCGTGCTCCTCGAGCGCGAGGGGCTGACCGTCGCGGATGTCGCGACGACGGGTGACGAGGCGCTCCGGAAAGCCGAGGCTTTGCGACCGGACGTCGTCCTCGTGGACGTCTCGCTCGGGGAGGAGAGCGGCTTCGATCTGGCGCGGCGTCTCGTCGACGACAATCCGGGCAACGAAGCGGTGGTCGTCCTGATTTCGACGCTTGCCGAGACCGACATCGCCGATCTGATCGCGGAAAGCCCGGCAGCGGGCTTTCTGGCGAAGGCGGACCTGTCGGCGAGCGCGATTCGCCGGATCGTCGACGGTCGCTTGCGTTGACGAGCGCTACCGGGCGTCGAGGAAGGTGATCACCGCGAGAACGCGGCGCTGATCGTCCTCTGTCGCCGGTAGGCGGAGCTTGTTCAGGATGCTGTGCACGTGCTTCTCGACCGTTCCTTCGGTGATCCAAAGCTGATGCGCGATACCGGCGTTGGAGCGGCCCTCGGCCATGAGCGATAGCACCTCGCGCTCTCGGGGCGACAGGACGTCGAGAGGGTCTTTGACGCGACGGGCCGCGACGAGCTCCTGGACGAGCGCCGGATCGACGACCGACCCTCCCTTGACGATCCGCTCGAGCGTTTCGATGAATTCGTCCACGTCCGACACGCGGCTCTTCAGCAGATAGCCGCTGCGCTCGCCGCTGGCAAGCAAGTCTGTCGCTTGCTCGACCTGGACGTGCGCGGAGAGAACGAGGATCGCGATCTCCGGGAATTCTTCGCGGATCGCGCGCGCGGCATCGAGGCCTTCGTTCGTGTGGCTGGGTGGCATCCGGATGTCGACGATCGCGAGCTCGGGTTGATGCTCCCGGACGAGCGCCATCAGCTCGGAGGCGGTCCCGGACTGGCCCACGACCTCGAAGCCGGAGCGTTCGAGCAGCCCCGCCATACCCTCGCGGAGCAGGACGTCGTCGTCGGCGAGCACCACTCGCGTCCCGTTCTTCGTCACGCAGCTGATTATGGGGTACTAGGGCGTCTCGAGCGCCGACCCTAACTGCCGGATAGCAGGTAGCTGGAGATTCCGGGCGGCCGGGGGCCCGAACGGGTGCTGACCGTGATGACCCGCGCGGACTTGATCGCAATCGTTACTGAATACGTATCGAACTTCGAAAAGGAGAAATCCCCGATGAGACAGTTCATTACGCGCTCGATCTTCACGATCGCAGCCATCGCGATCACGTCTCTTGCTCTCGTCCCGATCGCATCGGCACGCGGCGAGCATCAAACCAGCGTGACCACGACGACGATCCCAGTCAAAGGCGGCGAGTTCTTCTTCAAGCTCTCGAGCAAGTTGATTGCCAAGCCCGGCAAAGTGACGTTCGTCTTCAAGAACGTCGGCCATGTGACGCACGACTTCAAGATCAACGGCAAGAAGACGCCGCTGATCCAACCGGGCAAGACGGCGAGGCTCGTCGTCGCGTTCAAGAAGAAGGGCAAGTTTTCCTACCTCTGCACCGTGCCGGGGCATGCTGCTGCGGGGATGAAGGGCGTCTTCACGGTTCGCTGAACGCTCAGCGGTCCCCGCTGAGATAGAAGGAAACGGCGAGAACCAAGTAAGCGAAGAGGAGGATCACTCCGCCGGCGCGAGTGGTCCTCCCGCCCCTCAGGACGAGCGCCGGCAAAGCCGCGGCGACGCCGATGCCCATTAGCTCGACGGGCCGGAAGCTCAGGGCGAGGGGCTCGAAGGCCCAGGAGATCAAAACGACCAGGGGGATCAGGAGGCCTGCGATCTGAGCGCTCGAAGCCAACGAGATCTCAACCGCGAGCTTGACCCTTCCTCGTCGCGCGAGTAGCACCGCACTGCCATGCTCAGTCGAGTTTCCGATGATCGCGACGATCACGACCGCGACGAAGAACTCCGACAGACGCGCCCGGTCCGCAAATGACCGAAGCGTTCCGACAAGCGTTTCGGTGACGAAGGCGGTCACGACCGTTGCAACGCCGAGCACGACGAGGGCGGTTGGCAGGGTCCAGCCGTCGCGTTCTTCCGGAGACGAAAAGAGCGCCCGTTGGCGCCGAAGCGCGCGGCGGGTAACGACTACGCGCACGATCAGGAGCAGCACGGCGATTGGAAGCGCGAGCTCCGCAAGGGCCCGTCGGTCGGGATTGCCGTGGAAACCCGGTGTTGCGGCAACAAGCATGAGGACGGCGGCAAACGCGACGAGACCAAGCGATACATAGGCAGACAGCCGATCGATCGTTCCCGTCCGGCCGAAGAGAAGCGTGAAGCCGAGGACGAGCAGGAGATTGCCGACGATCGAGCCCACCAACGACGCCCGCACGATGTCGGTCAGCCCATCGGCGACCGCGACGATCGCGATGATGAGCTCTGGCGCGTTGCCGAACGTCGCATTCAGGAAGCCGCCAATTCCCGGACCGGTGTAGCGGGCGAGGTTGTCCGTCGCTTCGCCGATCAGCCACGAGATCGGGATCAGCGCCGCCGCGGCGAACAGGAACAGCGTCAGCTCGCCAACGACATGGAGCCGATCCAGAGCGATGACGACAGGCCCGAGCAGCAGCAATGTGAATCCGACTCTGCGAACCACGCTCGTGCCTGAGTCGGCCAAGACCATCCTCCTACGCGACAGCTGCTTGCCAAGACGGGGCCCAGCCGAGAGTCTGACGAGTCATGAGCATCAGCACGGCTGTCGCCCTCGCACTCGCGCTCCTGTCGACGACGCTCACGAACCTCGCGTATCTGCGCGAGCACGAAGCCGCGGCGGCCCTTCCCGTCCTGTCGATGCGCCGACCGCTGCACTCGATCCGGCTTCTCGTCGCCGACCGCAGCTGGCTGCTCGGCTTCGCGATGGAGACCGGCGGCTTCTTGCTCTATGCCGCGGCGTTGGCGCTGGCGTCGCTGGCCCTCGTGCAAAGCATCGGCGCCGGTGGCATCGGTTTGCTTGCGTACGTCTCCGCACGCATGAGCGGTCGTCAGCTCAGCGGGCGCGAGCTGAGCGGCGTGCTCTTATCGGTCCTGGGCTTGCTCGCGCTCGCGGTGTCACTCGTCGGCGGCAGCGGTGAGGGCCGGAGTGGTTCGACCGCAACGATTCTCATCTGGCTCGGCACGAGCGCCGCGCTTGCGCTCCTGTTCTTGCTGTTGGGGCGCGCGCTTTTGGGAGTCGCTGTAGCCGCCGCAGTCGCCGGCGGCCTGTTCTTCTCGATCGGCGACATCTCGACCAAGGTCGCCACCCAGGGCGGCGCCAGGATCGGCTTCGTCGTTCTCCTCGTCCTCGGCTACACGCTTGGAACGGTTCTGCTGCAACTTGGCTACCAGGCGGGCGGCGCACTCACCGTCGCTGGGCTCGCGACTCTGTTGACCAACGCGCTGCCGATAGCGGCAGGGACGATCGTGCTCGCGGAGCCGGTACCGTCAGGCGCGTTCGGCGGCGTGCGGGTGCTGGCCTTCGCCGCCGTGACAGCCGGCGCCTTCCTGCTTGCCCGGCCCGGGGTGAATCCGGCAACTGCGGACACGGCTGCCGGACGCGCTACCACGTGATGCATATCCTTTGACTGTGTGGGTGGCCGCTCCAACCTTGGAACTTCTCGAATGGGTGACGGCGCGCATTCGGACCTACGATGATGTGCGCGAAGCATGGCGCAGCAACTGCCCACGTACGGCCGTCTGGGACGACGCGGTGACAGACGGGCTAGTTTGCATCGACCGGCGGACCGACGCAGACGCTGGCGTGGTCGTTTTGACCGCTCGTGGCCAGGCAGCTCTAGACGCATCGCTTAGGGGCGCAGAGGAAGGCGTGCTAGGCCCGCACGAACGGGGCCCGGACTTGGTGCGGGGCCCCGTTCCAGTCTCGGCGCGTTACGAAATGGTCAGCGCGGCGGCCCCCAACTGGCCGCGGATCTCACCTGCCGGATTCTTCTTCGTATGAACGTTCACGTAGCCACGGCCCGCCTCGAGGGCGGTCAGAACCGAAGCGTCGACGGTGGCAGTCCCTCGTGCGCCGCTCTTGCAAGGAGCGCACAGTGGCACGATCACAGGGCCTGCCCTGCCGCGCGCACCGCTGTGAATGTGCGCAGCTACGGCTGTGCCGGTGAGTCTGCTGAATGTCAGTCGCCACGCGAGCACCGCCGACGATCCCTTCTTCGTGATCGTCACGGTGAACGTACCCCGCGCCCGGCGGACGTTGCCCTTCGGCTTCGGCCGCTCCTGCGCGGCACGGAGCGACGTCTTCAGGGTCACTGCCGGCGACACCTGGTCCCGAATCTCACCAGCCGGATTCGTCTTCGTATGCACGTTCACGTAGGCGCGATCGTTCTGAATCGCCTCGAGCACGGTCGCGTTGATGTTCGCAGTGCCGGTTGCCCCACTCGTGCAGGGAGCGCAGAGCGGCACGACGACCGGGCCCGCCACACCGCGGGCGGCGATATGGATGTGCGCAGCGACGGCGTCACCGGTGAGATTGGCGAACGACAGTTGCCAGTTGAGAGCCGCACCTGTGTCCGACTTGGTCAGCGTCGCGGTGAAGGATCCGCGAGCGGAGCCGACGTCCCCTTTGGGAGCCGGCACCTCGTCTGCGGCGGCCATCGAGGCCACGATCTGAATCCGCGTTGCCTCGCTCCGCGCGGCCGCTGCCCCGGTGACGGCCAGGAGCACGAGCCCGACCGCGCCGATCACTACAAGAAGCTTGTTCACCTCTATCCCCCTCATTGCGATTCGGGATCGCAGGCCGACCCCGTCACACGCACCTACGCGGCCCTTGAGGGACCGGATTGCGGTGCGGCCCCTTAGCGGTCCTGCGTATCCCTACTCCCTCGGATGGGGGACGCCCTCCGGGCCGAGATCGCCGATGTTTGGAGACAAGTACCTGCGGTTGGCGGAAGTACCTGCGGTTGGCGGACATGGAGAATAAGCGGCAAACACCTACACAGCCCTCGATGGCTTCGAGGCTCCTGTCGACGTTCGAGTCGGCGGGCCTGGCCGCGACGGCGACGTTCGCGAGTGTGCTGTGGATCGGCCTCGCTCTGCCGGGGCTGCCCCTACTCCCAGGTTTGGGGGGCGGCCAGAACAGCAACGTCGCGATCTCTCTCAACAGCGCGGTTCTCGGCGTCCAGGACAGCCGCACGTTCGCGCCTTCGCTTGGGACCGCCGGCCGGCAGAGTCTGCTTCTCTCCCTGTTGCTCCCGGCGCCCGACCCGCTCGGCAAGGACCTCGCCACTAAACGACCGGGTACCGACGCACAGCCGGGCGCATCGATGGTCGTCGCGCTCCCAGCTGCGCCGCCGGTACAGGCCGCGGCTCCTGACGTCAGTCCTCGCGTCATCGAGAGCACTCAGTTCGCCTCGGCATCTGCACCGGCTCCTTCCCCGCCCGCGCCGACGCCCCCGGTTTCCTCGCCGCCGCCACCGCGCCAGCCAGATCCGAAGCCCCCGGCGCCTGCACCTCCGACGCTTCCGATTCATCCGCCTCCACCCGCGGATCCCGATGTCCAGCCAGTGGCCGGTGACAACCCGCCGAGCGACGAAAGCTCTCCGGGCGCTACGACGACGCCCGAGCCGGGCAGCGCTCCCGCGAACGGAAACGGAAACGGAAACGGAAACGGAAACGCCGGCGGGAACAACCCGAACGCCGGTGGTGCCAACGCGAACGCCGGTGGCGCCAACGCAGGTGGCAACGGCAACGGAAACGGCAACGCCGGCGGGAACA
>Ga0184619_10000396_pt1 | contig 14893 bp, 16 predicted proteins | sample PLM0_60_b1_FD_133146 | JGI IMG/M metagenome (GOLD analysis project Ga0184619, IMG submission 133146) | Groundwater sediment microbial communities from an aquifer in East River, Colorado, USA - PLM0_60_b1 | ecosystem: Environmental > Terrestrial > Soil > Riparian zone | place: USA: East River...
GACGAGGCCTCCTCCGATCCCGGACCGCCCGAGGAGGCGGAGCGGTCCTGGCTCGCGTGGCGCGTCCACCGGGCCCTCCAGGAGCTGCCCGACCACGAGCGCACGCTGCTCGAGCTCGCTTACTGGAGCGGGCTCTCGCAGTCCGAAATCGCCGAGTTCCTGAACATCCCGCTCGGCACGGTCAAGACGAGAACCCGCAACGCACTCGGCAGGCTCGCCGACACGCTCGAGGAGCTGGAATGACGCGAGAACCGGATTTCAACGAGGTCGTGGGCGACGACCTGACTACCGAGGAGTCGGCGCGCCTGCGCCGCGCACATGACCTCCTGCTCGCGGCCGGACCGGTACCCGAGCTGCCGCCCGGGCTCGAAGAGCCGACCATGGGCGAGCGCGCCGCGCCCTTGGACGAGAACGTCTACCAGCTGCTCCCGCGCCGGCGCGCGGGCGCCGCGCTCGCGCTCGCGGCGGCGATCGCCCTCGTCGCCTTCGTCGGCGGCTACATTGCCGGCTTCAGCCACGACGGGTTCAAGGCTCAGTACTCCGTGCCGATGCACTCCGCCTCCGTGAGGGCCGCCTCGGCAAAGATCGAGATCGGCTCCCGCGACTCGCATGGCAATTGGCCGCTGCGCCTCGAAGTCAGGGGCCTGCCGAGGCTGAAAGGTGGCGGCTACTACGAGATGCACCTCACGCGCGGCAAGCACAGCTGGACGTGCGGCACGTTCGCGGGCGGTGGACAGGAAACGGTGAAGGTACGACTGACCGTTCCGTACGACCTCAAGCGCGGCGACGGCTGGACCGTCACAAAAGAGCTCCCGAGCCGGCCGGCTCCCGGGCCTACGGTTCTGACTACCTAGGGGGCTACGCGGCTGTTCGCCAAGAACGCCGCGTGGGTGACGGGCATCAGCCGCTCGAGAAATGTCTCGGCCGCTGCCGCGTACTGACGGATCTCGAACTGCGCCGCCTCGTGATTCCGCAATGAGCAGAAGTGCATGAGGCTGCGGGGATTGCAGCTCCAGTAGTACTTCGTGTACGTCGAAAGCGGCAGCACGGCGCGGGCGATCTCTTTTGCCACCCCGCGCTCGAGCATTCGCTCGTAGGCTTGAAACGCCCTCTGGGCGTTTTCTTCGATCTCACGCCGCGTCGCCTCGCGGGTCTCATCGTCAACCGGTTCGAAGCTGTATGCGCCGGGCTTTCCGACCTGGGTACGGACATTGTCCGGCACGTAGAACTCGGGCTCCATCTTCGAATAGCGGCCCGACCACTCGTTGTACGAGTGCCCCGCTCGATGCCGGTGGTGCTCGCGCACGACGAACAGCGGAGCTTTGACGAGGAAGCGGAAGTAGCCATGCTCGAAAGGTGATCCGTGCTTTTCCCGCATCAGGAATCGGATCAACCCCTCGTCGCGCTCGCCGATCTCCTGCGATTCCTGGTTGAACGACACCCTCGCGCCGTTTACTACGGCGAGGTCCGTGGCAAGCGCGCCGTCGAGCGCAACGAAGCCGTGATCGAGGACGTGAATCGTGTTCTCGGTTATCACTTCAGCCATGGTTGCCACGCCGGCGAGTCTAACCGGGGCGTATGTCGGCACCTCGGGCTTTTCCTACCCATCGTGGCGAGGCGGCTTCTACCCGGAGAAGGCGAAGCCCTCCGAGTTTCTCGAGCTCTTCGCCGAGCACCTGCCGTCGGTGGAGCTGAACACGACCTTCTACCAACTCCCGGCCGAAGAGCAGTTCCGCAGCTGGGCGGAGCAGACGCCGGCCGAGTTCCGGTTCGCGGTCAAGATGACGCGCAGGATTACGCACGCCGGCCGGCTCGAACTGATCTCGACCTTCTGCGAGCATGTTCGTCTTCTCGGCGCTCGGCTCGGCCCGGTGCTCGTCCAGTTCCCGCCGACGCGAACCCGCGACGAAGGGCTGCTCCGCTTGCTTCTGGATTCGCTCGACCCGGAGCTCGAGTACGCCTTCGAGTTTCGACACGAGTCCTGGGCGGGCGTTGACGTGCCGGTGCGCGTGAACTCCTTCGAGGGCGAGGCGCCCTTCCGTTACTTCCGTTTGCGCGAGCCGCCGTACGACGACGAGACGCTGCGCACCTGGGCGGGCCGCTTCCGGCCGTTGCTCGAAGACGGCACGCGGGTCTACTGCTACTTCAAGCACGAGGACGAGCCGACGGCGCCAGAGTTCGCGCGGCGCTTGCTCGAGCTCCTCGGCTAGCTCAAGGCTGCGGCACGATCCGGATGTACGGCCGGGGCGACTCCCAGCCCTCTGGGTAGGTCTCCCTGGCTTCGTCGTCGGAGACGGACCCGGCGATGATTACGTCGTCCCCCTGCTGCCAGTTCACCGGTGTCGCCACCTTGTGCTTCGCGGTCAGCTGCAGCAAGTCGATCACGCGCAGGACCTCGTCGAAGTTCCGGCCCGTCGTCATCGGATAGACGAGCACGAGCTTGATCTTCTTGTCGGGGCCGATCGCGAAGACGTTGCGGACCGTCTGGTTGTCCACCGGGGTGCGCTCCGATGGATCGCCCGACGTGTCCGCAGGAAGCATCCCGTAGAGCTTCGAGACGTTGAAGTCGACGTCAGCGATGATCGGATAGTTGGGCGCGTGCCCCTGCGTCTCCTCGATGTCGGTCGCCCACTTCGCGTGCTCGCCGGACGGATCGACCGAGAGCCCGATGACTTTCACGCCCCTGCGCTCGAACTCGGGCTTGATCTTGGCCATGTAGCCGAGCTCGGTCGTGCAGACCGGGGTGAAGTCCTTCGGGTGCGAGAACAGCACGGCCCACGAGTCGCCGATCCAGTCGTGGAACCGAATGCGGCCCTCTGTCGTCTCGGCTTCGAAATCCGGTGCCGTGTCGCCGATTTGCAATGCCATCTGCGTGCCCTCCTCCGATCCGGGAAACAATCGCGGCAAGCCTATGCCAGTGCACCCGTCCGTGAGTTTGGTGCGTGATCCGGGGGATGGATCGTCGTTCGTGGCCAAGGACGCAGGGAGTCGCGATAGTGGTTCTTTCGGGGCGACCGAGGATGCAGCCACGGGCGGCGAGACGCCGCCAGGCGCGTGCCCGAACTTGCGGACGGGCGCACTAGCGCCCCGCCGCGTCGAGGCGACGCTCGTGGGCGCCGCTCTCGACGACCTCCGCGACCTGGCCCGCCGCAAAGCGAAGTTCGTCATCGGTGTTGAAGAAATGCGCCCCAAACCGGATGCCGACGTCGGGCCGGAAGTCGCAGATGATGTCGCGGGCGTCGAGCTCCCGGTGGACGGCCTCGACCTCAGGGGTGCGAACGACGACGGAGCCGCCGCGACGGTCGGGGTCACGCGGGCTCACGACGTCGAAGCCGGCACCCTCGAGCAGCTCGACGAGCAGCGCGGTCTGGGCCCGCGAGCGCTCGCGGATCCGCTCGACCCCGACCTCTTCGATGATCTCGTAGCCCGCCGTCGCCGCGTAGAGGGCCGGCACGTTCGGGGTCCCGGTCAGGAACCGCCCCGAGCCCTCGGCGTAGTCGTGCTCGGGCTCGAAGGCAAACGGCCGCGCGTGCGCCTGCCAGCCGGTGAAGGTCGGCTCCAGCCGCTCGGCGAGGTCGGCGCGAACGTAGAGCCAGCCGGCCCCGGGCCCGCCGCAGAGCCACTTGACGCTGCCCCCGACGGCGAAGTCGACGCCGAGCCGCGTCACGTCTAGTGGGACCGAGCCGACCGACTGGTAGGCGTCCAGCACGACCAGGGCGCCGACATCGCGCGCCCGCTTGACGATCGCCTCGACGTCCTGGATCTCCCCGGTCTTGAAGAGCACCTGGCTGACCGGGACGAGCAGCGTCCGCTCGTCGATCGCCTCGACCACGGCGGCCGCATCCGCCACGATCTCGACCTCGGCCCCGCGCCGCCGCTGAGCCTGGTAGAGGTAGCGCACCGACGGAAACTCACCTTCGCCGTAGACGATCCGGTTTCGGGGCGCCTCGAACTCGAAGCACGAGAGCACGATCGCCTGCGCGACCGCGACGTTCTGGTGCATCACCGTCGTCCCCGGCGCGGCGCCGATGATCCGAGCGAGCCGATCTCCCGCGGTCATCGAGGTCTCCCACCAGCCTTCCGACCACGCCCGCGCGCCGCGTTCCCGCCACTCGCGCGCGTAGCGCAGCAGGTTCTCCTCAGCGCCGACCGGCATCGCCCCGAGCGAGTGGTTGATCAGGTAGGTCGTGTGCTCGAGGATCGGGAAGCGGTCGCGATAGCTCTCGAGCGGCCGCACGAGGGTCAGTGTCCCACGCGAGCCGCGACCGGCGCTGAAGGCGCCGGGCGCTCCGGCGGCTTCGAGTCGACGAGCACGGCGGCGGCGAGCAGGATCGCCATCCCGACGGCGCTCTCACCGGCAAGGCTGCGCGGCAGCCGCGAGAGGATTGGCCCGCCGGTCCCTCTCTCCAGCGCCGGGCGCGCGACGAAGTGGTGCACCGCGCCCCAGGTCAGCGCGAGCGAGACGAGGCCGAGCTTGACGAGCAGCACGCGTCCATAGTCCGCCGTCCACAGGTCGCTGAGCTGCGGCAGGCGGACAATGCTGAGATAGACGCCCGCGCCGAGGACAACCGCGATCAGCCCAGAAGCCAGCCGCGAGAAGCGCAGGAAAGCCGTCCGCCGCAGCTCCGGTGCCTTCGGCCAGACGACGAAGGCAAGCTGGACGAGCCCGCCGATCCAGAGCGCCGCCGCCGAGAGGTGCGCCCAGTCGGCGAGCTCGGAGCGCCATGAAGAGCCCGCGTCGACGGCGGAATGACCCGAGAGCGAGAGGCCCGAGGCGAAGCCGAGGCCGAGCAGTAGCGCTGGCCAGAGCAGGAAGCGGCGGTCGGTGAGCCAGGCGAGGAAGACGAACGCGGCGACCAGCGCATAGCCGAGCGTCATCGCGATGAAGGCCTCGCCGAAACGGGTCCCCCCGGCGATCGACGAGAGGTCGCCGTACAGGAATCGCCCAAACGGCAGCTGCAAGGCGTCCTCGGCCCGCAGCATGAAGGCGACGATTCCGACCTCGAGCGTCGCGACGACGCCGGTGCCCACGATCGCGAAGAAGCGCCGCTCCGCGGCCGGCGGGAGCTCGTTGCGCCCGAGGAGCAGCCTGAAGCCGAGCCCGCCGAGCAGCAGTGCGAGCGAGAGGAAGTACGCCCAGCGAACGACGTGCTCCGCCGTCGTCGGGCCGGACGCGCCGTAGGCCTCGGTCGGCGGCGGCGCCTTCGCCCGGACGCCGAACGTGAAAACGCCCGAGACGACGTGGCCATCCTCGGAGAGCACGTGCCACCGCACGGTGTAAGGCCCGCGCGGCAGCCGCTGGAGCGGGACTCGAACGGTCTGGCCCTTCACGCGCGCGACCCCGGACAGCATCCTGCCGAATTCGTTCTTGACCTCGATCGCATTCGGCTGCGCCTGAACCGCCTGATCGAAGTGCAGGACGACCGCCCGCGGCGGCGCTTGCAGTCTCTGTCGATACTTCGGCGACGCCGAGTCGAGGTTCGCATGCGCGAAGGCTGAAGCCGGGAACGCGAGCGCTGCGAGGGCCACGAGGGCGAGGCGTCTCATCGGTGCTGGGGCCCCGCGAGCGGCGAGAGGTGTCCGAAGATCGGCGCGGTGTCGCGGTCGGAGAAGAGGAAGACCGCGGTGACGACGAAGACCAGCGCGAGACCGGTACGGACCACCAACGAGTCGGGCCTGAAGGCGCGGGCGAGCGGGATCGCCGCCCCGATCAGGAACGTCCAGCCGATCGCATGGTGGAGGAACGCGGACCGTGCGTAGAGCCAGCCGTTCTGCTCGTGGAGCAGGATCGCGGCCGCCGAGACCAGGAACGCGCCTGCCGTCGCCAGCGACCAGTACGAGCTGTGCAGTTTCCCGCGCGCGACCCCGAGCTCGGCCGCACCGGCCACCATCATCGCTTGAGCCCAGGAGCCGTGCGCGAGCATGTGAATCGTCGAGTTGGTGTAGAAGACCATCACCGGCCACATCAGCACGCCCATCAGGAATAGGAACGACGGCCAGAGATAGACGCGCCAGGGCCGTCGGCGCCACACGGCCTCGCCAACGACCGCCTCCGCGAGCAGCAGCAGGCCGATGATCAGGAACCCGGTGGCGAACCACCAGTGGACGAACTCAGCCTTGGGGAGCATCCTCCGCCTCTTCCAGGTCTTCGAGCAGCGCCGGCGCGAGGAGCAGCGCGAAGCCGAGCCCCACCAGGATCACGTAGAGCGGCGGCTCGGAAAGCAGCCACCAGAATCCCTGGCCCTGCGGATGCAGGATCGTCAGGCGATCGGGCTGTAGAAACGCCCAGGCGACGCCCCCGAGCATCGTCAAGGGGCCGATCAGATTGACGGCTGCAGCGCGTAGCGACCTTCGCCGCAGTTGCGCGACCGCCTCGGTTGCGAAGTGAGACTCCATTTTCCTCCCGCAAGGTCGACGTCACGACGAGCCCGCGAGCGGACGGCGCGCGCGGGCTAGGCGAGAGCGGGAGGCGGACGGCTCTCGAACGCCAGGCCGAAGAGGCGCCGCGGCGGGCGGGAGTCGGTGGTCCGGCGGATCGGGAGCGGCTTCGACGCACGGACGACACGGTGCGCATGAGCGACCGCCGCCTCGGCGAAGCGCTCGTAGTCGGCGAGCCAGCCGGCGACGGCGCCCCAGACGACGGCGACGATGACGGCGAGCACCGCGAAGACTGGCAGCGCCGATGTGTGCAGCCACGGGGAGAGCAGCGGCCACTGACCGGTCGAAAACTGCTCGGCGTCGGTCTGGACGAGATAGAAGAGCGCCGTGGCGAGGAACGACACGAGCCACAGCCGCGGCGAGAGCACGACTCGGACTCGCGGAGCGCGCGTTGGCCGCGAGCCGACCGCGGCGAGGAGCCGTTGCGCCGCCCGCGCAGCGGCGTGGGCGCGCGCGAAGCGCCAGGCGAGCCTGGCGAGCAGCAGCGCGATCCCGACCTTGACCGCCCCGAGCAGGAACGGGTAGTAGTCGGCGCCCGCATACCCTGGGGTGGCGACGTGTCTGCCGACGTCGAGCCGATAGGTCAGGCTGCGGCCGGCAAGCTCCGCCACGAGCGCAAGTAGCCCGAAGGCGAGGCCCGAAAGAAGGCGCTGGTGGCGGCGCGCCCGATCCATGACCGGATGGTACTCCCGGGCAGAGGGCTCAGGAAGCCGGCGCCCGGCTCGCCCGACCCGGCGCGTCCCCGTGGGCCGTGTCCTGGGGACTGTCCCCGCAACACGGCCCGGCAGGACGGGTGTGGAAGAAGAGTCACAGATTCGTTACACGGAACGAGCGCTTTTTTGCGAGGCGGGCTCTACGCTTCGGTCGCGGAACCGCACTGCGCGGTCAGCCTGTTGGCTCCCGAGCTGTCGTTCGTGGCCGGCAGCACCGTCAGCCGGTGCTGGTCCCAAATCGCAGCCGCGGCGCGCGCTAACCGACGGGCGTCAGGGTCCAGCCACCCGGCGTGGAGCCGTCGAAGCCGAGCAGTAGCACCCGTTGCCAGGTGCCGAGACAGAGCTGGGCATCCCGAAACGGAATCTGCTCCGTCCGCGGGCCGATCAGGAACCTGACGAGGCGCTCGCGATCAGCCAGCTCGAGCGGCACCAGGCGCTCGAGCAGATCCTCCAGGTCTTCGAAGAAGCCCGTCTCGCGCTCGTTGACCCGCACGATCCCGGTCTCGTCTGCAGGCGAGATGTAGGCGATTCCGTCACGGTGGCCGTTCCGCGCGAGCTCGTGCGAGACGTCGTTGGTGATGTCGATCACCGTCAACGACGGCAGCGCGCAAGCGATCGAATACGGGATCTCCACCGAGGTCATGTCGCCACGACCTCCCGAGGCAGGCGGAAGTGCACGTCTTCCCGAGCGACCTCGACCTCAGCGAGCTCGTCGTAGCCGATGGCGGCGAGCCGCGCGACGACGGCCTGAACGAGCTCCTCGGGGGTCGAGGCACCCGCGGTGAGCCCGACCGTCGTGTGGCCGTCGAGCAGACCGTGATCCAGATCGCGCTCGCCGTCGATCAGCGTCGCGGCAGCCCGGTGCAAGCGCGCGACTTCGACGAGCCGCTGCGCGTTCGAGCTCGTCTCCGATCCGATCACGAGGATCAGCGACGCACCCTGGGCGACCATCTCCTTGACCGCGTCCTGCCGGTTCTGCGTCGCGTAACAGATGTCGTCGGCGGCCGGACGCTTCAGGTCGCCGAACCGGTCGGCGAGCGCGTCGACGGTCGAGGCGACATCGTCGAGCGAGAGCGTCGTCTGCGTGATCACCGCGATCGGCTTGCCACCCGGGTCGAGCCGCGCGGCGTCCTCGGCAGACTCGATCACGACCGTGGAGTCGGGCCGCTCACCGCGCGTTCCGATCACCTCGACGTGATCGGCGTGGCCGACGAGGGCGACGACGTGGCCGGTGTCGGCGTAGCGCCGCGCTTCGGCGTGCACCTTCGAAACGAGCGGACAGACCGCATCGACGACCCGAAGGCCGCGGCGCTCGGCGTTCTCCTTCACGGCCGGCGCGACGCCGTGCGCCGAGAGCACGCAGATCTCCCCGGGCGGGATCTCGTCCTCGTGCTCGACGAACACCGCCCCGAGCGCCTCGAGCCGCCGGACGACGTGCTCGTTGTGAACGATCTGGTGGCGCACGTAGACGGGCGGCCCGTACTGCTCGAGCAGACGTTCCACGATCTCGATCGCGCGATCGACCCCGGCGCAAAACGAGCGCGGCGCGGCCAGGAGGACGCGCTTGCTCATGCCACGGCTTCCACGTGGCCGCGCGGCAGATTCGTGACGATCACCGGTCATTGATACCGGGATTAGACGGCGTGGCGGCCAAGCCGCCAGGCCTCCGAGTCGGCATCGCAAGCGACGCCTCGGCGAGGCTCTTGAGGGCGCGGCGCGCGTCGCGTGCCGCGCGCGCGGTCTCACGCGGAGCGCGGAGGAAGCCGCGTGCCAGTCCGAGATAGTCGACGTCGCCGTTCGGACGCGCGCCTTGGGCGAGACCGGCAAGCTCGCGGCCGGGCGCGTCGCTGATCGCACGGATGCAGCCGACCAGCCGCCCAGCGCGCGCGAGCGGCCCCGATTCCATGTCGACGACGTCCGCACCGCTCGACTCGTGCAGGCGCTGGCGCTCCGAGGGATTGTCGATGATTCGGCCCGCGCCGAGGATCGTCCCGGTCCGCGCCGACTCGATCCCGAGCGGCGCGCCTTCCCAGAGCACCTCGCCGTTCTCGTCGACGACCCGGGTCGCGTCGATCACCGTCCCAACCTCGAGGCCGGGTCGCAGCGCACCGGCGATCCCGAACGAGACGAGCCGGCCCTCGGCCGGAATCCCGTTGGCGGCGCCGAGGCCGAGCCGCACGGTCGGGCCGAGCCGCCGAGCGATCCGCTCCTCAACGCTCATTGCACAAGCGAAAATCAACCCGTCAGCGTCCAAGCCATGCTCCGAACGCCTTCCCTGACGCTGTCGGCCGCGACGAGGGCCGCCGACGGCTCGAAGCCGGAATGGATCCCGCAATGCTCGCAGCGCGGATCGTTGCCGGGGCCGTACTCTTCCCACTCGATTCCCTCGAGCAGGGCGTCGTAGGTCGGAAAAATGCCGTCCGTGAGCAGGTAGCACGGGCCCTTCCAGCCATATGGGTTCCGCGTGATCGAGCCCCACGGGGCACAGGCGAGCTTGCGCTCCCCAGCGAGAAACTCCTGATAGACGGGGCTGGCGAGCCATCGGTAGCCGTTCTTCTTCGCCGCCGCCTTGATGATCTTGAACTTCTGCTCGTGCTCGGCCCTCGTCATCGTCAGGTTGGGGTCGATCTGCGAGTACTGGTAGCCCGGCGCGACGAGCATCCCGTCGATCCCGACCTCGTTGGTCAAGTAATCCATCATCTGGAGCACGTCCTCGACCTTCGTCTCTTTGAAGATGGTCGTGTTCGTGGTCACGCGGAAGCCGCGCGCGCGCGCCGACTTGATCGCGTCGACAGCGGCGTCCCAGAGGCCCGGGTAGTCGCAGATGTAGTCGTGGATCTCGCGCATCCCGTCGAGGTGGACGACGAACGTCAGCCGCAGGTTCGGCTCGAACACATCGAGGAACTCCTCGAGCTTGAGCGCGTTCGTGCAGAGCTCGATGTTCTTCTGCATCTCGAGCATCCCGGCCACGACGTCCTCGATCCCCTTGTAGACGAGCGGCTCGCCGCCGCAGATCGAGACGACCGGCGCCGGGCACTGGACGCCTGCGTCGACGCACTCCTCGACCGAGAGCCGCGCCTTGTTCGACTCGTACTCACGGATCTTCCCGCAGCCGATGCAGGCGATGTTGCACGCCAGCGTCGGTTCGAGCATCAGGACGAGCGGAAAACGCGCGCCGGCGCGCTTCTGCTTCGCGACGTAGCTGCCGATCTGGATCGTCGAACGCAATGGGAATTTCATGCGGCGAGCCTTTCTCGTAGACGACCTAGGGCCATGAGCGGGAAGTGCAGACGGTAGAGGTGATAGCGGATCATGAAGTCAAGCGGGAAACCGGTGCCGGTGTAATGGTCTTCTTGCCAGTCGCCTTCGGATCGTTGCGCGGAACAAAGCCAATCTGCGGCACGCCTGGCCGGGTCGGACCCGGCCTCGCCCGCAGCGACGTAGCCTAATAGCGCCCAGGCGGTCTGAGAAGGTGTCGGCCGTCCGCGGCCGCGCCAGCTCGGATCCGCGTACGAACGGATGTCCTCGCCGAAGCTCCCGTCGGGCTGCTGGACGGCCTGAAGCCAGGCGACCGCGCGTCGCATCGCCGGGTGGTCGGACGGCACCCCGCAGGCCTCGAGTGCCGGGAGCGCTGCGCCGGTCCCATAGAGGTGGTTGACCCCCCAGCGCCCGAACCACGAGCCGTCCTGCTCCTGCTCGGCGAGCAGCCATTCGAGACCGCGCTCGACCTCGTCCGCATATGCGGGCTCGGGTGCCAGCGCCTCGAGCGCATGGGCGCTGACGTCGGCGCTCGGCTCGTCGGTCACTTTGCCGAAGTCGCAGAACGGCAACTTGTAGAGCCAGAGCGCCTCGTTGTCGACGTCGAAAGCGCCCCAGCCGCCGCTGCGCGACTGCATCCCGGCGGTCCACGCGAGGCCTCGCTCGACGGCGTCTGCGCCCAGGCCGAGCCTGTGCAGCGCGAGTGCGACGACGGCCGTGTCGTCGACGTCGGGGTAGAGGTCGTTCTCGAACTCGAACGCCCAGCCGCCCGGTGCGAGGTCGGGTCGACGGATCGCCCAATCGCCGCGGACGGTGACCTCCTCGTCGACGAGCCACTCGCCGGCGCTCCGTAGCGCGGGGTGCGCGGGCGAGATGCCGGCGTCGAGCAGCGCGATGACAGCCAGCGCCGTGTCCCAGACGGGCGACTGGCAGGCCTCGGGGCGGAGGCGGTCGCCTTCGTCGATCGTGAAGCCGTCCCAGCCCTCGACCGCCGAGCGCAGCGTCTCGTCCTCGAATCCGTACCCGAGCGCGGCCAGCATGATGATCGACCAGACCCAGGGCGGTTGGATCCCGCCCCACGAGCCGTCGGCCTCTTGACGATCGCGCACCCAGCGCTCGACGGTTGCGAAGGCGACGCGGCGGATCGGGCCGGGACGCGGCGGCAGCTTGGTCTGGCCCGAACGCGCTCCAATCTCACCCAGGTCGATGTGCGCCGGCCGCACCGGCCGGAGCGCCTGAACGACCGAGAGCGGGACTACCGTCTGCCGCGCCCAGCAGGAGAAGTTGTAGACCGAGAACGGGCCGTCCGGCGGGAGCAGGATCACCTCGGGTGGCATCCGCGCGATCCACTGCCACGGCCAATGTCCGAGCAGGGCAAGAAAGCACTTTGTGAACACGCGCGCACGCGAGACGCCGCCCTGCCGGCGGATGTAGTCGCGCGCGCGAGGGCCGGGATCGATACCCGCAAGCTTCAGCGCCGTGTACGCCTCGATCGTCGTAGAGAGGTCCGGCGGTCCCTCGAACCAGATCGCCCACGTGCCGTCGTCGCGCTGGCGCGCAAGCAGCTCGTTCGCGATCTTGCGGTCGAGCTCAGGCGTGCGCAGGCCGAGGAAGTGATGCCAGAAGAGGTGCTGGGCGATCATCGTCGCGTTCGACTCGAGCTCGCCCACCCACCAGCCGTCCGGGTGCTGGAGCTCGAGCAGCCTCGCCGCCGCGCGCTCGACGGCCTCGTCCAGCGCGGTCGCAGTTCTGTCCGGTGCGAGTGTCACACTGCCACCTTAGTTGCCACGTCGGACAACATACGCGCAGCCGCTCGGCCGCTTCGCACGGCGCCCTCCATCGTCGCCGGCCAGGGCGCCGCCAACCAGGCTCCCGCGAGCGCTACCTCGTTGCGGACGGCGGCCGGCCGCATGACCCCGGGCCGGACCGCGATCGTGGCCTCTGGCTCCCGGCTGACGCGCGACCACAAGATGTCGGCCGCGCCCAGTCGCTCGGTCACCTGACCGGCGATCAGGTCGACGAGCTCGCGGCCGCGGATCCCGAGCAGCTCGGGAGCGGCGCTCGAGACGACAGTCAGATATTGGCCTCGGTCAGGCTCGTGGCCGGTGAGCCTTCCGCGATCGAAAACCCAGTGCGCGTGGCTGTCGAGCAGCGCGGCCATCGGCTGCCGGAGAATGACGCGGTCGAACAGCAGGTGCACGCTCACGATCGGCGAGTAGTCGAAGCTCCACTCCTCGCCGAGCAGGCGGGCAGCCTCCTCCGGCGGCAGCGCGAGGATCACCGCGTCCGCATCGAGCTCGGCGAGATCGTCCACGCGCGCGCCGGTCTGCACGTGCGCGCCGGTCTGCTCTAGGGCGTGAGCGGCCGCGACGCCGTGCATCTGTCCGAGCGGTGCCATCGGCAGGACGAGATCGCTTGCGGCACGACCGGAGCGTAGGGCGCGAAGGACGGTGAAGCGCGCGGCTTCGGCCTGCACCTCATCGGTCCCCAGGTTGAGGCCCGGACGGATGAAGACGTCCCAAAAACGCTCGATCGCCGCCGCGGTCTGTCCGTAACGCCGCAGGAATTCGCCGAAGGTTTCGCTCTCCCGTGCAGCCAGTCGCGGCAGCCTCGCGAGCAGCAGGGCGACACGCAGGCGATCGCGGAGGGCGAGGTGCCGGTAACCGAGGAGCGAACGGAGGCCGTAGCCGATCCTCGCGGGCCGGCCGCGTTCGTCGATCACGGTCAGCTCGAACGGTCGGCGGGTGACGCGCTCCGCGCTGCCGATCCGCTCGAGGAAGCCGAGGTACTCGGTGAAGCAGCCGAGCGCGATGTGCTGGCCGTTGTCCGGCGGCGGTTCGGGATCGCCTTCGCGCTCGGGCAGCGTCTGAACCTTGCCGCCGAGGGTGGGCCGCGCCTCCAGCAGGGTCACCTCGTGTCCGGCGTCGACGAGCTCGAGCGCCGCCGAGAGCCCGGCCAGGCCGCCGCCGACGACGACCGCCTTCATTTCGTCATCCCGAAGTCCGAGACAGAGGGGATCCAATGCTCGGGTTTAGACGGCCGCAGCGGCAAAGCCGCTACGGCCTCTAAGCGGCATCGCAAGCGACGCCTCATCGTGCGAGCGCGGCTCCGACCACGCGCAGCTTGGCGACCGGGGAGAGCGTCGGCGCGCCGTCGAAGACGTCGAACCCGCCGGCCTCGATGCGTTCGAGCGTCGACCGATAGAGGCCGGCGAAGGTCGCAACGCAGGCGGCGCACCGGCGGTCGAGGTGGTCGAGAAGGGTCAGGCCTTCCACGAGGTGCGCCCGCGCCCGCTCGGCCTGAAAGGTCATCAGCTCGCGCCACTCGGGGCTGACCCGGCCTGCGGCGATGTCGTCCTCCTCGACGCCGAACCGTTCGAGCTCGTCCTGCGGCAGATAGACGCGCCCGAGGCGCCAGTCCTCACCGACGTCGCGGATGATGTTGATCAGCTGCAGCGCGATTCCGAGCGTCTCGGCGCGCGCGGGCTCGTCAGCTCCATAGACGGCGACGCAGGCGCGCCCAACCGCGCCGGCGACGCGCTCGCAGTACCCGCGTAACTCGGCGAAGTCGGCGTAGCGCGTCTGCTCCGTGTCCTGGACTCCACCGTCGATCAGAGCTGTGAGCGCGTCCACGGGAATCTTGAATCGCGCCCGCGCATCGGCGAGAGCGACGAGCATCGCGTCCTCACCCGGCGCGCCGTCGAGCTGCTCGCGAAGCTGCTCCAGGGACGCCCGCTTCTCCTCGTTCGGCAGCTCTCCGTCCGCGATGTCGTCAACTCGCCGCGCGAACGCGTAGATCGCAGCGATGCCCCTGCGCTTCGGCCGCGGCAGGAGCATGATCCCGTATGCGAAGTTCCGCGCGCGCTGGCGGGTCAGGCGCTCGACCTCGGCGTATGCATCGTCGGCGATCACGGCACGAGCGCCCCGATCGCGGTTCGCGCGAGCCGGGCACGCGATGGCTTGGGCCGACCCGAAAAGACGTCGAAGTCCGCCCGCTCGAGCGCGTCGATCGCCGCGAGACCTCCGCGGGAGAAGGCGGCGACGGCCCGCCCGGTCCGGCCCCCAAGCCGCCGCCCGAGTGCATCGCCGGAGCCGAGAAGCCGGCGGGCCCGCTCGGCCTCGAACTCGAGCAGACGCCGCAGCGGCGGATTGGGCCGGTCGAGCTCGGTGACCTCGAAGCGCCGCCGGTCCTCTGCCGGGAGGTACACACGGCCGAGCGCAAGGTCGCGCGGAACGTCCTGGAGGAAGTTGACGAGCTGAAGGCCTGTGCAAACGTCGTCGCTCAGTGCAACGACTTCGGCGTCGCCGAGCCTCCGCAGGACGCCCAGCACCAGCCGGCCGCAGGGGTCGGCCGAGTGGACGCAGTACTGCTTGACGTCGTCCCACGCTTCGTACTCGGAGATCCGCTGATCCATCCTGTTCGCCTCGATCAGCCGCAGGAACGGTTCGCGGGGCAGGTCGAACTCCCGGATCGTCGGCTGTAGC
>Ga0184619_10000397_pt1 | contig 14888 bp, 12 predicted proteins | sample PLM0_60_b1_FD_133146 | JGI IMG/M metagenome (GOLD analysis project Ga0184619, IMG submission 133146) | Groundwater sediment microbial communities from an aquifer in East River, Colorado, USA - PLM0_60_b1 | ecosystem: Environmental > Terrestrial > Soil > Riparian zone | place: USA: East River...
CGCCAAGTCGATCTGCCTCAACTTCGGCCTCGCGCGCGACTACGGCGGCGCCTGCCACCTGCGCTTCGACGACACCAACCCGGCGAAAGAGGAAACGGAGTACGTCGATTCGATCCGCGATGCGGTGAGGTGGCTAGGCTTTTCCTGGGAAGACCCGGGCGGGAACACGAACGAGTACTACGCCTCGGACTACTTCGAATATCTGTACCAGTTTGCGGAGGAGCTGGTGCGCCGCGGCCACGCCTACGTCGACAGCCTCTCCGCCGAGCAGGTGCGCGCGCTGCGCGGCACGCTCACCGAGCCCGGCAAGAACAGCCCCTACCGCGAGCGCCCCGTCGAGGAGAACCTGAAGCTCTTTCGCGAAATGCAGCTGGGCAGGTTCGCCGACGGCGAGCACGTATTGCGCGCGAAGATCGACATGGCCTCGCCCAACATCAACCTGCGCGACCCGGCCATGTACCGCATCCGCCACGCCGCGCACCACCGCACCGGCGATCACTGGTGCATCTATCCCACCTACGACTGGGCGCACGGCGTGTCGGACGCGCTCGAGAACATCACGCACTCGATCTGCACGCTCGAGTTCGAGGACCACCGCCCTCTCTACGAATGGTTCAACGAGCGCCTCGCCGAGGACTGGACCGGATACGACGGCGTGAAGAGGCCCGGCGTCCTGCAGCGGCCGCTTCCGCGGCAGATCGAGTTCGCGCGGCTCAACGTGAGCTACGTCGTGCTTTCCAAGAGAAAGCTCGCCCAGCTTGTCCAGGAAAAACACGTCGACGGCTGGGACGACCCGCGCATGCCCACGCTCGTCGGGGCGCGCCGGCGCGGCTTCACCCCCGAGGGCTTTCGCCTCTTCGCGGAGCGCATCGGCGTGGCGAAGGCGGATTCTTGGATCGACTTCTCGGTTCTCGAGGACTGCATGCGCGAGCACCTGAACGAAGTCGCCCCCCGCCGCATCGCGGTGCTCGATCCCGTGAAGCTCGTCATCGAGAACTACCCGCGGGGAAAGGAGGAGGAATGCGAGGCGCCCAACCACCCGCAGAAGCCGGAGCGGGGCAGGCGCAAGCTGCCGCTCTCGCGCGAGCTGTGGATCGAGCGTGAAGATTTCTCCGAGGACCCGCCGAAGGGCTACTTCCGTCTCTTCCCCGGCAACAAGGTGCGCCTGCGCTACGGCTATGTCGTCGAGTGCACGGGCTGCGACAAGGACGCAGACGGCAGGGTCACCGCCGTGCGCTGCAAGTACGATCCGGACACGAAATCGGGCACGGCGGGCGCGGAGAAGGTCAAGGTGAAGGGAAACATCCATTGGCTGAGCGCGAAGCACTCGCACGCGGCGGAAGTGCGGCTGTACGACCGGCTGTTCAAAGTCCCGCACCCGGGAGCGGGAGACAGCGAGCTCGTGCCGGACCTGAATCCGGATTCGAAGAGGCTCGTCAGCGCGCAGCTCGAGCCGGCGCTCAAGGACGCCCAGCCCGAGGAGCAGTTCCAGTTCGAGCGCCACGGATATTTCACGGCCGACCGCGTCGACTCCAGGCCCGGCGCGCCGAAATTCAATCGCGCCGTCACATTGAGAGACAGCTGGGGGAAATCCGCGAGTCCGTAGGCGGAGGAAGACTTCATGAGGCCCGCTTCAGCCTCATGTCGTCCGTATACGACAGCGCGAAGCTCTGCCAGATCAGCGTCCTAGCATTTCCTTCCTCTGCGGGCCGTCGCTTCGCGGCGACGGAATCAAAGGGCCTGCCGGTCCCGACTACGCGCTAACTGTTTGATCGATTGCCGATTCGACGGTCTGGCACGGAGGTTGCGGTCATCAGCTCATTGGCGCAGGAGGAGTGGCGGCATCTGCGCCTTAAAATACACGGGAGACCGCTGTGGACCGCAGGCTGACTGTAACTGCCGAAGATATCGATTGGTTGCGCAAGCTGCGCAACGCGAGAGCCGCGAACCAGCCTTCCCCCGACATCCCCACGAGCGTGGTGCGCAAGCTGCTGCTCGCCTGCACCGAGCTCAAACCCAAAGAGCGTTCGACCAGGTTCAGAGACCGCGACGAGGTGGACCGGAGGAAGCAAAGCAGCTAGAGCCTTCGCGCGAGCCGCGCAGCGATCGGGGCGCTTCGTGCGCCCCGAATTCGTTTACGGCGTCCGCTTCCCGCCTAAAGGGGGGAAATTCAATCAGCTTCTCCCCACGTGAACTTCCAAAAAATACCGGACACGAGGGGTCCAATCTGGGACGGACCGCATCCCGGCTTTGGCCCGATAAGGGAGGTAGAATCCAAAAACAGGATCGGGAAGGGCTGAAGAATGTACCGCGGGCTCCTGAAAATCTCCCGAGCGGCGCTCGGATCATTTCTCATCCTAATTCACCGACAAGCCGCCCTGCCCGAAAACAAGAAAGCACTTGGCATTGCGCGCCGGAGCTTGGGTGCAATGTTGTTGACGATCAGCTTGCTACCGGGCTGGGATGCGGTTGCTGCCGACTCCGGCAGGGATTCTGGCGCGTCCGCAAGTGTAAATGGCTCCGCACGTGCCGGCTTGTGGAGCAAATCGCGCTCGTTAGACCAAGAGTCTGATATCGCTACTGGTGAGGGTGCGCTATGGGCAAAGGCGCAGCTCGATTTGGGAGCTGTCGGCGACGCAAATTTCGACGGTTGGGTCGGCGACCAATCGCGCGGGAACTCCGTTAGCAATCGGTGGAATCGGTACGAACGATTACGTGAGCTGTATTGGCAGAAAAGCGCGGGCGATGTCGATCTGAGGTTGGGACCGCAGATAATTGTTTGGGGCCGTGCGGATGCGATCAAACCGACCGACAACCTGACACCACGGGATTTTACGCTACTGACGCCGGAAGACAGTGACCAGCGCTTTGGCAACTTTGCCACCAGCGCCACTTACCATATCGGCGAGTACGCTGTTCAGTCCGTGTGGTTGCCGACGTTCCAAACCAGCGTGATTCCGCTTCGCCCCATTTCCATGGTGAGCTATCGCTATGACTCCCCGCCGCGACGCAACCAGCTGGCGTTCAAGTTCGACTACACCGGGCACGAGCTCGATTGGTCGCTGTCTTATTTCGATGGGTATGACAACATTCCCGACTTGGCGCTGGTCGGCGTCGGCCCGAGCGGTCTCACGGTCGGGCTGACCAATCATCACTTGCAGGTATGGGGCGCCGATGCCAGCTGGAGCGTGGGCCGGTATGCGCTGCGCGGCGAGGTCGCGTCGATGCGGCCGGATGCCGAGGAAGCCGGCGCGTTCGCGCATAAGCATCCGCAGACATGGTTGGTGATCGGGGGCGAGCGGGGTTTCGGCGAACATCTTAACGTCAACTTGCAGTATTTCGTGCAGAAGGTGAAGGGTTTCAGCAGCCCGGACAATCTTGCGGACCCGATCGCTCGCCAGGTCGCCTGGCAGCAGGCAGCGACCGCCAACCAGATTGCGGGTTTTCAACAGGGGTTTACGCTCCGTCTAGCCTGGAATTGGGCCAGTGACAGCTGGCATGCGGAGACATCGACCATCTTCAGCGTCACCAACAGCGCCCGTCTTTGGCGTGGGAGGTTGGTCCATGCGCCCGATGACCACTGGCGTATCAACTTTGGTTTCGATCGTTACGGCGGTCCGGACCACAGCCTCTTCGGTGCACTGAAAGACAACTCGACGCTCTTCAACGAATTGCGCTATGTGTTCTGAAATCAGCATTTTGAGATGTACGCAGAAGAGCCACGCCACGAACAGTCAAGCTTATTGAGACGCTAGATTCCAACATGGAAACGTTTGTCCGGATGATCCTGGCATGGCGGGTTGTGACGATCTTGTTGATTTTGATGGCGTCGGCCTTCCTGCTGGCGCAGGTCAAGAGCCTGAAGATCATCATGGATAGCAACGATTTTCTGCCGCAGTCCCACCCTTACGTGGTAACCACGAATAAGGTTGAGCAATTGTTTGGATCGAAGTACGTCTTGATCATCGCGATCACGCCCACTTCGGGCGACATTTTTCAACCCGGTGTCATTGAAAAAGTGCGACACATTACCGAGGGAGTGGTGAAAACGCCGCGCGTGATAAAGACCCATATCCTTTCTCTGACGGCGCGTAAGGCAAAGGATATTCAGGGCGCCGGGAGGGAGATGGAAGCTCGCCCCCTTATTGGGTCGACCCCCCCGAGCCAGATGCAACTAGGTGCGCTGAGGAAAGCGCTACTGCGAAACCCGGTTTACCAAGACACCATTGTGTCGAGGGACTTCAAGACGACCGCCGTGTTGGTCGAATACCGAAACGGTACCGGCGGAATGCGCGCCATCATGGACGCGCTGGAACCAATCGTTGCCCGCGAGCGCGACGCCTCTGTCGATATCGCGATTGGGGGCCTGCCGGTGCTTCTGGCTCAGTTGGAGAGACTGTCGCAGCGGATGGCGATTCTGTTTCCGCTCGCCGTGCTATTGGTGGGCCTAATTCACTTCGAGGCATTCCGTACGCTGCAGGGCCTGTTCTTGCCTTTGGTGACAGCCTTGCTTGCCACATTTTGGGCGGTCGGGGTGATGGGTCTCGTTCACGTCCCGATGGACGCGTTCAACGCGACGACCCCAATCCTGATTCTCGCCATCGCCGCTGGCCACGCCGTTCAGCTTCTAAAGCGATATTACGAGGACTATGAGCGGCTCAGCCTGCGCGGATCCTTGACCCCCAGGCAGGCCAGCAATGAAGCGATTGTGGTTTCGATCGTGCGCGTCGGCCCGGTGATGCTGACCGCAGGGCTGGCTGCCGCAGCCGGATTTTTCTCGCTGGTGATTTTTGACGTTAGCTCCGTGCGCACCTTCGGCATATTCACCGGAATTGGAATCCTGAGTTCCCTGGCGGTGGAATTGACCTTTATTCCGGCCGTCCGCTCTCTTTTGCCGCCGCCCAAAGTCCAGCGTACTTCGCAGCGAAAAGCAATATGGACGCGTATCACCAACACGATTGCGAGCTGGGTTACCGGGCCGAAGGGAGGGTTGATGTTTGGCGCATCCGCGCTGGTCGTAGCGGTCGCTTTGGTAGGTGGAGCGAGAGTCATCGTCGACACGAGCACGAAGGGGTTTTTTTCGCAAGAGCTCGATTTCATGCGGGACGATGATTTATTGAACCAACGTCTTGGCGGCACCAACACCATTTATGTGCTGGTCGACGGCAACCGCGAAGATCGGATCGAAGACTCTGCGGTGATGAAGGGTATCGCCTCCCTGCAGGAGTGGTTACAGTCGCAACCCGACATCGGCAAGACAACGTCGATAGCGGACTTCGTCAAACGCATGAACCAGGCGATGCACGGCGAAGATCCAAAATTTCATTCGATACCGGACAGCAGCGAGTTAAATTCGCAATACCTTCTCTTGTACTCCATGTCCGGCGATCCGAGTGACTTTGAAAATTACATCAACGGTAGGCACAGCGCCGCAAATATCTATGTCTTCTCCAAAGTGGACAGCAGCGCGACAATCGAGGACCTGATTGAGCGCATGAACCTGGAAATAGCCAAAATAATGCCCTCGGACGTGCACGTTTCAGTGGGTGGCGGCGTTCCCGCAAGTGCGGCGCTGAACCAGATCATGGTACACAGCAAAATACTCAACATCGTGCAGATCGCCGGCGCGGTGTTCGTCATCTCGGCACTGGTGTTTCGATCGGCGGTCGCCGGCGCCTTGGTACTGCTGCCCCTGGCGTTGACCGTGGTTGTGAACTTCGGCGTCATGGGGTGGCTGGGGATGCGGCTCAATATTCCCAATGCGATCTCGTTGGCAATGGGAATTGGCATCGGAGCCGACTACGCCATCTACCTGATCTATCGGTTACGCGAGGAGATCTCTGCCGGCAAAGAGTTGCCAGAAGCTGTCCGCGCGACGCTCAACACTGCCGGTCAGGCATGCTTGTTCGTCGCCTCGGCGGTGGGGCTGGGGTACGGCGTGCTCTGGTTTTCGCCGGGTTTTTACATCCATACGTGGCTTGCCACGCTCGTTTTCTGCTCCATGATCACAAGCGTGCTCGCTGCGCTGACTCTGATCCCTCTGGTCGTCTTCAAGTTCAAGCCGGCGTTCATTTTCCATAGAACCCGATCGAACCTGGGGATGCCGGTGTCGCGAGTCGGCGTGTGGTTGGGGGCCATCATGGTTGCGGCTGCGTTGACGCCGGGCAGGGCCTATGCCCAAGTACTGACGGCGGACAAGATCATGGAACGCAATTTCGTCGCCAGCCGCGTTCAGGATTCGACTTCGTCGGCCACGTGGACGCTCGTCGACAGAAACGGGCAGGAGCGGGTGCGCAAGACCACCGGCCCCACCAAACTGAAACCGAACGGGATCGACAATATGCGCCTGATCCGCTTCACCTGGCCCGCTGACGTGAAAGGCACAGCAACCGTACTGATCGAAAACAGCTCGGGCGACGACAACATTATGGTGTATCTGCCGGCGCTGAAACAGGTGCGCCGGTTGAGCGCCAATAGCCGGCGCGACAGTTTTGTCGGCTCCGACTATTCGTACGGCGACTTGCTGGGTCACCGTCCACAGGAATGGACGAACCGCTTGCTAGGAGAAAGCGCCGCCGATGGGATACCGGTTTGGATCGTACAGAGCATAGCGAAGAGTGACGCGGTCCGCAGGCAAAGCGGCTACGCGAAGCGAGTCAATTGGATCGCAAAGGATAGTTTCATCTCCATCAAAGCAGAGGTCTACGACGAACAGGGTGAGCTCTTAAAGGTCTATCACGCGCAGGACATACGCCTGGTCGATGCCGCGCACCGGAAATACGTGCCGATGAAACTTGAGGCGCAGAACGTGCAGACCGGACATCGGACCCTCATCCAGATCAGCGACTACAAAGCCAACCAGAACGTCAACAACGCGTCCTTTACCGCTCGCTACATGGAACGCGAGCAGTGAAAGCGTTTTGAAGACTACTCCAGCGGCTCGACCTTCACGATCGCCGCGTGGTGGTTGTTGCCCACCCAGAACGCGGGCGGCGTGGCCGAGTTGTCGACGAAGACGCGCCGGATGTTGGTCTGGCTCGGCAAGGGGTATTCGCTGAATTCGCCCGTCTCCAGGTCCATGCGCAGCACGCGGTCGGTGTTCATTCCCGCGGTCCACACCTTGCCGGCTTTGTCGAGGACGACGTCGTAAGGCGCGGTATAAGGCGTGGGAACATTCCACTCCCTGAACTTTTCCGTCCTGGTGTCGAACATCCCGATTTTTTCGGCTCGCCACTCTGCAAACCAGACGCGATCCTGGTCGTCCATCCTTCCCCGGCGCGGCCTGGATCGGGGAGTCGGGGTCGGGAAGAGAGTCAGCTTCCCGGTCGCGGCTTCGATCTTGCCGACGTTCTCGCCGCCGAAATCCATGAAGAAGATGTTGTTCTTCGAGTCCGCGTAGATGCCGTACACCGAGTGCGGCCCCTTCATGTTCTCGTAAGGCTTCCAGGTCTCGAACTTGCCGCTCGCCATGTCCAGGCGATGTAGGCCCGGAATACCGGCGTCGTTCAGCCACACCTTGCGGTCCACCGTCCAGCGCTGCGGGCCGACCATCGACTGCTGGGAATTCTCGTTGACGACTCCGGGCGGCAAGGGAAACGCCTGGAACTTCTCGGTCTTCTTGTCGAATTTGACGATGCCCGACTGGAACATGTGCGAGAGCCACAGGTTGCCTTCGGGATCGACCTCGAGGTTGAGGGTCCCCTTCGGGTAGTCGGGCCGCTGCACGGGAATCGCGAACTCGGTGTACTTCAGGGTCCTGGGATCGAATCTGCCGAGAAACTGCTCGTCGAACTGCGACAACCAGACGATTCCGTCCCGATCGACGATCACGTCGTGCGGCATCAGGGGCCTGCGCGGCAGATCGTATTCGGTGACGACGACGCGCGTGCCCTTGCCTTTGACGCGGGGCAGCGTCTTCAAGGCATACGACCAGGCACCCGCGCTCTGGTTGAGGGTGGCGAGATACGCGGCCTGCTTGTCGGAGTCCGGGCCGAAATCGCGCATGGGGTCGCGCGCGACCACTCGCACCTGCGGCCGCTCGATGTGGCTGTTGTTGGCGTAAGTCGCCATGCGTTTCATGACCTGCAGGAAAGCGGCCGCGTCGTGCTTCGATTTCGCGACGCGCTCCAGCGTGTGGCAGCCCACGCAGCCGTAAAGAAACTTCTTCTGGTCGGGCGTCCCGGGGAAGCTCGCGATCCATTCGGCGTTCGTCATCTGGGGCGTGATGTCCCGGACCTTGCGCAGCTTCAGGTCGACCGCGACGGGCAGGGCGAGGGTGATCTCCACCGAGCCCGGAGCGTCGAGCTCGTATCCCGTTGCGCGGATCTTCAGCGAATACGAGCCGGACCCGAGCTTCGACGAAGGAAAGCTGAAACGGCCCTGATCGTCGCTGACGACGCTGACAGTGACCGTCGAACCGGTTTTCTTCGCGCTGACGACCACACCCTCCATCGCGCCTTCTTCCGCCGAGCTCACCCGCCCGGTCAGGGCGGTGGAGGTCTGGGCCGCGGCCGGCGCGGGACCGCGGCCCGCGAGAAACGCGATAAACACGAGACCCGCGCTGACGACGAGCAAAAGGCGTCTTGTCATGGACGACTCCCTTGTGGATCCCCTCCGACTAGCCCTGTATTTTAGTCCTATTCGGTTTAGAGTTACGGCTTTCAACGTCCCTCACGGAGCCAGAAACCATGATCGACCTCTACGCCGCCGGCACTTCGAACGGCATGCGCGCGCGAATCGGGCTGGAAGAGTGCGGCCTCGCCTACAACTTCCATCCCCTCGACCTCGCGAAAGGCGAGCAGAAGTCGCCCTCTTTCCTCGCCATGAACCCGAACGGGCAGATCCCGGTGATCGTCGACAGCGACGGCCCGGGCGGAAAACCGGTGACGCTTTCTCAGTCAGTCGCGGTGCTGCTGTACTGCGCCGAGAAATCGGGGAAATTCCTGCCGAAGGATCCCGCGGCGCGGCCCGCGTTCTGGCAGGCGCTCGCGAGCGCGGCGAGCGACATGAGCGCCATGGTCACCGCGATCTTCACGCTGTCTCGCGCCAAGGACCAGCACGGGCCGGCGCTCGACGTTTTCAAGTCGATGTGGAAGAACTACATGAAGGTCTGGGACGACAGGCTCGACAAGCAGCGCTACGCCGCCGGCGGCGAGATGACCGTCGCCGATTTCGCGCTCTACGGCGTGGTCGCGCGCGTCAAGGCCGCGCAGCCCGTCCTGGTCGAGGGATTTGCGAACGTCGCGCGCTGGGCGGGTGAAATGGCCGCGCGCCCGGCCGTGCAGAGGGCGATGAAGTTCTAAAGCGCGGGACCGGTCAGCCGACGACCAGGGCCGCGTGCTGGCTCTGGCCTTCGGTCATCCCCCGGGCCTTCATCCAGTCGTAGGCGCGGTTGAACAGCGCCGGATCGTAGTAGTCGACGTGCTTGTAGTGGACGAAGGCGCGCAGCAGCTCGCGCGGCTGCAAGGCGCCCTTCGCGGCTGCGGCGACGTGATGCGCGTATTTGTAGAAGTCGCCGTTGATGAGATCGACGGCCTGGTTCTCCGCGTCGTAGTAGGCTTTGCGCTCCTCGGCCGTCAGATCGGCCGCCACTACCTCGCCGCCGCGATAGAACGAGGCGGCGATGATATGCGCCCCCTCCTTCAGTCCGAGGCTGATAAAAGGCTCCATGACCGCCACCGCACGGTAAGTGCGGTTCCTTAGGCCCTCCCAGCGCTTGGACGGCAGGCTGCCGTTCTGGATCCTGACGTGGTCGCGTCCCACGGCGCTCTCCAGCATCTGCAGCGTCGTGTAGTGCGAACCGGTGAGCTCCTGCACCACCACGGGGACGTCGGCGAGGTCGCGCGGCGTCTGCAGCTTTTCGTCGAAGGTCAGGATCGCCTGCGCAGCGACGGCGGCGCGCAGGGCGGCGATGCTGCCGCCGCGCTTGCCGCGCTCGAGGCGGTCGATGCTCGCCCACTCGCACACGTTGTAGCTGTCGGCCGAGCCGCACTCGAACATCTGCTCCTTCAGGCGCGAGAGGACCGGCTTCTCGGCGCTGTCGCGCTCGCGGTCGGCGTAGGTCGCGGAGAAACTCACGTCCAGCCCCGCCTTCTCGAACAGCCTTTCCTCGATGCCGACGATCACCGGCAGGTCGAACACCGGGTTGTTGGGAGCAATTCTCACAACGGGCTTGGTCGCAGATGCCATGAACGTTCCCCCAAATGATGGTCCGCCGTGCCGGCGGGGTAAGTGCAGATAGGATACTACGGCCGGCAGGGCAGTCAACAACGGTCCCCGCCAGAAAATATTTCGGGAATAAAAGCGCGGCCCCCTCGGTCTTGCAAGTAGGACCGCCTATCAGGCCGGCTGCCGGCTCATTCCAAAAGGAGACTGCAATGCGCGAACCGATCGATCGCAGGGAATTTCTCAAGCTCGCGGGCCTGGGCGGCGCGGTGTTCGCCTCGGGCCTGGCGGGCTGCGCGGGGCTTGGTGGCTCTAGGCAGGACGACTTCTATTTCGTGCAGCTCTCCGACACGCACTGGGGATTCAAGGGGCCGGCGCTGAACCCGGACGCCGACGGCACGCTGCAAAAGGCGGTCGCCGCGGTGAACGCGCTTTCGTTCGAGCCGGACTTCATCGTATTCACGGGCGATCTCACCCACACCACCGACGACCCCAGGGAGAGAAGGCGCAGGCTCGCGGAGTTTCGCGACATCGTCGGGGCCTTGAGGAACAAGAACGTGCGCTTTATGCCAGGCGAACACGACGCCTCGCTCGACAACGGACAGGCGTGGAAGGAGGTCTTCGGGCCGAGCTATTACAGCTTCGATCACAAGGGCGTTCATTTCATCGCCGTCGACAACGTCTCCGACGCCTCTGCGCGCATCGGCGAAACGCAGCTCGCCTGGATCAAGGAAGATCTCGCCAAGCAGGGCAAGGACGCGCGCATCGTCGTCTTCGCGCACCGGCCACTGTTCGACCTCATGCCGCAATGGGACTGGGCGACGCGCGACGGCGCACAGGCGACCGAGCTCCTGATGCCCTATCGCAACGTGACCGTGTTCTACGGCCACATCCACCAGGAGCACCACCACATGACCGGCCACATCGCGCACCATTCGGCGAAGTCGCTGATCTTCCCGCTGATCGCGCCGGGCTCCAAGCCCAAGCGCGAGCCCGTGCCCTGGGATCCGGCGCAACCCTACAAGGGACTCGGTTTCCGCGGCGTCGACGCCGAAGTACGGAAGTCCGGCTACGAGATCACCGAGTATCCGGTGACGAAGGCCTGAACGATGAAACCGGAGCGCCGCCGCGTGCTCGCGGCAGGAATCGCCGCCCTCGCCGGCGCCGCGCTCGGCGCCGCGGTCCTCGCGCAGCCGCAGGAGAAAGTGATCCGCATCACCGCCCGCAAGTTCGAGTTCGTCCCGGAGGACATCGAGTTGAAGAAGGGAGAGCCGGTGGTGCTCGAATTCACGACCGCCGACGTTTTGATGGGGTTCAACGCACCCGACTTCAAGGTCCGCACCGACATCGTCCCGGGCCGGGTCGCGCGGGTGCGCCTCGCGCCGGACAAGACCGGCGATTTCGATTTTTTCTGCGACAACTTCTGCGGCGAGGGACACGAGACGATGTCGGGGAGGATCCGCGTCACGGCGTGAGGCGGCGCGCTATCATGGCGCCCATGACCGACTCCGGTGGCGCGCATGAAACCTTGAGCGAACGCAAGCGACGATTCGAGCAGCTGGTGCTGCCGCACCTAGACGCGGCGTTCAATCTTGCACGCTGGCTGACGCGCAACGATCATGACGCCGAGGACGTGGTGCAGGAGGCGATGCTGCGCGCCTTCCGCTTCCTCGACGGCCTGCGCGGCGAGGCGAAGCCGTGGCTGCTCGCCATCGTGCGCAATTCCTGCTTCACCTGGCTGCAGGTCAACCGGCCCGCTGAGCTTTCGGGGTTCGACGACCGCAGCGTCGACCTTCATCTGGTCGATGAGAGCAGCCCCGAAGCGCTCGCCTTGCGCCAATGTGACCGGCGCATGCTGAACGAGGCACTCGCCGCGCTGTCTGCGCAATTCCGCGAAGCGCTGATCCTGAGGGAGCTCGAGGACCTCTCTTACAAGGACATCGCCCGCATCACCGATGTGCCGATCGGCACGGTCATGTCGCGGCTTGCGCGGGGGCGGCGGCTCCTCGCCGAGTCGCTGAGGGCCATATCCAACGCTTCGCAGGTGCACAAATGACGCGCGAAGAAGCCGCGAGACTGCTGCATGCCTACGTGGACGGCGAGCTCGATGCCGCGAAGAGCCTCGAGCTCGAGGCGCATCTGGCCGGGAATCCGGCCGCTCGCGCGACCTGCGAGCGGCTGCGCGAGATGTCCGCCGTGATCCGCGATCGCGCGGACTATCACGCCGCGCCCGCCTCGCTCGCCACGCGCCTGCGCGCGTCGGTGCCGGCGGCGCCGGAAGGAGCGGCGCGGCGCGTGGCCTGGCCGGGATGGCTCAAGCCCGCGGCGGCATTCGCCGCGGTCGCGCTCCTAACCTGGGGGGTTGCGATCCTGAGCCTGCGGCCGGGCGAGGACGAGCGCATCGCGCAGGAGACGCTTGCGAGCCACGTGCGCGCGACGCTCGGAAACCGCCTGATCGACGTCGCCTCCTCCGACCAGCACACGGTGAAGCCGTGGCTGAGCGCGCGGCTCGCTTTTTCGCCGCCGGTCGCCGACGTCTCGGCCCACGGTTTCGAGCTGCGGGGCGGCAGACTGGATTACGTCGGCGGGCAGTCCGTCGCGGTGCTCGTCTACCAGCGCCGCCAACACGTGATCGACGTGTTCGTCTGGCCCGCCTCTGCGCAGAAAGCTCAGCAGGCGCTGAGCCGCAACGGTTTCAATATCGAGGGCTTCGCGCGCGGCGGCATGAGTTACTGGCTGGTGTCCGATCTCAACCGCAACGAGCTCGGCGACTTCGCCCGGCTGCTCGCTGCCGCGCCCTGAGGCGCTAGTCCTCGGTGTCGGGCGCGCCGCCCGCCGAGGCGAGGTCTTCCTGCTTGATTTTCTCGGTGTTGAATTTCGCCGCGCGCTCGCGCATGGTCTTCAACACTTCTTCCAGCGGCGGCGGCTCGCCCTGGATCCAGCGCAGGGGATTGACGCGGGCGACGACGAAAGCGCGCAAGTAAGGGCTGACGAAGCCGCGCGCCTTGAGCTTCGCGATGACCTCGGCGATGCGCGCATCGAGGTCGATCAGCATCTCGGCGTGCTTCTCGTGCTCCTTGATGGCCTTCGACAGCGGTTCCTGCGAGAACTTCTCCAGCCGCCGCACGATCGGGTTGTAGGCGCCGCCGGCGAACTTGCCGTTCTTCTCGTAGCACACGCCGAGCGTGACGAGCGAGGCTTCCTCCAGGTAGAAGGCGAACTGGCTTTCGGCGCGCTTCGCGTCCTCGTCCAGCAGGCCCCGGTATATGCGGATCACCTCGAGCGCCTTCTCGCGCAGGTTGTGCGCCTTTTCGGTGTTGAGGGCGAGGATTTGCCAGGCGATTTCGCGCTTGGGAACGACGAGCGCGGTGATCGCCCTTGCGCCCAGCCTGCGCATCGCCTCGAGGCGGTGCCGGCCGTTCGGCGTCCAGAAGCCTCTTTCAGGCGCGGTGACCGCGATCACCGGGTCGAGAAACATCCCGGTGCGGTCGAGGACGTCGGCGAGCTTCCTGTGGTGGGTCTGCGACAGATCGCGCTGGAACGGCGTGGGCTCGATTCGATCGATGGGCAGGATCGCGAGGAGAAGCGCGTTCTTTCCGAGCGGATCGCTGTAGGCTCCGAGCACGAGGCCTCCCTCGCGCGCTATCCTCGCGCGCACCTCCTCGGCTTCGGCGGGAAGCGAGTCGAGCCGGCACTCGGCGGGCGAGAGTCCGCGCGTGCCCGGCTTGGCCTTCCGCGGCGTGCGCTTCGCGGGGGCGCGCTTGAGTCCGGATTTGCGCTTGGGTTTTGCGGCGGCCATGGGCTAGGACGACCGCACCGGCGCGGGGCCGGGAGCAGCGCGTTTTCTCTTCTCGAAGAATTCGAATACCCCGTTGCCGGCTATCACCGCGGCGAGAAAGACGATGCCCTTCGCCGAGCCGGCGCCGGCCAAAACCAGCGCGGGTCCCGGGCAGATGCCCGCCAGCCCCCAGCCCACGCCGAACACGAGGCTGCCGAGGATGAGCCGCCTGTCGATGCGGCGCGGGCTCGGGAGGAGCACCGGCGCACCGAGCAGCGTCCGCGTCCGTTTCTTCATGAGAGCGAAAGCGCCTGCGCCCACGGCGACCGCGCCCGCCATGACGAGCGCGAGCGAAGGATCCCAGGCGCCGGCGAGGTCGAGAAAGGCGAGCACCTTCGCCGGATTCGCCATCCCGGCGACGAGGAGTCCCAGCCCGAAGACGAATCCCGCTGCGAAGGAAGCGGCCGTATACATGGAAGACCTCACGGTGCGATCAGGTGGCGCGCGACGAAAACGGTCGCGAATCCGGCGGCCATGAACGCGACGGTCGCCGCGATCGAGGGCGGCGACGCCCGCGCGACGCCGCATACGCCGTGGCCGCTGGTGCATCCCCCGCCGTAGCGGGTGCCGACTCCCACCAGCAGTCCCGCCGCCACCAGCGCGGGGAAACTCGTGTCGATCCGCATCTCCGGCAGCGCTGCGAGGAGACCCCAGGCGAGTGGCGCGGCGATGAGGCCCGCAACGAAGGCGACCCGCCACGAAATATCGCCGGCTTGCGGGCGCGCGAGGCCGCCGAGGATGCCGCTCACGCCGGCAATGCGGCCGTTCAGCGTGACGAAGAGCGCCACCGCCACGCCGACGATCGCACCGCCGATCACGGCCGATGCGGGGGTGAATGCGTTCCAGGCGATCGACATGGGTGGATGACGAGCATAATACAATCGAA
>Ga0184619_10000398_pt1 | contig 14884 bp, 13 predicted proteins | sample PLM0_60_b1_FD_133146 | JGI IMG/M metagenome (GOLD analysis project Ga0184619, IMG submission 133146) | Groundwater sediment microbial communities from an aquifer in East River, Colorado, USA - PLM0_60_b1 | ecosystem: Environmental > Terrestrial > Soil > Riparian zone | place: USA: East River...
ACCAACGCAGCGAGCTCTAGCGCGGGAAGCTTCGAGAGCAGGCGGTTTTGCGCCGCGCGAACGATGGGATCCTGCTGGGATGTTTTCGAGCTTACGCTGGGCAAAGCAGATGTCGGAACATTGCGACCTTTTGTTGGCGTAAAGCCAGAAGGTCGCAGACTAGGGAACTGCCCGTAGCGATCTGGTTGTGAGCTGCACGGTCACGCTACCCCATTACGGAACTCGATGCAAGCGCAAAGAATTCTCCGCACAAAGGATCTCTACAGAGCCGAAAAAAGACTTTCCGCCAAACCGATCAAAAAGACGGAAACGGCCCAAATTGTGCGGTGCCGGACGATTGTCTCTTCAGTAGCGGTCCAGCGTCTTGGAATCAGACGAGTACGTCTACAGCGAATCCAGCATCGCCGAGATTCACTCTCTCCGTGAGAGCACAGTGCGCGATGACATCGCGCGGCGACTGAAGGGCGTGTGCTCCGACTTCTCCGATGACGAGTTCGATCAGCTCGTCAGGCTGATGGCATCGCGTCAGGTGCGGTGCGAACGCCGTCAGAACTGGTAAGGGCGCCGTTGGCTTCAGGCATCCGATAAAACTCCTCGATGTAGACGCTGACGAGCTTGGCGAGAAAGTCATTCCGGTCGGGACCCAGCGGCATGCCCACAGCGTTGGCGGCCTCGGTGAGCGCCAGCTTGAACGCAATCAGAAAATCCTCGGGCTCAAATCTTTGCCGCTCGGGAGCTGAACAGATCCGGCGTATGACGGCCCTATGTTCGCCCGTCACCGTTGTTTCGGAAGCGGCGCTTCCCAGCGCCGTCCTCAGCGACTCCTGGTGCGAGGGTGGAAGTCTCCACCTCGGAGGTTGTGAATTCATTTTCATGAAGTCCTCAAGGCTGAGCTACTGGTCCGACCTGGCTTTCTTCCGCAATTGTATACGCTGGCAAAATTCGCGCAAGTGTTTAATGGGCAAGATGTTAGCTGGAATTGTACGTTCTTGTACTGTTCAACCATTTCCGCGGTGCTGGTGTCCATGGTGAGAACCGCATACCAGTCAGCAGGAGAGGCAAATGAAAAGGTTGGACGCGATCGCGCTCATCGCTTTCCAGGCAACCGCGCTCATCTCGCTCGATGCGGCGACGGCGCAGCAAACCGGCGCCGCCGGATCGGCGCAGACGAGGACACGAGCAATTGCCGCATCCTTCAACAAGAGCAAGCACGTAGTCAAGCAAAAACGCGGCGTCCGCGTCGAGAAATACAAGGAAGTTCGAAGCGAGCCCGTCATCAAAACGAACCCGCAGGAGTACTCCGGTGGCTACGAAGTCCCGGACATGGGATTCGCTCTCGAGATTCGAGTGGACCGGAATGGCAACGTCGAAGGGTCGGGCTACGAGCCGGCGGGACCCGACCTCTCCATTCGGCGTAGCTTCACGCTTGGAAACGCGAAGATTGACGGAGCACTGATCACCGGCACGCAAGTCTATGCCAACGGCGCGCACAACCGATTCGAGGGCGTGTTCCTGAACCGGACTGCTTTTGATAGCCCGACGGACAAGGGTGTGACCGCGTTCGGATTGGGCGTAATCGGAAAGAAGATCGAAGTCGCCGGTCTCACATTCGACAGGTTGTTCTATGAGTTGAAGCGCTAGCGAGTGGGCGCGCTGTTCTGCGGGACAGATCATAAAAAAAGGAGGGGCCCCAACGGGACCCCTCCTTTTTCATTCTAAAGCAATGGTCAGGCGATGGTGGAGAGCGAGTCGAATTTGAACGTCTCAACCGTCGGCTTCCCGGTCATCACCGGGCGAAGCGTCTTGTCCAATTGCGGATACGTAGTGGATTCGTACTTACGCGCTGAATCCATGTCGTTCCAGACGCTGATGGCGAGGACGTGTTGATCCTGCACCAGAAGGAGCTCGTCCTTGAAGCCGTCCTGCTTCTTCAGGATTGGAAGTACTTCATTTTTGAACAGCGTTTTGAACTCTTCGTTCTTGTCGGCAGCGATGTCAAAGCGAACGCTGCGCGCGATCTGTCCCTTGTTGGTCCTGCCGTTATTGGTCTGCATTTTGGAATTTCCCATCACCCCGTTGGAATTTCAGCCGGACCCCTGCGTGCGGGGATCACCGCAGCCCGGCGAGCGCCCAAAGCATCAAAACCGTGGCGCTCGATCTGTCTCATTTCGCGTATGAAACAGCATAACACATCCCGTGTGATTAATGGGGATTTCACAAGAATCTCTTCGTAAGTGGCGTGGCTCCAAGCCTTTACCTGATGAGGGCCAGCGCCTTAGGTCGCGAGAGGCGCGCCTAACGTCGACGCAATCTCAGCCGTGAGTTCTGATCGAATCAATTACTGGCTTCCGAGAGATTTTCAGATAATATGTGACTTGGAACCGAACCCAGGAGATCCTCGTGACTACCGCCACCACCACCGCTACCGCCGCCGTCGCAGAAGAGCTCGTTTCTCTGTGCCGGGCAGGACGCAACATGGACGCGATCAACACGCTCTACTCGCCCGAGATCGTCAGCGTCGAATCGATGGGCAACGAGCAAATGCCCCGCGAGATGAGAGGGATCGACGCGATTCGCCAGAAGAACAAATGGTGGAGCGACAATAACGAAGTGCATTCTGCAGCAGCGGACGGACCGTTCGTCGGCGAGGGAAAGTTTGCCGTCTATTACAACTTCGACACGACGTTCAAGCCTACCGGCAAGCGGCAACGCATGGAGGAAGTGGCTCTTTACACCGTCAAGGACGGCAAGATCGTACGGGAGCAATTCTTCTATAACCCGACCGGCGCCTGACAGCTCCAGTCGCGACTCTTGAGGGAACTGACGCGATCGTCGCCATTGGCGGGACGATCGCGTCTTCTTCTCCGCACGACCCATCCCCGTCGCAGCTCGAGGCCATTGAAGCTGGTCCGGAGCCGGTGCTGGTTCTTGCCGGTCCGGGGGCCGGCAAGACTTTCTGTCTCATCGAGCGTATTCGATTTCTCGTTGAGCAAAGCGGGCTTGATCCGGAACGCATCTGCGTTTTTACCTTCACCAACAAGGCGGCCGGCGAGATCGCCTCGCGTCTCGAGCGTCAGCTGCGGTCGCGCGCCGAGCGGGTCAAGCGCGGGACGATTCACGCTTTCTGCGCCGAGCTGCTGCGCGAATTCGGCACTCACGTCGGATTGGAGCCCGGTTTCGGCATTGCTGACGATGACTACCAGCGGTCGGTACTGCGCCGGTTGCAGGTGCCACCAACCTGGCAGGGCAATCTCCTCGCTCGATTTGCCGCCTATCGCTTTCGCGGCGATGAGCTGCGACCAGACGATAGAACGCTCTTCACTCGCTACCAGGAATTCCTGGACAAGCGAAAGCTGGTCGACTTCGACAGCCTCGTACTGAAAACAGGGCAGTTGCTTCGCAACGAATCCGTCGGCAAAACCGTCCGACGGCGCTGGGACTGCGTTCTCGTCGACGAGTTCCAGGATCTGAATCCCGTACAGTACTCGATCATCCACGAGCTGGCGCGCGACCACCGCAACGTTTTTGCTGTTGGTGACGATGAGCAGTCGATTTACTCGTGGGCGGGCGCCGATCCGGAGGTCTTCCTTTCCTTTGTCCATGATTTTGAAATAAAAACCATGGCGCAGCTCAAGGAGAACCGTCGTTGTCCGCGCGAAATCGTCGCGCTCTCGCGCCGTCTCATCATGATCAATCCGCCTATCTTCGGAGACCGGAGACACGCCGAATCAGAACGCGCGTGCCAGTTCCCCGTCACCGCTTTCACGTTTGCCACTGAGGACGCCGAAATCGCGTGGATCATCAACGATCTCCGCCGCGATCGCGAGGATAACGGCCTGGGTTGGGGAGAGTACGCGCTGCTCTACCGGCGCCACGAGATCGGCGACGGCGCCGAAGGATCTTTACTGACGGCGGGAATTCCCTGTCGTCTCGCCAACGGACGCGCACTGGCAGAAGATCCGGTCGTCAGCTACGTCATCGCGGCGTTGCGCGTGATCGCGAGCCCGAACGACCCGATCCACAAGGAGGGTTTTCTCCAGGTCGTTCTCCCCAAGCCACTCTTCGACAGCGCCCGCGCCAAATCAGAAGAGGGCCAGAAGGATCTTCTCACTTACCTCGAGCAGCTCGCGCGTGAGCTTCCGCGTGAGCACGGGGATTCGCGGAAGATCTGGCGCGGCTTTTACGCGCTGCGCAATCTGGTAGCACTGGGCGCTCGTCACACCAGCCTTACGTTGCTTGTCCAGGAGCTACTCTCGCAGCGCGTCGGCGAATATCGCACTGTGCTCGAGGAGCATCACGACGAGCTCAGTGATCCCGCGGAAGACGACGACGTCCAAAGACTTTCTGACTTGCTCGCCACAGCGATGGATACGGGAATGACGGTATGGATCCCGGCGCTTGGCGGGGCCGAAATCGCGCTCAAGGGCCTCCTCGCGGGTATAGGACTCAGGCGCGTCGTGCTCGGCGGCGCCTGCCCCGAAGACGCGGTCTCGCTCGGTTCCGCCAGATCTTCCTCACTCGGCATCGCACTGGGGCTCTTCAAGGCTGCGCAGCTCGCTCGCACGCGAACTTTTGCGAATCATTTCCGCGATTTCACAGCGGTCGACATCGAGAGCACCGACAAGGACATTGTGCACTCGGAAATCGTGGAGATCGCCGCGGTCCGGGTCCGCGACGGGAAGCTCGCCGGCGAATTCCACTCCATGGTGCAGCCGCGTGTACCGATCGCAGCCGGTGCAAAACGAGCTCACGGCATCGACGACACCGAGCTTGCCGGCGCACCGTTCTTCGAGAGCGTGTGGCCGGGATTCCGCGCATTCTGCGGCAAGGACGTAGTCGTCGCCCACAACGGGTACCATTTCGATTTCCCGATTCTGCGGCGGATGTCTGAGTCGCTCCCGGGCGATGATCTCTGTACCTACGACACCCTGTTGCTCGCTCGCGAGCTCCACGCCGGTAGCGCGAAGCTCGTCGACCTCGCTCGGGTCTACGGGATCGACCCGGGACAATCGCACCGCGCGCTCGACGACACCCGAACCCTCGCGCAGCTCTTTCTCGCCCTTGGCGAAGCGAAAGTCGCGAGAGCCCGCAAGACCGCGCTCGTCAATCTTCTCGATCACCTCGGCGTCGCGCTCGCGCTGAGTGAAGAGGAATCGCTGTGTCCAGAGGCGCAGCTGCTGCGTAGGCTTACGCGTCCGTACGCGCTCGGCCGCTACAGTGAGTGCCTGGAGTTCTATCGTCTCGAGCGTGAAGATACGGGTGATCGGGCGCTGCCGACGGTCGATGAGCTCATTGACCGGCTCGGCGGCGAAGATCTGATGCTGAGATTCCGCGCCGAGAGGACCGCCGAACAGAGGTATCCTGCCGCGATGCACAGGTTGAGGCCGCTGCTCGAGCAGAACACTGAGCGACCGTTGGTCGACCAGATCGCGGGCTTTCTCGAGTGCGTGGCGCTGTCGCGGTCGGATGGTCCTGATTGGGATCCGGCTCGAGTCAATCTTCTCACACTGCATTCGACGAAGGGACTGGAGTTCTCGCGGGTTTACATTGTGGGAGCCGAGGATGCGCAGCTCCCCGGCGGACGGGACCCGAGCAAGCGCGAGATCGAAGAGGCGCGGCGGCTGCTCTACGTCGGAATGACGCGCACCAAGAACCGGCTGGTTCTCACGCGCGTGGAGGCGAGGGGAGGGAAGCCGACCGGACGCCACCGCTTTCTCGACGAAATGGGTCTCGTACCGAAATCACCCGCTAAACAATCCGAATCATTGAGGAACCCATGAGCATTGCGGATACACTGTTGCCCGAGTTCGATCAGGAGATGGCAACGACCCGAAAAGTGATCGAACGCGTCCCGACTGACAAAGGAAAGTGGAAGCCGCACCCGAAGTCCTTTTCACTCGGCCACCTCACGCAACTCGTCGCCGGGATGCCGGGTTGGATTACCAACGCCGTCACCGAAACGGCGCTGGACCTGGGCGGCTATCCCGGATACAGCTACGAGAAGACGGAAACGCTGCTCAAATCCTTCGACAAGCACGTCAGCGAAGCGCGCAAGGCAATCACCGCGGCCAAAGACAAGGACTTCACGGTCAAGTGGTCATTGAAGCACGGCGATCGCGTCATCTTCAGCATGGCACGAGGCCCGGTTGTGCGGCAGACCATCAATCATCTGGTTCACCATCGTGGTCAGCTCACCGTGTACCTGCGGCTGATCGATGTAGCCGTTCCGTCGATTTACGGGCCGACCGCTGACGAGCCGATGCCGGCCTTTAAGCAATAGTCGGCCACAGCCAATGAGCGTGGCAAACGTGAAGTCAGCTCGGGCCGAGTGGCGAGTCGTCGTGGGCGGAGAAGAGACGAGCGCCATCTTCGAGCCTGCGGAGACGGCGGGGCAGGGAACCGTCTTCGTCTGCGCCCACGGCGCTGGCGGGAGCATGAACGATCGAGGGATCGTTCAGACCGCCACGATGCTTCGCTCCAGAGGGATCGGCGTAGTCCGGTTCAACTTCCTGTATAAGGAAAAGGGTTCCGGCCGCCCCGATCAGATGCCGCGTTTGAAGGAAACCGTCGCCGCTGTCGTCGCGCGGACCCGGCAGGAGGTCAAGCCGGAGCTGCTGATCATCGGTGGTCGCTCCATGGGGGGACGGGCGGCATCGATGCTCGCCGCCGACGGATTCGAGTGCGATGGGCTGCTGCTGCTCGCCTATCCACTCCATCCGCCCGGTCAGCCGGAGAAGCTACGCGACGCACATTTACCAGCGATCCGCGTTCCTGTGATCTGCTTCAGCGGAACCCGGGACCCGTTTTGCCAGAGGGAGTTGATGGAAGCGGCGCTGAAAACGGTGAAGACCAAGTGGGAGATGCGCTGGGTCGAGGGCGCCGATCACAGCTTCCATGTTCTCAAATCGTCCGGCAGAACCGAGACTGAGGTACTCGTTGAGATCGGGAACTTCGCGGAGACCTGGGTGGAGCGACTCCGACGGTGACAGACGCCACGGCGCCGGTTACGCCCACCGTACCAGCAGCTGCATCCACTGCACGTCCTGCGCGCGGTCGCTATGACCGCTCCATCGTCGAAGGGCCACTCCTCCCAGCAGTGTGGAAGCTTGCGTGGCCGACCATGCTCACGAACATCATCGGCGGGCTTCAGGGGATGGTCGATCAGGCACTGGTCGGCAACCTGGTTGGGTATAAGGCCAATGCCGCGATAGGCGTCAGCATGCAGATGTGGCTCATCGTCATGATCTTCATCTCGTCCTTGTTCTCAGGGATGAGTGTCCTTGTAGCACGGTTCGCCGGGGCTGGCGACCACGACAAGGTTGACCGTACGGTCTACCAGGCGTTCGTGACGGCGATAGGGCTTGCGCTGTTCGTGATGGCGCCCATTGGCTACTTCGCTGCCCCATGGCTGCTCGACTTCGTGAACGCGGCTCCAGAAGTGAAGCTGGAAGCCTTGCCATTTCTGCGCATTATGTTCGTGTTCAGCGGCGGCATGCTCGTTTTCTTCATGCTCAGCGGCGCACTTCGCTCCGCCGGCGATGCACGGACCCCGATGATCCTCGGCATCGCCCTGACCGTGCTGAATCTTGTCCTGAACATCATCCTGATACGCGGCCTCGGTCCCATCCCCGCGTTCGGGACGAAGGGCGCAGCGATGGGAACCTGCATCGCGTCGGGACTTCTGGCGGTTTACTCGCTGTGGAAACTCTGGAACGGTGGATGGGTCGTGTCGTTTCCGCGCGGACGCGGTTATGGTCCCGACTGGGCGATCATCCGGGCATTGTTCAAGTTCGGACTGCCGACCGGGTTCCAGGGAATCGCGATGAACATCGGCGGCGTCTTCATGCTCGCGTTCATCGGGTCTCTCTCGCAAAGCGCCGCGGCACAGGCGGCGTTTGCCGTGTGCTATTCACAGCTCTTCTCGTTGGTCACCTGGACATCGGTCGGGCTCATGGGCGCCTCCGCGGCAATCGCGGGTCAGAACCTGGGTGCGGGCAAACCGGATCGTGCGGCCGCGGCGGTACACGTCGCCGCGCGCATTGGATTCTCGAGTGCGGCCATCGTCGGTGTCTTTTTTCTCTTCCTTCCGCGCCAGCTCCTCGCGGTGTTCGGAATGCACGATCCAGTTGTCGTAGAGATCGGTGTCCAGCTCCTGCGCGTCCTCAGCGTTTCGGGACTGCTGATCGCGGTTGCGCTGACGTACACCGGCGGACTTCAGGGGACGGGCGACACCACGAGTCCGCTCTACATCTCGATCGTCTCGCAGGTCATCGTGCCTCTCGGCATCTGCTTCGTAATCCAGCAAAGTGGAACTCTGCAGGCGATCCACATCTGGATCGCGATTCTCATTGGGCACGCGACACGGTGCGCGCTCAGCGTGTTGAGATTCAATCAGGGACGCTGGCGCACGATCGCCGTCGACATCGGTGGCGCGAAGTCAGCCTAATCCTCAGGAGGTTGGAATGCTTGGAGACAACGACGCACTCGCCACAATTGCAGTCAAGAATCTCAAGGCGGCCAGGAAATTCTACGAGGGCACGCTCAGTCTCAAACTGGTCCACACTGAAGGAGACCAGGCCGCAACCTACAAAAGCGGAAAATCACAGGTGCTTGTCTATCAGTCGCAGTACGCTGGAACCAACAAAGCGACTGCCGCCACCTGGATGGTCAAGGATGTCGAGGGCCGCGTGAAAGATCTCAAAGCGAAGGGGATTGCCTTCGAGCACTATGACATGCCGGGAGTCACGCGGAAGGGCGATGTCCATATCGCCGGGAAACTGAAGAACGCGTGGTTCAAGGATCCCGACGGCAACATCCACGCGCTCGTCGAAGGGTAATCCCTACTGCGCGATCCTGTTCTGGATTAGCGCGAGAGCACCATCCTCGCGCGCGTCTGTGCATCGCGTACGCCGGAGTCCCCACAAATGCTCCGCCAGCAATAGCGACTGCTCAATCGACTGACCCTGTCCTTCTCTGAGAAGGGCCGAGGCCGAGTCGAGACCCGCCGCAACTTCGGGGGCTTGGACTCGAAGGCAGCTGCGCACCGAGGCGAGCGTCATCTGGACGAGGTTCCTTGTTCGCCGTGCCTGCTCACCGATCGAGAGTCCACGCTGCGTCGGATCGAGCGCGATCACGCTGTCGGTGAGAATCACACGCGCCTGGAGGCTGGCACTATCCTGCGGCGTCAGCTTCTGAGCCGCGACCAGATCCATGCGCGCTGTGGCGAAGTCTCCGAGCGAGAGCGCCGCTTCCGCCAGGCCGACGTAGGAATCCGCGTCGCGCGGGTCGCGATCCAGCAAGTCGCGATAAATGGCCACCGCTCGCGACGGTGACCCAGCCACGACGAACAGATGGGCAATCCGCTTGCGCTGAGCCACATCGTTCGTGGAATCCTCCTGGATCGGTAACAGCTCTGCGAGGAGCTCCTGCTTGGCGTTGGTTCGGGCGAGGAGATCGATGAGCTCGAAGCGCGCGGCGCTGCGACTTTCAGGCGCTGCGCTCGGCCACGAACCGTAGATCGCGCGGTGATAGTAAGATTTCGCTTCATCGTTCCTTCCTTCTTTCGCGAGCACGCGCGCCATTGCGAGATTCGCGGCTCCGTCTGACGGATCCCGTTCCAACAGTGGCAGCAACATCTGCTCGGCGGCACCAGGTTGGCCGTCGGCAAGAACACCCTGCGCGAGGGCAATACCATAACCAGAGCTCTCGCCGTCGAGCGTAGAAGCGTTGCGGAGATGCTCGATTGCCTGATCGGCCTTCCCTTCGGCGAGCAGCTGCTCGCCCGTCCGAAATTCGCGAGCAGCGAATGCTTTGCGCGTCCTGAGGTCGACCCGCGCAAGAGCGGTGTCGAACAACAGCAGCGCTGCGATCACAGCCAGGATCACCGCGAAGGTCGCGATGAACTCCGACACGCTCGCCGCTGGCGGCGGGGCTGGCTGAACGATGGGTGTTTTCATAGGTCGGGATGATCCCGATAGTCGAGTTGATCGGCGCTCTCGACGCCGTACGCCTTCAGAATATCCGCGAAGGTCACGACAGCAAGCATGATGCGCGCGTTGGCGCGGCTTACCACCGGAAGCACGTTGTGCCCATTATCTCGCATTCGTGCCAGAGCGCGACTGAGCGGCTGATCGTTGTGCACGTGCGGCAGATCGACTGCGCGGGTGCCGGCTGATCTGCGGGCAATCTGCATCAGGCGCGCAATTGTCATCTCTCCCCGGCCTTGATCCATCGCGGCCGCGATGTGCCGTGTGCGCACCATCCCGAGGAGGCCAAGATCGTCGGCGACGGGCCACGACTCAAAAACGCTGTCCCTGACGCGTTCGGCGGCCTCGCTGATCATCGTATCGGGGGCCAGAGAGCCAGGTGCGTCCCGTGTTGCGCTGCTGACGCGCAGCATTTCTGGCGGCGCGCCGGAGATGCGGGTCGGAAGGCGCAGGCCATCCTGTTGTGCCAAGGCTTCGTAGATCGGTTCTTTCTGAAGCTTTCGCGAGATATAGAACGCGATGAGATTCGCGATGACCAGTGGAACGATGATCGTGTAGTCGCGGCTTACTTCGAAGATCATGATCACAGACGTGAGCGGCATCCTTGTCACTCCCGCGAACGCCGTTCCCATGCCAACGAGCGCATATGCGCCTGGTCCCGCCGTCGAGGCGGGGAAGAGCAGGTGTGCAGCCGCACCGACCGATGCGCCGACCATCGATCCAATGAACAGCGTCGGACCTACTACTCCGCCGGCATTGCCCGATGCGTAGGCGACCGACGTCGCGATGATCTTGAGCACCGCCAGAGCAATCACGACTTTGAGAATCACATCGCCGTTGAGCACTCGCTCCACGTGATCGTAGCCGATGCCGAGTACCTGCGGGGCGAAATAGCCAAAGAGGCCGACGGTGAGACCACCAGCAACTGGTTGAATCCAGAGCGATGCGTCAGGCAATCGAGCGAAGCGGGCGCGCAACCACAGCAGAACCTTTACGAACGCTACGGAGCTGAGCCCTCCGACGATTCCGAGCACGACGTATACGCCGAGCTCCCGAGCGCCGACGAGATGAAAGTCAGGAACATGAAACAGCGGGTTGGCACCTAGCACGAGGTGGAGCACAATCCACGACGTCGCGGAGGCGAGCACGATCGAGCCAAGCACGGGCGCGTGCAGATCCCCTACGATCGCTTCGAGTGAGAAGAGCACCGCGGCAATTGGGGTGTTGAATGCGGCAGCGAATGCAGCAGCCCCGCCAACCGGGACGAAGGATCTGATTTGCATCCTGCTCAATCCGAGTCGCCGCGCGATGACCGATGCGAGTCCCGAGCCGATGTAGACCGCGGGCCCCTCACGTCCGAGCGGGATTCCGCTCCCGAGCGAGATGGTCGAACAGACCAGCTTCCCCACGACGGATCGCAGTGAGATGCGGCCGTCGTGCATGAAGAGCGCAGCGCGCGTTTGCGGGATGCCGCTTCCACGCGCGAGCGGGAAGTATTTGAAGAGCAGGTATCCCGTAATCAGCGAGCCGACGGTGGGTACGAGAATGCGCCCCCAACCGGATCCACCCGCTGGGTACATGAGCCCCGCGAGGCGCCCAGTGAGCAGGATGAATGCGATGACGACGAGGCTCACCAGCGCGCCGATGACCAGACTGAGCAGGAGTGAGAGACGATCCTCCTTGCGGCGGACGTCCTCGACCAGTTTGCGCAGTCGCGGCGGCAGAGCTCCGAGTCTTATGGCTGGCATCCGCTGAAGCTAAACGCTCCGACGATCGTATCGAAGCGTTAGCTCATGCGCGATTGGCTCGCGCGTGTGACGAAGCTAAGGCTTCGTCACGGTCAAGCCGCTGACCAATCCGTCGGTGTTGTGCGCGAAGCGAACTCCGTAAACGCCGTCCGTTGATTTGAGCTTTCCGGCGCCAACGACGTCCGCCTTGTTGTAACTGCCGACCACGGTTCCATTGATCGCGCAGTTCACCTTGTTTCCATTTACGGAAATGGCGATGTCCTGGGTCACCCGTGATCCCTTCGCTGCAGCTTTGTGGACTGCTGCATTGGATTCGCCGCGACGACCGTTCAGTTGAAATGCCGCCGGACCAAACCCGCGCACTATGAAGCTGCCGTTTCCGTAAGCTGCGCAGTACAGATAGCTCTGCTGGGCGGTCCCCATGTCGCTGCCGCCAATGAAAACTCCATAGGGGTGTGGGTGATCGTTCACGTTCATGTAACTGGGCTCCGTGAACGTCGCCTTTACGGTGTAGTCACCGGTGGCCGAATTGGCCGGATTCCAGTAGGCCACTGCTGGTCCAGTCGTGATGTGGATCGCGTCGCCTTCCTGCGCGAGCTTCGCGTTGGTGATCGCCTGGCCTTTGGCCGCTTCACTGGCGTCGATCTGGCCTGTCCACCCCTGGATGGAGATTCCTCCACCCGCGACGGTGCGTGTGGCCTCCATGGGAGAGCTGCTGGCAGTCGATGTCTGAGTTGTATCGCTGCTGGCTGTTGAAGACTCGGTTTTGTTGCTCGTGCAGCCGATGGAAATCAGCGCGGCAACCGGCAACACGAAAGCGTAGGTGGGGCGCATTGGAAAACCTCAGCTAGTGTGGAGGAAGACAAAAAAATATACGCCGGTGCGCGGTAGGGCGCGCCGGGGGGAGGTACGTCTTTTAGCTGCCTTCGAACTTGAAGGAAACCTTAACTTTCGCGCGGTAGGCCTCGACCTTTCCATCCTTTAGATGCATGTCGAGCAGCACGACCTCCGCCACCCGAAGATCGCGCAGCGATTTCGACGCCCGCTTCACCGCAACCAACGCGGCTTTCTCCCACGACTCGGTACTCGTTCCAACCAGCTCGATCACCTTGTAGACGCTGTCCGCCATGTCGCTCTCCTTGTCTTCCTGCGTTGGTCGAATGGGAGATTATCCAGCTCCCAAAATACGAAATCGGCAGGCTCCTGGGCGAGGGCTAGACGGTCGGCAGTACTGTGTCTTCCCGCGCAAAGTCGATGAAGCCCCGCGCAGGATCTGCCGACAGCAACACGACGCGCGTCTCGCTCCCGACGGTCAACCCGCGCCGTCCCCGTACCAGGCGCCCCTCGAAGTCATCAGGCACGATCTTCAGCCAAGTCGCCTTTTTTGATGTCCCCGACACCACGGCCTGGAACGTCTCCCCAATGCGATCCCGAAGCGCGAGCGCGGCCGCGCGCTTGCGCGCCAATCGTTCTTCCTTCGCGGGCTCGACGCCCTGCGCGAACTCGAAGTCGATGAAGCCGTGGACACTGTCGGTGTTGACGAGCTTCACAGGGATTTTCATCCCCACAGAAAGCGACTTGTAGCCTCGCACGACGCGGCCCTCCGCCGAGCCATCGAGTAGCCGCACGTACGTACCACTTTCCGACACGCCCGTGACCTGCGCATCGAAGGTTTCTCCGACTCGCGTGCGCAGACGATCAGCCGCGGCTTTTTTGCGACGGCTGCGCTCCAGTTTTCGAGACGCGCCTTCCGCCTCGTGCGCGAAGTCGATGTATCCGCGCATCGGATCGGCGACTACCAGCTTGAGTCGCACCGTATCGCCAACGTCGAGTCCGCGCCCTCCGCGTACGATGCGGCCTTCCACTGGTGGATTCAGGACGCGTGCGTACGTGCCCTTCGGCGAGGCCGCCGTCACGATCGCGGCGAAGCTCTCCCCCACCCGCTCGGCGAGCATCGATGCTCCTGCCACTTTGCGCATCGTGCGCTCCACCTTTCGTGCTGCTTCGCCACGCTCGGTGCAGCGGCTCGCAATTTCGATCAGCTCCTGGTCGGAATAGGGAGGCGCGCCGCCCGACGTGGCGGCGCGCAGCATCCGTTGCGTTACCAGATCCGCGAAGCGGCGGTTTGGGGCGGTGGAGTGCACGTAGTCTGCGACAGCGAGTCCAAAATGTCCGGTCTGTCGGCGATCTCCGAGGCGACGCTCGAGCACGTAAACGCCCGGGCCGAGGAGCTTGACGACGGAGAGCGACAAATCGGCAAAGTGGTCGGGATCCGCGGCGCGGCGGCGCGCCAGGAATTCGCTCAGGGAGACGTTGTCAGGTTTGTCGGGGAGCTCTTCACCAACGTCTGCTGCCAGCGCCACAATGCGATCCCACCGCTTCGGCTCGCGCACCACCCGGCGCAGCGATGCCGAGCCACGCGCCAGCAGATAGGTGGCGACGGATCTGTTCGCCGCGACCATAAAATCCTCGATCATGTCGCGCGCACGATTGCGGCGGGTGACGGCCAAGTCCACAACCTTGCCGTGCACCACGACCGGCCTCGCCTCGACGCTCTCGAAGTCCAACGCGCCCGCGATACTCCTCGCGCGGCGCAGCCGCTGCGCTGCTTCGTCCTGAGTGCGAATCTGGTCGTGCAGCTCGTGCGATGCGGCAACTGCGGGTGGGGCCGGCCCTTTGTCCTCGAGCCACGCGCCGACTCCATCGTAGGTGAGCTTCGCCTTGTTGTGCACCAGGGCGCGGTACACCGAGGTGTTGGAAATGGCACCGTCAAACGCGACGTCGAACTCCACGACGACTGCGAGTCGATCTTCGCCCTCGTTGAGCGACGAGAGATCGCATGATAGCCGGTCCGGGAGCATAGGGAAGACCGCTACGCCAGTATAGACGGAAGTCGTGTTCGTCGCGGCGTGTGCGTCGGCCGCCGAGCCGAGCTGGACGAGTGTCTCGACGTCAGCAACGCCGATGCGGATGCGGATCGAGCCGTCTGAGACGCGCTCCGCTACTTCGATCTGGTCGAGATCGCGCGACTCGCGGTTGTCGATCGACGACCACGGTAGTTTGCGAAGATCGCGGACGCCCGGGGGGAGGGGATTGTTGGACGGATCGTCGAGTGATCTGACTTCCGACATCACCGCTGGCGAAAACTCC
>Ga0184619_10000399_pt1 | contig 14882 bp, 17 predicted proteins | sample PLM0_60_b1_FD_133146 | JGI IMG/M metagenome (GOLD analysis project Ga0184619, IMG submission 133146) | Groundwater sediment microbial communities from an aquifer in East River, Colorado, USA - PLM0_60_b1 | ecosystem: Environmental > Terrestrial > Soil > Riparian zone | place: USA: East River...
TGCCATTCCAAGCCGTGAGTAGTTTTTGCATCTGACCTTTGGTGGTGAATAAGACCCTCAACTATCTACGACGGCTGCCCATTTTTGGTCAATCCAAATCGGCAGGATCGACAGGCAAAGCGGGCAACGGGAATCGAACCCGCATTTCCATCTCCGCAGCTTAGCGTTTCTGCCACTTTAGTTCTGAGAAAGAAATAAAAATGCGGGTCTAGGATGTTGATCGTTCTTTTCTCTTCGTCCCATTCCAACGGCATATGGCCCGATTCAAAGAGGCCGTTAATTTGCTCTAGCGCCGCGATGTAGTTCGCAGGCGCGTGATAAGGCAGGACGGAGATGAGGCGAACCCTTTTGGCAGTCGGAATCGCGCCGCTGTCTCAATGTTCCCGGCGAAACAGAACGGCGCGTGGCTGCCTCTGGGGCACTCCTCTTGCTCGGCTTGGGGCTATGCGTCCGCGACCTTTCTATCCCGTGGAGTTCGCTACGCTCGACGTTGACGCGGAACCGGAGACGACGCCCGAGGGGCCGACCCTGAGGGTTTTGCTACTTGAAGATCGCGACGATTTCCGGTCGGTTCTTCACGACTACCTGGTCTCCCGCTCTTATCAGGTGACCTCGGTCCGGAGCGGCGTCGAGGGCCTGCGCGAGATCACCAAGGACACCTTCGACCTCATTCTTTGCGACATGATGATGCCGCAGGGTGGGGGCGAAATGTTTTACTGGGCGGTAACGCGGGTCCGGTTAGGTGCTGGTCGGCGGTTCATTTTTTTTACCGGTCACCAGAACAATCCCGCGATCGAGTTTTTCTTCCAGCGGGTGAACGCCCCGGTGCTCATCAAGCCCTTCAAACTGGAGGCGCTCGACTCGGCGATAAGCAATGTCTTTCGTAAGCTGGCCTGACACTACCGTCGCGCGGAATTTGCTTGCAGGGTGCTGGCCGAATCACCTTCGCCCGTTCCGTAATTGATATAAATGAACCCACCGGGAACAGCGGCTCCCTCAGACCGAAAGAAGTAGTGTTCGCCCGCTGGGCCTTGCGCCACGGCCACCGCCGCCGGAGCAATTTGCGCCAATGCAAAACGAGCACCGAAAAGGATCATCAAGCTTGAGCAAGCGTGGAAACGGAGATGCGGGAAGGCATTCATGCCGCATTGTCGTCAGCGCGAACGCGGCGAAAGGCGAGGAAAAACGCTGGGGGCCGCACGTTGGCGGATAATGGCGGCTTTCCGGGGACGCGTTATGACTTTACCGCACAACTGTTATGACTGATGCGGCGATTTACCCTGTTTTACGAGCGAAAACAGCGGGCAACGGGAATCGAACCCGCATGGCCAGCTTGGAAGGCTGGAACTTTACCATTAAGCTATGCCCGCGCAAAAATAACCTGCCGCGACACCCCATTCCTGCCAAGCTCTTTTTGGCGCCGTCGTCGATTCGACCGCTTGCTATTTGGATAGGCGGCGGCTAGCTACTTAGGACTATGAAATTGTTCGGCCTCTTCTTACTTGTCGGCGCTTGCTTGCTCCTTTCCGTCCGCGCGGACCTCACGATCGTGCAAAAAGTTGAAGGTGTGGGCGGCGGTGGTGAAATGACCATGAAGATTAAGGGCGACAAGATGCGGATCGAAGTCTCTCCGCAAATCACCACCATCTTCGATGGAAAAACCGGCGAGTTAACTAATCTGATCAATGATCAGAAGACGGTCGTGCGCATCTCGGCCGACAAAATGAAGGCCGCTACAGAGATGATAAAGAAGTTCAATTCAAAAAAAGAGAGCGCTGAAAAGGCGAAGCTCGTTCCGACCGGCAAGAAGGAAATAATCAACGGCTACGAGACCGAGCAATACGTCTATGACGGGCCCGACTTCAAAGCCACCTACTGGATCGCGCTCAACTATCCCGACGGCGCCGCCATCCTCAAACAGCTCCAAGCCATCAAGTCGGAAGCTTGGAACGCGACGAATACGAAGACGCCCGACTATCGCGACTTCCCCGGGCTGCCCATCCGCACGCACATCATGATGGGCAAACAGCATGAGGGAACTGTTTCGAATAGCACCGCCTCTGGTAGCGGCACGGAAATCACAACCACACTCGCTTCCATTAAACAAGATCCGCTCAGCGACGCCGAATTCGCTGTCCCGAAGGATTATCAGGAAATGAGCATGCCGGATATTTTTGGCGGACAAAAAGCGGCGCCATCCGTTTCGCCGAGTCCGTAAAGAAATTCCGCTCATGCGCGTGGCGACACGGTTGCTGCTCGCCTCGAATTCACCGCGCCGCCGTGAGCTGCTTGCCGCGGCTGGTTTTGAATTCGAGAGCATCTCGCCTCGCATTAGCGAAGGGTTCGATGTCGATCTTACCCTGCGCGAGCTGACAGTGTTCAATGCGATCGGAAAAGGGATGTCGGTCGCGCGCATGCACCCGGAGAGAATCGTGCTCGCGGCCGACACACTCGTCGCATTCGATGATGAGATTATTGGCAAACCGGCCGATCTCGATCATGCCGCAAAAATTCTGCGCCGCTTGAGCGGACGAGTTCACGAAGTTTGTTCCGCGGTCTTCATCTGTCATCTTGCTTCCGCAAGATCGGCAAGTTTTCATGAGATTTCCCGTGTTCGCTTTCGCAGTTTAAGCCGGGCAAAGATCGACAATTACCTCGCGCAAGTGGACCCGCTCGATAAAGCCGGCGCTTATGCCGCCCAGGGTCATGGCGCTGAAATCATCGCGAAAATCGACGGCTCGTTCTCCAACGTAGTCGGCTTGCCGATGGAAAAAACAATTGCCGCGCTCGCCGCGTTCGGGATCAAATCGAAAACTGCCTAACGAGTCTCGATCAATTCTTTCTTGGGCTCGACGTACGCTTCTGTTTTGTCGCGCTTGAGCACGAGATACAAAAACCAAACGATGAAACAATTCACCAAAAGAATCAGCAGCGCCGCCAAACTTGGACGATGCCAAATCAATCGATGCCACAGATGCCATGCTTCCAGCGGGATCAGCGCGCCGGTTGCAACAATCATCAGCCACTCAGCCCAGCGTTTTTGCATGTAAACGCCGGTTCCTTCGGTGAAGAGTACCGCGCAGTAAAACAGCGCCAGAAGACCAGTCGCGTGCAAGGCGCCGCCCGCCAGCACATCTTGCAATTTGTTCAAAAGAAAGGTGACCGCTTTGCTGTGGCCGAGCAAAATTTCTTCATCGGCCCAATCCGAAATCGTATCCAGCCAACCGGTCCGGCTATTCACAAAAAGCAGCGAAAAACCGAGCAGAAATAACAGCGCGCCTTTGGCGATTTTGAAGAGGGCGATGATTTTGAGATAACGAACACGACGCTGCCCCCGCAAAATGGCAGGAACATGCGCCGGATCATTCATGATCGAACTCTTCGCCGAACTCGTTTCACTCTGCAACGATTGGATTTTCGCGACAGCAGATTTCGAGTTTGTTGCCGTCGGTGTCTTAGAAGAAAAACGCGTAGTATCCCGGGCTGTAATTGGCACAAACTGCCGGTCCCTCCAGATCTCCTCCGCCGATCTCGCGCACGAGCTTGGCGATGCGGTCGACTTCTTCACGCGTGTCCGCCCAAAAAGCGATTCGCGTGCCGTTGGGTTGATGATGTCGATCTTCCGTGAAGCCAAAAAAGTCTGAAGGCTTGTCGTGGCCGACCGAGTAAAACGTTCCCCAGTCCTCATCTGATCGGTCGCAGGCGAATCCGAGCGCGGGCAAAAGGTTCTCGTAAAACTTCCGCGCGATCTTGAGGTCTTTGACGCGCAAATCAATGTGGTCCAATCGTCGTGTTTTCATTTGGTTGATTTTCGATTCTCTCGTCGAATCATCAACTTCAATCCCGACCAGGTCTCATCAACAGCGCAAACTTTTATGTCGACGAAACCAAGCGGCAAAGCAACATGGCGAATGACGTCTTCGGTGATGTCCGTCGCCATGCCCGACGATTTTCTTGGCCACGAAACCCAGACCACGCCGCGCTCGGCGATTTTCTTCCGCAATGAGTTCAATTGCTTTTCCAATTCGTGCCGATGCGTTGTGAAGAAATGAACAAGATTTGGGTCCGCGCCGATTCGATTCGCGAACGTTACGTCACTTGGAAGTTTTCCGAGCAGTTTCCGATAATTGGTTGGCACGTTGATCACAACAACTGTCGTGCCGGATTTGATGCCAAGTTTCTGCGGAAGCGGGGTCCCCGAGTAACCAGCCATGTCTTGCCGAGATTAGCTCGACCAGTCCGCAGTGCAATCGCTTGCGAAAGATGCTGAAATCCGTTTCATAGCGACGGGGTTTCAAACGTGCACGCTAAGATCGACAAATACTTCCGCGCCAGCGCGCTAATCGCATTGTCGATCTTGACTGCGAGTTGCAGCCAGCGACGTAAGGCGGTTTCAGGGACAATCGAAGTGGATGAGGTGCATGTCGGTCCACGAATGAGCGGACGCGTGCAAAAAATTTTCGCGCAGGAAGGCGATAAGCTGAGCAGCGGGCAACCGATTGTCGAGTTGGACGCGGCCGAGTTGATAGCGCGCCGCGATCTCGCCGCCGCCCAGATCGATAGCGCCACTCACGATGCCGAGTCGCAGGCGGCCCTGTTGGAATTTCTGCGTGACGACGCGAAGCGTCAGCAGGATTTGCTCAAGCGAAAAGTAATTTCGCCAACTGACGCGGAGAAGGCCGCCAGTTCGGCCAGAGCGCAAGAGAAAATCGTCGAGGCCGCGCGCACGCGCGTGATTCAGGCGCGCGCCCAACTCGCCGACATCGACGCCCAACTCGCCGAGATGCAGGTTCTCGCGCCGACCGATTCAATCTTGGAAGTGCTGAGTGTAAAAGTGGGCGACGTGCTTCCAGCCAACCGCGAAGTCGCGACATTGTTATTGCCGCAACATCTGTGGGTACGCGTTTTTGTGCCGGAGCCATGGCTGGGGTTAATCAAAGTAGGCGATCCAGTTCGTGTGCGGGTTGATTCGTTCCCGAACAAGGATTTCGACGGCACGGTCGAACAGGTAAATCGGCAGGCGGAGTTCACGCCGCGCAATGTCCAGACAGTTGAGGACAGAATTCGCCAGGTCTTCGGCGTGAAGGTCCGATTGCCAAACAACGACGACCATTTGCGTGCCGGGATGGCGGCCGACGTCTATTTCCCAAACGCTGCCCGCTGACAAGATCGACAATCACTCCATGGACGACGCGATGATCGAGTGCGAAGGGCTGACGAAACGCTTCGGCGCATTCACGGCGGTCGATCACGTTTCATTTTCCGTCGGCAAAGGCTCCATCTTCGGATTTCTCGGCCCAAACGGCTCGGGCAAATCGACCGTCATCCGGATGTTGTGTGGAATTCTCGAACCGACTGAAGGCGGCGCGCGCGTCGGCGGACACGACATCATTCGCGAAGGCGAAGAGATCAAAGAGATGATCGGTTACATGTCGCAAAAGTTTTCGCTCTACGACGAATTGACGGTGAACGAGAACCTCCTCTTCGCGGGCAAGCTTTATGGATTGCATGGCCGTAAGTTGAATCAGCGGCGCGATGAATTGATCGCGATCACGCACCTCGAGCCGTATATCGACAGGCGCGCCAGTTTACTCTCAGGCGGTTGGCGGCAGCGCCTGGCCATGGCGTGCTCGCTCATGCACAAACCGACCGTTTTGTTCCTCGACGAACCGACCGCAGGCATCGATCCGGTCGCACGGCGTGAATTGTGGGATTTGCTTTTCCAATTCGCGAGCGAAGGGATGACGCTTTTCGTTACCACGCATTACATGGACGAAGCGGAACGCTGCTCACACGTCGGTTACATTTACATGTCGAAGTTGATCGTTTGCGGCGAGCCGGACGAGCTAAAGCAAATGCCGGAGGTGAGTCCGGCTGGGACGCGGCGGCTCGATGTCACGTGCGACCATGTCACGACTGCGTTGCAAGCGATGCGTCAGGTGCGCGGCGTGCGCAGCGCCACGGTGTTCGGGCAATCGATGCACTTGCTTGTCGATCAAAGCGTCACGCGCGAGCAGATCGACGAGAAACTGCGCGGTGTTGGAATCACGCACGCCGAGATTCATGAGATCGGACCGTCGCTCGAAGATGTCTTCGTCACACTTTCCGCGAAATACGCGCAGGAAAGTGACCAACAGCGAGCTGCCTAAATGAAACGCATTCCTTTCCGCGGTCTCAGCGCGATTCTCTTCAAGGAATTCATCGTGGTTTGGCGCGATCCGATGACGCTGTTCTTTATGTTCTTTCCGCCCCTGGTGGAGATGATCGCGTTCGGTTATGCGCTCGACACCGATGTGAAACACATGGCGATGACGATCTTGAACGAGGATCGCACAGTCGAAAGCCGCCAGTTCATCGATCGTTTCGTGAATACCGAAACCTTTCGCGTGGTCGGTGAAGTGCAGAGCATCGACGCACTGGCGAGCGAGATTCGAAAAGGAAATGCGTATGTCGGCTTGCAAATCCCGCCGCATTTCACACGCGATGTGCGCGCGGGGTTTCCGGCGAAAGTGCAATTGCTGGTCGATGGTTCGAATTCCACCACTGCGCTTCAGGCGCTCAACACCGCGCTCGGCGTGACCTTGACCCAATCGTTGGAATCGTTGATGCGCGAAACCGGCCGGCGCAGTGTGCCGGTGGAGATTCGTCCGCAGATGCTTTACAACCCAACGATGCGGAGCCCGAACTTTTACATCCCGGGCGTAATCGGGATCGTGCTGCAGATCGGCACCACCTTTGCCACCGCCATGGCGGTGGTGCGGGAGCGCGAGCGCGGAACGCTCGAGCAATTACTCGTTAGTCCGCTGAGCCGGTGGGGCCTCATGCTGGGCAAACTCGTGCCGTATCTCTGCATCGGCATGACCATGGCCGTGATTCTTTTCCTGATCATGCGTTTCCTCTTCAACGTGCCCATAGCTGGAAATGTTGTGGCCATGATGTTCGCGACGCTGGTTTACGTTTTTGCGCTGCTCAGTCTCGGCTTACTCGTCGCGACCCGGGCGGAGAACCAAATGCAAGCCCTGCAAGTATCGATGACCTTTATGCTGCCGAGCGTTTTCTTTTCCGGGTTTGTATTCCCGCGCGAAACCATGCCGTGGATTTTCTACGCACTCGGCACGGTCTTGCCAGCGACCTATTTCATTTCGCTCATGCGCGCGATCATTCTGCGCGGGGCGCACTTCTTCGAATACTGGCCGCACCTTGTCGTCCTGATCATCATGTCGATCTTGCTCTTCGTTCTCTGCGCCCTGCGCTTCCGGAAAAAAATCGGCTAGTCCGCAATACCGGCATGCTCCGGCGCATATCGCTTGGCGGTCTTCGAATTACGATCGCAGTCGTTGCAGTATTTTCTTTAGTCTGGTTGTTCGGGGTAAGAATGCCGGAAAAGAATATTTCGAACGCAGCGCCGCTCTCGTCGGCGGATGTTGAATTGCGTGCCGAACTGACTGCAGATGTGCGAACGCTCGGCGGCGAGATCGGCGAACGAAACATGGCGCGTTATCCGCAACTCAATGTGGCTGCCGATTTCATCGAGAATTCTTTTTCTCGCGCCGGCTTGCGGCCGAGACGCGACAGTTACGAACTGCACGGACGAGCCTGTCACAACATCGAGACCGAAATTCGCGGCACTTCTCCGCAGATTGTTCTGGTCGGCGCCCATTACGATTCCGTCTTCGGGTCTCCGGGCGCAAACGATAATGGCAGTGGAGTTGCCGCTATGCTCGCGCTGGCGCGGCGCTTTTCCGCAAGATCGACAACGCACACGCTGCGTTTCGTCGCGTTTGTAAATGAAGAACCGCCGTATTTTCAGACGGAGCAGATGGGCAGTTTCGTCTATGCGAGCCGGTGCAAAAGTCGCGGCGACCAGATCTCGGCCATGATCAGTTTGGAAACGATCGGCTATTTTTCTGACGCGCCGCATTCGCAAAGTTATCCGGGGCTGGGACTGGGCGCGTTTTATCCTACTACGGCCAACTTTATTGGCTTCGTCGGCAATGTTCCTTCGCGCGCGTTGTTGCGCCGCGCCGTCGCGCTTTTTCGTCAACAGGCGAAACTTCCTTCTGAAGGCGCGGCGCTACCGTCATTCATTCCCGGCGTGGCGTGGTCGGATCAATGGTCATTTTGGCAACACGGTTATCCTGGCATTATGATTACGGACACAGCGCCCTTTCGCTATCCGCATTATCACTCCGCTACCGACACGCCGGATAAGCTCGATTACGATCGCTTCGTTCTTGTCGTCAGCGGCATGGAGAGAGTGATCGAAGAGCTCGCGGCAACGGCTCACTGATCAGTCGTTCTTCTTCGGCAACAACCAATCGAGAGCATTGTATAAATCGGCGAGGCCCGCGCCTTCTATCGGCGTGTTATGGTGGGCGCCGCGCAGTGAGATCACGCGCTTTTCGCCGGCGTAGGCGTCAACCACGAGCCGGTGATAACGGGGCGCAACCACTTCATCTCTTTCCGCGAGCAAAAAGATGGCGGGCGCGCGAATCGTCTTCGCGTTGGCAATGCTGTCGAGATCGCGCGGGATTTGCGACGCAACAGGACCGGCCAGCAACCAGAGATTCCACCAGCCAAACTGGCGCAAGATCATTTGGCGCAGTGCTGGCGGATTATGCAGGATTAATCCGGCGACAGGCCGATGCGCCGCCACATGAAGTGCAGCGGTAGCGCCAAGACTTGCGCCGAAGAGCACAATTGGCCGGCCAGCTGCATGGCGTTTCAGTTCATCAAATGCGGTGAGCGCGGCCGGTCCGATCCGGGAAAGCTGCGCGGGTCCTGTGCTGCCACCGAATCCGGGATAATTCATTCCCCAGATTTCAACTGCTCGATCGTTCCACATTTCAGCCTCCGCCGCTGCCCAGCGGTCGGCGCGATCGGCGTTGCCATAGAAGCGCAGAATGTAAATGTGCGCGCCGCCATTGCGTTGCGCGAGTTGCGATGCCGCCGTCCAAAGTTCCAATTCACCATTTTGAAACGGAACCATTTTGCGACCGGCGCCGTGTGCCTCGATTGCCGCCGTGGTGGGAAATAGGATCAGATGATCGGGTAGGTGCGTGGAAAAAACCAAAACGAAATATAGGCGGCAATAGCCAGGACCGATCTAATTTTCACGACTGGCTGTTTGCCGGAGCGAACTCCTGCGCGAACCTTGCCGAACGCTGCGCACAAGATGCATGTGCTCCCATCATCTGGTCGCACCCCAGTGCTTGCTTAGTCGCTTTCGTCTTTGAGCATCGACTTGATGTGCTCGCGCAGCTCCTGCGAATTCTTGTGGCCATGCGCTGAAACCGCATGCTGCACCGCCGCATCGAGCACGTCTTCTTCCGTGCCCGAAATTTTCAACGAACAATTCTTCTCGCTCGGATAATTTCGACAATCGACCGATTTTCGGTTTGCTGCCACCTTAACCTCCAGTCCGACTAGCTTTTCTGCATCTCCGCCAAATCTCTTAGCACTTGATCGCTGTGTTCGGCGGGTTTCACGCCGGTGTAAACCTTCGCGATTTCACCTTTCGGATTAATGAGGAATGTGTTCCGCGCCGCCATCTTCGCGCCCTGATATTCCATGGTCGATCCATATTGCGCCGACACTTTCCCGTCGGGATCGGCCAGCAATTTGAAATTCAATCCTTCCTTTGCGCAAAAATCTTTGTGCGATTGCGCGCTGTCCACGCTCACACCCAACACGACCGCGCCCGACTGCTCGTACTTCGCCAGATCGCGCTGAAAATTCTTCGCCTCCATCGTGCAACCGCTCGTGAAATCTTTCGGATAAAAATAAAGCACCACCCACTTGCCGCGATAATTTTTCAGGCTCACCTGGCTGCCGTCGCCGGTCGTGAGCTTGAAATCCGGCGCCGCAGTTCCGGTCGCAGGTTGCGTTTGGGTTTCGGTTGCTCCGATCGCCATGCCAAGCGCATTCAATAGGATCAACGCCGCAAATAGAAGAGTTTTGTTCATAAACGCACCATAATCCGGTCGGTCTTGGAATACCACGATATTGTCATTCAAGCGCTGGCAGGTATGTCGCCTCCTTGCGTTCCATGATACGCTGGCATCAACAAGGTTCACGTATGCCGCCGCCAAGGAATTCTTTCCCTTCGAATTTCGATTTTAAACCGGTGCGATTCCTCCTCGGATTGATCGCGGCATTTGGCATCATCGTCACGTTTATCAGGCTCTTGTTCGGTTTTGTCTCGATCCCGGCAAATTCTGTCGGTGTAAGACTGCGCTTCGGGGCTTATGCCGGGATGGAGAATCCCGGACTCGCCTACGCCATCCCGTACGTCGATAAAATTGGACTCGTCCCGACGCAACGCTTGCTGAAACTGGAGTTCGGTTTCTCGACCCAAAACGCGACCAACGCTTATCAGGGAGACCCGCAACCGGCCGACACCGAGACGATGATCACCGGGGACTTGAATACGGCGTTGGTCCCGTGGGTCGTGCAATACCGTATCACCGATCCGAAAATGTATCTCTTCGGCGCGCGGGAACCGGAGCAAACACTGCGGGATCTCTCGGAAAGCGTGATGCGCGAAGTGATCGGTGATCGCACGGTGGATGAAGTGCTGACCATTGGGCGGCACGATATTGAAACGTCAGCGCTCAAGCGGCTGGCCGATCTTTCCTCGGAGTACGGGTTGGGACTTCAGATCCAGCAGGTCCAACTCGCGACGGTTCGGCCGCCACCGGCGGTGCAGGCAGCGTTCAATGAAGTCAACCAGGCGCAACAAGAGAAGCAAACAGCGATCAATCAGGCCTGGGCCGTCTATAATGATGCCGTTCCCAACGCACGCGGCCAGGCCAAGGAGCGCGAGAAACAGGCTGAAGCCTACGCGTTCCACCGCGTGAATGAAGCGAAAGGTGAAGCAGAGAAGTTTTCGCTTTTGCTCACGGAATATCGCAAAGCGCCCGAGATCACGCGCCGTCGTCTTTATCTGGAAGCGATGCAAGCGATCCTTCCAGGCTTGCAACACAAAGTCATTGTCGATGACAGCCTGAAGGGCGTTTTGCAAACGCTGCCGCTCCTCTCACCGGAACCGCCCAAGACACAGCATTGATTCGATGGAAACTCCGCCTGCTTTATTGATCTTTCCCGGTGCGATTCGATTCCTCCAGAGCCGCGGCATGACGTTGCTCGGCATTCTTTTTCTTTTGACGGCATTCAAATGGGGCGCATTGCTCTTCACCGTGCATCAATACGAGACCGTGATCATCACGCGTTTCGGAAAAGCGATTCGCACCGAGACTACGCCCGGTTTGAAATTGAAGGTGCCGGCTTTGGACGTCGTGCATCGCTTCGATAATCGGATTCTGGCGTGGGATGGACCGCCGACGGAATGTCCGACCAAGGACAAGCTTTACTTGATTGTCGATTGCTTCGCTCGATGGCGGATCAGCAATCCGCTGCTTTATTACAATCGGCTCAACGATGAACGCAGCGCGCTTTCGCGGCTGGACGACATTCTAGGCAGCGAAACGCGCACCGCCGTCGCGACGCATGATTTGGTTGAGATCATCCGCGTGACGAAAGGCCGTCAGCCGGTACGCGACGAGGAGCTGGAGAAAAGCGGAACGGTTCTGCCGAGCAACATCCCGGACATTCAACTCGGGCGCGGCGAGATTGAAAAACAGATTACGGAACGGACGCGGCAGAAGATAGCGGATTTCGGGATCGAGCTGCTCGATGAGCGCTTCAAGCGCAGCAAATACAATCCGGCCGTCGCTGAAAAAATCATCGAGCGCATGTCGAGCGAGCGTCACCAGATCGCGGCAAAATTCCGTTCGGAGGGCAGGGGCGAAGCGGCGAACATCAGTGGCCAAAAGGAAAGCGACGTTGCTTCCATCAGGTCGATCGCCACAAAAAACGCATTGGAGATTGAGGGAAAAGCAGACGCCGAAGCGGCAAGAATCTACGCGAGTGCCTATGCCTCGCCGGACGCACAAGATCTTTATGCGTTTCTGCGAAGTCTCGATGTGATGCGCGCTGCCTTTGAGCACGACACCACCGCCGTGATCTCGACCAACAGCGACCTGGGCCGCTTGCTAAAATCGGCGGGCGCACCGCCGACCGCGACGCCCAAGCAACCGGCGCCGTAAACAGGGGCGTTTACTTGAGCGCGCGGTTCTGGACCATCGGCCATTCGACACGGTCGATCGAAGATTTCATGGCGGCGCTCGAGGCCAACGGAATCAAACTGATTGTCGATGTCCGGAAATTGCCGGGGTCGAAGCGTTACCCGCAGTTCAATAAGGACGCTCTCGCGCATTCGTTAGGCGAACACGGAGTTCGCTACGAACATTTTCCGGAATTGGGCGGACGGCGAAAACCAAAACCGGATTCAACGAATACGGCGTGGCGCAATGAATCATTTCGCGGTTACGCCGATTACATGGAGACGGAAGAATTTCGGGCAGGCCTCGGGCGGCTCGTGGGCCTTGCAAAGAAGTGCGGGCCGGCCGCGGTCATGTGCGCGGAAGCGGTCTGGTGGCGATGTCATCGGGCGTTGATTTCCGATTTTCTGAAAGCGCGCGGAATTGAAGTGACGCACATTGCCGATGCAAAAAAGACTGAGCCGCATCCGTTCACATCCGCTGCAAGAATCGTTGACGGCAGCTTGACCTATTCAATGGCCTAGATCCGGCAGCGGCCGGATGCAAATTTGCTTTTCTCGAATTACATTACGTGCAGACTTATCCTATGGTTTCGCTACCGGCCAAGCTGCGGCGCAAGCCAAACTTGATCGTCTTTCTGCCGGACCAGCAAAGAGCAGATACGATCGCTTGTTGTGGCGGTGGAAAGGTTCATGCGCCGAACTTAAATAAACTCGCTTCCGAGTCGGTGGTTTTCAGTCGCGCCTACGTTACCCATCCGGTTTGTACTCCTTCGCGCTCCTCTCTGATGACCGGGATGTGGCCGCATACGACCGGATGCACCAGGAATAGTGTCGCGCTCGCCCCGCGTTTTAGTGTCTTTCCCCAATTATTAGACGACAAAGATTACCGGGCCGCATACATGGGCAAGTGGCACCTGGGCCAGGCAGGATTCCCGCAACGAGGATTTGACGAATGGATTTCAACCGAGCAGGCCGGCCACTACAGCAAATTTCTAATTTCGATGGGACTAACGCCTGACCGGGAGGATGGAGACTTTTCCGAGTTGGTTATTAGCAATTTACCGCTTGAATTATCGAGGCCGAAATTCCTCGAAAAGCATGTCTGCGAATTTATCGAAAAACACCGTCGCAATCCGTTTATCCTGATTGTCGCTTTTGTGGAACCGCACTCGCCTTACAACGGTCCGTTGAACGACGAACATCCGTTAAATGACGTCGACCTCGATGTTACCGCAACTGTTCCCGCGACCGACGACCTCCCGCTGCGCTATCGGTTAATGCGCGAATGGCAACAAGCGCAAGCCGTCCTTGATCGGAAGCGCCTATCCAACCTGCTTTTTTTCGGGATCACGCCAGAGGAATACAGAAGCATGAAGCAGCGGTACCTTGGCTTGGTAACGTTGGTTGATCGAAGCATAGGTGCTATCCTTGATTGCTTGGAGCGGTTAGGTTTAAGCGACGATACCGTCGTCGTGCATACAAGCGACCACGGCGACATGCTGGGCGCGCATCATCTCTTCGGGAAGGAAGTAATGTTCGAAGAAGCCGTGCGTGTCCCGTACTTGGTCCGCTTGCCCGGACAGCGAAGCGGCACAATAATTCCGCAGTCGGTTAGTCACATCGATTTCGTGCCGACGTTACTTGATCTACTTGGTCGGACCAAGCCATCTCAGTGCGCAGGTAAGAGTCGAGTTCCGCTAATTCGTGGAGAAGCCATGGCGCCGGAGAGCGTATTCATCGAGTGGGCTCCCAATCGAACGAAGATAAAAAAATGGACGTCGTTAGCGCCGCGCCGCATGATCAGGCGCGCGGTGGACGAATCTACGCGGACGGTCATTTCCGTCGATGGCTGGAAGCTTTGTCTTCGAGACAAAGACTTGAACGAATTATACAACTTGAAGAACGATCCGCTCGAAACGCGCAATCTTTACAGCAGCGGGCGTTATGCCGAGGTTATTTCACGCTGCGCCGGTGAGATTCACCGTTGGCAGGAAGCCACCCACGATTCGCTCAAGATCTGAGGGGCTTTGCTTTGGCTAAAAACGGTAGCCGTGCAGTTCGATTTCCCTGGCAAAAGCCTTTTCGACAATCTTGCGTTGTTCGTCGTTAAAAATCGACTGATACGGCGTGTGATCGGTTCGGTATTCCGACTTCGCTCTGATGCCGAGGCTGCCTTCGAAGTGTACGTTTAGCTTCGAGAATACTTCAGCCAGATCGTCCATCAGATTCTCGTAACGCAGAACTCGATCGACAATGATTTTTTTACCCGTGGGGTCGGTATAACGAAAGTAGTTAAGAGGAAACCTGCCCTGGGCGAGATATTGATCGAGTGAAAGCGGCCGACCTGCACGGGCGGCGTGCATATGATAATGAGACAAGACCTTGTCCCACGGATTTCTTTCCACGCAGAACTTAAAGTAGCTCCTCCAGACATGAGCAGGAACGCGTTTTTGGACAAGCCAGGCCGGGATATGATTGTAGAATTGCACCCGCCTAGTCAGTGCACTTCGCAGTGCAGGCAGGAGTCCATCCGGCCTTTGCAGAAGTTCACGGATTGGATTAACGGATGCTATATAGTTGCGCGGGTAATGCCCCTCGAACGGAGGAATGATCGGCGTCACGATGTCCATCGGGCCGCACCGCTGCGAGAGAAAGACCTCAATGCTGGTGCCCGCGGTCTTGGCCGTTTTGATAAAAATAAACTTGTGTTTGTGAGAAATGATCATCGCCCTATATCGACAAGGTCGGATATGCGCAA
>Ga0184619_10000403_pt1 | contig 14798 bp, 18 predicted proteins | sample PLM0_60_b1_FD_133146 | JGI IMG/M metagenome (GOLD analysis project Ga0184619, IMG submission 133146) | Groundwater sediment microbial communities from an aquifer in East River, Colorado, USA - PLM0_60_b1 | ecosystem: Environmental > Terrestrial > Soil > Riparian zone | place: USA: East River...
GAAAGAGATTCCCGAGATCGTCGTGATCACCGATGTCTGCATGTGCGAGTACACCGATCACGGCCATTGCGGTGTGCTCAAGGATGGAGAGGTCGACAACGACACCACCCTCGAGCTCCTCTCGCGCGCCGCGCTCTCGCATGCGCGCGCCGGCGCGGACATCGTCGCCCCGAGCGACATGATGGATGGACGTGTTCAAGCCATACTATCGATGCTTGACGGTGGTGGATTCGCTAGCGTCGCGATCCTCAGTTACGCCGCCAAGTACGCGTCGGCGTATTACGGCCCTTTCCGCGAAGCGGCTGAATCCGCGCCACAAACGGGCGATCGCCGCGGCTACCAGATGGATCCCGGTAACGCGCGGGAAGCGATGCGCGAGGTGTTCTCCGACATCGAGGAGGGCGCGGATGCGGTGATGGTGAAGCCGGCAGGACCGTATCTCGATATCGTCGCTCGGGTAAAAGCGGAAACGGGTTATCCGGTCGCCGCGTATCAGGTGAGCGGCGAATACGCGATGATCTGCGCGGCGGCCGATCGCGGCTGGATCGAGAAGGACCGGGTGATGATGGAATCTTTGCTGGGGATCCGGCGTGCCGGGGCGGACTTCATCGTCACCTACTTCGCGACGGAAGCCGCGCGGAAGCTCTGATCAAAGACAACCATTGACGCGGTGGCAGCCGATGGTATAATTAGATGGTTGGCTAATTAACTAACTATCCGATGAACGACGTCTTTCGAGCCCTCTCTGATCCCACCCGCCGCGAAATCCTCGAGCTGCTGCGCTCGGGACCTCGGACGTCGGGTGAAATCGCCGACAAGTTCAGCACCAGCTGGGCGACGATCTCCCGCCATCTGAGCGTTCTCAAGGACGCCGAGCTCATCCTCGCCGAAAGGAATGGGCAGCACGTCGTGTACGAGCTCAACACCACAGTGTTCCAGGATGTCGTCGAGAATCTCATCAAGTGGCTTCGCCCGCGGAGATAAAATGCGTAAATGGATTCCGTTGCTCATCGTGGCCGCCGCGTTCATTGCATCGGCGGTCGTGTACGGGAAACTTCCGGAAAGAATTCCGACTCACTGGAACCTCGCCGGACAACCAGATGACTGGAGCAACCGCATGTGGGGCGCGTGGGCTCTTCCAATTTTCCTTCTCGGTATGTGGGCGCTCGTGCAAGTTCTCCCGCGGATAGATCCGCGCGGCGCCAACTACGCCAAGTTCGGAGGCGCATTCGAGGGAATCATCGTCTCGGTGATGCTGTTCATGCTCGCGCTGCATCTCGTCGCGCTTCGCGCGTCGCTTGGCTATCCCGTCCAAATGCAGCGGATCATCCCAATTGGCATAGGAGTTCTGTTCATCGTCATTGGGAATCTGCTGCCGCGCGCCCGCCCGAACTGGTTCGTGGGAATCAGGACGCCATGGACGCTCTCCAGCGACCGCGTCTGGGAAAAGACGCATCGATTCGGCGGGCGGGTATTCGTGGCTGGCGGCATTCTCATCACCATCGCCGGATTTGTGTGGGTTCATTGGGCGCACGCGGTGCTCTTCACCGTGGTGCTACTCTGTGCGGCTTCAGTCCTGATCTATTCCTACCTCGAATGGAAGCGCGAGCAGCCTGTATCCGGCGCGGTTAGATGACTCTCCAAACTCTTAACGACATGAGAATTCTCGGCCGTCTCATACTCGCGCTCGGATCGATTTCCGCAATCGGATCTGTCGCCGCCGCGCAGACCACGCCGGCGGCCCGCGCAATCGACACGGTAGCCCCAAAAACTGTGATCGAGACGCCGTTCACGTTCCAGAGCGGGACGCTGACCTTGCCAGGCACGCTGACGCTTCCTGCGAGGCCCAAACGTCAGCTTCCCGTAGCACTCATAGTCGCCGGCTCCGGGCCGACCGATCGGAACGGCAACTCGCCTGGAGCGCTGCGCGCACAGAACAACTCCAACCTCTACGCTATCCTTGCCTGGCAACTGGCAAACGCCGGCATCGCATCCGTCCGCTACGACAAGCGAGTGCTGGGCGACAATCTCCAGAAGATCGACATCGCCAAGACTTCGATCGACGACCTCATCGCCGACGCGATCGCCGGCGCACGAGAGCTGGTCGGCGACAGACGATTCTCCAAAGTCATCCTGATCGGTCACAGTGAGGGCGCCGAGCTGGTGCTGCAGGCGGTCAATCGCGGCGCTCCGGCGGCGGGAATCGTGATGCTTTCCGGAATGGGTCGGCCAATCATGGCGGTTCTGCGTGAGCAGCTGTCCAAGCAGCTTCCGCCGGCGGAGATGGTCAAATGGGATTCCGCGTCAGCGCGCTACCTTCGCGGCGAAGACGCCGGTGACGTGCACCCCGCGTTGAAATCGCTGCTTCAGCCTGGCAACCGGAAATACATGCAGACCTGGGCCAAATACGAGCCGACCGCTGAGATCGCGCGTGTGAAGGTACCCGTACTGATCGTACAGGGTGGCCGTGACGTCCAGATCAGCGAGGACGATGCGCGCGCACTGAAGGCAGCGCATCCAGCGGCCAAGCTCGTCGTGATTCCGGCGGCGAACCATGTTTTCAGAGCGGCACCCAATTCCGATCGAATGGCGCAGCTCCGGCTCTACACCGATCCAACGATTCCAATCGTCCCCGAGCTGACACCCGCGATCGTCGATTGGATCAACAAACTCAAGTAACGCGCGCCGTGGCGGAACGCGCACTCGATATTCTGGAAGATTGCATCTAGACCAGCGCGGCCACAGTTGGCGGCGCGAGGGGAGCGAGGCGGTTAACTTGTACGCTCCCACATGAAACATCTCACCAATGCGCTATAGGCTTTTCCCCGGGACCGACATCAGGGTCAGTGAAGTCGGCTTCGGTACGTGGACTCTCTCGACGGGCTGGTGGGGTGACAAGACCGACGACGAAGCCGTGGAGCTTCTGCGCGCGGCTCACGATAGGTTCGGCGTCAGCTTTTTCGATACCGCCGACACCTACGGAAACGGCCGCGGAGAGAGGCAGCTCGCGCAGGCGTTTCGCGGCAAGCGGAACGAAGTGGTCTACGCGACCAAGATCGGCTACGACATCTACGATTCGGCCGCGCAGTCGGCTAGACGCGGGCAGAGCGAGCTACCGCAGAAGTTCGATCACGACTACATGCGCTTTGCCGTCGACAAGTGTCTCGAGCGGCTGGAAACCGATCACATCGACGTCCTGCAGCTCCACAACATCAAAATGGAGCACGTGCGCGATGCGACCATCTGGCAGACGCTGCGAGAGATGCGAGAGGAAGGGCTGATCCGCTCATGGGGAGCGGCATTCGGACCAGCGATCGGCTGGCTCTACGAGGCGGTCGAACTTTGCGAGCGTGAGAGCGATGTCGGCACTATCCAGATGATCTGGAACATCCTCGAGCAGCATCCCGGCACCGCCATGATCGACGCCGGTAGGGAGCTCGCTCCCGATTGCTGCTTCAACGTCCGCGTGACGCACGCGTCAGGCATGCTCGAAGGGAAATACACCGAGGATACGGTCTTCCCGGCGAACGATCACCGTCGTCATCGGCCGCGCTCGTGGCTCACGAACGGCGTCAGGAAAGTTCGCACGCTCGACTTTCTTACTACCGAAATGACGCTCGGCCAGGCCGCACTCAAGTGGCTATTGGCAGAGCCGCGTGTCGTCACGACGCTGCCGAACATCTACGATCTCGAGCAGCTCGCGGAATTCGCGGAAGCTTCCGACAAGCCGGAGCTGTCCCCGGAGCAGATGGATCGCATAACCGATCTCGCCACGCGCAATTTCGGCGTCGACGAAGAGCCAATGAGCTACAAGGGAACAATGGATCGAGTCACCACGTGATCAATCCGTGGCACGATCTGCCGGCGGGGATTCATCCCCCCGAGCAGGTGACCGCGATGATCGAGATCCCGAGCGGCAGCCGCAACAAGTACGAGCTGGACAAGCAGTCCGGGCTGATACGACTCGATCGGGTTCTGTATTCCTCGATGCACTATCCCGGCGACTACGGATTCATCCCGCGCACTCTCCACGAAGACGGCGATCCGCTGGATATTCTCGTCCGCATCAACGAGCCGACTTTTCCGGGCTGCCAAATCGATTGCCGGCCGCTCGGCGTGCTCAAGATGCTCGACCGCGGCGAGCCCGACGACAAGATCCTGGCGGTGCCGTGTCACGATCCGTATTACCACGAGTACTTCGACATTGCCGATCTCTCGCAGCATTATTTGAGGGAGGTGGAGCATTTCTTCCACATTTACAAGGATCTCGAGGGTCGTCGCGTGGAGATCGTGGGATGGGAGAAGAGCGAGGTCGCGGCGCGAGTCATCAACGAGTCGATCGCGCGCTACCAGGAGAGATTCCATCAGGTCGGTACCTAATCACTCGGCGCCCCTGCCAGTAACCCGGGGCGGAGGACGATAATGATTTCCCAGCCATCGAAACGAAGCATCTGCCTGTCAGTTCTGTTTCTCGCCGCGCTCGCGCTGGCGTGCAATAGAGAAGATGACAAGGCGGTGAAGGGGAGAAACGGCCCCAACGGCGCGGGCCGCGACAGCGTCAGCGATCTGGCGCTCACCGAAGAGGGATTGGGGCAGCTCCAGATCGGGATGACACTCAGTGACGCCGTCAGCATGGGCCTGCTGAACGAGAGGCCGGACCTGAAGACCGCCTGTGACTTCGTGTTTCCAGCTGTGGGGGCGGGGATTCCCGAGGGAGTGGGCGTGATGGTGGTGAAAGGAAAAGTCGCGCGCATTGACGTGGATACGGGTGCCGTCGCCACCGAGGAGGGGGCGAGGATCGGCGACACCGAAGATCGGATCAAGAGCCTCTATGGAGATGATCTGCGGGTCCGGCCGCACAAGTACACCGACGGTCACTATCTGATTGTAAAAGGCGACAGCGCCAGCGGCGGCAAGGAGATCGTCTTCGAGACCGACGGCAAGAGCGTGACAATGTTCCGCGCCGGAAGACTTCCCGAGGTCGAGTGGGTCGAGGGGTGCAGTTAGTCGCCGAAATGTGAAAGCACCGTTCCTGAGGGCGGACTGGCGATACCTCGCGATGCTCAACTTCGAGGTCCACCCGGCGGTGCTCGTGCCCCACGTCCCGCAGGGTACGGAATTGGATGCTCGCGGCGGTCGTCACTTTCTCAGTCTGATCGGCTTTCTCTTTCTCGACACACACATTCTGGGATTGCCGGCGCTCTTCCACCAGAACTTCGAGGAAGTGAACCTCCGCTTCTACGTGCGGAAGGTCGGCGACAAATCACGCGCAGGGGTTGTGTTCATTCGTGAGATGGTGCCGCTCCCTCTCGTAGCCGAAATGGCACGGTTGACGTACAACGAGCCCTACCGGACAGTGCCAATGCACCACACTCTGGTCGAGACGAACGGCCACCTTCAAAGCGTGGAGTACGTGTTCGGCGGCCCGCGCGATCAATGCCAGCTTGCGCTTCATGTCGAGGGAGCCGCCAGAGAGATGCAGCCCGGGTCGGAGGAGGAGTTTCTGTCCGAGCGCGGCTGGGGCTATACGAGACAACGCGACGGGGGCACCATCGAGTATCGGGTCAAGCATGCCAGGTGGCGTGTCTGGCCCAATGTCGGGTGGGAGCTCAACGGGCCGGTGGGGGAATTCTACGACGAGCCGTTTGCTAGTATACTCTCAGGTGTACCCGCGTCGGCGTTTGTCGCCGAGGGCTCAGCGGTGGCTGTGCACTTTCCCGAGCGCATCGCGTAACCTGTAGCCATTTGGACCATGACCACTACCGCATACGAGGCCGACCTCCGCTATCCAGTCGGCAAATTCGATTGGGAGGCGCCTGTCAGCGAGACCGAGCACCCGAGACTGATTGCCGAGATCGCTGAGACTCCGGGCGCCCTGAGAGCGGCGATCGCTGGATTGTCGCCTGACAAGCTGGAGACACGATACCGTCCCGGCGGCTGGACGGTGAAGCAGGTCGTTCATCATGTGCCCGACAGCCACCTCAACGCGTACACCCGATTCAAGCTCGCGCTCACCGAAAATGAGCCGACGATAAAACCATATGACGAAGCGGCGTGGGCCGAGCTTCCGGACTCCCGGAAGGTGCCGATCGATGTCTCGCTCGATCTGCTCGAATCGCTGCACATGCGCTGGGTGACGCTGCTTCGCTCAATGGATCCCGCGGATTTCCGTCGCACGCTGAAGCATCCGGAACGCGACCGGGTACTTACTCTTGGGCAATTGCTGGCGTTGTACGCCTGGCACGGGCGGCATCACGTCGGTCACATCCTGGCGCTTAGAAAGAGGGAGGGTTGGTGAGAGAGCTGGCTACTTTTGGTGCGGGGTGCTTCTGGGGCGTCGAGGTCACTTTCCGCAACACACCCGGCGTCAAGGACGTGATCGTCGGGTACCTCGGGGGAACGCTGTCGAACCCGACTTACAAGGATGTGTGTACGGGACGAACAGGCCACGCCGAGGTAGTGCAGGTCGAGTACGATCCCGCCGAGGTTACTTACGACAAGCTGCTGGACGTTTTCTGGGAGAATCACGATCCCACGACTCTGAACCGGCAGGGGCCCGACGTCGGCACTCAGTATCGGTCGGCCGTCTTCTATCACTCCGCCGAGCAGAAGCGGCTGGCGGAGGAATCGAAGAAGCAGCTCGAGGCCAGCGGTCGATTCCGGCGTCCAATCGTCACCGAAATCACCGAAGCCTCCACGTTTTATCCAGCCGAGGACTACCACCAGCGCTACCTGGAAAAGCGGGGATTGGCGACCTGCCACATCTAGGCACCGCGCTTGCCTGTCTTCCTCGGACAACTCGAAGGCGGTGCACGTGAGGTACAAGACAAAAGACTCGCGGCGAACGACTTGGCTTCTCGTCGGGGCCGGCGCGGCGATGGTGGCGGGGAGATTGATCGAGCGCGGACTCGATAGCGGTTGGCGCGCCTGGAAGGACGAGGAGCCCCCGAGCTTCGAACGCGGCGACAGCTGGTCCCGGGCTCTGGCGTGGACGGCATTGTCCGCCGCAGCCATAGGAACGGCCGAGCTCATCGCTCGACGCAGCGCGCACCTCGGCCTCAGGCAGCTGACCGGCAAACGCGCGCCAGCAGGCGTTTGAACCACTCTCCCGGATTCCTCAAGCTCGTCGAAGACGCCAAGTCACGCGTCCGCGAGGTGAGTGTCGACGAAGCGCGCAGCAAGCTCGCGAGCGGACAGGCCAAGCTGATCGACGTCCGCGAGGACAGTGAATGGGAGGCCGGCCACGCCCGCGGCGCTCAGCACCTGGGCAAGGGTGTGATCGAGCGCGACATCGAGCAGCGCGTGCCCGACAAGGGATCTGAGCTGATCCTTTACTGCGGCGGCGGATTTCGCTCCGCCCTTGCATCCGACAATCTTCAGAAAATGGGCTACACCAACGTCTTGTCGATGGCGGGCGGGTGGCGAGCCTGGGAAACTGCCGGCGCGCCGATCGACAAGGGGAAGTAGGTAAGGGCTCGGTCCGTCTAGCGGAGCCCCTCGCCTCTCGCATTGATCCGAAGCATTCGCCCGGATCCGAAGCATCCGCGTTCACAAAGTACTTGACAGAACAAAGTAGAAGCGTATCTTGAGGCCGTCCCCACCGGGAGCTCAACGTGGTGCGCATTGCCTTGATCTTCGCCTCAGCCACCAACATCGCCGCCGGACTTGGACTCGGTGCACTCTGGCTCAAGTACCGAGGCGAAGACGGAATGCCGGTGGTCGTGCTGTTCGTCGCCCTCTCGCTCTTCATCCAGGGTGTATTCACGCTCGGCCATCTGCGAGGCCTATGGAAGCAATGGACTCTCTTCGTGGCTGGTGAAAGCGCGGCAGCACTAGTGGGAGCAGTCGCGATTCTTCAGGGAGTGATTTACAATCTTCAGCCGACAAACGGCGACTATGAGTTCGGACCGTTGATGGCCGCGACCCTCATGACCACCCAGGCTACGATAGGACTGATCTTCGCTGCGCGGAGCGGAGAATTCGGCGTCCGCAAGAACGCGTAGGATTTTCCCTCACCGCACACCCGAACGGGAGAATCCCGATGCTGAAATTTCTCGTGATGCTGGCGTCGATCGCCAATTGCGCCGGCGGGCTGGTGCTGATCGTCACGAAGCTGGTGATGTGGCCGCAGGTTCCACCGATCGTGCTGTTCATCGGCGGATCCCTGTTGATTCAGGGTGTCTACACGATTCTCTACCTGCGAGGCGATCTCGACCGTTGGGGGGGCCTCGCCACTGGAGCTCTGTTCGCGGGGGAGGGGATTTCGGCGTGAGTCGGCGCCGGCGGGCTGGTTCAGGGAATCATCCACAACATGAATCACGCCGACATGGAGATGGCACCGGTTCTAGCGGGCCTCCTGATGCTGGTCCAGGCAGTCCTCGTGCTTCTCTACCTCCTCGTCACCGACAAGCTGCGTCCGCGCGTCGACGGACGCAGATCGGCCTGATCTTTATGGCCGCAGCTCGCCGTGATCCACGGGCTCACGGCCGCGGCGCATGAACAGGTATTCGTAAACGAGCCCAGCGACCAACGCGCCGACGATCGGAGCGATGAGATAGAGCAGCTGTGCTTCGTAGATGCCGCTCGCAACCGCGGGCCCGAACGATCGCGCCGGATTCATCGAGGCACCGGTGAGCGGGCCTATCGCCAGAATGTCAGCGGCTACCACGAATCCGATCGCCAGTCCTCCGATCTTCGGGCCCCTCAAATCGACCGCCGTCCCGTACACCACGAATACCAGGAAAAACGTGGCGATTGCTTCGAGCAGGAACGCCTGTCCGCCAGTCACATCGAGTGCGATCGAGAGGCCCCCGCCTCTTGTCGCCGCGAAAGTTCCGGTGGAATATGCGGCCTTGAGCGCGTAAGCTCCCGCTATCGCGCCGAGCGTCTGCGCTACGATGTAAAGCCCGGCCATCATCGCCTCGATCCTGCGGGTGGCCAGGAGAGCGAGCGTCACTGCGGGGTTGAAGTGCCCCGAGATGCGCATCAGCGCGCTCACCATCACGGCCAGTATAAGTCCGTGAGCGAAGGCGATCTCGAGCAGGCCGGCGGGATTTCCAGTGGTTCTGGCATGAATGATTGCCCCGCTTCCAACGAAGACGAGCGCGAAGGTGCCGATGAATTCAGCGATGAAGTGCCGCCACGCGTCCCGCATTGTCTGCCCCCGTTGTGTTTGTTGGGGCCGCGGCGCGTGAGATCCCTAGATCACTCGGCGCAATACCAGCGCGGCGTTGATTCCGCCGAAGCCGAAGGAGTTGGTGAGGATGTGTTCCACACGCTCTTTCCGCCCCGTACCCGGCAGAAAGTTAAGATCGCATGCCTTGTCCGCAACCTGAAGATTCACAGTCGGCGGCAGCCATTCCTTCTCGAGAGCGAGAGCGCAAATGGCCGTTTCGATTGCGCCAGACGCGCCCAGCGCGTGGCCATAGTATCCCTTGGTTCCGCTCATCGGAACTTTGTACGCACGGTCGCCCAACACTTTCTTGATGGCCATTGTCTCCGTCGTGTCGTTCAGCGGTGTCGAGCTGCCGTGGGTATTGACGTATCCGATCTCGTCCGCGGAGACGTTGGCGTCGTCGAGCGCGAGTCGCATGGATCTCGCGGCCTGTGAGCCATCGGGGCGCGGAGCCGTCATGTGGTGGGCATCATTCGTAATGCCGTAGCCGGCAACCTCGCCGTAGATCTTGGCACCGCGCGATTTTGCCCGCTCAAACTCTTCCAGCACCAGGACCGCAGCGCCCTCACCCATTACGAAGCCGTCGCGATCCTTGTCGAACGGGCGCGACGCCATCTCCGGCGCTTCGTTGCGCGTGGACATCGCCCTGATGAGAGAGAAAGCGCCGAAGCAGAGCGGGGCCAGTGGCGCTTCAGCCCCGCCCGCAATCATGACATCCGCGTACCCGTCGCGGATCTGCCTGAACGCGTCACCGATGGCGATCGTCCCGGAAGCGCAGCTCATCGCGTTCGTCGAGTTGGGTCCCATGACGCCTAGCTCGATCGCGATGTTGCAGCTCGATGCGCCACCGAAGACGGCCAGCGCGAGAGTCGCATCGACTTCGCGAAGTCCACGCTGCAGAAAAACCGCGAGCTGGCTCTCGGCGTAGGCGACACCGCCAAGCGCGGTTCCCATGTTCGCTCCGACGCGCTCCTTGTCTTCGCGCGACAGATCGAGATTGGCGTCAGCGAGCGCCATCTGAGCGCCTACGACTGAGAACTGGGCGAAACGATCGAGCCGCTTGGCGCGCTTGGTCTCGAGATGGTCGCCCGGGACGAAGTCGTTGATCTCGGCTGCGTTGTGACTCCGGAACTGCGAAGGATCGAACCGCGTCAGAGACCTCACCGCGGACCGCTGAGACTGAAGCCCGGACCAGAGTCCGTTCTGTGTGGTGCCGATCGGCGTGATTGCTCCTATGCCGCTGATTACAACTCTGCGTCTATCCACCAAATCCTCGTTTCACAAGTGTGTCCCTGCCTCGCGTTCAGCAACGGCTGCCAGTCCAGCCAATGTGCGGGAGGCGATTCCGTGCACGAACACTGGGCCAATCACGTGCATCGCCGCCCAGGCGCCCAGCAGTGGAATCCGCGGTCCATCCCACAAATGCACGATCCGTACGTGCGTACCGCCCGCAGCGGGGACAAACGTCCATTCGACGTCCATCCCTTTGGTGATACCCCCGACATGCCGAAAACGGATCGCTGGTTTTTCGGTGTCCACCGCCATCTCCGACAGCCACCACGTTGGCCACTTGATGCGCAGCGGTCCCTTCGACGTCTCTATGAGGTGAAACGGCCGGGTAGCCGACATCTCCACCAGCCCTCCTCCATCGGGCCCCTGCTGGCGGAAGCGCACGTATCGGTAATGCGGCAGATGAGACGGCCATTCCTCCACTTTGCTTACCAGCTCGAACAAAGGTCTTACCGGTGCGCGAACGAGTTGTTCGTCCACGGTTTCCATCGGGCGTCCGAGCGGCATCGGCCCGAGATCGAAGGAACGCGCGAGACCTCCAGTCACCGAAACGCCGGAGCCCAGCTGGCCGTTATCCGGAAACCGCGACGCCGATGCACAACTGGTTTCTGCGCGACGGCATCGTTCACTGTATCTACCAGCTCCTCTGGCGTGAAACCCCGGAGCACGGAGACGACTCCATCGTGGCGGCTAACGGCATGAAATCGAAGGGGAAACGAGAAGAGCCACAGTCCAGCGGCTGCGATCCAGCTTCGCCTGAGGTCGCTGACGACGACTCTAACTCTCGCGACGCGATTCATCTCGCGCAGAAGCGTCACCGCGTCACTACCGGCAAAATGATGCAGGACCTGAGAGCACATGACGACGTCCACGCTCCGGTCGGCGAACGGCAGACTCAACGCGTTCCCGCACACGGCGAAGCTCACACCCTGAGCGCTGGCGCGCGCGAGCGCGAACACCGAGTCCAGGCCAATAGTCTTGATGTCGACACCGTTCTGGGCGGCGAAGCTTCTGGCGCGACACGGGATGTCACCCAGGCCAGTGCCCACGTCGAGGAGGGTTGCGCAGCGCGGCAGATCTGCGAGCGCGTCTTTGAGCTCGTCGATGGCCGAGCTCAATCCACCGAACAGCGCGTTGGCGCGCGCGACATCGCGGAGAGAGCGCGTCACGACTTCCGGATCGGTGTCCGGCAAGTCGAGGATCTCGACCCCGCGTCGGCGCGGCGGTGTCAGAATTCCGGCCACGATCCTAGTGCTCCAGCTGTGCGTAGCCGCCGCGATAATACAGGAGCGGCGTCCCGTTTTCGGCTCGGCCGGCTTCTACCTCGCCGACGATTATCGTGTGATCGCCGCCATCTTGCAGCGCAAACCTGCGGCATTCGATAACCCCCAACACGTCGTCGAGCACGGCGATGCCATTTCGCGATCTGGAAAACCCGACTCCCTCGAACCGATCGATGTCGACTATCGAGAAGCGCCGGGCAATCTGCTCCTGTTTTGCCGACAGAATGTTCACGACGAACCGCGACGCGCGCGTCAGCGCGTCGTGAACCGAGGCCGTCTTCTCGATGCAGATGAGTACGAGCGGCGGATCGAGACTCACCGAGCAGAACGCGCTCACCGTCATGCCTTCGTCGGACCCATCCGCGGCTTTCGTCGTCACGACCGTCACGCCCGATGTGAACCTGCCGAGTACGCTGCGAAATTCGTCTGGACTGACGCTCAAGTGCTAAATGCCGGAGAAATGAAGAGGTTGAATAGAAAGCGTGGATTCAGCACGACCTCGGCAGGAATGAAGTCTCCCGCTACCCCCACCAGCAGATCCGCCATATCCTTTTGGCGCGAGAGAACCTTCGCCGCGTTGTTGAGGAAGAAAGGATATGCGATGGCCATGCCGACGATGCGCTCGAGCTTCCACTTCCCGCCAAACTCGCTGCGGCGGGCCGTCTCGTAGGCAGCCAAAGCGCGATTCTCGTGCTCCGCCGGACCCCGCAGCGCTTCGACGATAAAGGGCGCGAGCATTTCCCCGCCGCGGAGCGCGGCATACATCCCTTCACCCGTGAACGGGTCAAAAAAGTCGGCTGCATCGCCCACCAACGCTGCGCCAGGTGCCCAGGCGGGCCGCGACGCGGTCGCGAACGGGCCTGTCGCGCGCACATCCGTCACGCGCTCTGCTCCGGCGAACCGCTCGGCGAGGTGCGGACGGGCGGCAATCCACTCCTCTAAGAATTCGGCGCGACCCTCTCCGATCTCTTTCGCGCGCGACATCGGGACGACGACTGCGACATTCAACAGCCCGCCACCGACCTCGACGATGCCGAAATAACCTTTGTCGTCGACATGCATCTCGCCGAGGGCGCCTACGTCCCGGACATTCCGGTAGTGTGCGACCAATGCGAGTCGTTTGGGGAAGAAACGGCTCGTATGGGTGAGACCGAGCCGCTTTCCAACAACCGAGCGAAGGCCGTCAGCGCCGACAACGAACCTGCTCGTGAGACTGCGGTTTTTTCGGTCCGGGCCGATTACAGCTACACCACTCACGCGGCCCGTCCGATCCTTGGTGACGTCAGTGACGCGTGCCAGCTCTTCGACTCGGGCGCCGGCGACTCGCGCCCCGTTGAACACGATCGCGTCGAGAATGGTTCGACGCACCGCGAGGCCATAATCACGAAACGGGCGAAACCCGTGGGTCGACGCAAATTCGCCGTCGGCATAGTGCCCGTCTGGTGCGCGGATCCTCATGCCGGCCAGGTGAGCCGGGCCGGAACGCTCGATTTCGTCGAGAACGTTCATGTCCGATAGAATGCGCGACCCCTGAGGGCTCAGATACTCCGCGCACGGCTTATCTCGCGGAAACTTCGCTCTGTCGATCAGAAGTACATCCACGCCTTGTCGAGCCAGAAAATGAGCCGTAGACGCTCCGGCCGGGCCGCCACCAACGACTATGACTTCAGCGTCAAAAGCTCGATCCACTCGTTATCCGATAGCCCTGGCAACGCGCTGGAACAAGCCCATGTACTGCCAATGCGGGCGTGGCAGACGAAGGACCGATGCCGCGCGTGTGAGATATGGGAGTACTGCGGATCTCGAGTCCGCGGAAAACATGAAGCGTGGATGATCGGCGGCGAAGCGCTTGAGACGCGCGACCGTGGCGTCGAACTCCAGGGCGCTCGAGAAGTAGAAGGCTGGATCCAGCAGGGTACTGTCCGCGGGTACGACGCCCTCGGTAATCGCGATACGGTGCAGCGTCGTTCCCGGATAAATGCGGAGACCGACCGTGAGATAAACGGAATCCCCTCTCCGCATCCGCCAGTCGGCGAACGACAAAGTCTGCTCGAGGGTTGCTGCGTTCTCGCCGGGCCCGCCAACGAGGAAAATCCAGAGCGTTCTGATCCCATGCTTTTCGACGCGCTCTGCGACTTCCCGAACCTTCGCGGCGTTGAATCCCTTTTCCAGCTTCTCGAGAACCGGATCGCTGGCACTCTCTGCGGTGATTCCGAGCGAGCGGAAACCCGCGGTCTTCATCGCTTGCAGCAACTCCGACGATGCCGTTGCGGGGGTGAAATTCGTCGTGTCGAGCTGAACTCCAAGCTTGCGGCGGGTAATTGCCTCGCAGACTGCGATCGCGTGACCCGGCGGCGAGTTGAAGGTGGAATCCACAAAATCAAAGTGACGCACGCCGGCTCTAGTCCTGAGCTCTGCGATCTCGTCGGCGACGAGCTCCGGGTCGCGTGTCCGATATCCCCAACCCTCCACGTTTCGATATGTGCAGTACACGCACTTGTAAACACACCCCCGCTTGGTCTGGATTGGAATGGTGGCGCCGTGGCGCTGGTATCGCGCCAGGTCTATCCAGCGGTGCAACGCGGGCGACGGCAGGGAATCGAGATCCGCATCCTCGCCCGGCGGCGTGAAGACCACCGTCCCTTCGCGGTCGCGCACCAATCCCGGCAGCGCTTCGATCGCGCGTCCCGACGTGAGAGCGTTGACGAGCGCTACGCTCGCTCTCTCGCCGTCTCCCGCTACGGCGTAATCCACGCCCAGATCACGAAAGAGTGCCTCTGGCGCGACACCGAACGCCGCGCCGCCTGCGATGACACGCGCGTTGGGCGCCGCTGCGCGGAGCGCATGAAGCACTCCGCGTGCTTCGGGAGTGTAATGCCGAAGCGCGATCGCATCGCTGTTATCAATGTTCCTGACGGACACACCGATGATGTCGGGATTGAAGGTACGTGCCGCCTCACGAGCGGTGGCACCGGGATCTCTGGCAAAACAGAGATCGAGAAAGCGAATGCGATGCCCGGCCGCATCCAGTGCGGAAGCGACGGACGCAA